>Ga0126373_10001837_pt1 | contig 15329 bp, 10 predicted proteins | sample PanSoiMetPlot_11_FD_92545 | JGI IMG/M metagenome (GOLD analysis project Ga0126373, IMG submission 92545) | Tropical forest soil microbial communities from Panama - MetaG Plot_11 | ecosystem: Environmental > Terrestrial > Soil > Tropical forest > Bulk soil | place: Panama | collected 2016-02-17 | reverse complement strand
GCATAAGTGCTCTCCCCGGGGGCGGCTTCCTTCAAACGGCTGTATCGCACGCGCCCCGCCAGCACTCGGGCATACCGCTTACTTACTGTGGCGCGCGTGCGATACAGCACTAGCGTTTATGGGGAGTAATATGAGCGTGTCCTAGATTGAGAGCGCAACCTCCGGATAACACATCACTTGATCCGACAAAACTTACACATCGTACAATCACATTGTGTACGGTTTGAGTGGTTCCGGCATGTCTGCTGCCTTCGATGTCTTCCTCAGCCACGCCTGGGCCGATGGCGACCCCCCACATCGGATCGCAAGGGCGCTCCGCAAGGTCGGCCTGCGCGTCTGGTTCGATTGGCGGCGCGGCGGACACTTGAAGAGCACCAGAACCGAAGCATCAGCCAAACTTTGGCCGATGCATGCGAGTCTGAAGCAAGCACTGCTGGAATGGAGATCGCAAACTCTCTACAACCAGCCGACCGACTTCGTCTTCAGTTTCGAACGGCTCAAGGGCAGCAAACCGCTCGATTTGGCTTTGGGTTGAAATCGGCGATTCCAATTCGAATGATAGCGGGTGTTCCCACAGTCCCGCATCCGCCGCACGCAACGACGGCATTCGTATCGGATACGGCTTCGGCCCATGCCCCATAAACCCGGCCTCCGTACGCCGTAAGCCAGGAATAATCGCCGAGGAACGTGTTGTGGCCGACGAAAGGCGTGGTTGTCCACGCATAATTTGTGAACGTTTTTCCTTCATCAGTCGACCGTGCCAGAGTCACCCAGGTTTTCAAATTGTCCGGATCGGCGCGGCGATCGTAAAACTCCACATATACGTCCCCGTTCGTAGGATCGACGGCCAGCCACTGATAGAACTGATCGGCGCCATTGTGCACCGGATCGTCGTTTACTCGCAGTGGCGGTGACCAATGCTTTCCGTTATCCGTGGAGCGAGAAAGAAAGACATCCACGTCGCCGTTCCGGCAATCACTCCAGGTTACGTAGAGTGTTCCAGTTCGCTCATCGATTGCGATCTCAGGCAGACCCATTACGCGTTGAATTCCCGGAAACGATGCTGCTCCGCCAAAGTAAGGTGGCCCGACCTGAAAAATCGGGCGCGAGGGCTCAAATGTTTTTCCGCCATCGTGCGAGACAGCCATGACGGTGTCGAGCATATCGTTCCAAACCACGTATTGCGTCCCATCCGGACCGACTGTACCGAGGATACCGAGAATCGCTCCCGTGTCGTCGCGCGGAAATCCAGCATGGGTGCTGATCCGCCAGGGTTTGTCCCAAGTTTTGCCATGGTCCGTCGAACGTGTGAATAGAACGATGGATTTGTCGATCTGCCAGTCGATCCATGCCAGGTATAGGTTTCCGAGGTAGGGGCTTTGGGGTTCATTGTCGGCCCAGATTCGAGCCATATCCTCTTGCTGTGGAGCAGGCTGGCCGTTCGGCCAAACCATTACCGGCATGGCTTCGGCGTCCCACGTCTTACCACCGTCGGGAGAGTGTCGCACCCAAATTCCATTGCCACGGGCGTTGTGCCCCCAGTAGCCCGGAGATCCCAGCTTTTCGATCAGTTGGTACGAGAGAAAAACGTTCCCACGATTATCGAAGGTGATGCTCTTGTTACCGCCCATCGCGCTCTTACCGGCCGGGTTCACCAATGTCCAATTGCGTCCTGCGTCCGTTGAATATGCCGCCTTGCCGCCAACCGTTCCGCCATAAGCCATCACGACCTGATTAGGGTTGAAGCGGTTGACGGCAATGATTTCTTCATCGCCAGTCTCGCTCGGCGGTGAAATCGTTATGACCTGTGCACCGGGTGCCTGCTCAAGCTTCACTTGCGCAACGGTGACCGTTGGCGTCAAGAAGAGCGCCTTCAGAACCACCGCTCGAAACAGCCAAGTTTTCGAGGTCGAGAACGAATGGCGAGCTACCGGCAGAAGCCTGAAGTTGGTCATCGGCGCCAAAATAGTTCCTCCTGACAGCGAATGAACTCAATCCTCCGAATCGCAAACGTAACAGTGAAGACCAGCCAGCACTCAACTAGAAAAACAGCTAATTCGCCGAAGGCTTCACCACCGTGATCGTCACTGACGATGGATATCTCGTCGAGTGGTGCACAGCATTGTGCGCGACGATGCCCTCTGATTCGTCATAATTGTGACCGCCGGTGTTCAGGTTCCGCTCGAATCGAGGAAAACTGCTGCTGCTCACCTCGATACGAAGGCGATGCCCGGGCAGAAAATAGTTGCTGGTCACCAGCGGCTGAAACGACATCTTGTACACATGGCCTGGCTCCATGAACACGATAGGTTTATCGTACCCGTCGCGATAACGCATCCTTTGGATGGATTCGTCGAGGTTATAGGCGGTACCGTCGGAATAGACGTCCATCAGTTTGATGGTGAAATCGGTGTCTTTCACATCCGAAGAAACGTAGAGCGTGGGCGAGATCGGGCCGCTCACCTGTGTTCCTTCGGCGAAAGGTGCGGTGGTGTAAACCAACACATCGGCGCGTTCTTCGATCTTTCGCTGGTCGAAAGAGCCGCCAAGGCCGGCCGCATCGCTTCCCACTCGATAACCGCCGAGCGTGGGAACCGGATTCATTGGGTCATAGGTGAAGGAGTCTGGCTTGTCGACGGCATCAGGCTTGGCTGTCAATGCACCGTCGCCGTGAAGCGTATTGGCTCCCCCACCGCTCGAAAGATAAAAGGTCATCGGCTGTGCGCCTTTCGGTGGCCACGTGTCCGAAGTATTCCATTTGTTATTTCCCATCGTGTAATAGCGGACCTTGGGCACCCCATCCATCGCGCCGCTCTTGCCCTTCAGGGTGAGATCGAAAAATGAATACACAATGTCCTGGTAGGGAAGACGGGCATCTCCCATGTTGCGTTCACCCACCACCGTATCCTCGGTGGCACGAGTGAATGCGCAGTGACCAGTAGGTGCAATAATCAGCCATTGCTGGTTCGCAGCGTCACCCTTGGCAGTCTTCCGAACTAAGTTGTACAACTCAAGGTTCGGCGCAAGCGCGATGTCATAAAGCGAGGTGTACCAGAGGCCTGGAACGTTAATACGCTTGTCGTCCTGATAAAGAGCGCCTTTGTACCACGCTGGATCATTCGGAGTCCGCTGAATCATTCTGCCGCCGCCTGGGACCGGCATCGCGTCGGCGAACACGCCGTGCGGACCATCAACCATCTTGAGAATGTCCTGCAGTGGCAGGATCCAGTAAGCCTTCGACCAGTCTACGGGTGGGAAATGAGCGGCCAGATCCCACGACTTCGAGAGGATGATCAAGTCCTCCTGAGAAATGTTCGGGGGAAACATCGGGTGCTGTGGCTTCTGATTTTCGTAAAACCAAGTCAGGTTGTACATCATGAAGACGCCGCCACGATACCAATTACCCTGTTCATAATACGGCCCAATGCGCCCCACACCGCAACCAAACCCCTGTGCATTGAAGGCCGCGTAGCCAGGATTATTCAGCGCAACTACACCGAGTTGCCACTCGGCAGTCGACGAGCAGCCTGTGGTACCAACCTTCCCGTTGGACCACGGCTGTTTGACCATCCAGTTGACCTCGTCATCGCCGTCGGAGAGTGGACCACCCAAAACATCCCACTCGCCTTCGGCGAAAAACTCGCCGCGCTCCTGCATCTCGATGAAGGCGTAGCCATGCTTAACCGCGGTGACCGCATTGGTCATGTCGCGCGGCACACCATTTTGGATGTCCCAGAAGTTAAAGTTGTACGGCGTGCGAACCCAGATGATCGGATACTTCTGAGAAGTGTCTTTCGGGCGGTAGACGTCGGCCGGGATGCGGATTGCATCCCGCATAGGAATCATCACCTTGCGATCGATGATGGCGATCGACTCGAGCTCCTTCTCAGTAGCCCGGCGTGCTTCCTTGGCGGCGTCTGTGAGTGGCGGTGGGTTGACTTGCGAGCTGACTAGGCCTATGGTTAGAACTCCGAGTGTAGCGGCAAACTGCAGGATGTGAGCAAGCCGGTTAATGACGCCCTCCTACGAAAGCCTAGCTTTTCGTGAAATTGTGGCTTGTGAACCGTCTTCTCCCCGCTGATGGACCATTTTGCCCAGGTATGACTCAAATGTCTTAGTCGCGATTCTTCTTTGCGCTTGGCTGGCTAGCGTTTGGCTAGCTCGCCACCGCCCTTCTGGTCCAATGGAAAAAACGAGAACCGCGATCCCCAGCCCTAGCACCACGAAAAAACTCAACGCTAGACGGATGGACATTGCCTGACTCCAGCGCTCGAGCACCGCCTAGAACGACACCACCATTCGGAATTGAATCTGCCGGTTGCCGTTTTGTCCAACTGTGCCCGGGGCAAACGGCGGGCCATTGGTCACACTCAAAAACTGGGCTGGGTTGTTGGTGCCGAACGAATAAAAGCTATTCGTGAAGTTAAAGTTGGGATGGTTGAACGCGTTCAGCATCTCACAGTAGATGTTCATCCTTACGCGCTCTGTGAACGGAATAGCCTTGATGATTGAGATGTCGGTGTTGAACAACCGGGGGCCATTCAGGAAAACAATGCTGCCCAGTTGGCCCGGTGTTGAGAACGGCTGAATGGCTCCCCCTGACCCGAAGAGATTTTGCGGGAGGATAGAGACCGGGACGTTTGGGTTGCCCGTCATGTAGACCCCGACTTTACTCTGAAGTTGGGACACTGTGATTCCGTTTAGCGTGACGCCTGAGTCATTTTCGTTGGGCACGTAACTGAGAATGCCCGCCGGAGTTCCATTTGCAGTCGCCGGTGTCGGGCCGTCCCAGTAGTTGAAGGTATTTACTCCGGCGGTACCATCAAAGGGATTGCTGGCGGATAACTTGAAATTGCGTCCGGTCTGCACCGCAACAATGGTCCCGACCGTCCATCCTCCTATGACGCTGTCGACGATCGAGTTCCCTGACCGGTACGCCTTTCCTTTGCCGAACGGGAGTTCATAGTTGAGGTAGGTTCTAAACACATGCCGCAAATCGTAAGGCGAAGGCACTCGGTTGAGTCGCGGATTCCGTAGCGTAAAGAAGTCCACCAACGCGCCGTCGGCCTGGAAATAGTCACCCAAATAACGGTTGGTCAATGCGTGACTGTAGGTGTAATTCGCCATCAGACTCAGGCCGTGATGCGACGGATGCTTTACTTGAACCTGCAAACCGTTGTACGACTCAGAACCGGGATCTGAGAGGAGCGTGAGAGCCTGGCCAGTTGCGTACGGATTTACTTGGAAGAAGTTGATTGGATAGGCCAGCGGTGTGGGAGCCTTACTGTTGTATCCCTGAAGTATACAAGGTGAGAAAGTGTTTCCCACTAGGTTACAGAAGAACGCGGGAGTCTGCGTAATCAAGCCAGCGAGAGCGCCTGCTTGACCGCTCTGTACGAGGAAAAGGTTGTGGGGATCTTGGAAGGGCGAGCCTGCGCCTGGCGGTCCGAAGGCTTGACTCAGAATCGGTGTCGGATTGGGGCCAGCAAATGTCGTTCCGCCGCTTGCACTAAGATTGGCTTGCGCGCTCTGAAAATCCTGCAAGAAAGACGTGAACCCGTTTACCTTCTGAAAGATGTTCACTTCGTTCAGATCGTAAGCTTCCCACATGTGAACCGAGTGGTTGCCCACATAGTTCACGTCCAGAGCCCAGTTCCCAGCCAGCCTTCGCTGAAATCCGAAAGTCCAGTTCTCTATATAAGGCGTACGAATCCTCGGATCGACCGTACTGAAAGTACCATCGCGGGTAAAGGTCAGATTTGCCTGCGGCATGGGCAGAGTAAAGGAACCCGGAATCGAGTTTAGCGGGGGTAGCGATGTGCCTACTGGATCGAACGAAATCGCGCCCGGCGTAAACTGCCCCGGATTCAGTGAAACAGTTTGGTTCGAGATGGCACCGGTCGCTACGTTCTCCCAGGGAATCCAGCCCTCGTCGTAGCGGTTGATCGCGAAACCCCCGCGAATTACGAGGTTGTCTCCTCCCGAGAGTTTGTGTAGAAATCCATCGTCGAAACTTGGATTCCATGCGAATCCAAAATTTGGCGCAAATTGCTTGTAGTCGCCGCTATAGCCCGAAGGGCGGAGCTGCAGGACCGGGTTAGGGTTGCCATTCAGCACGCCCGGTTGAAACAAGGCGGTCGACGGACCGTAGAGATCCTGGATCGTGGGGCTATTGAAATAATTGTCCGTATTTACCAATGCTCCGGAGAATTGCCAGCGAAGGCCATAATTCAATGATAGATGAGGCGTAACCCTCCATCCGTCTTGGAAATAGAGGCCGCCTAGGCTCTGCTTTTCCTTGATGCTGGTGACTCCGCCGGAAAGGTACTTTTTGGTGTTGGTATCGAGAGGTACGAAGCCCGAAATAGACGCGACACGCCCAGTCAACGCGGTATACAAGGCCTGTGCATTCACGAGAGCCTGGTTATTGCCATCGGTGGACAGGCCGCCGGGGAAACATCCCTGCGTGTCGACGGTGCATGCTGAGTCTGAGCCGGTGTTGAACATTGCTGCGGCCACACTGTCAACACTCGATATGCCAAGGTTCTGCGGCACAGGTGGTTGCGTGTTGACGTCGTGCTGGTTGGAATAGCGGAAGTGAAAACCAAAGGTAAACGTGTGGTTCCCGTGGTTCAACGTCACGTTGTCGGTAAAATCCCAGACTGGATTGTTCCGCGGCTCGGGAAGAACGGCGTTGCTGAACGGCACCGGGGGGGTGAATGCCGCCGATCCATTCACAAAAGACTCCGCGACCGGCAGAAAGTTGATGCCTTTGTACGCATCGAACGAATTGCCAGGCTGAGCCCGCTCTTGGGTATTCAGGATTCCGAAGTTCGTCTGATTGATGAGATGGGAATTGATGGTCCAATCTACTCCGGTCGAGAATGTTGAATAGGAAGACTGGAACCCGTTCTGCTGAATCGACCCCCCCGGGTAAAACGGCTGTCTCGGGTAGGTGCGCCAGTAGAGATCGTAAGAGGTGTGCCATGTGACTTTTTGAGTCGGCAAGAAGTCGATGCGTGCTGTGGGCCATCTCTGCTTGGTATCTTGTGGAGCCGTAAAACTCAACGTGTTCTGCAGGGCCAGCAAGTAGGGATCGGTCTTATTGGGTTCGAGCGTGCCTTTTTTCGCTAGGGTGTTGATCTCGCTCAATACCGCTTGCACGTTCGCGTTCGGAGTCGAAGCAATATTGGCGCCGGGATGCGTCGCACCGTAGGCGGCGGCTATGTTGTAAAGGCTTACCGTCTGCTGCTGACCGTTGTCCGCACGGGTGTACGAAAAATTCCCTGCTTGCGCGAAAGGGGTCAGCACCCCTTGTGTGAAAAGCGCCGTGCTGGGCTGATTTTCCCATTCGAAATTACCGAAGAAAAACAATTTGTTCTTGATAATCGGTCCGCCAATGTTGAAGCCGAAATCGTTTGTGTGGAATGGTTGCTTTCTGCCTTGCGCCGTGAGGCCGGCTGACAACAACGCGTTGTTCGCGAAACTGTTGGCGTTGAAGGCGCTGTTGTAGGCTTCCCAGAAAGCGCTGCCGTGAAACTGGTTCGTGCCCCGTTTGGTTGTGAAGCGGAGCGTTACCGCGCCTTCGGCCCCCGCGTCCGCAGTCAAGTTGCTGGTCGATACGGAAACTTCATCGATCGCGCCCACGCGCAGCGGCGCCGCGGAGTAGAACGCAGTAGTCGAAGTACGGAAACGTTGAAAATTGTTGTTCGTTCCGTCGACGGTGATATTGATCGCTCCGTTGGGCATGGAATTGTATGTGGTGAAACGGAGGTCACCGCCCACTTGCGCCCCAGGGACGAGTTGGGCAAATGGAAGAATGTCGCGTCCATTCAGCGGGAGATCCTGGATCGAATCGCCAACCACGGTGGTGGCCAGCGTATTGCTGGTGGTCTCAAGAACTGCACCCTCGGCCTGGACTTCCATGGTCTGAGATGTTGACCCTACGTTAACGGCCACGTTCTGGTCGGTCGTGCGGCCGGTGTAGACGATGACTCCGTCGACGAGCGCGCGGGCAAACCCCTTGGCCTCCACGGTCATCTTGTACGTGCCTGGCAGGACACTCGGAAACACGTACTGACCTGTCGCGTTCGTAGTGGCGGTCAGCGACGCTCCAGTCGTGCCCTGAGTCAAAGTTAGCTGTGCGTCGGGCACGGCCGCGCCCGACGGATCGAGAACTTTTCCGGAAAGTTGTCCTTCTGTTCGACCTTGACCAAAAACTAGCGCTGGGATAAACAATGCCGCGGCTAGCAGGAAAGCAACCAGCAGGCACCCTCTGTGTCGCATCTCATCCTCCAAGCTTCACGCATACGCTTCTTTCAGACGGACCTCCACGAAACGTTTGGTGTTGAACGCGCAGCGGCCAGTTACAAATGCGATAAAGCCAAGATGAGAGTGAAAACTGAAATGGTATTGTATATAAAATACAATATGTTTCAATGTCAAGGCTTTCCTCGCCTGACGGCGAGTGGCCGACCTCCACACGGCAGCAGCGTTTCCGCCCGGAATGCGTAGCTGCGAATCGAGTCAAATATGAACGCGAAATTCAAATTGAGCATAGCCGCTTTTCTTGTTGGCACGACAAGCGCACAAACGCAAACGCCGATGCCTCCAGCCCCACATCGTCACGTGACCACTGTTACGTCGCCGAACCAGAGCGGCAGTGAGCCGTCAATCGCGGTGAACCCCAACAACACCAATCAGGTTGTGGCCGCCTTTCAACCCGCCACCATCGCCTACTCCACCGACGGCGGACAGACCTTTGCCTTGGCCGATCTGCCACCCGTGGAAGGATGGCGAACTGGCGGTGATGTCTCGGTTACTTTCGACGACAAAGGTTACGCTTATCTGGGATCACTTCATTTTGACAAGTTGGGGAGCGCATCGTATTGGGCCCATGGCGCGGGTCGGAATGGCATCTTCGTGCGCCGCTCACTCGACGGCGGCAAGACCTGGGAGAAAGATGCCACTACCGTGAAGGCCTATCAGGGCAATGAGCCCGACATGCAGTGGGAGGACATGCCCCGGCTCTTCGCCGACACTCAGCCCAAGAGCCGCTTTCGCGGCAACGTCTATGCTGGATGGATCGAGTGGCAGCTCGATAAGTCGATCATCTTGTTCGCCCGCTCGACCGATGGCGGTAAATCGTTCTCGCAGCCCATACGCATCAGCACTCATGCTGGCCTTCCCCGTGACGACAACGGAGCGCTCGTCGGGTTCCTCGGGGTTGTTGACTCCGAGGGAACGATCTACGCCAGCTGGAATGACGGCACCTCAATTGTGCTCACTGAATCTCGCGATGGAGGCAAGACCTTCACCCCCTCTCGCTCCGTGATGGAAGTGGCGGCACCGTATTTTGGGGGTGCGGCGGGCATCCCGGGAGTGTCCCGCGCCATGGGGTTCGCGCAGATCGGTGTGGACGCGCGTCCCAGCAAACTCGGCGGAACTTTGTATCTGGCTTGGAGCGACTTTCGCAACGGCGATGTGGACGTCTTCTCCGTAGTGTCGAAGGATCACGGGCTCACCTGGTCGAAACCTCTGCGCGTGAACAGCGATCCCATCCACGATGGCATTGACCAGTTCTTCCAATGGATGGCGGTTGACCCCGTCTCCGGCGACGTGTACGTACAGTTCTATGATCGCCGCGATGACCCGAGCAACCACAGGACCGGCTTCACGATTGCTCGTTCCACCGACAGCGGCAAAACGTTCGTGAACTACGCGTGGAGCGAGACTCCATTTGTGAGCGAGCAGCCAGCATTCTTAGGCGATTATACCTGGCTGGCGGCGTACAACCGGAAAGTCTATGGCGTGTGGGCCGAAGCGCGGCCAGCTATCAACACGTCCGGGCAGAACGGAAGCAGACTGCGGCCGAGGACCGACGTGTTGGTCGGGTTCGCAGACTTCTCCGATTCCCAGTGACAAGAAGATCTCCATAATTGTCTGGGCTAATTGTTTTGACGTGTTCCACCTGGAAATGTGAAAAGGACAGGAAAACGAAAAATACCTCCTGGGGCGTCCCAGGTTGGGAATGGGTCCTCACGCACCACAGATCCAGCAGCGAAGGCAAGACACGATTTCTACAGAATCCACGGAGATCTGACAAGCTGCGGAAAACTGCTTCGATATCCCTCGATTTACCTCAGTGGCAAAAGCCTTGTTTGATCTTGTCCGTTTGCGGTGCGGCGGAAAGCCGCACCCTTTCAAACCAGGCACGGCGGACGACTTTCTCCGCAGCCTGGTAATGTAAGCGGATTAGAGATCGCGGGAATTGAGGAGCCTGCTCAAGAACGCGACTCTTAGGATTTCATGCGCCGGATGCTGTCCTCATCAATTTCGGCCGCAGTTCGTTTCTGCTCCAGGGCCTGCTTGAGGGATTCACCAGCGTGTCGGATATGCTGGCGTAGAAGCTCGCGTGCCGCTGCCACGTCGCGCTTCCGACACAATTCCAAGATCTGGTGATGCTCTTCGTTCGCGCGTTTTACGCCGTGAGTCAAGTACAACCGCAGACGAGTGTAGCGTTCACCGCTGTTGTTGACGTTACGGATAATGGCCATGAATCGCGGCTGATTGGCGGCGGAGTAAAGAATGGAATGGAACTGCCAATTCAACCTTCCCCACTCCGAAACATGGTCTTCGTGGCGAAGTTCGCTGACATAGCGGCGCAAGATTGCCTCCGCGTCTGCGAAGTTTTGTTCCGTAAGGTGGGGAATAGAAAGTCCGAGGACTTCTGGTTCGAGCAATGCACGAATCGAGGAAAGCTCCTCGATACCATCGGGAGACAGGGCCGGCACGACCGCGCCCCGGTTAGGAACGATAGTGATTAAGCCTTCGGCATCGAGTTGTCTGAGCGCTTCGCGAACCGGGATCCGGCTGACTTTACATTGAGTAGCGATGGCATCCTGCCGCAGTTGAGAACCCTCCGGGATTTCACCCCGGATAATCCGGTCGCGTAGCTTATCCGCCACCGCGGAGGTAAGCGACTGCCGTCCGATGGGCGACTTAGAGGCTGTTTCAAGGTGCATAAGCAGTGTCTCTCTAACCCGTTGGTTGCCTCCAGGCAAGCCGGTGGATTGACGATTGCATATTGTATCCATAAAATGGAGTAGCACCTCCTAATATTAAGGATGTTGGGGAAGACAACGGCTTTTCGATGCAATCCAACCCGAGAGACTGGACCAGGAAAAGATCGCACTACAGATGACAAGTGTTGATAACCGGAGGATACGAGTCATCGACTCACACACGGGCGGCGAGCCAACACTTCTGGTCGTGAGCGGAGGTCCCGATCTTGGGAAAGGGCCGCTCACCGAGAGGCTGGAGCGGTTTCGCGACGACCCCGGCACGCTCGATGATCTCGCCGGCAATCACTTCGGTTTTTGCGATGTCAGGCTTACCGCCCACAGCCACGAGGAGACCCCCGCTGCGGGTTTTGCGGTGCGCTCTGTTCTGTTCGAGACAGACATAGCTGCGTTTCTTGGCTCAGAATTGGAAGCAGAGATCTTTAGCCCCACAACCTTGCTGATCGAGCACCCCAACCGCGATCAGGTTCTGGCTGTCGCACGTTCCTTAGAGGGTCACCTGACCGCGACAATTGATGGCACCGAACAGGAACTCCACGACTTCGCCGACCTCATTGCGATTCTCGAACGCAAGGTGGGACGCCTTGCGTTCAACGGGTTCCCTCCCGGAGTCGAAGTGTGCCACTCCATGGTGCATGGCGGACCCCATCCCTCGACTTCGGATGGCCGCTCGAATGCGGTGGGCAGCAATGCGATCTTCGGGTTCACGCGCCAGGTCTGCTACCAGGGATTTTCTGACAGCCCCCGCCCGAAGGCTTTGAAGGATGCCAACCCGTTGGGGATTTGGCGCATGGTTAACGGAGAAAATAGTTCGCGGATGAGCGTTGTCTGGCCGAGCTTCTAAGGTCATTCACCGTACGCAGTTGTCGCTAACAGGCCAGGAGGCCAGTGGACAAGATGCAAGCGTTCGTCAACTGGCGCAGGACGGTATTTGCCGTTTTCGCTCTTGCGGTGGTCGCAGCCGTGGTGAGCGCGCGAACCTCTTCTCAGACTACCTCTTCTCACAGTTCTTACAGTTCTCAAACTTCTCAAACCGCTTCGCCGCCACAGCACATCCGGGGTCAAGACGAACCGACGAAGGCCGAGTTGCTGCGCGGCACCTACGGCCCCTACCGTGCCAACAACGATCTGCTTTTTTACCACCTTGATATCCGCATTGATCCCACGAAAAAGCTGGTCAGCGGAAAAAACACAATCCGCTTCAAGATGCTTCAGGATGATAACCGCATTCAACTCGATCTGGCCGATGTCCTGAACATCGACAAGATTCTGCTCGATACGACTCCACTGCACTACGAACGCGATTCGGGCGCCGTGTTCGTCGATTTCCCAGCCACCTTACACAGCGGTCAGGTCTACACGATCGACTTTTCTTACTCCGGCACGCCAGTGCAGACGGGGCGATTCGGTGGCTTCACGTTCGGCACGGACCCGTCGGGCCATCCCTGGATCTACACGGCATGCGAAGGGATCGGGGCAAGCATCTGGTGGCCGAATAAGGACCAGTGGCGCGATGAAGTCGAGAACATGCAGATCAGCGTATCGATTCCCAACGATCTTGTCGACGTTTCTAACGGAAGATTCATGGGCAAGACCGATCTGGGCGACGGCTACACTCGCTGGGATTGGTTCGTTCATTACCCCATCAACAACTACGATGTCTCCGTTAACATCGGCAACTATCAGCATTTCTCCGACCGGATGGGCGATCTTGACATGGATTTCTACGCGCTTCCGGAAGACCTGGAGAAAGCCAAGAAGCAATTCACCCAGGCCAGAGGGATGATCGAGGCTTTTGAACATTACTTCGGCGAATATCCCTTCAAGAAAGATGGCTACAAATTGGTCGAGGTGCCCTACTCGGGCATGGAACACCAGAGCGCTGTCACTTATGGAAACCACTTCGCCAATGGCTATCTCGAGCGCGATTGGACCGGCGTAGGCATCAGTCCCCGGTTCGACTTCATCATCATTCACGAGAGCGGACACGAGTGGTTCGGCAACAGCATCACTGCCGCCGACCCATCAGATATGTGGATTCATGAGGGCTGGACGACATACCTCGAGAGCATGTACGTCGAATATATGTATGGCAAGGACGATGCCATTAAGTACTTGAATGGGTACAAACCGAAGATTCCGAATGAGAGGCCCATCATCACGGCGCGCGGTGTGAATGGGGAGCCGCCGATCGACCAGTACTTCAAAGGCGCACTCTTCATTAACACTCTTCGAAGTGTGGTTGACGACGACGCCCGCTGGTGGAAACTCCTGCATGATTTCTATCAGCACTTCAAGTATCAGAACATTATGACCGAGGATGTGGAGCAATTCTTCAACCAACAGACCGGCATGAATCTGACTCCGATCTTCGATCAGTACCTCCGCCACACCGCGATCCCAACCCTGGAATTGAAGTTCAATTCTGCCGGCACAGTTTCCTACCGATGGAAAACCGACGAACCCGGATTCAAGATGCCGGTGCGCGTCGGAAAGAGAGCCGATTGGCAGATTCTGCACGCCACCTCAGACTGGCAGACTATGCAGACGACTCTGAAGCAAGATGAATTTGATATCGCGACGGATCTCTATTACGTGAATGTCACCCGGCAATAGATATTTTTTAAACGGATAGAAGCGGCCGTCTGGAGAATCGAAACGCAGTGTCTTCCGATCGGTCGCGTTCGCACAGCGCGACCAATTGCACTAGCGGTGCGATATGTATTACTTTGCCTTGCCCCACAAGTCCTGCAAGGTGAAACCATTCGGAAAAGGATCACTCTCATCGAGAACATATTCCGCAAAGCCAGTGATCCACGCGCAACCGCTTATCGCGGGTACTGCGGCTTCGTAAGGGCCGACGCGAGTCTGAGCGAGGAGACGCCCGGTGAAAGTGGTTCCTAAAATTCCTTCATGCACGAACTCTTGACCTAGACCAAGCTGTTTCTTTGCATAAAGAGTTGCCATTTTCGCCGATGTTCCTGTTCCGCAAGGCGAACGGTCGAGTGTTCCCGTCCAGGATGCGGATTGGTTCCAATCAAGTTCACCGGAAGAAACGATGACGGCGTTTCTGCGATGAATGCCCTGCTTGGTCGAGGGAGCAGATAATTGTGCGATAGTGATGCCCTCAATTTCGGAATTCTCCGGATGTTTCACCGGGAGCTGCTCACGAGCGGCAGCTTTGATCATTTCTCCGACTCGTACGATGTCCCTGGCTTCGTCGGGCGTGAGTCGAAAACCTAGAGGAGCCGCCTCAGCAATCACATAGAACATGCCGCCGTAGGCAACATCTACGGCGATGGTGCCTACATGAGGGACCTCAACCGGCACATCCAGGTGCGTAGCAAAACAAGGAACATTCTGAAATGTAACTTTGCCAACTTTGCCGCTCCGCACTTCTGCCTCCACTTCCACCAACCCGGCCGGAGTATCGAGTTTGAGTCTGTTACGGCCTTCCTTTGCGGGCACAATACCGGTTTCGAGCAAGGCGGTCACAACACAGATGGTATTGGTACCCGACATCGGAGGGTATTCCACTTGCTCCATGATCACAAACCCCGCATCCGTACCGGGAATCGTGGGAGGAAGAAGAAGGTTGCAGTTCGAGGCCGGATAACCGCGAGGTTCGCGCAGCATACGCAGCCGGATTCCGTCCATATATTTCTCGAGAAAACACTTTTTCTCGAACATGGTTTTGCCGGGAACGTCTTCGACTCCTCCGGTAATTACACGCCCCGGTTCGCCGCAAGCATGCAAGTCGATCGCGAAAATCTTGCTTGTAAAACCCACCTTTCCTCCTCGCTTGTTGCAATGCCGTCCTGGTGGTCAGGTCTCAGGAGAGTTTCCCTCGGCCTCTAGCTAGAAACACCTAATAGGATCGGCCAAGCGGTGTGCCCGGTCCATCGTGGCTGAGTTCCCCGCGACCGTCGGTGCGCAAGCCTATGCGTTCTTTGCGGGGGTTGGGGCACGAGATACTTGGTCCGAGTTCCTCGCTGTGCAATCTGTGGCAAATGTTGAAATCGGCTATGCCAATCCGGATGATGGCGGGCGTTCCCACTGTCCCGCAGCCCCCGCACGCAACCACCTTCTTCGTAACGGATACTGCTTCGGCCCATGTCCCATAAACAGATCTGTTGGCTTGACCGTCGCGATGGTCAGTGTTTGCCCATCTTGATAAACCGACACACGACACGGCAGAACAACTGAAACACTCATATCGGTGTTAAGTGCCGTGGAAGCAGCTTGCGG
>Ga0126373_10001836_pt1 | contig 15336 bp, 9 predicted proteins | sample PanSoiMetPlot_11_FD_92545 | JGI IMG/M metagenome (GOLD analysis project Ga0126373, IMG submission 92545) | Tropical forest soil microbial communities from Panama - MetaG Plot_11 | ecosystem: Environmental > Terrestrial > Soil > Tropical forest > Bulk soil | place: Panama | collected 2016-02-17 | reverse complement strand
CCACCACCGGCGACAACGCGCCGCAGCCCGCGGCGGCAACGAGGACAAAATCAGGTCATTGCGCCGGGATTGGTATGTTGCCGTCAGGCCACAGCGAGCCAGCCACCGAGCGGCATCGAAGTGCTGGCGATGAGGCGCTCTTTACCCGCATCGGCTTTTGCTGTAAGTTTCATGTAAGCTTTCACTTATACTCGGCCGGGTTGTCGACTGGATCGGAGGTGATGCCCGTGACGCGGCGGATCGCTTTCAGCAGGTGCATGATCATCGGCCCCGGCGCATTTTCGGTGTGCCCCTGACGCAACTGTGACCCCCACTCTCTCTCCGCGAATGAGATTGGCGGGAATTGTCTCCCGTTCGATTTTCTTGGTCCTCGTTACTCTCGTGGCCGCGCGTGTCAGCGCACCGCAGCGCATCGGGCCCTCCTGGTGGAACATCCCACCGGCCGATTTCGTCAGATCGGCTGTTGGGGTCGGCTTTTGTCTTTGGACGCTCGCCCACCTTTTCATTCTACCCAAGGATCCTGCCGCCTATAGGACGTGGATTTACCTCGGCGTTGCAACCGTCCCGTTGGCGTTGACGCTCCTTTGGGCGATTGGCGGCTGGTAGAGGCGCGTTGCGACGGCTCGCGAGGGCGCACCTCCCAAATCAAGGACGCTTGGCGCGCACGCTCGTCCCGCTGATGCCCCCATTACTCTTTGCCGGCCCCCCTATTTCGCCGACACGCAAACCGCCATGGGCCATTCCGGCCCCGCTGATGCCGGCCGATCCCGGGATGCCGATCGGGCGGCCCATATGCGCTCCACCCGTGCCGATGCCCAACCCTGCGCCTCCCGCCGCAGGCGCCCCGCCCAGTGGCCTGATGCCTGGTGAAGAGGGGCTGCTCCTGGCGCTGGCGGGCCCCCTAGCACCCTCTGTGCCCGGAAACGGTGTCGTGCTCATCGGGTGAGCGCCCGCGTGGGCGCCGGGCGCAACGCCGATTGCGTTTCTCGTTGGGCCGGGAACAACCCTCGGCCGAGAGATGGAGTGGGGAACGTGGATACCCGTCTGTGGGTTTACCGGCCTCCCGCTGTGAACGGGCGCCTCTTGCCTATGCACGAACCCCTTGTTGTTGTTCACGCCGGTCCGACCCTGGTTCACCGTGATGCGGGTATCGACGGCACTCGGCGGCCTTGTGTTGTCGTTGTGACTGTTCCGATCGATTGACTGACGCGGACCATGCGCGCGGGTCGGACTGGCCGCGGGCGTCCCGGCAGCAGGCTTGGGGGCCTGTGAAACGCCCTTGTCGTGACCCTCAGCGCCAGGATGTTCGCTGGCCGCGCCCGGCGCCGGCTGCACGTTGCTTTTGTTTGCTCCAGGGCCAGTGGTCTGATGGCCACCCGCATCACCCGCAGGCGTATGCGCCCCGCCATGCCCCTCAGGCGTATGTGCCGGTGCACGCGCGCGCTCCGCAGCCAGGCAGGCACTTGTCACTAAGAGGCCGCCCATGAGCGCCACCGAGAAAACAGACGTCTTCATATCCTTATTATAGGCGCCCACCCCTGGCGCCTCAACTGGTGGTATCGGCAGGCACCCGCGGCGGCACCCCCGTTGTGGACTGAGGCCCACTGCCGCCGCTCAGGACCATGGTCTGCAGTGCCGGCACGACGATGAGCAGCATGATGGGTCCAATCAGCATGCCGCCCACCACGACGGTCGCGAGCGGGCGCTGCACCTGGCTACCAATTCCAGTCGAGATCGCCGCGGGCAGCAAGCCGATGCAGGCCGACAATGCGGTCATCAGCATCGGTCGCATCCGCTGCTCGCCGGCATGGAACATCGCCTCGACGGCGTCCACGCCGCTGGCGTGGACTTGATTGAAATAGGTGATGATCAAAATGCCGTTCATCACCGAAACGCCCAGCAGCGAGACGAACCCGATCGCCGCCGAGATGCTAAACGCCAAGCCGGTGACGTACAGTGCCATCACCCCACCAACCACGGCGAAGGGAATTCCTGCAAGCGCCATCAGGCTATCGCGCAGCGAATTGAAAAGACTGTAAAGCAGTGTGACGATGAGCACGAGACTGATCGGAACGATGATTTCGAGACGCTCCTTGGCGAGCTGAAGTTCTTCGAATTCTCCGGCAAATTCGACGCGGTAGCCGCTCGGAAGCGTTACGTTGTTTGCGATCCGCTGCTGCGCCTCGGCCACCGTGCTGCCGAGGTCGCGGCCACGCACGCTAAACTTGACCGGGATATATCGCTGTGTGGCTTCGCGATAGATGTAGGAGGCACCGGTGTCGAGGGTGATGTCGGCGAGCTCGCTCAATGGAATGTAGGCATTGCCGTTGGTGGTGGAAAAACCGACCTTGATGTCGCGTACGGCATCGAGGCTGCTGCGGTATTGAGGTAAAAGTCGGACGGCGAGGTCGAATTGACGATCCCCCTCGAGGACCGTCGTCGCCGTCGTGCCCCCCAAAGCCGCCTGCACGACGGTGTTGACGTCCCCGGTATTGAGGCCGTAGCGCGCCGCTTTCTCGCGATTGACCCTTACATTCAGATTCGGCTGCCCAAGGACCCGAAATATTCCGAGATCCTCGACGCCCTTGACTTGCTCCATCTCGTGTTTGACTTGATCAGCTAATCGCTCGAGGGTTGCGAGGTTGGGCCCGATAATCTTGACTGAGTTGGAGCCTTTGACGCCCGATAGAGCTTCTTCGATATTGTCTTGTATATATTGCGAGAAATTGAAGTCCACGCCAGGCAATTCGTCGGCGAACTCTCGTTGCAATTGGTCGACGAGTTTGTCTTTGGTGAAACCGGACGGCCATTCGCCGAGCGGCTTGAGCGGAGCGAACAACTCCACGTTAGAGAAAGGTGAAGCATCGCTGCCGTCGTCCGGCCTCCCATGTTGTGACACTACGGTAACGATCTCTGGGTGCCGGAGCAAAATCTCGCGCATTTTGTGCGCAGCCGGCTCGCCCGCTTCGAGCCCGATCGTAGGTGGCATCGCGGCACGGATCCATAGATTGCCCTCCTCGAGGTGCGGCAGGAACTCGCTGCCGAGCCGCGCGCCGAGCAATCCGGCGATACCAAGCGATCCCAGGGCGACGACGAGCATCATTATCCGATGGTCAAGCGACCAGCGCAAAGCGGGCGTGTAAACGCGACGCAGCGCACGTACCAGCGCTGTTTCGGCTTCACTGATATGCTCGGGCAGCAGGAGCGATGTTAGCACTGGGGTGATCGTGAACGTCGCAATCAATGCGCCCGCCAGGGCATAGCCGTAGGTTTTCGCCATGGGATTGAAGATCTGGCCCTCGACGCCCTGCATGGTAAACAACGGAACAAACGCGGCGATGGTAATGGCCGCGGAGAAGAAGACGGCCCTATCAACCTCCAGAGCGCTGATGAGAATCAGGCGCAGGCGATCGGTCCAGCTTTGGTGAGCCGCTGGATCGTGAGCGATCGTTGGATCGGTCCCGAACCGCCCCGCTTCAAGTTCCTGCAGCAGCTGCCGCTGACGTTCCGGACGCGCTTGGATATTGCGAAAGACGTTCTCCACGAGAATCACCGCCGAATCCACGATGATCCCAAAATCGACGGCGCCGACCGACAACAGGTTCGCGTCCTGTCCCTGCAACACCAGGATGATGACACTGAAAAATAGGGCGAAAGGAATATTGATGGCAACGATGACGGCGCTGCGCAGATTGCCGAGAAAGATCCATTGAATGAAGAAAACCAGAAGGCAGCCGAAGACGAGGTTATGCAGCACCGTACGCGTTGTCACGGCAACAAGCGAGGTGCGATCATAGTAGGGAAGGAGCTTCACGCCCGGCGGCAAGCTGCCGTCGCTGTTCATCTTGTTGATTTCGGCCTTGATCCTCGGCACCACATCATTCGTATGATATGGCCGACCCATGACGACGATGGCCAAGGCGACATCATCAGCGCGATCGCGACCGGCAATGCCCAATCTCGGCACGTAGCCGACGCTGACCTTCGCGACGTCCTTGATCTGCACCGGAACGCCGTTTACTTGCGCCAGCACCACGTTTTCGATGTCCTTGACATGATAGCCATTGACCAAATCCTCCTCGCCACCAGTGTCGATCAGACCGAGACCGCGGATATTGACTGATTGTTGGCCGACCGTAATCTCGCGCCCGCCGACGTTGATATTGGCGTTGCCGAGGCTGGCGATGATCTGCGGGATCGTCATGCTATACGCATCGAGCTTGTTTAGATCGACGTCGACGTTAAACTGCTTGGTCGTCCCGCCCCAGGCATTGACCTGCACGACGCCAGGTACGGTGTAGAGGCGGCGGGTGACAATCCAGTCCTGGACGGTGCGCAGATTGGTGAGCCCAAAATGCGGTGGGCCCGCGATTTGGTAGCGGTAGACCTCGCCGACCAAGCTCGAACCTTGGATCGTCGGCTGCACGTTGTTTGGAAGGCTCACCCGCTGCTGCAGGCTCAGCGCCGCCTGGGTGTATGCGAAGAAATAGTCGATTCCCCATTGGAAGGTGACACGGACAAACGACAGTCCGTAAAACGAGGTTGACCGAATATTGGCAACCCCCGGCGTGGTGTACAGGCCGACTTCCATCGGAACGGTGTAGTAACGCTCCATCTCCTCAGCGGAGAGGCCGGGTGCCTGGGCGGTGATCTCCAGGATGACAGGCGCGGGGTTTGGATAGGCTTCGATGTTGAGCCGGTAAAACGCAGCGACCCCGCCGGCAACGAACACCAGCAGGCCCATCAAAACAATGGCCCGGTGCGTCAACCCGAAGCTCACAACAGCCTTCAGCACCGCACGCCCCTTATCCTGCCTGTGGCCTGTGCGTCGGGTTTATTGGGGCCGCGCGGTCGCCAACATGTTGCTGAGAAAGATCGCGCCATCGGTTGCGACCAACTCGCTAGGCTGCAATCCTTCAAGAATCTGACGGTACCCGTCGCGCTCCAGACCAATCTTGACCGTGCGTTTGGTGAACCGACGACGGTCGGTCGTCACCCACACCGTCATCGTACCGTCGCCTTCCCGTACGACGCCGTCGAGGGGAAGGCCGGGTGAGCGGATCGGGTCACCCGTACTGATCACGAAATTGGCGAACATGCCCGAGCGCAATTCGTGTCGCGGATCGGCGATCTCGGATCGTACCAGCACCCGGCGCGTATTCGGATCGACAATTGAACCGACGGTTGAGATCCTGCCTTGGAACACTCTGTCCGGAAACGCGGCTGCGTTGACCGTGACCTCCTGGCCGACGTGAAGGGCCGGGCTGTCGCTCTCGGCGACATTGGCCAGCATCCACATGGTCGAGACGTTGGCGACCGAATAGGGTGCCGGTGCGCCGCCCGGCTGCACAAATAGCCCGGGTGCCGCATTGCGTGCCGTGATACGGCCATCAATAGGGCTCGGCACGACGAGGGTGGGGTCGGCCAAACGTCTGGCAATAATGCCGTCGATATCGGCGTCCACCTTGCCGAAGATACGAACCGCATCGCGCGCCGCGCGTAGATTGCCTTCAGCTGTTTGCTGGTCAGAGACCGCCTGGTCCAAGTCCTTCTGCGAGACCGCCCGCGACTGATAGAGCTCCTTGAGGCGCGCCAGGTTCCGGGTGGTGAACTCGAGGACACCGGCCGCCGCGATCAAGGTGGATTCAGCCTGCAGCAGATCAGGGCTGTCGATCGTGAACAGGGTCTGGCCCTTCTTCACGTCATCGCCGACTTCGGCGAACAGGCGGATGATCCTTCCCTGATAGGGGGTAAACACCTGCAGCGTCAGGTCCTCGTTGAAATCGATGCTCCCGACCGCTTGTTTTTCAACCGGGAACGCGCGTTCCATGACGGCTTCGACCTTGACGGTTTCCCGCTGCTTTTCCGTCAATTCCAGGCTGTCCGTGCTGTGCCCGCTGTCGCTTGCGCGATTTGCGGCCTCCGCAGACGGCGGGCCGGTATCCGTTGCGGCAATCGCCACCTTGGGGCCTGGCCCAAAGGGCAGATTGCTCCCGATATATCCCCCCGCATAGGCGCCCACGGCCAGGGTCAGGGCCAAGGTGCAGAGAGCTGTGATTGCCTTGGTTTTTGTCCCTGCCAGTGCCATGATGCGCTCGTATGCCAAAGGGGGAGGCGAGTCGCCTCTGGGGTTGGTTTATCCTGGCGGACTTACACTAGCCTTACGAAGCTCACCGTCCGCGATAAACACGGCCGGTGACCTGCCGGAACTCGTTTCAATGAGCTGATTCAGAGCCCATTTCCAAGACTCTCGTGTGAAACGCCGGCTCGAGTAAGGCTGATGTAAGTAGGGGCGGCTAAGAGGGGGCATGGGGGATGCGGCCGCAAATCGCGCGAACTGTCATTTTGGCGCTGGGCCTGATCGCGCGCGGGGCATTGCCTTGACCGCCGGCCACGACCAAGCCGGCGCGGGGCGGGCGTGAGCGTCCACGACCACGCCTCGAGGCGGCGTCGGGGCGCTGTCGCCACGCTCGCAGCGATTCTCGTTTCCGCCTGCGCCGTGGGTCCGGACTTCAAAGTTCCGGCCGCGCCGGACGCAACCGGCTACGCCAAAGGTGCCCTGCCGCCACAGACTGCCTCCACCGACGCGGCGCTTGGTGCGGCGCAGCGCTTTAGAAAAGGCAAGGACATCTCGGCCGCGTGGTGGCAACTCTTCCACTCTCACGCGCTCAATTCGCTGATCGAGAAATCGCTCGAGGCCAACCCCAATTTGCAGTCGGCGCTCGCGGCCCTGCGGGTCGCAAAGTTAAATGTGTACGCCCAGGAGGGCCATTACTTCCCCACCGTTCAGGCCAACTACAACCCGACCCGCCAGGAGACCGCTGCAGACATCGCTCCGGTCCTCAACAACAACTTCAATGAAAATCCTTTCAACCTCTTCACCGCGCAGGTGCTCGTCTCCTACGCGCCCGATGTGTGGGGCCTGAACCGCCGCACTGTGGAGTCTTTGCAAGCGCAGACCGACAACCAGCGCTTCGTGGTGGAAGCTGCGTGGCTGACCTTGACCTCGAATATCGTTGTCGCCGCCATTCAGGAAGCCTCGCTGCGAGGACAAATCGAGGCAACGCATCGCATCATCGATATCAACAAGACGATGCTCGACATCATACGTAAGCAGTTCGACACGGGTTACGCGAATCGCAGCGATCTTGCGGTACAGGAGGCGGCCGTAGCCCAGGTCGAGGCAACATTGCCGCCGCTGCAACGGCAGCTGGCGATCCAACGCGATCTCCTCACCGCACTCGCGGGGCGATTTCCAAGCGACCAACCATCCGAAACTTTCCGGCTCGCTGACATGAAATTGCCTGTCAATCTTCCTGTGAGCCTGCCATCAAAACTAGTCGAACAGCGCCCCGACATTCGTCAGGCCGAAGAGTCATTACACTCCGCGAGCGCACAAGTCGGCGTTGCGATCGCCAACATACTCCCGAATTTCACCATTACGGGCAACCGCGGCTATATGGCGACCCAGATGGCCAACTTGATTACAAGTCCGAACATCTTCTGGACCGTGGCCGGGAATGCGACCCAAACGGTCTTCGATGGATTCACGTTGATTAACCAAGCGCGTGCCGCGTCCGCCGCCTATGATCAGGCGGCGTGGTCCTATCGAAACACGGTCGTTACGGCGTTCCAGAATGTCGCCGACACGCTGGCGGCGCTCGAGGCCGATGCCGCCGCGTTGAAGGCTGCGCGCAACTTTGAACGTGCCAGCAAGATCAGTCTCGACCTGGCCCAGCAGCAAATGCAGACCGGCAACGCCAACGTGCTGCTGTTGCTGACCGCGCAACAGACGTATTTGCAGGCGGTGATCCAGGTCGTTCAGGCGCAGGCCAATCGTCTGTCCGACACGGCTGCACTCTTCCAAGCCCTAGGAGGTGGCTGGTGGAATCGAGATCGTCCGCCGGCGACGGCGCAGATATTCGACGTCTCGACCGGGCGCGCCGAACCTGTGAAGAAGGATGAGGCCAAAGGGTGGCCTGAGTTTCGCTGGGTGACCCATGTGTGGGGAGATTGACGCCATGCCACCCTGTCGCTGACCGGAGAAATCGCGACCAATGGCGGATCCGGTCGGCCGCAGACCGCATCGATCAACGCTCCGAACATTGTCTCGCCGTGAGGGTGGCGGGGTTCGCGGGCGTTGTCTATCTCCTCGCCGCGAAGGGCGTGGCATGAGCCGATCAGCGACTGGATGCGCCTCGCTAACCGATCCATCGTCGTCTGCGGACCAAACGGGCGCGGCCGGCGCACACCCTACCAGGTCCAGCGCCAGGGGCTGCAACGTAGCGAGAGATTCCAATCGCAATAGCCGGCGCCAACGTGACAGCAGCCGAATGACCTTTCGGAGCAATAGTAGAACTGATAGCCGGACCCGCATTCAGCGGCACAATACTGACTTGCTCCGGTAGCGTCGAACTTGCAGTGCTGTCGAAAGAGCTGCGGTGATCGGTTTGCCTGGAACTGATCCGCCGCACTCGCAGTCGTGGCCATCACCCAAACAATGCAGCCAGCAAGCGCGAGTCGTGGACGTTTCATAAGGTTCCCCCTGAGTGCTCTGCTGGGTTATTGTGATTGATCCCTTGAGCCCCCAACCAAAGCCAAGTCCCGCCGGAAGGCACGACCAAGCCTTGTGCGAAGGCTGCTCGGCGCGTCCCACCCGGTGCCACCCTGGTGTCTGCTATTCGCGCGTCCTCGTGTCGTTCAGGCAGCTATCCAATCGCTGGGCCAACTCGCAAAGAGCGCCGGGCGGCGCGATTTCGTAGTTCGGATCGCCGTTATCACCTTGAACAGGGACAGGGCTGCGGATCGCAATTTGTTGGCGATGGCGAGGATCTCAGCTCGCCCCAATTCGATTCCAGCCGCGACCGGTGTCTCCGTAAGCTTCGCAACCTTGATCGGTGACAGCGATCGTGTCCTCGAGTTTGATAAAGCCCCGCCGAGGATGTTTCATGGTCGTCTCAATCGAAACCACCATTCCGGTTTGCAGCGGGCGGTCCGCATCGTGGTCGTCATAGGCGATAGGCCCTTTGCTGGTGAGCCGCGGCGCTTCGTGACTAATAAGTCCCATGCCATGCGCGAGAAACTCCAGATAAGCGCCATGAGGGGATGACTTGATAACGTCCTCGGCCGCCGCGTAGATGACGCCGCCGCGCGCACCGGCACGGACCGGTTGTCGGGCCCGTTTCTGCACTTCGTCGACAAAGCCGAGGAGCTCTTTTAATTCGGCATCTGGCTCGCCCACAATCCCCATCCGACACAGGTCCCCGATATAGCCGTGATAATTTCCACCGGAATCGAGCGACAAAATATCGCCCTCCCGCAACTGCTGATCGGATGGTGCTCGGTTGAGGCTGGTGCCCGACGTGATCAGGCAATATTCGAACGTAAGGCCGCGCCCAACTTCCTCCCGGCGCAGCGTGTCAACGATCTCGTTCTTTGTCATGCCTACGGTGCAGCGCGCGAAAGCGGCGAGCATCGAGGCAACCACACGCTCGGACGCCTCGCGCATTTCTACAAGCTCATGCGGCATTTTCCGTGCCCGAAGCCGTTCGAGGGCAAACTGTGCATTGACGATCTCACACTCGCCGAGCCCCTGACGCAGCAGGGCGTACGCGTCGGCTGGTAGGAATGCCGACTCCACGCCGACCCGGCTGACATTCGCTGCGATCCGCTTGATATGATCGACCGCCAACTGCATCGCGTCCGTGCTTCCCGACGTCGACGTGCTCACGCTCGGGGGCCAGAACTTTCCCAGCTGGTTTTCGAACACCTCAAGCCTGTAGCCGAAATAGCCGGCGGTCTCCGGCGTGCCGCGCTGATAAACCAGCACGGGCAGGTACCGACTGACCCCAATCGCATCCATGTAGTCGAAGAAGAAAAACCGGTAACCGCCCAGCAAGTATTGGATATTGTGCTTTGACGTGGCGATGAGCACATCAATACCGGCATCCTCGAGAAGCCTATCGAGCCGTGCAGTGTCGAACGGGATCGGTTTGCTGAGCTTGGTCTGCGCGCGTTCCATTGTGATCTCCCCGAAATGCTTCTTCCCGGCGACTGACTGCAGCAAGTGCAGTCGACTTTAGGCTAGCGCCCCGGGGGCACTGTGAGCCGACGGAGCGCTCGGACGCGCGCGCTCGCCGGTCTCGGCAAAGTATCCCGATCCGTGGCACACGGCAGCCGTCGGCAGGCTCAAAGGACGCAGATTCGCGCTGCACCGGCGGCTCAATGAATCAAGATTGACATCCGAGCTGCGGCTTCTGTCAAGCAACAGCTGCTATGCGCATTTATGGACTGTCGGCAGCGGTCGGCGGACGATCCCGCACCGCCCTAAAGCATTGCAATCGGAAGGGTTTGTCTGTGCGAACGCTGTCGAACCGCGGGTGATCACCAGCGGCGTTCGCGTCCCAGAAAGTCTCGCGGCCCCATACCCTATCCTCTGTGCCCGGTCGCGGGCGCAGAGACCTTCACTCGCCATAGTCTCCGCTTCCGTCGTCGGAGCGGGCGGCTTTTGCGAACGAATTGGCCAGCCTCTCACAGCGCGAAACGCGCGGTTATTGAATGAATCGAAGATCCAAGGACAGTCGCGGCTGCGTCATGGTGGGTGCTACGAACGTCCGATGCAGTTCGCGAGGACCGAAGGTGACCACGTCGCCGATGCTGAGATTGAGCAGGGGTGTTGGGTGAATAGCAAGCTCCGGATGACTGGTGAGGACATAGCCGCGAGAATCGTACTCATGCGCGAGTGGTGGGAGTTCGCCAGCAAATTCGAGGCTAGGACGCGTCCCATCGATTGGATCTAACGGTATCCACGCCGTAACGCCAATGGCATGCGGGTTGGCCATCGCGCCCCAATCTTGGTGCCACTGCTGACCATGACGGCCGTCAGGGAATTGGACCTGCACACCAGATCGATCTGGACGAAATGGAAAGCCGAGGATTCTGGCGAGTTCATTGACGATCCGTGTGATCGGATCGCTCGGAAATAGTGACACTCTCATCCGGGCCTGACGCGCAAAATCTCCGGCGAACTGGCGCTGAATCTCGCCGAGACAGTCTTGGCGAGCCCGTTCAATGAGTTGGGGCTGGATTACTTCCGTGAGGATTTTCATGAGGGGATAGTGGCTCGTGGGTTTCCCAACCTTGGGATTGGTCGACGGAAATGAGCGATGCCGGCGGGCTCATAAGCCGCGCTGTTTTTGTCATTTGGACAGTGGGTGATTGCGGGGGTGACCGAAAAGCCCGGCGAACACCGCGCAGTTCCCCTCAAGCGGACAAACGCTGCGCTCGATATTGCTGTTACGGCGGCAAGTCCTCCTTGAGTGCTTCCAGGGGCCGCAGTGTCACGCCCGGGGCGTGCTCTCGGTCGGCTGGTTGGCGGCAGGCCTTGAGGGGACGGCATGAGGTCAGGCTCCTGCCCGGTCGGTAACAGGGATCGCTACACACGAAATCCATATCGTGCCGAAATAAACCCAAATCGTTGACCAGCCGTTCGCGCTTTGCTTTGCGAATGCTTGACCGAGTAAGCCGTCCAACGCTGCGCCCGGTTATGCCATCTATTGTCCATCGTGATATCGCGTCCTGTAGGGGAGGTTGCTGTTCCTCAAAAGCCATGACCTTGGCAGTACTCGACAGTAGATTGGCAATACCCGCGGATTGAAAATCTCGCGGTTTCACTAGCTTGCTTCAACGCGTGGGCGATGTGCGTCCACATTACTGCTGTGACCAGCAAAAATTCTGCCACACCCCCTGAGACGAAAACAAAACGCCCTATCCATTTTCCGACAGTCGGTTGGCGAACGTAACGTCTCTCGCTGGGGCATTATAGTGCTAGCGCGTGCAACGGGCAATTGTGATCGGCGATCGGACGAGAGGTGGCGTCTCTATCGAGTGTAATACACTGGCTGTTCATTGCCGGGGTGACGGTGCGCGATACCGCCTAAAGTTCGACGGGCTGGCACTTGCAGCGGCCCGAGGCGGTCGAAAACCCGCAAGGCAGCTTGCCAGTTCGGTATCATAAGCTCGACTGGGTTTTGTGGACGGCAATATCTTGGCTGGCGAGCGGCACGATTTCAACTAAGGGAAAATCCGTCGCCGCCCGGCGAGGCGCCCTGCGGCGCTGATCGGTAGCAACAGACGTTCGCTTCCGGACGGCGCAACCGCGGTGGGGAGGGAGCGCGTAGGCCCTCAGCTTCGTCTTATAGCGGCCGCCCGGGGTCGCTCAAGCGATGTCGGCGATGCGATAACCGATGCCCGGTTCAGTCAGGACGACCCGAGGGTCATCGGGATCCTGTTCGATCTTTTGGCGCAGATGCCCGATATAGACCCGCAAATATTGCGTATGCTCAGTGTGGGCTGGACCCCATACGGCGGTGAGTATCTGTTTGTGGGTGACGACCCGGCCGGCATTGCGCGCCAGACAAGACAGCAGCTCGAATTCCTTCGGCGTAAGCTTGATCTCCTGACCGCCGCGCGTCACTCGGCGACGCACGTTGTCGATCTCGATGTCCGCCAACTTGAGGATCGGGGTTTCTAAATGACGCTGCATACGGTGACGCAGGGCCGTGCGGATGCGTGCCATAAGTTCGCCGACACCAAACGGCTTGTTGACGAAATCGTCCGCCCCCAGATCGAGGGCTTCGATCTTTTCGGCTTCGCGGTCGCGTGCCGAAAGCACCACAATGGGAACATCCGACCACTCGCGGACGCGGCGGATCACATCCTTCCCATCGCCGTCGGGTAGGCCCAGATCGAGGACGACGACATCGGGGCCTTCCGCCGCGATCCGCTTGGTTGCCTCGGCAACGCCGCCCGCCGTCGCCACTTCGTAATCGTTGGCGCCGAGTGCCGGCTTGAGAAACTTGAGAATGGCAGCCTCGTCGTCGACCACGAGGACACGGATCTTGGCAGTCATGATGGCGATTCCGAGCGCGGGAAAGTTAAAACCACGCGGGTCCCACGGCCGTTGGCAACCGGGCTCTCGGCATCGATTGAGCCACCGTGGGCATCGACGATTCCCTTGGCAATCGCAAGGCCGAGGCCGGTGCCCTGACCACCATCGGCGCGGCCGCCAACAGCACCGGGTCCGCGGACGAACTTTTCAAACACATGAGGCAGCACGCCGGCCGCAATGCCGGGCCCATCGTCCGTGACCCGAAGCGCCACACGGGTCGCGTCGACAACGGCATCGACGAGCACGTGCGTGTCCGGTGGCGTATGGGTCACCGTGTTCCCTACCACGTTACCCAGCGCCTGCTCGATAAGAGCGGCGTCGGCGCGAACCAACGGCAGGTCGGACGGCAGCTGGGTCTCGAAACGTCGGACCGCACCTCGCCGACGAGCGGTATTGACCACCCGTTCGGAAATCTCCCGCAGGTCGATCCAGTCCTGGCGCAACTCGAGCGCACCTTCCTCAATCCGGGTGATGGCCAGCAGGTTGCGCACCATGTCGTCAAGATCTTCCGCTTCGGTCTTTATGTTGCTGAGCAAATCCTCCCGAGCGTGCGCATCGAGCTTGTCGCCGTAGTCAATAAGGCTGGTGGCAGAACCGAGAATCGAGGAAAGCGGCGTGCGGAAATCGTGGGAGATAGATGCCAGCAGCGTGTTGCGGACGCGCTCGGTCGCGGCCGCGGTTCGAGCCGAGAGGATTTCCCGAGCCAGAGCCGCGCGGTCTAGCGCCGCTGCGGTCTGGTCAGCGAGCGCATCGAAGAGAGCTTGGGCCTCCGAATCAAGCGGCGCGGTCGCGTCGGAACACGCAATGCCCACAACGCCCAGGCGGCCGCGTGGGGTCCGAAGGGGGACAAAGAACCATGGGACCGTCGGCAGCGTTGCCGTGTCGGCGCCGGCTGGCTCGTCGTGTATGAACGACCAGCGGGCCGCCGTCATGGTGGCAGGATCGAGTTGGTCCTCGGGCGGCCATGCTGCCCGCAACGCCACGTCGCCGTCTTGGGCGAGCAGCACGATCGTGGGGCGGCCAAGCGTGGTATAGATCTCACCCGCGGCGCCCTCGGCAACGTCGTCAAGCCTAGCGAGTGCGGACAGCTTGCGGGTGAACTCGTAGAGTCGACGCGTCGAGCGCATCCGACTCGCGGAGATACGCGCCTGATCGCGTTCGCGACCGGCGAGCGCCGAGGTCATGACGGCAATCACCAAGAAGATCAGCAGGGCGAATAATTCATAAGGCTTGGCGACGGTGAAAGTGTAAATGGGTTCGATGAAAAAGAAATTGTAAGCCAGGAACGATAAAATCGATGCGTAGATTGCTGGCCAGACACCAAAGATGACGGCCGTGAACAGCACCGCCATCAGAAATACCATGGACAGGTTGGGAAACGGTGTCACCATGGTCATGGCGCGGCCGATCACCACCGCGGCCGCGACCGCGGCGGTCGACCACATATACGCCATTGGCCCCTGGAACGGGGCGGCCATGGGTTTGAACCAGGACCGCTTCTCGGCACGCCCTGTCACCACGTGGATTGCAATATCCTCGGCGCGACGCACCAACTCGTGCGGCAGCGATCGCCGAAACATTTCAGCAAACAACCCGCCGCCCGAACGCCCGATGACAATCTGGGTGATGTTCTCGAATTTGGCGAACTTCAGCAACTCGGCCGGAAGGTCAGTGCCAACCAGGGTGCGTGCCTCCCCGCCCAGCATCTCGGCGAGTTTGAGCCCCTCATCGACGCGCCGGCGGTCCGCATCGTCGATGCGATGACCCGGCCGCTCCACGGTCACGGCCATCCAGGGAGCATTCATGAGGTCGGCGAGGCGTTTGGCGGTGCGAACGACGAGCGGGGAAATCGGGTCGGGACCAATACAGGCGACGATGCGCTCGCCGGCCGGCCACGGTCCTTCGATCGCCTGAGCCTGCATGCGTTCGACAAGATCGGCATCAATTCGCTCGGCAGCGCGACGCAGCATCAGCTCGCGAAGAGCCGTTAGGTTCTGCGGCTTGAAAAAATGTTCGACCGCACGCGCGGCGGTGTCTTGAACGTAAACCTTGCCCTCGGCCAAGCGTTTGAGCAGCTCGTCGGGCGGAAAATCGACCAACACAATCTCATCGGCATCCTCGAACACCCGATCAGGGATGGTTTCACGGACCCGAATGCGGGTAATCTTCTGGATAACGTCGTTGAGGCTCTCCAGATGCTGGACGTTGAGGGTGGTCCAGACGGCGATGCCGGCGGCGAGCAATTCCTCGATGTCTTGCCATCGCTTTGGATGGCGACTCCCGGGTACATTGGTGTGGGCAAATTCATCAACCAGGAGCAGGCTCGGACGTCGCGCCAGGGCGGCATCAAGGTCGAATTCATTAACGATCAGGTTGCGATAGACGAT
>Ga0126373_10001835_pt1 | contig 15341 bp, 11 predicted proteins | sample PanSoiMetPlot_11_FD_92545 | JGI IMG/M metagenome (GOLD analysis project Ga0126373, IMG submission 92545) | Tropical forest soil microbial communities from Panama - MetaG Plot_11 | ecosystem: Environmental > Terrestrial > Soil > Tropical forest > Bulk soil | place: Panama | collected 2016-02-17 | reverse complement strand
TACCGCGTTCAGGTCTCCAAACAATGACCACTGTTTGGCGCTGGCCGGGTCATGGACGTTCCTCAGCCAATTGCCGTCTTTGGTTGTGTCCGCCTGGGCGAACGGATAAACCGTTCCTCCCACATTGAAGCCACCGCCGATCGGAAATGTCGCAGTTTGTTGCGCGAGCAGATCGACATCTTGTCCGTCATTAATCGGACCGCGCTCCGGATGCAGATCGTTCTGCGTATCCGCCAGGAGTACACGAATCTGCGCCTTTGTATACAGGCGTGACGCATTCAGAGTGGTTCCTGCGGCTTCGCCGGCGATCGGCTTGCGAATGATCTGTATGGGCGACACACCCCCGCCCACGAACGGCAGCGTCAGCTTGCGCACGCCGGTTACCGAGTTGGAAACGAAGTAGTTATAAGTGGAGGTCGAGGTCGTAATCCAGCCTCCCGTTTGACTACCGGCACCTGTAGGAATACCTCCACTCCAGCTCGCTGGATCCTTTGCCGACGACGCGAGGCAGTGCGTCGCCGGTTGGGTCACGTCACACCCACCGCTGGCATTCGGAATGTAAATGGTACCCGTGTACCCCGAGGATGTGAGGTGGCCGTTTTCCAAACGGTCCGTGACGATGTTGCCGAAGGCGGTCGCTTTATCGAATAAAGCTAACGTCGATCCGCTCGCTAGGTAAAGGTTGCCGTTCGTGTGCACACGTCCCTTGAACGTGAATGCCGGACCGGCAAAGTAATCGATATCCCCTTCGGCGAAAATTCCGAATTGGAATACCGGAATCAACGCCACTTCCACATTGCGCGTGATGTTCGCAGAAACGTTCGAACCCGGCTGCGTCGCATTCACATTCAGCGTGTACGGGATAATCAGCGCCTTCAGACCCTGGTTTGCGCCCGAACTGATCGTGTTCCAACTCGTCACCGGGGGGCTGGTGGGATCTGCCGGATTCGAGGGTGTCCAGGTGATGGTTTCGGTGAAGTTCATGCTCCCCAGCGTTGTGGGCGGAAAGTTCGCTAGATTCGTAACCGAGTTGGTGGTGGGGGTCTGTGCCGATTCGTACAAACTGGCCAGATCCGCGGTCAATTTTTCCATGCCCGACTCGGCCGCGTAGTAGGCGATGTTGTAGTTCATATCGCTGCCGCCCATCCGGCTTTCGCCGTTGACCATATACATCAGCCCGACGGCGACGCCCGAGAGCAGCAACAACAGCAGCAGCGCTGCTACCAGCGTGAATCCCTTCGAACGCCGTTGTGGCTTCCTGCCCATAGATGTTTCCCTGCCCTTCAGTACTCAGTACTCAGTACTCACTGATAGCGATTCTTGAAACTCATATTGCGGGCGCTGACCGAAGTGGCCAGCTGCATGCTTTGCATCTTCGCCCCATCCTGCGCCAGACTTTGGGCTTGCACAGCGATATTGATTTTGCGGATCTGGTTCGGGGTTACGCCCGCCAGCGACAGCGGATCTCGTTGTTCGACATTGTTTGCACCTGTCGTGTCATTGAACAGGTCGTAGGACAGCGTCATGCCAATAATGTCGTCGGCCACCGGTACTGGCGTGAGACCGTTCACCTGCCGCATCAGCCGGGGAGATTGCAAGCCGGCCGGTACTTGCAGGAAGTATGTGACCGCCTCTAAGCGGGTGGCGGTGCAGCTGCTCTGCCCCGCCGGCGGTGTCACGCTGCGGTTGAAAATGTACGCAAGATCTCCGATGATCGGGTCTCCGCCAGTGTTATTCATGTTGAGCGGATCCGCATTGGCAAAGGTGATCGTGTTCGTGTTCACGTTGGTGACTTCGGCCACGATGGTTGCGATGTTGCCTCCTACCACCATGACCAGGTCGCCAGCCTGCAGCCCAACGCCGGGCGCATTGATGGCGGGCAGAGCCGGTACCGGTGCTGGATTTGGCACCGTCATCGAGACCGTCGAACTTGATGTGACCACGCAAACGTATTGGTTCAGCGGAAACGCGTAGTCCAGGTACGCTACCGTGATGCTGTCGGCGCCCTGACCCGTGGCCGGAATGTTCACGCCGTTCTGCACTCCATTGTTCGGTCCCGGGATGATTCCGTACATATAGTTCCCGGTTGGATAGAGATGGTTTGGAATGTAACAGTTCCCCAACTGGTCGCAGGCGTAACGCGCCGCTAGCGCCGCCCCGCCGGTCGGCAACTGGATACCACCTGGCGGCAAGCCCGCTCCCGCCATGCTGATGTCTTTCGAAACGAAGTTGATGGCGGCTCGCGCGTTCTGCTGCAGTTCCGCGCGTTGCGAAATGAACGTGCTCGCTTCCACGCCGCTCTTGAACAGTTGCACCGTCGACGCCAGGATGATTAGCGCCAGCGCGAACGAAATCATCAGTTCGATCAGCGTGAAGCCGGCAGCGTTTCTGATTCTTTCCCGTTTCATATCCATCATCGGCCCTTTTTTAGCGGAACACTGACATCAAAGCATTGACCGTGTAAGTTCGAGGCACTCTCTGCCCTGGCCTTATGTATTGCACGTTCACTGTGACTTGCTTCAGGTTCGGATTGGGCGTGCCATCAGGATTCAGCGTGTTGGCGATCACAATCGAGCGCTGAAAATTCGACAACACCATGTAGGAGTCGTCTGCCGTTCCCAGAATGCCGTCCGGGCCCGGCAACTTGATACACTGCACGCCTAACGGATTGATCGCGGCGGGACACCCCGTGCTGGCCGGGTTGAACGCGATGTCGTCTCCCGTTCCGGCAAGCCCGTCCGGTCCGGTATCCAGCAGATTGGTTAACCCGTCCACGAAGATTCCTCCGCCCGATACGTTGGCAATCTGGACGAAGCTGATCTGCTGCGTATCGCGTGCCGTAAAAATGTTTTCCAGCGTGTCTTCCGCTGTCTGTTTCGCGATCTGATCTTCCTGAACGGTCTGCGTGCTGGCCAGCGCGTACGCAAACGTTGCCAGCATCGCCAGCAAGCCGATCATCAGGATCACCGTCGCAAACAGAACCTCGATCAGCGAGAAACCCGCTTCTCTCTGCTTCCGCCCGCTCTGTACTCGTTTTCTTTTCATCATCGTTGAACCCAAGTAGCAATGCCGCCCTGATTGACGAGTTGCCATCCCCGCACCCGGCCCGTTGCTCCGAATACACTCACCGCCCGCGAGCTATAAAGATCTCCGGTCAGCGCCACATACAACACGCCACTGTTCAGATTTCCGTTTGTGTCCTGGGACGAGCTATCCGGCATGAACACCACATAGTTCAGCCCGCCCAACCCGATCCCCTGTCCGAAATCAATCGCCCGTGAACCATTTCCGAAGTTATCCGGCGTGTTCGCCGTCGGCACTCCGGCCACAAGTGGAAAATTGATGTCTGTGGGCAGTTGCTGGGTCGTAATCACCACCGGGGCCGGCGAGACCGGAAGGGCAAAGTCCCAGCGCGATACCTGGACCGTGTCCGGCGCCGTAAACGTGACGATGTACCGCTTCCGCTCATCGATCGCCTGCTGACGGTAGCGGCGCAACAGCATGAAACACTGGTTATAGGCGGAGGTAGCGCGCGCCGCCTTCAATGCCGGCTGCAGCATCACGAAATTGAAGCTCAGCGCGATCAGCAGTAGGGACACAACGGCGATCGCTTCCAACATCGAAAAGCCACGTTCTTTCCGCGACACAATCCCGTCTTTTCTGGGGGACTTTGAAGCTTGAGTGCCATGCACTTGAGAAGTCATTCCACTCTCCCGCTACCCATCTCTCATCGCCACTCAGGGTCGGAAATGACGAACTCATTGCAATGCGGAAAGGCGTGCCCCGCGCGCGCTCTGCGCCGCAGGTCGCCTCCACTCACTTCATCCTAGGGACACCTCTCGGGAGCGTCAAAGCACCCAGGTACCGTGTTGTCGTACCCTTCTGTAACGTAATTCCGGCACGATTACGCTCGTGACCGTACACACGCCACCCGGGGAACTGCTTCTCACGCCAAGGCTTGTCGCTCGTAACAGGCGAAACTGCCTATTCCTGAACATGCAGGCCAAATCGGCGCGGTATCCGCTGACTCTCCTGCCAAAACTCCTCGCCATCCCAAGCGGGTTACCCGGGTAACTTGTCGCCATCCCGCCGTAACTTTACGATGCAACCGTATGGCGCTGAAGAGTCTCGTAGTGTGCGCGGACGAAGCCATCACCCTGGTCTTGCGCGGGATTCTGGAAGCACTCGGGGTCAAGGTGGAGCTGTGCGCAACCGCCGCTGAGGGCTCTGCCAAACTCGCTGACACCCGGTACGATTCCGTCATCCTCGATTGCGAGAGCGAGTCGGAAGCCACTGAGATTCTCCGCCTCATGCGCTCTTCCTCCCGTAACTCCACTTCGCTGGCTATTGCGATCGCCGGCAGCCAGAACAATGTGCACAACATGTTTTCGCTCGGCATCAACTTTGTCCTCTACAAGCCGATCTCGGAAGATCGTGCCTGGAGCAGTCTCCGCGCCGCGCGCACTCTCATGCAGCGCGAGCGACGTCTCAGCCGCCGCGTTCCCGTCCATGCCCCGGTCTCCCTCGATTACGCCAATATTGAAAGCGCTACTGGAACTCTGATTGACATCAGCGCGGAAGGCAGCGCTGTCCAGAGCGAGAAGAAACTTCCAGTCGATTGCCGGGTGTATTTCCAGTTTGCTCTACCCGGCCACACTTCCTTGATCCAACTCTCGGGCGAGATGGTTTGGCAGGATTCGACGGGCCGCGTAGGAATGCGGTTCGTCAACGTGCCTACATCGTCCCGCCGCGTCCTGCGCAATTGGCTCACAATCAACGCTCCCGCCACTGTGCCCGCAGCACCCGTGGTCCCGCGCCCCGCAGAAAAAATTGTTAAGACCACTCCCACTGGCAGCCAGTCCGAGAGTGCGCTCGCCCGCCTGCGCTCCTCCCCTGGCAATCGCCGAACGCAGTCCCGTCATACTTGCCGTCTCGGAGTCGACGTCTACCGCACCGGTGTGCCCGTTACGAATCGTTGCAGCCTCACCGACATCAGTTCTGGTGGGTGCTACATCGAGACAACGTCACCATTCCCGTCTGGCACCCGCGTCGAGATCCTCGTGCGCGCTCAAGATATGAAACTGCGCGTGCAGGGAGTTGTGCAATCCGTGCATCCAGGTTTTGGCATGGGGGTACAACTCGCTCTGAAGACGCCACAAAACCACGAAGACGTGCAGTCGCTGATCCGCTTGCTGGCCGAGTCCAACCTCGGCACCGAGGTCAGTCCCGTCCACGATCCCTGGTCGCGCTAACTTCTCCGTAAGTACCGCTCGATTCCGATTACTCCATGCCTCAACATCATTCGAGCGAAGCGCACGACCTATGCAGTCTCGGTCATGCACATGCCGCCCCACCGACAGTTCGAGACGAAGATCAGCTGAGTTGTGAATGCAAACAAGGATACGACTACTTGAGGTCGTTCACGAGATACAAGTCGGAGAGCGTGCGGCCGTACTCGTAAACGTAGTCGTTGCCGTCAGTGGTAATGAGGATCGAACTGATATCGGTAACACCGGACACGTCCGGGGGGACCAATTGCTTCCAAAGCTTCTCTTGCCCGGTGGCCAGGTCCAGCTTGTTGACGCTGGCCGGCACTTCGCCGAGACGATAGACAAACAGGGAGCGCCCGTCGCTTGTCCACGCGATCGGAGCCTCTCCCGCATGCAGGCCCGCAATCGGACGAATCTCTCCGCTCTCCACAGTTAGCATCGCAGGTTTCTGATCTGGCCCCACGAGCGCGACCTGTCTCCCGTCTGGCGAGATCGCAATCAGGCTGCCATTTACACCTTCGCCCGTGATGGCCTTCACTTGGCCGCTGTTCAGGTCTTGCACGTAAAGCCGTACGCCTTTGCCTGGTTCATCGCCCGCGAACAGCACTCGCTTGCCATCGGGAAACCAACGCGCCCAAAGACGATTGATTTGGTCATGCGTCAACTCCTTCGATTCTCCAGCGCCAGTTGGGAGCAAGTTGAACTGAACTGGTGGCTTAGGAAGGCCCGATAAAACCCATTTTCCATCTGGGGACAAAGCAAAGCTGACTCCGTCCCCGAGTCGGACAGCAGGCGAGCCGTCCATGCCCCTCAGGTAGGTAGAATAGTTCTCCAAGCCCGCTTCGCCGGACTCCGTGAACAAGAGCTTCTTACCGTCCACCGACAGATCCTTGGGCGCCGACCAGTCGAGCCAGGAAAGATCGCGTTCCTTCCTGTTCTCCGCGCTCGCGCCGACCATCCCAACCCGCGGCACATCCCGGGTGATCAGAACGCGCCCGTCTCTGGCTACATCCTGCAGAGTCAGAGTGCCCGGCTCGCGCGCCAAAAGCCGTTCCTTGCCGGACAGGCTCACCGCGGAAAGATAGCGTCCATAGCCGAGGCGCGTGCTGGAAAACCAGATCTCGTTGCCATTCGGAGACCAGCCCAAGCCCCAAGCCGTCTCCCAACCGATCGACAAGATTTTCTCTTTCCCGGAAAGATCGACGACCGCGATTGATCCCGCATCATCCCGCCGAACTGCGTGCTCGATGAAAGCAACCACGTCGCCCTTGGGGCTGACCCGCGGATGGCTGAGCCATCCTCCGGTCTGATAGAGCACCTTTCCAATCGGATATTCGAGGCGGCTCAATCCCCCGAACTCACGCACCACGGCGAAGTTCGTTCCATCCGGCGACCAGTCCGCCCACTGGACATTCTCGAGCACTTCGCGCGGAGCACCCCCGCCCAGTGGAACCCGGGCCAGTGTGCCCACGTTAATGTAAGGGTCAACGTTATGGCTGTTCAGTAGAACCGCCATCTCGCCTTCCCGCGACATCGACAATACCTCGGCCTTCGACAACCCAAAGGGCCTTGATTCCGGACTGTCCGGCCGGGTAACAAACAGCTCGGTGGGATTTCCTTCCCATGCCGCGCTGTACACGATGTTTTTCCCATCGGGTGCAAATCGCGCCATGCGGATCGTGCCGCCACGAAACGTCAATTGATGGTAGGTGGGCGGCGAAATGCCCGAGGCTAGCCCTTCGCGTTTTCCCTCCAGGTAAGCCCCCGCGATAAGCGCCAGGACCACGATCGCGGATATCAGGGGGACCAGTTTCCCGCGTGCGATTTTACCGGCTTGCGGAGGCGGTTGCGGCTCCGATATTGCGCTCTCTACCGCAACCTTCCCGCTTGCGTGTGTGACAGACTCCCGGTTTAAACGTTGCAGGTCGACGCGGAAGTCAGAGGCGGTCTGGTAACGGAGTTTTAGATCTTTTTCCAGCGCCTTATTCAGAATTTCCTGCAGCCTTGCCGGGATTTGAGGATTCAACTGCAACGGTGGAACCGGAGCACGGTTGAGAATCGCATCGAAAACTGCGGCACTGGTGGGACCGGGAAACGCCTGCCGCCCCGTGGCCATTTCATAGATAACGATCCCTAAGGAAAACAGATCGGTTCGCCGGTCCAACTCCTCGCCCATGGCCTGCTCGGGGGACATGTAAGCAACGGTTCCTACCGCCATGCCGGGACTGGTCAAGAGATGAGCGTCCCCAGCCGTCGGCATCGAGTTGGTCTTGCCCGCTTCGTTCGCTTGCGCTTCAGCTGTGTACTTTGCCAATCCAAAATCTAGGACTTTCGCCTGTCCGCCAGGAGTTACGAAAATATTTGCAGGCTTGATGTCCCGGTGAACGATGCCCCGGGAATGTGCGGCGTCGAGTGCGTCGGCCACCTGCACCGCGATTTCCAGCACCTCGCTCACTCGCATCGCTTTCCCTTCAATGCGATGTTTCAGCGTCTTCCCCTCGATGTACTCCATGACAATGTAGGCAGATCCGCCTTCTTCTCCTACGTCATAGATCGTGCATATATTTGGGTGATTGAGGCCCGATGCAGTCTGCGCTTCGCGCCGAAAACGCTCCAGGGCGGCAGGATCTTTGGCGGAATCCTCCACCAGAAATTTCAATGCGACCGTGCGGTGTAGGCGCGTGTCCTCGGCTTTATACACCACGCCCATGCCGCCGCCGCCGAGCTTGCCCGTGATCTTGTAATGGGAAATAGTCCGACCGATCATCGAAGACGCAATCTTAGGCGGGGGTCAGGCAAGCCGTCAATCAGCATTCCATACCAAGCTGCATCATTGCGCAGCGCAGGCCGTGGCTGTGGGTGAGCTTCAACTGTAAAAGGTAAGGCACATTATGTTCTTGAGCCTGCCTCCGCCGCCACCGCTTGCCGAAAATACTCCAACGACGTACGCAGGCCCGTCTCCAGGTTGATCTTCGGCTCCCAACCCAGCAACCGCTTCGCCTTGCTGATATCCGGTCGCCGCTGCTTCGGATCGTCCTGCGGCAACGGCTCATATCGCAGCCGGCTCTTCGATCCCGTCACCGCCAGCACCCGCTGCGCGCACTCCAGAATTGTGAACTCGTTCGGATTCCCGATGTTCACCGGCTCATGCTCGTCCGACTTCGACAGCCGCACGATCCCGTCCACCTCATCGCTCACGTAGCAGAAGCTGCGCGTCTGGCTGCCGTCCCCGTAAATCGTCAGCCCTTCTCCCAGCATGGCCTGCCGCATGAAGTTCGGAATCACCCTGCCGTCGTTAATTTGCATGCGCGGCCCATAGGTATTGAAGATCCGCACGATGTGCGTATTGACGTTGTGATACCGCAAGTAGGCCATCGTGGCCGCTTCCGCAAAACGTTTCGCTTCGTCATACACCGATCTCGGCCCGATCGGATTGACGTGTCCCCAATAGGTTTCTTTCTGCGGATGTTCCAGCGGATCGCCATAACATTCCGAAGTCGAAGCCAGCAGAAATCCCGCGCCATACTTCCGCGCTACATCCAGCGAATGAAAAGTTCCGAGCGAGCCGACCTTGAGCGTCGGAATTCCGTGTGCGCTGTAATCGACGGGGCTGGCCGGGCTGGCGAAGTGAAACACGTAGTCCACGGCACCACAGTCAAATGGCTCCGCTACATCGATCTCTTGAAATTCGAACCGGCTGTCGTTTCTTAAATGCTCCACGTTACTGAGGCGGCCCGTGAGGAGATTGTCTGCGGCGATCACAGAATATCCCTCGCCCAGAAGCGCGTCGCAGAGGTGAGACCCTACGAACCCTGCTCCACCGGTCACCAGCGCGCAACGGTTATTCATATCTTCTGGTTACCCCGGTTGTCCCCGGTGGGCAAGCCTTCGGGAAGCGCCGGAGCGCGTCCAACGCTGTAGTACGTGAAGCCATGCGCCGCCATCACTTCCGGATTGTAGAGATTTCTTCCATCGATCACGATCGGATACCGCAGCTTGCTGTTGATTTGCGGAAGGTCCAGCGTCGCGAACTCTTCCCACTCCGTTAGGATCAGCAAAGCGTCCGCCCCCGCGGCAGCTTCATACGGACTGCTCACGAACTCTACGTTCGACCGCAGAACTTCGCGCGCCCGCTCCATGGCTGCGGGATCATATGCCGCTACAACGCAGCCTTCCTGCACCAGCGATTGCACCAGCAGCACTGCTGGCGACTCCCGAATATCGTCGGTCCCACCTTTGAATGCCAGTCCCAGCACTCCCAGCCGTTTGCCGCGCAACGTCCAAAGCGCATTGCGCACCTTCCGCAAGAACCGTAGCCGCTGCTCTTCATTGATCCGCATCACTTCGTCGAGCAACCGGAAATCGTAACCAACCTCCCGCGCAACCGAGCGGAATGCCATCAGATCCTTCGGGAAACACGATCCCCCATATCCAATGCCGGGATTCAGAAAGCGCGGCCCAATGCGCGAGTCCGTGCCGATCCCCTGGCAAACCTGCTGTACGTTCGCCCCCACCGACTCGCACATCGATGCCACCGCATTGATGAACGAAATCTTCATCGCCAGAAACGCATTCGAAGCATGCTTGATCAATTCTGCGCTCTTCGTGCTGGTCACGATGACGGGCGGCGGAATCTGCGCCCGGTCCGGCCCCGGAATCGCGTCCGCCTGCTCGTAATACGATCCGTCGCTCAGCGGCGCATAGATTTCCTGCAGCACCGCGGCGCATCGATCCGAATCCGCCCCCACGACAATCCGGTCCGGAAACAGGAAATCGGTCACCGCCGTGCCTTCCCGCAGAAACTCCGGATTGGAAGCGACATCGAACGAGTCCGCCTGCGCCCCATTCCGCAGAATGATCTTCCGCACCCACTCGCTCGTGTACACCGGAACCGTGCTCTTTTCGACCACGATCTTGTATCCGTCGATCCCGCCTGAGATCTCCCGCGCCACCGACTCCACGTACGACAGGTCGGCATCTCCGCTATTGGTCGGCGGCGTCCCTACCGCCACAAAGATGGCTGTGCTGGCTCTCGCTGCTTCATGCAGATTGTCAGAGAACCGGAGCTTCTTCCCGCGATGCCGCTGCAGCAGCTCCGGCAAAAAGCGCTCATGAATGGGAACCTGCCCGCCTCGCAACGCAGCCAACTTCTGCTGGTCGTTGTCGACCAGGATCACCTCGTGGCCCATGTCCGCAAAACAAGCTCCCGCCACCAAGCCCACGTAGCCTGAACCCACCACCGCAATTCGCATGCACACTCCCGGTGAAAATGTTAATCAGCGTATCCGACCAGTTGGTTCCCCAAAAAGTCGGCGTCAGTCCCACAGCCGGCGTAAATACTTAATCTAGCAGGTTTTCGCGCTTTAGCGGACTCCGCCACACGGCCGGAAATTCCCGCCTTCACCTGAAACGGGAATGGAGCAATGGATCACTGCCAGCTGTGACCCTAGTCACCGTGTTCCCGGTATGTGCGTTCGAGAATAATCCAGAGGCACACTCCTATGCCGATACTGATGCTTGCTCTCATCGCCCTGGCCGCTTTCGGCATCATCGGTTTCCTGCTGGCCGCCGCCGTAATCTGCGAATCCAAAGCTGCCGCCCGCCACAGGGATGTCCCGTACCAGGGGCCTGCGGGCAAGTCCGCCGCGTAGCGCCGGCGTCTCGCCGCCTGTCCGCCGGCAGCCGTTCTTGCGGCAACCGCCAAATGCTCGAAACGCCGACGTTATCCTGATGGTGCAAAGATATTGAAACTTATAAGTTACCGATCGCCCGATAACCCGATCTCCTCTGTGTCTCTGTGACTCTGTGGTGAAACCCAATTCTTCTCGTTAGAACCGCGCCACTTCCGTAGCCTGCTTCACAAAGCTCTTGCCTTTTTCTTCTTTCCCCAGCCCCACTACCGTCGCCAGCAATAGAATGTTCACGATCTCAAATCCTGCCAGCGCCCACGCATACCCGAAGCGGTCCCGCAACGCATACTCGATATTGTTAGTTGGTGCTGCGATCAAAATGCCCAACTGGTAAGCAAACCCAGGCATCAGTCCGCGCACCGCGTCCGGCGAGAGCTCATTCAAGTGCGCCGGGATAATCCCCCACGCCCCTTGCACTCCGGCTTGCATCAGGCACGCTCCGATCACGAGAGTGGTCAGCGAACGGCTGAACACCCAAGCCGGAATGGACATTATCGCGAGTGCCAGCGCCATGATGATCGCTCGCCGTCTGCCATAGTGCTCCGACAAGTATCCAAACGCACACGCCCCGATCACTGCCGCCACGTTATAAGCGATGGCCACGTAAGAGATCGTCGCCATCGACAATCGATGCACTTCCCGCAAGAAGTGCGGATAAAGATCCTGTGTTCCGTGCGACAAGAACATCATGAGCGTCATTAACAGGACCAGATAAGAAAATATCTTCCAATGCCCGCTCGCTGTTTTCAGGATTGAACCCACTGTGGGCGCGCGATGCTGCTTCCACGCCACTGATTCCTTCACCCGGAAGCGTATATAGAACGCAAGCAGTGCCGGAATGCCGCCCACCCAGAACATGGCGCGCCATCCCCAGTGCGGCAGCACCAAGCGCGCAGCCACCGCCGCCAGCAGATATCCAATTGAATACCCGCTCTGCACCACTCCCGAAAGCACTCCTCGCCACCGCTTTGGCGCACTCTCCATCGCCAGCGACGCCCCCACTCCCCACTCTCCGCCCATGCCAATGCCGTAAATGGCACGCAGCACGAAAAACACCGTGTAGTTCGGAGCGAATCCGCAAGCCAGTTCAAACAGCGAGAAGAACACCACATTCGCCATCAGCGGACGCCGTCGGCCATAGCGGTCTGCCAGTAAACCGAACAGCAACGCACCCACCGGGCGCATCACCAGCGTCGCTGTCATCGTCAGGATGATTTTCGAGGGAGCCACTCGAAACTGCGCCGCCAGGGTGTCGACCAGAAACACCAGCACGAAAAAGTCAAAAGCATCCAGCGTCCATCCCAGAAAGCTGGCCGTCACGGCATGCCATTGGTCGGAGCGCGATAGGGAATTAGCCTCGTCAGCTGTTCCGGTTGAATTCATGGCAGTCGCCTGTAGCCCGTGGCTCGAAGCTCGAGGCCCTTCCTATATACCTGAATCCACCCCACTTCGCTATCCCGGAACGGAGCGAAATCATTGCTATGGCTAGTTTTGGCCATTGACAACCACCCCCTTTGAAGCGACACTTCCCGTAGAATTCAAACGTGAGTAAACCCCCGTGCTCACACAGGTTCAATGACCCATGTCGTGCCCGGACCCGCTCCGCCCTTATAATCCCTTCGAAGATGTCCCTTCTCCGCAAAAGGACATCCACGGTGATCTGCCCTCCGACGCGGAAATCCGTGGCCTCACCAATACTCTGGCCGCCAACGGCGGAGGGGAAGCTTCCGGGAATCTCGCGTTGGACTTAGTTCTAAATCAGATTGTGGAGCAGGCTTGCCTTGCAACCGGCGCCACCGGTTCCGCCATCGCTCTTACGCGCGACGGCGAAATGGTCTGCCGCGCCACCACCGGCCGTACCGCGCCCGACCTGGGCGTTCGTCTCAACAATGCCGGATTTTCCGCCGAATGCTTGCGCGTCGGCACGCTGCAGCGCTGCGACGATACCGAAACTGATCCCCGCGTCGACGCCGCCGCCTGCCGCCTGCTCGGTGTTCGATCCATCCTGGTTGTTCCCCTCTGGTACTGGGGAGAGTTCATGGGGATTTTCGAGATTTTCTCGCCCCGGCCCAACGCTTTCGGCGAGCGCGATGAGCAAACCCTGCAGGCTCTCGCCTACCGCATCGTTCGCCATACTAAGGAGTCTTCGGGCCGCCTCGCCGGTTTTACGGCTGCGAATGAGGAAGTTCCAGCCTTCGCCGCTCCGCCTGCGGACCGCCGCCCCGACTTCTTTCCGGAGCCAGTCCCCGAGCCTCCCCGCCCCAACGTCGTCGAACTCAGGCCCAAGATCGTGATTTCGCAGCCATCCGATCGTTGGACAACTTTCCTGATGACCTGCGCCGCCTTCATTGCCGTCGTGATCGTCGGATTGATGGTCTGGCGTTTGCAATGGAATCGCGCCGTCGCAGCGGAAAAATCCGCTCGTTCCACTGCCTCCCAACCACAAATCCAGGAACTCGATCTCGGTCCACCAGCCGCTATTGCTGCGCCTCTGCAGGAGCCCGTCGCTCCTGCGTCGAAACCGAAAAAGTCAGTGTCTGGCGACGATGTGGTCGTTTCCGCGGTAGAGAAAAAAGCGGTTGCGGTCCCGGCTCCTTCCTCTGATGACGTTGCTATCTATGACAAGGACGGCAAGCTAATTTACGGAAGCCCGATCCCCGACCCGAATCAGCCCGCCACAACTAAGAAAGCCGGCTCAAAGCCGATTTCCTCTGCCACAAAGTCCGCGAGCCTGGTCACGATGCCGGCCGCCCTGCTTTCAAAATCTGGTCCTGCTGACGCATCCGCTCCCGACCTCATCGACGGCCGCTTCGTCCGCCTGAAGCCCGAACTCGCCGAAGGTCTTCTCGCCGACCGCGTCGAGCCCGAGTACCCCGATGCCGCGCGCCGCGCCCATATTCAAGGCTCAGTGACCCTCGAAACCCTCATCGGCGCCAACGGAAGAGTGCAGCAAGTAACCCCGGTCAGCGGAAATCCCCAACTAGCCGGCGCCGCCGTCAACGCGGTTCGCCAATGGCGCTACAAGCCCTTCACCGTCGACGGCCACAAAGTCCCCATCCGAACCCAGGTCACCGTCACCTTCATGCTCGCCAATTAACACATTTGTACTTGATGATGTTGCCGAAGTCTCTGCGCTCTCTGCGGCTGTTCTCCGCGCCCTCTGCGGTTTAAGACTTTGCGACTCTCGTCGGCCCTTCCTCCAACATTCTAGGGTCATTCAGCCGCTGGTCCCGCTCTCAGCTGTCATCCTGACCGAATGGAGGCGCCAGCAGAGAGGATTGGAAGGACCCCGAGGTACCTTCACGCCTGTGCGAAAGTGGATTTTACGAACGTATACCTTTTGGCGGGTGCCCACGTTTCGCGCACTTTGCGAAACGTGGGATTCTACGAACCTATCGATCTTGGGTCCTTGCCAACGACCAACGACTAGCCCGAATACGCCAACTCCTTCGCCCGCTGCGCCGCTTTCACGACGGCCTTGATGAGAGTCACCCGCAGCTTCCCTTCCTCCAACTCTAGAATCCCATCAATCGTGCAACCCGCCGGAGTCGTGACCGCGTCCTTCAACAGCGCCGGATGATCTCCCGTCTCGAGCACCACTCCCGCCGCTCCCAGTGTTGTCTGTGCCGCCAGCAGCGTAGCCACATCACGCGGTAACCCAACCTTAACTCCGGCCTCTGCCAACGACTCGAGGATGATGTAGATATACGCCGGTCCACTAGCCGAAAGCCCGGTCACGGCATCCATGTGCTTCTCATCCACCACCACGGTCCGCCCCACCACCGCGAACAGCGCGCTCGCAATCTCCAACTCCCGCGTCCCCGCATGCTGGCCTTTGCACAGGGCCGTCATTCCTGAACCAATCACGCACGGAGTATTTGGCATCGCCCGCACGACCGGAACCTTGCTGCCGAGCGCGTTTTCAATATGACTCGTCGGAACCGACGCCGCCACCGAGATCACCAGTTGTCGGGGCTGTGCGCTCGAACGAATCTCCTCCGCCACTCCCGCCACCGCCTGGGGCTTGACGCAGATGAATACGATGTCTGCATTCTTCGCCGCCGCGGCATTGTCGGTCCCCACTGGAATGCCGATTTTTTTGGAAAGCGCACTCGCGCGCTCTTCATGTTGAACCGTAGCGGTTGTCAGCGCCGGCGAAAGCAGGTTTTTCTCGAGGAATGCCTTCACCAGGATGCCGCCCATCTTCCCCGCGCCCAGCACCGCGACCCGTTTCTCCGCCAAGTTCATAACCATATCGTCTCCAGGAATAGGACCCCTGCGCGGCGAACACTCCTGCCGCTGGCCGCGCCAACACTCTACCAGCTTCGAGAATTCTCCCCTACTGCCAGCCCCACGACTTCGCCGCCATCTCGATCACAGC
>Ga0126373_10001834_pt1 | contig 15343 bp, 9 predicted proteins | sample PanSoiMetPlot_11_FD_92545 | JGI IMG/M metagenome (GOLD analysis project Ga0126373, IMG submission 92545) | Tropical forest soil microbial communities from Panama - MetaG Plot_11 | ecosystem: Environmental > Terrestrial > Soil > Tropical forest > Bulk soil | place: Panama | collected 2016-02-17 | reverse complement strand
GTAATCAATAAAACCGACCTTGCGCCGTTTGTGGGCGCGTCGCTCGAAGTAATGGAGCGTGATGCGCGGAAGATGCGCGGCGAGAAGCCTTTTCTTTTCACGAACCTCAAGAGTGCCGCTGGAGTCAGGGAAGTGGTCGAGTGGATTCACACTACGATCGCTGCACCTACAAAAGATCGGGTTTATTCGTTGGGTCACCACCGGCATCGCCATTAATCCAAGAATTAGGCGCCAAATTAGAAACTATTGTTTTCATAGCAGGTCTAACGTCGAAAGTCCCACGGGGCCAAGCGGGAGGAAAGCCTTGAGTCCGCGTCGTCGAGCACTCGGGTTCCCGATACCCGCCCCAGGCTAAATTTCAGACTCGGCCGCCCAATGCCGCAGGTGTGTCGAGGCGTCGTTCTTCATCCGCACGCTTGGAGTCGCTAAGGTGTCCGTCGGCCCCAACGTCAAGTAAGCCCACAAATCCAAAGTACTTCCGCCCGTTGAGATTGTTGCTCCAAAGCAAAAAATGATTGGCGGGATCAAAAAGTTTGATCGCTTCAGCCCTTTTGAAAAAGACATTTCGTTGTAGGATAGTTGAAACTCGCTGACTCCAAGTAGAGGGACTTTCCACGTCCGAGTTCGCCCACGTAGCTGCGCCCATTCGATCGAGCTAAATCTTCACACAGGGGGTGGTCTTCGTGTTCCATCGGACACTTGTAGTCTTTTTGCTCATCTGCGCGTCTCTTTTCGCTCAATCGACTAGTTCAGTGAGGGGCACGATCAAAGACGCTTCGGGCGCTGTGATCTCTGATGCCATTGTCACTCTGACCGATACATCCACTGGCACCACGCGCAAAGTCACTTCTGACAATGGCGGGTTATACCAAGTCCTCCAGATTGCTCCGGGAACATACACGCTCAAGGTCGAGAAGACGGGATTCTCGGTGCTCACGAAGAGCGACGTAATTCTTGAAGTCAATGTACCGGCTACGGTCGACTCCGTTCTCGAAGTCGGTTCGGTCGGCACCACGGTAAACGTAGAAGCGAGCGTCACACAGATCAACACGGTCGACGCCTCGGTCGGCAACGCCTTCGAGGAAAAGCAGGTTCAGGAACTGCCGCTGCAGACCCGCAACGTGGTGGAACTGCTGAGCATCCAGCCGGCGGTGACTCAAACCGGCGAAGTGCTGGGCGCGCGGCGCGATCAGAACAACGTCACGCTCGACGGCGTGGACGTCAACAACAATCAGACTTCGGGTGTCACAAGCGCCCTGAACAACGGATCTCAATACGGGACAGGCAACACCGGCAAGAACGGGAATACGGCGGGCTTCAACGCCGCGCTGCCGGTACCGCTCGATTCGGTAGAGGAATTTCGAGTTACGGTCGCCGGACAGACCGCGGACGAGGGCCGGTCCTCGGGCGGCCAGGTGACACTGGTCACCCGCAGCGGAACCAACACGCTGCATGGCTCTTTGTATGAATTTAACCGCAATACCCTATTCGAGGCCAATGATTTCTTCAACAATCAGGCTGGAATTCCCCGCACGCCTCTGGTGCGCAATCAGTTTGGTGTCTCGCTGGGTGGCCCGATCAAGAAAGATCGGTTGTTTCTGTTCGGCAACTGGGAACGGCGAATCGATGCCAGCTCCCAGGCCGCAACAGGGACGGTGCCCAGCGACTCGCTGCGGCAGGGAATTCTGAAGGCCGCGCTGAGCAACGGCACGGTGCAGAGCTTTACGCCGGCCCAGATCCAGCAGATCGATCCTTTGGGCGTTGGTGTCAATCCCAACATGCTCAAAATATTCAACGCGTATCCGGAGGGGAACGATCCCGCCCTAGGGCTGGACAAGAACCTGAACTTTAATGGCCTGCGCTTTAATGCGCCTTTTGATTTGGATCAAAGCGCCTACGTTGCCCGTCTAGACTACAACATCGACCAGGCAGGAAAGCACAAGCTTTACGTTCGCGGAACTCTCAACGATGCGGCCCAGGATCTGGTCGCGACACCTCTGCCCGGGTCGCCTTCCGCCCAATCGCAGGTCGATAATAGCAAGGGACTGGCGGCCAACTACACTTGGCTGATCGCGCCCAACCTCATTAACTCCATGCGATACGGGATCACGCGCCTGGGACTCAACGATACAGGTGCTGTCGGAACCGCGTTAACGTTCTCAGCGCTTACTTCGCCTCTGAACTACAACTATCGGCCATCTATTCAAATCATGCCGACAACCACTGTGGGCGACGATTTGACCTGGATCAAAGGCAAACACACTATCACCACGGGCGTCAACTTCCGGTTCATCCGCAACACGCACACCAACTACACGAATTCGTTTCCGTCTTACGGCTTCAACCGCAACACGCTGGGCGGCCTGGGCGGTGATGCTATCACCGCCGTCGCGAACTACGCCAATCAGCTCCTTGGTACCTCGGGCCTGAAGTTGTCCCAGAGCACAGCGGTTACCGATGGGTTGGGAGAACTCCTCGGATTGATCAACCAATATGGAGCGACGTATCAATACACGAAGACGGGCTCTGTGATCCCCTTCGGGACGCCCGCCGCGCGCGAATACGCCACTAACGATTATGAAATGTACGTAATGGATAGCTGGCGCATCCGCCGCAACCTTACCGTCACGGCCGGGTTACGCTACGTCAATTCCAGCGTGCCGTGGGAGGTGAACGGGACTGAAGTTGTCACCACGGTTCCGCTGCAGACTTATTTCGCCGAACGCGTCGCGGCGGCGAACGCAGGTATTCCGAACAATCAAATCAAGGATGCGGCGCTGACTTATGCCTTGGGTGGATCGGCGAACGGCAAGCCGGGCTGGTATAGCCGCGATAACCTCGACTTCGGCCCGCGTGCGTCGATTGCGTATGCTCCCGACACAACGAACAACTGGTTCGATAAGCTGCTCGGCAAAGGCAGCGTGCTCCGCGGCGGCTTCGCGATGATCTACGACCAATACGGCCAGGACATGGTCTTCAACATCGACCAGAGCGGATCGCCCGGATTGGCAAGCAGTGTCACGCAGCCGATCAACACCAACTTCACCACATCGACGCGGTACACGGGCGGAGCCTTTCCGAGCTTGCCCGCCGCCTCGCCAGGAGGGTTTCCTTTCACGCCACCGACGATCACTGGAGGTTTCGACGAAGGCGTCGGCGTGGTTTCGAATCTGACGGCCCCGTATTCGCTGGTGTTCAATGCGAATTACGCCAAGCCGCTGCCAGGCAAAATGACCATCGAAGTCGGCTACGCCGGACGCCTGTATCGCCGCGGTTTGGTGCAGCAAGATTTCGATCAGCCGCTCACCACCTTCAAAGACCCCAAATCGGGCATGACGTGGCAGCAAGCCGTTGGAATTCTGCACCATGACTACCTGGCAGCCGGGCAGAACTATGGCCCGATCGCGAACATACCCTTCTTCGAGAATACGTTCCCGGCCGCTGCGAACGCTCTGGTGTCCGGAAGCGCCACTCAGAACTACTATTATGGCTGGGTTATCAACAACGCGCTTAGCGATGAAGACAACTTGAACTACTTCGATCGGCAGCGAATCTCGGGAACGAACAAGTGCTACAGCCTCACGGGATGCAACACCTTCTACCCATTTCAGGCCGCTGGATTGCCCACCTGGACAAATGCGGCCTATGCGAACTTCAACGCGCTAACCGTGTCGCTTCGCCGCGCGCTTTCCAACGGCATCCAGTACGACTTCAACTACACCTGGTCGCACTCCATCGATAACTCATCGGGCGCGGAATCGGGAGCCAATGTCTCCGGAGCCGTTCTTCAGGACGCGTTCAATGTAAACGCGTTCCGGGGATCGTCCGACTTCGATCAGCGGCACAACATTACCGCGGACGCTCTCTATGAATTGCCATTCGGCCGCAGCCGGCTGGTATTAAGAGACGCCAACAAGTTCGTTAACGCCATCATCGGCGGATGGCAACTGTCGACGATCTTCCGCTATCACTCGGGTCTGCCCTCGACGATTACTGCCGGAGGCGTGTATCCGACCAACTACGAAATCAGCGCGCTGGCCAATCTGCTACCGGGCGCTTCGAACAATTTCGGCAAATTCATCGACAACAACGGCGTCCCCAGCTTATTTGCCAACACCTCGGCGTCAGGCAATTACGTCCAACAAGCGGGCGGGGCCACCGGGACGCGGGCAATTGTCCGCTTGCCGGGAGTCGTTAACATCGATATCGCGGTAATGAAAACTTTTGCGATGCCGTTGGAAGGTCATAAACTTTCGATCCGCGGTGAGGCGTACAACGCCTTCAATCACGCCAACTTCTACAACCCGATCCTGGATATCAACAATACCGGGCAATTCGGGGAGTTCCAGAACGTGATGCCGCCGCGTGTGTTGCAACTCAGCATGCGCTATTCTTTCTAGCCCGCAAAGGGTGCGGCGGCACCCTCGTTTGAGCCACGTAAAGATGCCTGCACTCCCTTTTCGCGGACTGGTAATGAGAGGTTTTCGGTAGCCAAACCCTGGGGCGATCCGACTTGACCGGGTCGCCCTTTTTTTCACAAAAGGCGAGCGTGTATTACAGCGTCGCAACCATCTTCTAGCCAGTCCCTCATCGAACTTTCATTTAATGTTCACATTCCGGACGTATGCTCGGGTGTTCTACGCAAGGCACATTGCGAATACCAGAGGAGCCTATGAAGATACGTCTGTCTACGTTGGTCGTCCGCGCAGCGATGGCCGGCATTGTCCTGAGTCTCGCTGCGAGTGCGCAAACGCCCGCGCCGGCCGCCGGTCCGTCCACCCCGATCCAACACTTGGTTGTGATCTTCCAGGAAAATGTCTCGTTCGATCACTATTTCGCGACCTACCCGTTTGCGAAGAATCCGGAAGGGGAGCCGGCTTTTTACGCCTTTCAGAACACGCCCAGTGTGAACGGTCTCGGGCCGGCCTTTCTTAACAACAACAGCACCGTAACGAATTCCGCCAATGGCACCGGCGCGTACGCTCCGTTCCGCCTGGATCGGTCACAAGGCGCGACGTCGGACCAGAATCACGATTACATGGCCGAGCAGATGGCTTATCACAGCGGACTCGCCGATCTGTTCCCAATGGCTACCGGAACCCCTGGGCCGCCGCCCAGCAATATTCCGCAGGCTTCGACCACGGGAATCGTAATGGGCTACTACGACGGAAACACTGTGACGGCCATGTGGAACTACGCCCAGCATTACGCAATGAGCGACAACTCCTACAACACCGTGTTTGGCCCGTCGACTCCTGGCGCCATCAACTTGATCAGCGGGCAGACCAACGGCGTGATCAACAATTCGAACGGCACCGGAGCGTTGATCGGAGACGGAAACGGCGGCCTGACCGATATCAGCGATGCCGATCCCACCGGCGATATCTGCTCCACGACGACGGGAGAAGTATTCAGCTTGGCGGGAAAGAATGTTGGCGATCTGCTCAACACGGCGGGTGTGAGTTGGGGCTTCTTCACTGGCGGCTTCGATACGACGCAAACGAATCCCAACGGAACCACCGGCTGCGCTCGCAGCACCACTTCGCTGATCACGAACTCGAAGAAAGCGGATTATATTCCGCATCACGAGCCGTTCCAATACTACAAGTCCACTGCCAATTCCACGCATGCACGGCCCACTTCCGTCGCGATGGTCGGCAAGCAGGGTGACGCGGCGAATCATCAATATGACATGAGCGACTTTTACGCAGCCGTGAGTGCCGGCAATTTTCCGGCCGTGAGCTACCTGAAGGCGCCGGGCTTCCAGGACGGGCATCCCGGATACTCCGATCCACTCGACGAACAACAATTCGTCGTGCATGTCATCAATTTCCTGCAGCAGCAGCCAACTTGGCAGTCCACCGCAGTAGTAATTGCCTGGGACGATTCCGATGGATGGTACGATCACCAGATGCCGCCGCTGGTGAACCAATCGGCCACGGCAGCCGACGCGATCACGGGAACTGGAACTTGCGGGAACGGAAACGCCGCGCTTCCCGGTGTAGCCTCCGGCGTTGCTCACGCGCAAGGACGCTGCGGTTACGGCCCCCGTCTTCCCTTACTGGTGATTTCGCCCTGGGCCAAGCAGAACTTCGTCGACCATACGGTTACCGACCAGAGCTCGATTCTTCGATTTGTCGAAGACAACTGGCTTGACGGCCAGCGTATCGGCCAGGGTTCCTTCGACGCCATCGCAGGCCCCCTCGACAATATGTTCAACTTTGAGGCTGCGCCGAATACAACGCCGTTTATCCTCTCGGAGTCGAGCGGGCAGCCGGTGAATCCGGGCCAGACCGCCACGCCGCACGACGCGTTGCGCAGGCACGGCGTTAAGTAACCGATCAGAACGTCGCATTTGAGAATCCGCGAATCGATCACCCGCCGGGCTTTTGTCCGGCGGGTCACTTGTTCAGCAGCACTTCTTGGGAGAAGCTCGTACGCGGGGGCTCCGGCACTCAATGCGAACGCACTGGCGAAGTTCGTCGATCCTTTGCCGATTCCTGAGATTGCGAAGCCCGTTGGCTTGAGGCCGCCGCCCGAGGGCTCGGCTGCATCCGACGTCTCCGCGAGGAAGGTCCGGATCTACCGCCTTCCCATGCGGCAGATCGAGCGCAAATTGCATCGTGATCTGCCGGCCGCGCGCATCTGGACTTACGGCGGCTCCTCACCAGGTCCGATTATCGAAGCTCGCCGCGCACAGGGGATTCTCATCGATTGGCCGAACGAGCTCCCGCTGCGGCATTTTCTTCCAATCGATCACAGCCTGCACGGCGCCGAATCCGACTTGCCGGAAGTACGCGGCATCGCGCACGTACACGGCGCCAAGACTCGGCCCGAGCATGATGGATACCCGGAAGACTGGTACGTGCCGGGCAAGTCGCGCACCTACTTTTATCCGAACCAGCAGGAGCCCGCCGCGCTCTGGTATCACGACCACACCATGGGCATCAACCGTCTGAACATCTATGCCGGCATGTTCGGGCTTTATATTATCCGTGATGATTTCGAAGAGCGACTGAACCTTCCCAAGGGCGCTTACGAGATTCCGCTCGTGATCTATGACCGCATGCTCCACCAAAACGGCGAGCTCGACTATCCGGTTTCCAACGATCCCGCCAAGCCTTGGGTACCCGAAGTTTTCGGCGAAGTCATGCTGGTCAACGGAAAGGCGTTCCCGTATCTCGACGTTGAAGCGCGCAAGTACCGCTTCCGTGTTTTGAACGCGGCGAACGGCCGCTTCTTCCATCTGTCGCTCGAAAACGAGCAGACTATGTATGCGATCGGAACGGACCAAGGATTGCTTCCTGCCCCGGTCGCGCTCCAGAGCATTCTTCTCGCGCCGGGTGAGCGGGCCGATTTGATTATCGATTTCACGGCGCTTGCCGGACGCCAGATCGCGCTCAAGAACGACGCCTTTTTCGCAATGCAGTTTCGCGTGCGCGACGCGAAGTCGCGGGACACGAGCGCCATCCCCGATGCATTGCGGACGGCCGCGAGAACATCCGAGTCGGCCGCTGTCAAAACTCGGCCGCTGGCGTTGATCGAGAACATGAGCATGAAGGGCGAGTCGATGTCGATGCTTCTGAACAATACGCCCTGGCACGCGCCGGTGACCGAGAACCCGCAACTCGGCTCTACCGAAATCTGGAGCTTCATCAACACCACAGACGATACGCACCCCATTCATCTGCACCTGGTGCGCTTTCAAATCCTGGATCGTCGCCGGTTCGAGCCGTTCCTGTATCAGGCGCGCGGCGAGATCCGCTACACGGGCCCGGTAGAGCCTCCGCGTCCCGAAGAGGCCGGATGGAAGGACACCGTCCGAGCCGACGCAAAAATGGTGACGCGCATCATCGTCGGTTTTGAAGGCTACCTCGGCCGGTATGTCTGGCATTGTCACGTGCTTGAGCACGAAGACAACGAAATGATGCGGCCGTTCGAAGTGATTGCCGGAACCAAAGCTTAACCCGGCCCCACAATCGCCGATCTCGTGTGAGAGACGAAACGTCCGATATGATTAGTGATAGAGAAGTTAACTTCAGCGGCAGGGCGTCTGGGGGGAGGGCGACGATTCGAGCTTTAACCAACTTCGGCGATCATTTTGAATGGCCCACGTGGCCTGAGCTGCGCCTGCTACTGTTCTCAAACGGCATCCAGGAGAAGCACGACGCGGTAACGCGCGAGAAGTACAAGCGCATGGCTGTACCGCACTCGTTCAAGCCCAGCCTGAGCGTTATGGAAGCGTTTCTCGCCGCCACCGTCGCGTTCCTCCGGATTTTTCTGGGGTCGTTGCTATTCGCATTCTGGGGAACCTATTCGCTCTTTACCGTGGCTAGCATTCACAGTACGTTCTGGCGCGTTGTCGCTGTGCCTCCTTTAGTCTGCGTTTTCGCCCTACTCTTCGGACTGCTGATGTTCTTCATCTCCGCCACTGCCAGATTCTTCTCGCGCCATACGCAGCCAAAAATCGCGTAGTTTCCTCAACAAAAATAGTATTTCCGTAATCAGATTGAAACCTCGAAAGATTAGACTGCTTGTTTCTCTGCGGGAGGACGGATGGAACTCTTCGGACAAACAGTCTCGTTTGGCAGCGGCGTGTTTCTTTTGTTGGCACTGACCATGGCGCTGAGCTTCGAATTCGTCAACGGCTTCCATGATACGGCGAACGCGGTGGCCACAGTGATTTATACACACAGCTTGAAACCGATGGTGGCCGTGGTTTGGTCTGGCTGCTGGAACTTGATCGGCGTTCTGACATCGACAGGCGCGGTCGCTTTCGGCGTGCTGGCACTACTGCCAGTGGAGCTGGTTCTCAACGTAGGTTCCGGCGCTGGCTTCGCGATGGTCTTCGCACTGTTGATTTCGGCGATCATCTGGAACCTCGGCACGTGGTATCTGGGATTGCCTGCATCGAGCTCACACACGCTGGTCGGATCCATCATGGGCGTCGGGCTTGCGAACTCGTGGCTTTCGGGGGCGCACGAATTCGGCGAAGGCGTGAATTGGGCGAAAGCCTCCGAAGTGGGTATGTCACTGCTGGTTTCGCCGATCGTAGGGTTTTCCTGCGCGGCTCTCTTGTTACTGCTGTGCAAGGCCCTCATCAAGCGTCCGGATCTGTACGGAGCTCCCGACAAGGACAAAGCGCCGCCACTGTGGATTCGTGGGTTGCTGGTGCTCACCTGCACGGGCGTGAGTTTCGCGCACGGTTCCAACGACGGACAGAAGGGCATGGGCTTGATCATGCTGATCCTGGTCGGCATCCTGCCGCTCAGTTTCGCAGTGGATCTCAACACCTCGCAGAATCAGATCAAAGAACTAGCGGCTACCACCGAGACGATTTCGTTCCAGATGGATCGTCATTCGCCCGGCGTGGCGATGGGCGGCTACTCGATCGCAGCAGAGGAGTTATCTGGTTATCTCAAGACCACCGGAAAAATGACCGAACGTACCTTCGCCGCCGTCGGCACGAAATGCCGTGAGATCTCGGAAATCTTATCGGGCAAGAACAGCCTGACGGAACTGAACGCCGACCAGCGCCGCATCCTCCGCAGCGATCTGTACCTCACCTCCGAAACGCTCGGGAAATTGATCAAGCAGAGGAAGGTCGAAGACCCTGCCGAGCTGAAAAGCGTCGCCGAGTTGAAGAAGCACATGGACAAGGTGACCAAGTTCATCCCGACCTGGGTGAAGGTTGCGGTCGCGATCGCATTGGGCCTCGGCACGATGATCGGTTGGAAGAGAATCGTGGTGACGGTCGGTGAAAAAATCGGCAAAGAGCATCTCACCTACGCGCAGGGTGCCTCGGCGGAACTGGTGGCGATGGGCACGATTCTCGCTGCCGATCAGCTCGGGCTTCCAGTCAGCACCACGCACGTGCTGTCCTCGGGCATCGCGGGAACGATGGCCGCCAACCGGTCTGGCTTACAGATGGATACGCTGCGGAATCTGCTGCTGGCTTGGGTGTTGACGCTCCCGGTCTGCGTTCTCCTAGGCGCAGGAATCTTCGCATTCGGCTTGAACGTCATCCTTCGGCTGGGGATCAAATAACGTCGGGCTTTGCGAGATACCATGGAACGGTGAAACTCGCTTTACTGTTGGTTTTGTGCGCGTCTGCCGCTATGCCCGTCCTGCTGGCGCAATCTGACAGGAACACGCCGCTCTCGGCTCTGCCCTATAGTCCCAGCCTCGACTTGTCCTCCATGGATCGCTCGGTGGATCCATGCAACGACTTTTATCGCTACAGTTGCGGCGGATGGATCAAGAAGAACACGATTCCGTCGGACCAGGCACGCTGGAACGTGTACGCGAAGCTGACCGAAGACAACGAGCGGTTTCTTTGGGGAATTCTCCAGGAAAACTCTCAGGCGTCGGCCGCACGCAGCAAAGTGGAAACGGAGATCGGCGATTATTTCTACGCCTGCATGGACGAAGCGGCGGTGGAAAAAGCGGGCGCTGCGCCTCTAAAACCTGCGCTCGATGAGATCGCCGCGATGAACTCGATCCACGATCTCCCCTCGCTCCTTGGAAAGATCCATCTTGGCGTGACGGGTGAACACATGCTGTTTGGTTTTGGCTCCAATCAGGATTTCGCCGACTCGTCGCGGGTCATTGGATTCGCCAGCGCAGGCGGCCTTGGCCTGCCCGATCGCGATTACTATACCAAGACCGACGCGAAATCCGTCGAGACCCGGCAGAAATACTTGGACCACGTCGCGAGGATGTTCGGGTTGCTCGGCGAGCCTGCGCAAACTGCGAAAGCCGACGCCGGAACGGTGATGGCGATAGAGACCGCGCTTGCCAAGTCGTCGCTCACGCGCGTGGAGAAGCGCGACCCTTACAAGTTGTTCCACAAGATGACGCCCGCGCAACTGCAGGCACTCACGCCGGCGTTTCAATGGAGCGTTTATTTCAAAACTTCCAACGTCCCGGACACAGCAGCGCTCAACGTGACCGAACCGGCGTTCTACAAAGAGCTGCAGACTCTGCTCCAGACGCGCAGCCTGGCGGATTGGAAGACTTATTTGCGCTGGCACCTGGTGCTCGCCAAGGCGCGCTATCTTTCCTCTCCGCTTGTGCAAGCAGATTTCGATTTCTTCAGTAAGTACCTGCGCGGCGTGAAAGAGATGCCGCCACGCTGGAAACGCTGCGTGCGTCGCGTTGACCAGGACCTCGGTGAAGCGCTCGGCCAGGTTTTTGTCGAGAAGACTTTCGGTCCCGACACCAAGCAACGCGCGCTCCTGATGACCAAGGAAGTGGAAGAACAAATGGAGAGCGAAATCCACAAACTTCCCTGGATGGGCGAGGCCACCAAGCAGCGTGCGCTCGAAAAGCTGCACGCGGTGGTGAACAAGATCGGCTATCCGGATAAATGGCGCGACTATAGCTCCATCCAAATCTTGCGTGGTGATTACTTCGGCAACGTGGAGCGCGCGACGCAATTCGAATCGCGCCGCGAGATCGCGAAAATAGGCAAGCCGGTCGACCGCACCGAGTGGCAGATGACTCCGCCCACCGTCAACGCCTACTACGATCCGCAGATGAACGATATCAATTTCCCTGCCGGCGTTCTCCAGCCGCCGCTGTTTGATCCCAAGCTCGATGACGCGCCCAACTACGGCAACACCGGCGCCACAATCGGCCACGAACTGACGCATGGTTTCGACGATGAAGGCCGGCAATTCGACGCCAAGGGCAATCTCAAGGACTGGTGGACGAAAGAGGACGCCGCAGAATTTCAAAAGCGAGTCGATTGCGTTTCCACGCAGTACTCGCAATACACCGTGGTCGATAACATTAAAATCAATGGAAAACTCACGCTCGGCGAGGATGTCGCCGATTTAGGAGGGACGTTCCTAGCCTATCTGGCGTGGAAAGACGCCACCAAGGATCAGAATCTTCAGGCTCGCGATGGCTTCACTCCAGACCAGCGTTTCTTCGTCGGGGTGGCTCAATGGGCGTGCGGAGATGAGCGTCCCGAAAGCAAGCGCCTCAACGCGCTCACCAATCCGCACTCACCCGACGAGTACCGCATCAACGGCGTCGTATCGAACATACCCGAATTCCAGCAGGCTTTCTCGTGTAAGATCGGGCAGCCTATGGTGCGGACCAATCCTTGCAAGGTTTGGTGAACACCCGTCACGTTCGTGTCACCACAGGCGGCGTGGTGTGATGATGATGCGCCTTCGCTGCACTAACCAGAGACACGATGAAGGCAATCACGCCCACGCACAGGCTGTTTACGAAGCGCCCGTGTTCGGTCGTGTAACCGAAAATCCAGGGTGAAATAAACGCCCAAATACCGAGCAGGCAGTTCACCCAGCTCAAGTTCGTCGCCCTGAGCGGATTTCCAAAGCAGACCGCAGCCACTCCCACCATTAAGGCGCCAACGATCCAGCTATTCCAGGCATTGCCCATTCTCATCACGCCGTAAACCCAAGGTGACAAGAAGAACCAGATGCCCGCCAAGAGCGCAATAATGCTTGCGGTTTTGACGGTTTGAACATCCTTCCCTTCAGTTGTTGTTGGAGTCATAATTACCTCCACTAATTTGGACCGTCTCCCTTCCCGCAATGATTCTGTGTAACGGTTTCCTGGAATACAATCGTCGCGGCCCATTCCAGGGCGGCTCAGTGTCATACTGGGTTTTCACGGCAGTAATTCAATCCAGAATGGAGATTCCATGAAGCTCTCGACTCTCGCCGTTTTCGCGCTCACGTCAGCGCTAGGCCTCAATGCACAGATTCCCGCTTCCCATATCGCCGAGGGAAAAGCATTCTACAACATCGTCAAAGGTTTTATGTCCGGAATGGCCGACAAGATGCCCGAGGAGAACTACAGCTTCAAGCCAACGCCGGATATCCGCACCTTCGCCCAGATGGTGGCGCACGTAGCAGACACGCAAGCGGCTGCCTGTTCCACTGCCGCCGGCGCGGTGAAGCGAATTGGAGCGGGGCAAAAGACCACTAAGGCTGATTTAGTGGCCGCGCTCAAGGAATCTTTCGACATCTGCGATGCCGCGTGGGCAGGAATGACCGAGGCCAGTGCGGCCGAGCCGGCGAGTTTCGGCCCATTCAAGGGCTCCAAGCTCTTGGTGCTCGAATTCAACACCAGCCACAGCTATGAAGAGTACGGCTACATGTCGATTTATCTGCGGCTGAAGGGCATCGTTCCGCCATCATCGGAGGGCCGTGGCGGTGGCGGCCGGTAACCTGCCGGCGATGCGAGCTGCCTTCGCAGCAATCGCATTTTGCTTTAGCGCGCCCGCGTTCGGCGCATCCTATCACTTCGGCGCGGTGTGGGACGGCGACAGACTTTTGAAAGATGTCTGTATCGCCGTGGAGGGCGACAAAATCCGTGAAGTCGGGGCGTGTTCCGATCCGGCGACCGATTTGTCGCGCTACACCGCGATTCCCGGTTTGATCGACGTCCACACGCACCTCACTTACGTTCTCGAGAATCCAGTAAACCAGGCCGCGCGGTCGACGGCTGTTGTTTTTCTGTCGCAAGACAACGCGAAGAAGACCCTCGAAACCGGGGTCACCACGGTCCGGAATCTGGGCGCGGTCGACTACCAGGACATCGCCATGCGCGACCTGATCGACAAGGGCCTCATGATCGGCCCGCGCATGTTCGTCTCCGGTTATGGATTGCAGATCTCTCGCGGGCGCACACCCACGCCCGCCACGGCCGACGGCGTCGCGGAAGTGCTGCGAGTGGTCAGGCAACAAGTGGCGGCTGGAGCCGACTGCATCAAAATGTACGGGTCCACCGGATCGGGCCGCGACGTCTCAGGCTTCGAGACTTTCACCTATGAGGAAATGAAAGCTGCAGTAGACGCCGCGCATGCACTCGGTAAGCGCATCGCGATTCATTCCTACGGTCCCGAGGGTGCGCGCAACGCCGTCCGCGCCGGAACCGATTCGCTCGAGCACGCTGCAGGCATGGACGACGAAACCATCGCCGAAATGACAAGGCGCAAAATCTTTTACGTTCCGACCATCGATCACAATCGCTATTACGCCGACAATTACAAGAAACTGAACTATCCGGAAAGCGCCGTCGCCGATCTGAACGATTTCATCCAGCGCAATCTCGAGACGGCGCGCAAGGCCTTCAGGGCGGGCGTTCGCTTTGCGATGGGATCGGACGCGGTCTACACTATGTTCGGCGAAAACACGCGCGAGCTCGGCTGGTTCGTAAAGGCCGGCATGACGCCCGAGCAGGCGCTGCGCACCGCAACCACTGACGCGGCGGATCTCCTCGATCGAAAATCCAGCTTGGGCGCGCTGCGGCCCGGTTATTTCGCCGACGTCGCCGCCGTCGAAGGCAATCCGCTAGACGATATCAACGTCGTCATCGAGAAGGTTCGCTGGGTCATGAAGGGCGGGCAGGTAGTCGTGGACAAGACCACGAAAAATCCCCGCTCCTGAAACGAGACCGCATGCGTCGACTGAGAAGTCGAGTCCCTCACTGAGTTATATTCGACTTAGCCTCAAAGTGCCGGTGATTCGCGTACCGAATCTGTATCGCCTCCAAATGACCGCTGGAGAAATGAACCACCTGGCTGCTTGACACCGGAAGCAGACGCCCATTCTCGCCAATCTTCACCTGGCCCGATACGGTTTCCTGCTCCACGCGCGTCCATGCAAAACCTGCGGGAAACCCGACTAAAGCATCATCCGACTGGACGAGTTCCCCGGTCGCCTCCTCAACCAAAATCTTGCCTGTTACTCCACGCATAGTACCGCTGGTTGCCGCCGCACGCCGGAAAACAGCTATCCGCGGGGGCATCGAAACTGAACTCGATCAGTTGTATGGCCGCGCGCAGTCAGCCGCCGTTCGAAGCGGAAGGCGATTGGGAACTTGGGATCGAACATGGGTCGGATCCGCCCATTGAAGGAGCCGCCCCAATTCGATCGAATACCCCGCCTCCAGTCCGTCGCCGGGCTCCGTAAGTCGCGAGTGCCGCCGCTAACAGGGACATCGTTTTGGCGAACATGCTCGCGATTCTCGGCCAGACCTTTGAATGTGATGTCGGACTTAATCACGTCCGTCAGGTCCCACTTTGCGGAAGCCGACTTGCCGTGTACCGAGCGGCGATCTCGTCGGCGGTGGAGTTCGGCATGTTGGCCAGGCGCTTTAGGTTCGGGTCCCGCGCGCGCTCCAATGCACCCGTCTCGGACGCGCCAGCGCCTATCAAGCGGAAGCCCTGCCGGCTCCGGGTTTGCCGAAGTGTCGGGTGACTGCAAGAGATTCAACCGGCCACGCCCGACTCGTCACGGCGGTGGAACGCGATGACGCATGCTGGAACGTCATTTCTCCAACTCGAATTGCTCGAGGATTT
>Ga0126373_10001833_pt1 | contig 15349 bp, 10 predicted proteins | sample PanSoiMetPlot_11_FD_92545 | JGI IMG/M metagenome (GOLD analysis project Ga0126373, IMG submission 92545) | Tropical forest soil microbial communities from Panama - MetaG Plot_11 | ecosystem: Environmental > Terrestrial > Soil > Tropical forest > Bulk soil | place: Panama | collected 2016-02-17 | reverse complement strand
GCACTTGCGTCCGTTGATTGGCGGGAAACAATTGCATGGTGGCGTGCCAGACCTGGCGCTTTGCCGCCAGCATGAAGAATACGAGGAACGGCATGAAAGTCGCTGCGAGCAGAAATTCCGATAGCGAGCCTAGTCTGCCGGCCAGCGCGCTCCGAACGGGATGCGATTCGGCGATCGTCACGATCTGCGCGCCTGGCTTTGCCGTCGGCTCGATTTCAGAAACATGTTGCTCGAAAGTCTCCATTCTCGATTCGATGCTTGCCGTCGCTGCGCGCAACGGCTCGCGATAGTTCGGCCAATCCTGACCGAACTGATCGGCACGCTCGACGAGCATCCAGCCAACCACGGCGAATACGGCCAGGGCGAGCAAAACAACAACGAGCGAACCCAAGGCGCGCGAAACGCGCACTCGCTCAAGCCAACTGACCAGGGGATCGAGGAAATAGGCTAGCAAGACGGCGGTGAGCACGGTCACGATAACGCTCGACGCCCAATAGCAAAACCCAATCACCATAGCGGTGGCTATGATGCGCGCACTTGCGCTACTGCGGGCGGTGAGCTCGGACTCCTCTACCGGCATGGGCATACGATAACACACGCGATTCCTCATCCTGAAAAGGAGCGAAGTTGAATTGTCTCGCGGTTAACTCTCCGGCGCGTGCAACAGCGCGGCCATAGCACGTTGCTCGGCGGTGGATGATAGTATGGCTAGTTGGCCGGCACCACGCAGAGCCTGCACACACATGTCGAAACAACTTTTTGGAACTGATGGCATTCGCGGCGTTCCCGGACAATATCCCCTTGACGATCGAACGCTCGAACGCGTCGGATTCGCCCTGGGCGACTACCTGCCTCGATCAGAAGCAACCCGCAGCGGACCGCGCGTCCTGATCGGTTGCGATACGCGGGAATCGGGGCCGCACATTGCCGAACAAATCGCCAGAGGCCTGAGTTCGGCTGGGGCCGATGCCATTTTTGCAGGCGTGATCACCACGCCGGGTGTCGCTTGGCTCGTCGGTCGGCAAGGCTTTTCCGCAGGGGTGGTTATTTCCGCCTCGCACAATCCCTACCACGATAATGGCGTGAAACTGATTTCGTCCTCGGGCATGAAGTTTTCAGACGCCATCGAGACTTGCTTGGAGCAGGGGATCCTGTCGCCCAATGGCGCGTCGCCAGCTCGCCGTAACACCGCGGCCATACCGGGCGATAGCAGCGAGAGGCTCTGTGCGGATTACCTCGAAGGACTTCGCCGAGCAGCCTTGCCTGGAGCGAAATTCGCGGGCCTGAAAATCGTCCTGGATTGCGCCAATGGCGCGGCTAGCAAACTTGCACCCGAGCTGTTTGGTTCGCTCGGGGCCAGCGTCGTGGCCATGAATGATACGCCCGACGGCCGCAACATCAATGCGGGCTGCGGCTCGCTCTATCCTGAGGGTATGCAGGAACGCGTAGTCGAAACTGGTGCGACGCTCGGGGTGGCCTTTGACGGCGACGCGGACCGCGCGATTTTCGCGGGCGCATCGGGAAAGCTCGTGGACGGCGATGGCGTTCTGCTCATCGCCGGGCGCCATTTGAAATCAACAGGCAAGCTGAAAGGCAGTGTGATTGTAGGAACGACGATGGCCAACCTCGGCCTCGAACGCTCGCTCGAAAAGTCGGGGCTGAAGCTAGAGCGCACGGCCGTCGGCGATCGCTACGTGCTCGAAGAGCTGCTGCGCATCGGGGGGAATCTCGGTGGAGAGCAATCCGGCCACATCCTTTTTCTCGACGACGCGACGACGGGAGACGGAATGCTCACCGCGCTGAAAATCGCCTCGCTCGTTTCGATTGCCGGGCCCCTCGATCAACTGGTAGCCGATCTGAATATCTATCCTCAGAAGATCGTCAATGTGAAGGTAAGCTCGAAGCCACCCCTCGCGTCGCTGCCTGAAGTCAGCCACGTGCTGAAAGAAGCGGAAAGGGCGCTGGGAGACTCGGGCCGAGTGATCCTGCGCTATTCCGGAACCGAGCCGCTCGCTCGTGTGATGGTGGAAGCCGAGTGTGAGGAGGACGTCGCCCGCTGGAGCGAAACTCTCGCTCAAGCTCTCCGCTCCTCAATCGGCGAATAAAGCAGCGCCTGCCCGACAGCAAATCGCACATCTTCCAAACAACGTAGAAAAAACACCGGAGGCTTTCATAAACTGGATGCGCGATCGATTCGATTCCAATTTTCCTTCTCGGCCGAGATGTAAGTTGCTCTATCCCGGCAGGATAGGGACGGTGGGAAATCCGAGCAAAGGTGGCCCTGTGCGTGCAGCTACCTCAAGTGGCTGTCTCTTATCCCGGGGTGGGCCGGTTTCGTCGCGCCGAAACCGGAATTCTGGGGGTAGAGCAAACAGGGGGTCCGGGTGGGCCCCCTATTTTTTTGTCAATCTCCGGGCCTAGCACGCGCGCCCTCCTGCTCGGAAGTGAGGCGCATCCCCCAACTCCAAAGGGCGTCCCCCGAACGACACGCCCTTTCGATTGCAGCCGACCTGTTGCTGCTCAGCTGCAGCCGGAGGTCGAACCACAGTTTGAGCACTTATAACAGCTACCGTTAGGGGTCATGAGCATGCCACACTCGGAGCAATAGGGCGCGTCGTCGAGTGCAACGCGCGGTCGTGTCACCGTGTCTCGCTGACCTGGCTGGGCGCCGGCAGCCAGGACCGGCGCGCTGGCGGCCTCAGGCTCCTCGATTGAGACATCGTGATCGAGGTAATCGGGTGAGATGAATTTCCCGCCCAGCCAGCGACCGATGTAGTCAACCACAGATTTGGCATAGCGGATCTTGGGGTTGCCTGTGTAGCCAGACGGCTCGAATCGCGAGTTGCAGAACTTGTCGACCAGAGCCCGCAAGGGCACGCCATACTGAAGCGAAATGGATACAGATAGTGCGAAGGCGTCCATGATGCCTGAAAGTGTGGAGCCTTCTTTGGCCATTTTGATGAAGATTTCGCCGGGCCGGCCGTCTTCGTACATCCCCACGGTGATGTAACCCTCGTGTCCGCCGACCGAGAATTTGTGCGTGATCGAGTTGCGCTCGGCCGGCAGCTTGCGGCGCCTGGTGCCCGGGAAGAGGTCCTGTTGTCGCGGATCGGTCTCCGGCGCCGAGCGAATCGCCGCCACACCTGCCGGCGGAGCGACTAGCGGTGCAACCGACGGCGCGTCGGCCTTCTCTTCTTCCTTTTTGCCCGCTACCGAAAGTGGCTGCGAGCGCTTGGAATTATCGCGGTAGATCGCTACGGCCTTCAGCCCCAGCTTCCACGATTCCGCATACGCTTCCACAATGTCTTCGACCGTCGATTCCTCCGGCATGTTGATCGTCTTGCTGATCGCGCCGGAAAGGAACGGCTGTGCAGCCGCCATCATGCGTAGGTGGCCGCGCCAAGCGATCGAACGCCCTCCGCCGGTTGGCGCGAGCGAGCAATCAAAGACCGGCAAATGCTCCGGCTTGACCCCCGGCGCGCCTTCCATGGCGCCCTGTGCATCGATGTAATCGACAATCTTCGCCACGTTCTCCGGCGCATAGCCCAGCCGCATCAAAGCCTGCGGCACGGTGTTATTGACGATCTTGATTACGCCGCCTCCCACAAGCCTCTTCTGTTTCACCAGGGCCAGATCGGGCTCGATGCCGGTCGTATCGCAATCCATCATGAAGCCGATGGTGCCGGTCGGTGCCAGCACGGAAACCTGCGAATTCTTGTAGCCGAATTTTTCGCCGAGTTCGAGCGCGGCATCCCATGCTTCGCGCGCAGCCCTCAACAAGGACGGTTGCACGTTGTCTTCCTTGATCGGCCGCAGCGAATCGCGGTGCATTCGGATCACTTCGAGCATTGGCTCGCGATTGCGGATGTAGCCGCCGAACGGCCCCATGCGCTCGGCGATGCGCGCCGATTGCGCATAAGACTCTCCGGTCATCAACGCCGTCACTGCACCGCAGAAATCCCGGCCCGCCTCGGAATCGTACGGCAGGGCGAGCGACATCAGCAACGCGCCAAGATTAGCGTAGCCAATGCCCAGCGGCCGGTAATCATGCGAATTCCGCGTGATCTTTTCCGTAGGGTAGCTCGCGTTATCCACCAGAATTTCCTGCGCCGAAATCGTGATGTCCACCGCATGACGGAAGCCGTCTGCGTCGAACTGACCGTGGGGGCCCAGAAACTTCATCAAATTGAGCGAGGCGAGGTTGCACGCCGTGTCGTCCAGGAACATATATTCCGAGCAGGGGTTGGACGCATTGATGCGCTCGGTGTTCTTGCAGGTGTGCCAGCGATTGATGGTGGTGTCGTACTGCATGCCGGGATCGCCACAGCGCCATGCAGAATCGGCCATCCTGCGCATCAAATCGCGGGCACGGAACTTCTCGATCGGCTTGCCGTCGGTCACTTGGCGCGTCCACCAGTCGCGGCCTTCCGCACAGACGTGCATGAAGTCGTCGGTCACACGCACCGAGTGGTTGGCATTCTGAAAAAAAACCGAGGTGTACGCCTCGCCATCGATCGATGAATCGTAACCCTGCTCGATCAATACGTGCGCCTTGCGCTCTTCCTTGGTCTTGGACTCGATGAACTCAACGATGTCGGGATGATCCACGTTGAGGATCACCATCTTGGCCGCGCGACGTGTTTTCCCGCCGCTCTTGATCACACCGGCAAAGGCATCAAAGCCCTTCATGAAACTGACCGGTCCGGAAGCAATGCCGCCGCCTGAAAGCGTCTCGTGGCTGCCGCGAAGCGTTGAAAAGTTCGTGCCTGTGCCGGAACCCCATTTGAAAAGCATGCCCTCGGTCTTGGCCAGGTTCATGATCGAGTCCATGCTGTCCTGAACGGAGTTGATGAAGCAGGCCGAGCACTGCGGCTTGGGTTGCACGCCGACGTTGAACCACACCGGCGAGTTAAACGCCATCTTCTGCTCAATGAGCAGGTGCGCCAGCTCGTCGCGAAACGCGCTCTTCGATTCCGGGGAGGCGAAGTATCCGCCCTCTTGTCCCCAGCGCACGATCGTATCAACCACGCGACCGATCAGTTGCCGCACCGAGCTTTCGCGTTCCGGTGTATTCACTTTGCCGTGAAAGTATTTCGAAGCGACGATGTTGGTCGCCGTCTGCGACCAGCCCTTGGGTACCTCCACGTTTTCCTGCTTGAAGATCACCTGGCCTTTGTCGTTGCCGATCGATGCCGTCCGCCGCTCCCACTCGACCCCGTCGTAAGGGGAGACGACTCCGTTGGTAAAGCGGCGCTGGAATTCGAGACCCCTTGCGCGCTGCGTGGCTTGCTCGATTGGGGAAGTTGGATTCAAGACCGTTCTCGTCTCTGCCATTCTCTGCCTCCGCGCCGGCAGTATTGCTGCTGCCGAAAGTTGGCCGGGGTGCCTAGCGGGAGGCTTACTAACTTATTCTACTCCCCACCGGAACCCGGAATCTTGTTCCCGTGTGCCCAGGCGGCACAACAACCGTCGAAGAAGGGTGATTGCTAGAAGGACAGAGCGTTCCGACACCGAAACGCCAGCCCCGAATCAAAAACAGAGAAAAGCCCAGCTAAGCCCCGGCACATACCACGCGTGGCCTCGCTGCTCGCGCTTTCTCTGGATGTACGACAGAACTCGGAGCGCTCTCGCCTAGCGGCCGCCCGCTTTCGCAACGGCCCCGGCGCGTCGTCCGAATCTGGGAGCGGAGTATCGTGCGTTGCGAAAAAGTTGTCAAGCGGAAATCGCAGTTTTACCACAAAATATTCCACAGCTTGTGCACAGTATGTCTATTTGTAGTGGCCGTGCTGCCAGCCTCCTACATTCGATAAGCTGGTTTTGAGCATCTGATTTACTGTGAGAGGCGCGCCCTCGACCGTCTCGCTGTGGCCTCTGTACGTCGATGCGAGTCTGGGCGCAGTGGTAACCTCTAGCAGGGGGGAATGCCGCCTGGGAGACGATCGCACGGGCATGGCCGTCGCGGCGTTCCGGATGGCCAATCAAGACTGGTCGGCGCAAGAGGCCATGGAAGAAATGGGCGCCTTCGGCTTCACCAAAATCCATCACATCATGTGCCCTTTGCTGGCACGCTATGAAAACCATTCCCCTCAGAGATACTCGACCTCCGGGGCATTTGCCGAAGAGCGCAAGAGCTATCCTCCAGGGGCGTCCCGGTCGATCGCATCCAAGCAATAGCGGATTGTTATCGCGCTGGATACTAGGAATTGACACACCGGCTCCACCTGAAAAAAAATTGATCAAAGCCATGAGCACCCCTGCTATCGAAATCGTCGGGCTCACCAAGGACTATCCGGTTGGCTTCTGGCGCAGGCGCAGCCGCCGCGCGCTCGACAATCTCTCGCTGGCAGTCGACAGCGGCGAGATCTTCGGCTTCCTGGGCCCCAACGGCGCCGGCAAGACCACCACACTCAAGCTTCTCACCGGCCTGATTTTTCCGACTTCCGGAACCGCGCGCATTCGCGGCCGCCTTATCGATGACATCGGCATGCACAGCGAGATCGGCTATCTTCCCGAGCAGCCTTACTTCTATGATTATCTGACCGCCCGCGAACTTCTCGATTATTACGCCCGCTTTTCAAACTACACCGCCGCCGAGCGCCGCGCACGTGTCGGGCGATTGCTCGAGCGCGTCGGGCTGGCCTCGGCCGCCGATCTGCAGCTCCGCAAGTATTCCAAGGGCATGTTGCAACGCGCCGGAATCGCGCAGGCGATCCTGCACGACCCGCCAGTCATCTTCCTCGATGAGCCGATGTCAGGCCTCGATCCGCTGGGCCGCCGGGAGGTCCGCGACACCCTCATCGAACTGCGCAAGCAGGGTCGCACGGTGTTTTTTTCCACGCACATTCTGGCCGACGCCGAGATGCTGTGTGACCGTGTGGCGGTGCTGGCCGGCGGCAAACTGCAAGGTGTGGGAGCGCCGGGAGACATCGTCTCCCTGGAAGTCCATGCCATGGAGGTGCTTTTCGAATTGCCCCCGAGTCACGAGGTGCCACCTGTTTTCGCTCCCAACGTCACGCGTATCGGCGCGCGCTGCCGGCTGGAAATCCCTGAACCCGAACTCTACGCGGCGCTGGATGAACTACGGCGTTGTAAAGCGCGCATCCTCTCTGTCTCCGCCGTACGGCCCACGCTGGAAGACTATTTCCTGCGCCTGGTGAACCAGCAGCCAAACAAGCCCCTTCGTTCCGGGCTCGAGGTGGCCCTTCGATGAACGCCGGAGTCTTTGCCACGCGGCTTCCAGGTGACCGGGCGGTGGGCGCAGCTCCGGTGTCGGTGGCGGTCAATACGTTCCGCGAAGCGGTGCGCGACCGCGTGCTCTACAACCTTATCTTTTTCGCGCTGCTGATGATTGGCGCGGCCATTCTGGTGGGAAAGATCTCTATCGGCATCGATCGACTGGTGATCGTCAACCTCGGGCTGTCCGCGATTTCGCTCATGGGCCTGGTGATGGCTGTTTTCATCGGTGTGGGGCTGGTCTCGAAAGAAATGGAGAAGCGCACCCTGTACACGTTGCTGGCCAGGCCGATTCGCCGCTGGGAATTTCTCCTCGGAAAATACGCAGGCCTTCTGCTGACACTGGTCGTCAATACCAGTTTCATGACGCTCGGCCTCGCGGCCGCTCTCCTCTGGGTGGGCCGCCCCTTCGTTCAAACCGATTGGCTGATCCTGGTCGCCGTGTACTTCATTCTGCTGGAACTAGCAATCGTTACCGCGCTAGCGCTGTTCTTCTCCTGTTTCACGACGCCCATGTTCTCAACCCTGTTCACCCTAGGCATTTATCTCACCGGTTGCTTTGCCGGGGGCATTCGCGAATTTGGCGATCTCAGCCAGAGTACGGGACTGAAGCTGTTTGCTCGGGTTATCTACTACCTGGTCCCCAATTTTCACAATTTCAACGCCATCGCGGCTGCGGCTCACGGCGTGAAAATCCCGGCTGCACTCATCGCCCAAAATACGCTCTATGCCGCGCTCTACGTTGCGCTGCTGCTGATCGCCTCCTCGGCGATCTTTTCGGGCCGTAATCTAAAATGAGTGTCTCTGGCCCATCTCGCGCACGGTGGACAGCCCTCCTGTTGGTTCCGCTGCTGTTTGCCGCGATTGGCGGGCTGCAAACGCGCATTGATTTCCAAACGAGCTTGATCGCCCAGACAAAGCAAGAGTTACTTCTGCGCTCGCCTTCGACGATCCAGAAAATGAGCCTCGGCTACGATTCTCTGCTCGCCGATGTCTATTGGACACGCGCCGTCCAATATTATGGCGGGCGCTTCGCGACAAAGGGCGCTACGTTCACTCTGCTCTGGCCACTGCTGGATATCACCACCACGCTCGACCCCCAATTGATCGTCGCCTATCGGTTTGGGGCGGTTTTCCTTTCCGAAACCGGCTCGGGTGGCGCGGGCCGTCCCGATCTCGCCGTCGAACTGGTGAAACGGGGCATCGCCGCAAATCCGCAGGAGTGGCGCCTCGACATGGATCTGGGATTCCTTTACTACTGGCGCCTAGCTGATTACCAATCATCCGCCTCTGCTTTTCTGGACGGCAGCAAGAAGCCCAATGCTCCAGGGTGGATGAAAATCATGGCCGCACGCGTGGCCCAAAAAGGCGGATCCATTGATACGGCCCGCATGATCTGGTCGGAAATCTACGACTCGAACGGCGATCCGAAGATCCGCGAGCGCGCCTATCAGACCCTGCGGGGACTTAAAGCGGAAGAAGATGAAAGGCAGCTCAACCAGCTCGCCGATGAATACCAGAAACGCTTCGGCCGCCGCCCTGCTTCAATCAACGAGTTGCGCTTGGCCGGGCTCCTTTCAGGCATTGCAGTCGATCCGGACGGCTACCCTTACAGTTTCGCAGCCGATGGTAAAGCTGCACTCGACCCCCGAAGCTCCGTCGTTATTCCCCAAGAAATCAAGACTCCGCCGGCTCCGTTGCACGCAACGTAATATCAAGAACACTTGCGCCACTATCGCGGACATCCCGAGGTGAAAAGGTTTAGAATGTATCGAGTGATCAGTAGCGCGTCAGTCGCGCAGTTCTGAGCGAGCGCAATGAGGGCCCTCAAGGTATCCGCCGTTTTCGTCGCCGTCCTGGCACTCGCGAGTTTGAGCGTGTCTGGGTCCTCGCGTCCGGCAGAGTCGGATTTTGGTGCAAGCCGAGCTTTCGCGGACGATCCTCCCCTCAATTCGCAAGGCCCTCCTCCCTCCGCCCAAGAGATCCGTGCTCGCGCCGACCTCTTCGTTGCCAATCAGCATCAAGACGATCAGGCCCTCGAGCAGTACGAACGCATCGAGCATCACCTGGATCGCACCGCTGGTTCCAACCCGCGCGTACTCGAAGACAGGGTCTACCGCATGGTGCCAACAGGCGCCGGACTGGCGAGAATCTTGCTTCGCGAAGATGGCAAGCCCGTCGACCAAGCCACCTACCATCGCGAGATGCAGAATTTGAAGGACATGCTGCAAGCGATGGCGAATCCGAACGACTCGCGAGCGAAGGCAGCGTACTCGAAACGTCAAAAGCACGAGAGCGATCGCACCGAGTTTGTTGACGCAGCCAAAGATGCCTTCCGCATACAGTGGCTCGGCACATCCATGGTTCGCGGACATTCTTGCGATGTTTTCGAACTTGATCCCAAGCCGGATTTTCGCCCCCATGGCGTATTTCAAGAGGCCCTCGCCCACGTAACCGCCAGGGTTTGGGTGGACCGCGCCAGTGTTCAGATGGTGCGCGGCGAAGCACGCATCATGAGCGATGTTTCCTTCGGCGGCGGAATCCTCGGAAAACTTTATCGCGGCGGCGTCGTCTCCATGGAGCAATCCGAAGTGGCGCCGGGCGTCTGGCTGCCCCTGCACATGCAGTATGATTTTGCGGGGCGGAAGTTTCTGTTCTCTTTCGAGCAGCATCAGACCATTGAGGTCAGCCATTATCGCCGCGTCGGCCCTCCCAAGGAGGCTCTCGTGCTGGTAGAAAACGAACTGGCCAGCAGGCAATCGTCTTATCTAGATCCATAAACGGCAGCTCCTGGGCCATTGCCGGGAACGGGCACCTTTCCCCTTCAACCTCCATTGACCCTCAACTGTGTATGTACTGCGCAGGTTTCTTGACCGTGGTGCGGCGGTCGCATACACTACTTCATCCGCTTGGGTCTGTGATCGGCGCTGAGCGGTTTGCGCCTGCGCTCGCTCGAAGGCCCGGTCCTTGCCCGGTGCGGCGAGAAGCCGCCAGATGCCAGATTGAAATTGCCGGCGGTGTTGCGCGTAATACTCACGTAGAGGAGAGCAATCGTTGCCAAAACGTACGTTTCAGCCGCATGTGCGCGCTCGTCACAAAAAACACGGATTCCGCGCACGCATGAAGAGCGCGGGTGGACGGAAAGTCCTGGCCGAACGCCGTAGAAAAGGACGCCACAGTCTCACGCGTGTCTGAATTAGCGCGGTTTGCTTTGCCCCGCTCGTGCCGCCTGCTGCGCCGTGCCGAATATGATGTCGTTTATCGGGAAGGACGCAGGCGTGCGGGCCGCGAATTCACCGTTTTTCTTCGCCCCAATGGCCTCGAGCTCAGCCGGTTTGGCTGGAGTGTGAAGAAGACGCTGGGCACGGCGGTCCGGCGCAATCGCATCCGGCGCCGACTTCGCGAGATGGTCAGGCTTCACCGACAGGAGATTGCCCCGGGATGGGATATCGTCATTCATCCGCGAAGCTCAGCGGCCACGGCGGATTTCTTGCCGCTGACCGACGAACTGTTGCGCCTGCTGCCAGCGGCGGCCCCAGCTCAAATCGAACAGCAGCAGAACGAATAGTCCGAGCCCCGAAATCGATCGGTGCCTACCTGCTGCTCGTGCTCCTGCGCTGCTACATGGTTTTTCTGGCACCTTTTTTGGGGGGCGCCTGCAAGTTTCAGCCCTCCTGTTCGAATTACGCCTATGAGGCGGTGGCCTTGCACGGTGCGCGGCGGGGCACGCTGCTGGCCATAAGACGGCTCCTGCGTTGCCGTCCGTTCACGGTCGGAGGACTCGATCCGGTGCCGGAACCCCAGCCGTTTGTGCCCGGGGCAACCCGCAGGAGCGAAGATGCGCGGGAGCCTCTTTTGTGAGCGAGATGTCGGATCAGGTTCGCGCCATCATTTTTGTGGTGCTGGTGGTATTGATAACGTTCGTCTGGCTGCACTTCTATAAGCCTCCGACACCTGCCCCGCAGAAGCCGACACAGGCGGTTTCGCAGGCCACGACGGGCGCACGGACGGCCCAGCCTGGACAAGCGACGCTCAGCCCGACACCCCAAGCAGCCAGCACTGCCGTGGCCGAGGCGACGTCGGAAAGAACGCTGGCCATAGAAAGTCCGCTCCATCGTATGGAGCTTTCCAACCGCGGAGGCGTGATACGGAGCTGGACGCTCAAAAGATATTTGGACGATCAGAAGCCGCCCCGGCCGCTCGATTTGGTCAATGCGAATGCGGCGCAGGAGTTGGGCTGGCCGTTTTCGATCGAGCTTTCCGACAGGCAACTTGAATCGGAGGCCAACCGGGGACTCTACGAAGTCACCACGAGTGCCGATGACGGCAAGCGAACGAGCAGCGGCGCCTCAAGCGATGGCCCCACGCTCGTGGCCCCCGCCGCCATTACATTCCACTGGAGTAATGGGCACCTCGAGGTCACCAAGAAGATAAGCTTCACCCCCGATTACCAGATGTCCGCTGAAGTTTCGGCCACGCTGGATGGAAGGCCCCTGGCCTGCGGGATTGCCTGGCGCGGCGGATTCGGCGACCGCACGGTTTACCGGGAATCCCAGCTGCTCAGCGTGTTCTACAGCCAAAGCGGAAGCCTCACCGTACTGCCGTATAAGAAGCTCGGCGTTTCCGGCAATCAGACAGAACCGTTCGAGCAGCCGGGCATTGTCGAATACGCGGGGCTTCAGGATCAGTTTTTCGCCGCGGCGTTTATCCCCAGCGGAACCGATCTGTACCTTTCCCATTGGACCCAGTGGCACCACTTCACCGAAAACAATCAACAGACGAGCGAGCCCGTTGCCGAGATGTCGGTTGGTTCGGCGGCTCCAGGACCGGTGAAGGTACGCGCTTACATTGGGCCCAAGGACCTCGCATTGCTCGGCAAAATGCAGCCTTCGCTTGAAGGACTGGTTCAATTCGGATGGACAGGCGTTATCGCCAAACCCATGCTGTTCATCCTGCAGTGGCTGCATCGCTATATCCCCAATTACGGCTGGGCCATCGTGGTTTTCACGCTGGCGCTAACCATGGTGCTGCTTCCCATTCGTATCTGGACATTCCATTCCATGCGCAGGATGCAGGTGGTGGCGCCAGAGATGAAGGCCATCCAGGATCGTTACCGGAAATATTCGATGACTGATCCGCGGCGCGGCAAGATGAACGAAGAAATCATGGCCCTCTACGCCAAACATGGGCTGAGCCCCTGGTCACAAGTGGGCGGATGCCTGCCCATGCTGCTGCAGATTCCTTTTCTGTGGGCCTTTTACCGGATGCTGGCGGGCGCCATTGAATTGCGCCACGCGCCGTGGATCCTCTGGATCCATGATTTGTCGGCCAAGGACCCCTACTATGTTTTGCCCATCGCCATGGCCATAACCAGCTATCTGTCAACGAAGATGATGCCCACCGCGTCAGCCGTTGATCCGGCACAGCAACGCATGATGGCTTTGATGCCGCTGATGTTAGCCTTCATTTTCTTTCAACTGTCGAGCGGCTTGAACCTTTACTATTTCACCAGCAACCTGGTCAGCGTCGGCCAGCAGTACTACCTGAACCGGACGCAGCCGCCGCCCAACCGAAGCAAGTTTAAGAAGAAAAAGACACCATGAGCGACGAACGAGGGACAGGCAAGAAGAGTCTTTCGGGCAAGGGCCGGTCATCAGCCGATCGCGGCCAGCCCGAGCCGCGCTTGGATCGCGAGCGCGCGGTTGCCGAATTGAGGAAATTCATCGATCTGGCGGTGCGGGCAATGAATCTGGCGATCGACTGGGATATGTCGACGCCCGCTGAGGGTGGAGATCCCGACAGTGCGGAGGTTCAGGTCACCTTTCGCGGCGCGGATGAGGGAGCGCTGCTCGAAAAGAACGCCGAGCTGCTGCTCGCGCTTGAACATATCGCGCATCGATGGTTGCGTCTCGATCCTCGGCTGCACGATCGCGTGCGACTGGACTGCGGAGACTACCGCGCCAGCCGATTGGCGGAATTGAAGCTTTCGGCGCGCGTGGCGGCGCAGCGTGTGCGCGAGACAGGTCAGCCGCATCGATTCAATCCCATGTCCTCGCGCGAGCGGCGCATCATCCATTTGGAGCTGAACGGCGCGCCCGGAGTTCGCACTATGAGTGAAGGCTTGGGCGACCGCCGCCAGTTGGTCATCTATCCTGCCAGCGGCAGAGACAATTCCAACCCGCGACACCGTCGCTAGCTAGCCCGCCAATTCAAAGAACCGTGCGTGGCTTTTCCGCCTCGCTAGCTCGGACGGCGCGGCGCCCCTGCGCTACAGCGGGTCTTCCTGTTGGCGCGATCTGCCAGGCTGGCCGCCCTAGATGTCGATCGTGTAGCCTTGCTTGCCCACATTGAAACACTGTGTTGAGCCGACCCGCTCGGTGAAACCAGCTGCTTCGTGGATATGTCCGCAGAACAGGTAGGAGGGGCGCGTGCGGTCAATCCACGCGCGCAACGAAGAACTGCCGCCATGCCTACCGGGAGCAAATTCGTCGAGCCTGGTATCGCGCGGCGGGCAATGCGCAACCAGATACAAGTTCTTTATTCCATCAAACGCTGTGAGCGCCTGGGCAATTTCTTCTTCCGAATACTCGCCCGGCGTATGGAAGGGAGTGATGTTGCTGTAGCCGAGGCCAGCCCAAATCGTGCGCTCCTTCGCGCCTTCCAGCGTCCTCACCTGGCGATGGAAATCGACAAAGCCGAAACGGTCGCACAACGCGCGCGTATCTTTGTGCGTTTCGTGATTGCCGGGCAGGACCCACAATCGCGAGCCAAGTGCACGCAAGACTTCGCCAGCACGCTCGAGACCTTTGCCGAAGGTGGCCAGATCGCCTGCCGCGATATAAATATCCGCAGGTTCGGCACGTATGCGCTCGAGCGCCACACGATCCCCATGAATGTCGCTAAAGATCAGGACTTTCATGATTTCGCCTTGGCCGGCGGCCTGGGCACGGGTGGCTGCGGGACCAGGCGTCTCATGCGCTGCTGCAACACGCCATTGGTGAGCCAGCCCTCATCGAGAACGCCGCCGGAATCATCAAACACCACTTCCCAAGTAAAAGGCTGAGGACTGCGGCGGCGCCCGTCGGAAAAACGATTTTCGCCGAAGTCGACAACGTGCTCTCCATCCCGCTTGAAACTGCGGATCACCGGGAAACGAGCGAACCGCCAATAGAGCTGCACACTCGGGAGATCCCATGCGCGGGCAATGAATGCATCAGCCGGTGAATCAGGCACCCACGAAAAGGTCGGCTGATTCTTCTCGCGTAGGTCGAACTGAGCTTCGTACAGACCTGCGGGCGTGCGGATCGCATCGCCCCAATCGAGGAAAGAAGGCGGAATCGGGAGCGCGGCGATGCGCTCAACGCTGACGCGGTTTTCGTTGGCGAACGCCGTGACGCGACCCAACGCCGCGTGGTGAGCCCAAGCACAGCCGCCGATATAGGCAACCATGGCCCCCACTCCGACCTGGCACCACCGCGCGCGACTCACCTTAAAACCCCAGCCGCCGATCCCCGGGGCAAAAAACAGCACGGCCAGCAACACGCTGATGGAAATGGCCAGGCCCACCCGGAACGGATACGCCGCGACGCGCACCAGCAGCCAAATCAGCCATGTGCTTAGAGTGAAAATCAGCCACATGCGAATGGCGCGCGAGCGGGATTTTGCCACGTCGTGGGCGAGCTGCGCAGTGTGCCGCGAATAGATCCAGGGCAGTATCTGCGGAATCAGCAAAATCGCCGTGAAGGAAAAGTCCACGATGAAAAGCCAGTCCCAGGCGACCCGTTGGTTTGAAATCGGATACCACATGCGCGTGCCGAACGAGGTCATGCCGTCCAGTAGAATGTGGCTGGCGATTCCTAGGCCATACACGAGGGTCAGAACCGTTAACGGCGGCGATTGGATATCTCTCCACCTTTCGAATCGGCGCCTGACCCAGGGAAGGAGTGCCCGCGTCAGCATGGCCAGCAGCAGCGCGAAAAACGGAAGGGCGACGAAGGAATGCGTGATGGCCCGGTGATATTTCACGATGGCCAGCGGATCACCGGTAATGTCAGCCACAACATCGCTGTCGGGGAACACCGCTCCGAGCGTCAACGCAAACGCAGCTACTTTGCCG
>Ga0126373_10001831_pt1 | contig 15351 bp, 12 predicted proteins | sample PanSoiMetPlot_11_FD_92545 | JGI IMG/M metagenome (GOLD analysis project Ga0126373, IMG submission 92545) | Tropical forest soil microbial communities from Panama - MetaG Plot_11 | ecosystem: Environmental > Terrestrial > Soil > Tropical forest > Bulk soil | place: Panama | collected 2016-02-17 | reverse complement strand
GACGCAGTGTGAATTGCAGGTATAACGATGCGAACCGGAGGGAGATTTACGACTCACGTGTGGTTTCGACTCTGCTACTGAACGAAGTGATTGGCTCGCTGGAAGCTCCGCCGCCGGTTTGGCTGAATGCGAGTACGGCGACGATTTACCGGCATGCGCTGGATCGTGCGATGGACGAAGCTACGGGCGAGTTGGGTGGAGGGGAGCCGGGTGCTCCGGATACTTGGCGGTTTTCGATTGAGGTGGCGAAGGGGTGGGAGGAGGCGTTCTTTTCGACGGCGACACCGCAGACGCGGAAGGTGGCGCTGCGGAGCGCGATGACGTTCAGTCCTGATCGCGGGGGAGTGTTTGACGTCCTGTTGGGGTTGGTGCGGCGTGGTCTGGGAGGTACGATCGGCGCGGGGACACAATATGTCTCATGGATTCACGAGCTAGATTTTGTGCATGCTGTTGAGTTGCTGATCGCAGATACGAGTTTTACGGGTGTGGTGAATCTTGCGGCGCCGAATCCTTTGCCAAATCACGAATTCATGCGCGTGCTGCGTGAGGCGTGGGGAGCCGGATTTGGGTTCCCATCGGCAGAGTGGATGATTGAAATCGGGACCTGGGCAATGCGCACGGAGTCTGAGCTTGTGCTAAAGAGCAGGAGAGTCGTGCCGGGGCGGTTGCTGGATGCAGGATATGTCTTTGAATTTCCGGAGTGGTCTGCGTCAGCGCGTGACCTGGTCGCGCGCTGGCGTGGATCGCGAAGTTGTCGGCGAGTGGGTTAGTCGGCGAGCAGCATCAGGCCGAGCAAGGTGAGGAACACTGCGAAAAGTGAGCCTAGCGGGATGAGGACGCCTTCACAGAGCGAATTCCAGGAGCCACGATTTTGACATTCATCTTCGGCCCTGATCGTGGATTGATGGATCGAAGCTTCATTTTCTAAGGATAGGTACCTCATACGTTCGTTGCCTTTCTAACTTTCGTGCGAGTGCACGCGGCTGTTTAGATCCTGCTGAATTGCGTTCCGGACAACTAGAGTTGCAGTTGGACCAGGCCTCCTTGATGCGGGTAGTGGATGGGCTCGATCGGAAACGTGTCATTATCTGTCGGTATCTTTCCGACCACCATTGCGGTTTCATCGCAGGCGTTACGTCTCGGGCAATGCTGACAGTCTTTACGGACTTTGTCGCGTAGCAAATGATGTTCAGTTACGTGAAAGTGGAAGCGCTCGAAGAAGGCGGGAATGCGGGTAAAGAGGCAGACGCACTTGATGCCGGCTTGATTGGCCTGTTGCAAGAGTGAATGGACGAGTAAGCTGCCCGCACCGCGTCCTACTTCGCCGGGGCGGACGACGATGGAGCGTATCTCGGCGAGATGAGGGCCGTAGACGTGGAGTGAGGCACAGCCAACGAACTGCTTCGCGTCGGTTTCGACGATGGTAAAGGTGCTGATGTTCTTGGAGATCTCAGAGTAGGAGCGACGGAGGAGGGTGCCGTCGTGGGTGAAGCTATCGATGAGTTGATGTATGGATTTGGCGTCGGGCAGTTCTGCCTTGCGCGCTCGCGGTGATGGCTTCGTTTCTTCGTATGCGTGTCGAGTGCGTTTCCAGGTTAGAGAGGATATCCGAGATTCAGGAGGTTCGAGTAAGAGGGAGGTTGCCATACGCCACTTCACTTTGCTGGCTGCAACAGGGTGCAGGGCCCATTATCGTGATGAGTTTGAGGGAGTGGGTATGGGCTAACAGCCGTAGTTGCGTCCTTCGCTTGCTGGTTCCCATTGGATGGGGGCGAAGGTGCGCTGGAAGAAAGTATTATCGACTACGTAGCGCTCGTTGTTTTCGCCTTCGATGATCCAGTCGCCGGGAAGGACTTTGCGCATTCCGGCGTCAGTGAAGATCGAGGTTGAGTGTGTGCATTGTGTTGCTTTTACCAGAAGGGGTCTGCGGGTCCGAAAGGTGTGCAATTTTGGTTCTCCTGACGGCGTTGTTCTGCCGACGATGTCTATCTCATCACTGGGCTTATAAAGAGTGCGTATGGTGTTCGTAAAAAAGATGTATTGATTTTTTGATTAAGAAAGAATAAGGGCGGCAGGGTTCTGCCGCCCTTTCCGTTTTGGAGTTACAGCTTTTGCATCTTTTACATCGGGTAGACGCCCAGTTCGCGCAAGCCGATTTCAAAGCCGAGGAAGCTCTGGATGTTGATGCGCACATACCTCGCGGTGACTGAGGGGAAGATGAAAGTGCGGACGGAGCCGGGGAGTTCAACTACGCGGTGGACGTCGCTGAAGTTTACTCCGTCTTCGGAGGCTTGGAGACGGACTGGCTGCAGGAGGGAGAGCGCGTTTAGGGGTTTGAGTACGATGCGCTGGAAGCTGGTGTCTCCGCCGAGGTCGACGGTCAGCCATGCGTTGGAGCCACTGTTTGCTGTCCAGCTTGTGAAGGCCAGGCCGTCGACTGCATTCGCGGGGTCGGATCCAAGCGCGGTGGAAGAGGCTGTGGCGGGCTGATTGAGGGCGAGATCGATGGCTGATTTGGGGTTAAAGAACTCGGGCGGCGCGGCGCCATTGGTGTATTGGAGGTTGAGGTCCGTTTTGTTCCCTGCGAGGACGGTTTGGGAGAGGTAATTGTCGATGCTGCCGGAGAACTGCGTGTCGAAAAGAATGCCTTCGCCACCGTTGTTGGTCGCGACATTGTTGAAGAAGAAGGTGTGGGCCGATTCTGCAATACCGCCGCTAGCGGTCGAGATGGAACCGATGCGAAGGCCGTTGTTGACGACGTCGTTGATGTTGCTGAAGGCAGTGTTGCCGTTGGTGACGGCGCGGGTTCCGCTTGATGTGGCGTTGTTATAGACACCGATGCCATGGCCGGTCGAGTTGGCGATATCGCGCGTGGTAGTGTAGTTGCCGTAAACCTTGTTGTAGGAGTCGGACTGCTCGACGAAGACGCCGTAGCGAAAGTTGTCGAGGCTGGTGTTGCCGATGGCGTAGCTGTTGGAGGTGGATGAGTCGAAGTCGACCGCATCCATGTTGCAGTTGCTCAGCTGGTTTTCCATCACGACGTAGTGGGCGTTTGCAAACTGCGTCCAGAGGCAGCGGCCGCCGCTTTCGTTGACGGTGTTCCGGTAGAGGATGTTGTAGCCGCCTCCGCGCTGAAGCTGAATCATTCCTCCGCTGGTGCGGGTCGTGGGAACGCCCCCATTGATAACGGTGACGTGGTCAATGTAGGCCATGGTCGTGGAGGGAAAGAAGATACCGGTGATTCCGCCCTGGCCGCTGAGGTTGATGGTTCCACCAGAGATGGAGACAAAGGAGGCAGGATTCGTGTCGGTGATGGCCTGCGAGATCTTCGTTGTGACGTTTATGGTGCCGTTGAGAAGGACCGCTGTATTCGAGTTGAGGGTGAGGGGCGTGGCGCCGTCGAGGGTGAAGGTTCCATTCATGTGAAGGACGATGAAGTTGCCGGGGTTAGCAGCAAGTGCGGCGTTGTAGGCGGTTTGGACGTCAGTGATGTTTTCTGAGTTGACGGTGATGTCGGTGCGGCCTACGCCATTGAGGATCGGATCGGTGTGCTGGTTGTCGATGGTGGGGGGGTAGAAATACCGGCTGGTGGGCGCGTTGAGAGGAGTGCCATGCGCGACGACGTAGTTTGCGGCGGAGCGATCGGTGAGATCGGTCTGATTGGAAAGCGTGTTGTCATAGACGAGGTTGTCGGAGCCGTCGAAGTCGATACCGTTGGCTCTGTTGTAGCTGATGATGTTGCGCATGATGGCGGTGGCGGAGCTGGTGGATGCGAGCTGGACGCCTGCCTGAGCGTTACCATTGACGTCGTTGTCGGAGATGAGATTGTTGTTGGCGTCGGCGAGCACGCCGATGTTGTTATGGCTGATCTCGTTGTTGGTGACAGAGGAATGGGCCGAGCTGAGCTGGACGCCGGTGCCTTTGTTGCCATGAATGAAGTTGTCCAGAAGCAGGGTTTGAGTGATCGCGCCGACAGTGATGCCGTTTGCGGCGGAGCCGGCGATGTCGCAGCGCGTGATGGCGGAGCCACTGTCAAAGACGGTGTTTCCGTTGCCTGCGAGGATGATGCCGTCGCGGCCAGTATTGCGAATGGTGACCGCGTCGATGTTGATTTTGGTGGAGGCTTCGGCATCGATGCCGGCGAGGTTGGCGAAGTTGCCCTCGAGCACGCCGCCGGCGACGGCGACCTCGCTCTGGCCGGAGATGGAGATCAGGCTGCTAGCGGTCGCTCCGGGCAACGCAGCGATGGTGCCGTATAAGACAAGCGAGGTTTCGGACGGAAGCGAGAGGGGCGCAGTGCCTACCCAGTAGATTCCAGTGAGGGTGATGACGATGGGGGAGTTGGGATTGGCGGCGCGAGCGGCATTGAGTTGGCTCTGCACAGTGTCGATGGGCACGGTACCGAACTGAAGGGAGACGACGGTCTCTGAGGGGCTGGTGATGTAGCTGGAGACGGGCGGGACGTACAGGCCGGGGTGACGGGGTCCATCGGCGCGTGCAGTGAAGGAAGAAAGGCTGGCGGCGAGTGAGAGGATGATGAGGACGCGGAACCCAATGGATTGCCGGGTGGAAAGGTGCGGCGGGTTGATACGCATGGGGGGAGGGTCTCCTTTGGAGGTATGCCTGGGAAGAGCAGCGCAAAGCAGATTGGTTCGCGCTTGCCGGAAGTCATGATCAAGGCAAAGACTGAGTGGGCTGCTCTGCTACGTATCGAAAGCAAGCCACAAATTCAGCGCTGGTCAATCTATATGAAGGTGACCAAGTCTGCCAAATTTAATTTTCATATGCTGAAAGATGAATTTACTGGCGAGAGGAAATTTCACAGGATGGAACTGCTCAGTTGAGGCGCTGGAGGCGGGCGATGAGCTTTTCGGCGAGGGGCTCGCCGGACTCGGTCCAGAGGAGGCGGCTGGAGATACCGCAGTTCTTCTCGACCGAGAGAGTGAAGGCGAGGAGCATCTCGACGTTCTGCTGGATGCGCTTCTGTGCGGTCTCGTCGAGGTCTGCGTCGTCGAGGGTATCGTCCATGACCCATGGGGCGTCGAGGCCGAAGTCGACCCGGATGTGGCCGTTTTGTTCGTAGGTGGCCTGGTCGAACTCTGGGCCGAAGCCGAGGATCTTCACAGTGGATGGCTGGGGGAGCCAGAGGGTGTCGAGAGCGGCGGGACCTTCGGCGTATTCGGGAGTCCAGAGGTTCCACTTCATCTCGAACTCGTACGCCATGTCGTCGTGTAGCTGCTCGGTGGCTTCGGCGACGGCGTTCTCGATGATGGAGTCTTCGGAGGACTGGGCGCGGTCGTCGTTGACGTAAATGCGCTGATAGACGGGGGCCTCGTTGAAGCTGATGGGGTAGACGGTGGCCGCGGCGACGCGCTTGGCTTCCGGGCCGCTGATGGCAGCGAATTGGCGAAGGACGCAGGTGAGCTTACCGGGCAGGCTGTCGAACCGGAAGTTCGGGAACCAAAGGCTTAGGTAGAGCTGGTCGGCCATGGGGCTAGTTTACAGGCGTAGCGAGAGATACTGTGAATGGAGGAGTTTAAGTCATGGGTGAGATGATAGATAGAAGCGGATGATACGTGTTTCGATAGAAAGGCTGAGGATTGGATTGCTGGCGGGTGCGGGACTGCTCGTGCTGGCGACGGCGGCCTTTCTAGGGTACGGCCGCTTTCGGGCGAGGCACTTTCTTACAGAACTGCCGAAGAAGCTGGGGGCAGATATCCGGCAGGAGACGAATGCGTATACCTATTCGCAGTCGGTAAAGGGGCGGACGGTATTTACCGTCCATGCTGCGAAGACTGTGCAGCATAGCGACGGGAAGTACACGCTGCGCGATGTGGGGATTGTTCTTTACGGGCAGGGCAGCGATCAGCCGAACCGGGTGGATCGAATTTATGGCAATGAGTTTGAATATGATCCGAATGCGGGCGTGATCCGCGCAATGGGAGAGGTGCATCTGGACCTTCAGGCTCCGGCGGCGGCTGACGCCAAAGGCAAGATGGACTATGCAGAGGGCAAGGATCTGAAGAATGGACGGGAGGTGGGCAGTGGGTCCGCCGATTCGGGGGAGAAGGACGAGCGACTGATTCATGTGAAGACGAACGGTCTGGTGTTTATGCGTCAGCTTGGGGTGGCGGCGACGGACCAGGATATCGAGTTCGAGTATGGCGGCTTGACAGGACATGCGCGAGGCGCGGAGTACAGCTCGGACTCAGGTGTGCTGGTGCTGGAGTCTGCTGTGAAGGTCACCGGACTGGAAGGCGGTAAGCCGATTGTGTTGACTGCGGCTCATGCGGAGATGGATCGGCTGAACCGCAAGGCCCTGTTAACGCAGGCGAAGTACGTCAGTGTGGGTGGGGCCGTGCGGCAGACCACCGAGGCGCAACATGCGGTGATCTATACGCGCGTCGATGGGTCTGTTGAGCGTCTGGAGGCTCAGGGTGCTGTAACGGTGACGGATGGAAGCGGTGGTCGTGCGGTGGGGGATCGGGCTGATGTAGTGATGAATGAGTTGGGCCGGCCGCAATCGGTACGGATGTTTGGAGGTGTGAAGTACGTCGACGACACTCCATTGCGCCGAGCGCAGGGTGAAGCGCAAGAGGCACGCGGGACATTTGATGGAAAAGGGATTCTGGAACATGTGTTTCTGAGCGGGGCGGTTGCGTTGCATGAGAGTGAGAACGTCGCGAAGCAACAGACTGGAAACGCGAAGCCATTGTGGAGCGAACGTCAGCTAAACGCGGGGACGGTGGAGCTTTCGCTGGCTGCCAATGATGCGGGCAAGCCAAAGTTGCAGGACGCGAAGGCGAGTGGGGACGCCCGGCTGAATGTGATTGATCCGGCCAGGCCGGATGCAAAGGGTCAAGGGTCGACGAGCAGTACGATAACCGGTGACTTGCTGACCGCCCACTTTGTGAAGAGCGCGGGAACTCAACATCTGAGTGAGGTACATGGCCAAGGGCACACGACGCTGAAGCGGGTGAACGAGGCGGGGGCGGAGGATACGAGTTCGGGAGATTCTCTGGACGTCAAGTTCAAGACCGGCTTTGAGAGTAGGGCGGCAGCGAAGGAAACAGTGGCGTTCGCTGGGGCGCAGGGCGGTCAGATTGCAACGGCGGTGCAGCAGGGGAACGTCGTGATGACACGACGAGCGACGTCAAAGCCCGGGGAAGCTCCGGATGCGCAGCGGGCGACTGCGAAGCGGGTGGTCTATGACGGCGATACAGAGAAGACGGCACTGAGCGGTGGCGTGGAGCTTTCCGATGCGAGCGGGGTTCTATGGGCTGATCATGCGACGATGGAGCGTGTGACGGGCGATGCTACGGTCGAGGGTGGCGTGAAGGCAAGCTATCTGCAGAGTTCGCAGAGCGAAGTAGTGCATGTTCTGGCGCAGCGAGCGGAGTTGAAGAAGGCTGCCGACCTGACATCGTTTTACGGAGTGGCGGGCAAACCGGCACGGTTGTGGCAGGGGGGATCCCAGGTGGAGGCTCCAGTGCTGGAGTTTACCCAGAAACAGCGTAGGCTTGTTGCGCACGGCGCGGCCCAGGGGACATCGATGGCAGTCCACACAGTGCTTGTGAGCAGCGGTTCTGCCTCGAGCGACAGGCCTGCGGGTCCTGAGGCGGGAGTGAGGTCGCCCGGAGTGGTACGAGTGGGAAGCCGCGAGATGACCTACTCGGACGAGAAGAGAGAGGCTGATTTTACCGGAGGCGTGCTGGTGGAGAGCGCCGATGGAAAGATGGGTGGGCAGCGGGCGACGGCCTATCTGAAGCCGGCTTCGGCGGAGAAGACGGGAGCGAAGAAAGACTCGCCCACAACGACTGCGCCGGCAAGCTTTATGGGTGGCAGCGTGGAAAGGGTCGTCGTAACGGGACAGATCAGGATGGAGCAGCCGGGCCGGAGTGCGACGGGAGAGCAATTGGTTTACACGGCTGCGGATGGATTGTTTGTGCTTACGGGGAGCCCCGGGGCGCCTCCGAAGGTGGTCGATGAGGTGAAGGGGACGGTAACTGGAATGGAACTGCGATTCCACACGGGGGACGAGAGCGTCGTAATCTCGAATGGAGCCAACAATGCAGAGGGGCTAAAGGTTCACACAGAGACGCGAGTGAAACGTTAACGAATGAAGACGCTATCGACCGAAGATATCGGGAAGTCGTATGGCGGGCGCCAAGTGGTTCGTGGCGTCAGCCTGAAGATCGAGCAGGGCGAGGTTGTTGGATTGCTGGGGCCTAACGGGGCGGGCAAGACAACAAGCTTTTACATGATTGTGGGTCTGGTGAGGCCGGATTCTGGCCGGGTGCTTGCCGATGGGCACGACATCAGCCGGCTACCGATGTATCTACGGGCGAGAAACTACGGCGTCAGCTATCTGCCCCAGGAGCCTTCGGTGTTTCGCAAGCTTACGGTGCAGGACAACATCCTGGCAGTACTAGAGGCCCAACAGCTGAGCTGGGAGAGCAGGCGAACGAGAACGGAAAAGCTGATCGAGCAACTGAATCTGGGTCACGTTAGAACGACGCGGGGCTATGCGTTGAGTGGCGGCGAGCGGAGAAGGGTGGAGATTGCCCGGTGTCTGGCGATCGAGCCTGCGTTTATTTTGCTAGACGAGCCATTCTCTGGTATTGATCCGATCGCTGTGCTCGATCTGCAGGAAATTATCTTCGGATTGAAGAAGAGTGGAATTGGAGTTTTGATTACCGATCATAACGTGCCTGAGACGTTGTCAGTGACCGATCGCGCGTACATCATCAACGAGGGCAAGATTTTTGCATCCGGCACGCCGAGTGACCTCGTGCGGAATCCGGAGGTCCGGAGGATTTATCTTGGAGACAAGTTTTCGATGGGTTAGGTCAGTACAACTAACGTTGTAAGCCCGGACGACCATCGTGAGAGTTTTTCGTAGATTCTTCCGGGGTAGACTTACAGCGAAAAGTACCTGAGACGTGTAGACTGTGGCCACAGCAGGTGGGGCGGCGCGCCCCCGCGATTTGGTATACAGCACGGACGCGAAACGGCGCATCCCACACGAAAACGCTGTTGCAGAAAGAGAGAGGCTTTGAAGTGTTGTTGCAACCCAAGCTGAATTTGAAGGTCTCCCAAAGACAGGTACTTACCCCTGGCCTGGTGCAGATGGTCAGCGTGCTGGCGCTGAATAAGCTTGAGTTGAAGGAAATGATCAACACCGAGATGGTGGAGAATCCGGTGTTGGAAGAGTTGGAGATGGCAGGGGTTTCGCTTGAAGAGCGAACGGGGATGGAAGGCGATCGCGAGCGCTCCGCCGAAGAGGTTGCCGCTGAGAGCGAGAGGGTAGAGAAGGACCCGTTCGAGGAGATCGACTTCGGAAGCTACTTCCAGGAGTATCTGGATCCGGGATTTCGCACACCGTCCTCATTCGAAGAGTACGACAAGCCCTCCTTTGAGAATTTTCTTTCGCAGCCAAGTACGTTGAGCGATCACCTGATGTGGCAGCTCGGCTCTCTCACACTGTCGCCTGAAGTAGAGGCGGCGGCGGAGCTTGTTATTGGCAACCTTGATGAAAATGGATATCTGACAGCGACCGATGAGGAACTGGTGGAGGCGCTGCTTCAGGTGAAGTCGCCTCCACGAGAGGCCCCGATTCCCTTCGAGCGCGCCAAAGGCAAAGCGAATGCTGTGTGGGCGGAGCCGATGGCCGGAAATGCGAGCGACGACGCGGCCCGGCCGGGAGCAGCAGAGATTGCGGCTGGGGCCGATCCGGGGCGCGGGTCTCTGATGGCGGTCGTCGTCGAGGCGCGCGGAATTATCAACAACCTTGATCCGGTAGGAGTCGGGGCGCGCAATCTTCGCGAATGCCTTTTGATTCAGATTAACGCGCAGGAGGCCGAGGCGGAGATCGTGCTTCGGCGCAAGACGGCGTCGTCGAATGGCGCGGGCTACAAGCCGGAGGATCGGAGTGCAACATCGGATGTCTTCGGCACGGCGCGGAATATTGTGACGAACTGCCTGGCTCTGCTGCAAAAGAAGGACATGCGAGAGTTGACGCGAAGCTGCGGCCGAACTCCCGAAGACGTCCATGCGGCGGTGGAGTTTATTCGAACGTTGGATCCGAGACCGGGCCAGCGGTATAACCAGGCGGAGACTCGGCTGATTGAGCCGGATGTTGCGTTTGTGAAGCGAGACGATAAGTACGTGGTGCTGATGAACGAAGAGGACATGCCTACTTTGCGACTGAACCAGGGCTATCGGAAGATGCTGGAACAGAAGCAGACAGATAGAGATGTCCGGGAATACGTGAAGGAACGGTATAAGTCAGCGATTCAGTTGTTGCGAAACATCGAGCAGCGAAAGAATACAATTGTGCGCACTTGCGAGGTGATCGTCCGACGGCAAGGTGAATTTTTGGAGCTCGGGGTCGAGGCGCTGAAGCCGATGATGATCAAAGAGGTTGCCGAGGAGATTGGCGTGCATCCTTCGACGGTGAGCCGGGCAGTTGCGAATAAGTACGTGCACACGCCTCAAGGGGTGTATGAGCTTCGCTTCTTCTTCTCAGAAGGAGTGAACGGGCCCGAGGGCGGCGATCTGCCGCTGGTATTGCTGAAGCGCAAGGTGAAAAAGCTAATCGAGGAAGAGGATCAGCGCAAGCCGCTGACGGATGACCAGCTTGCCGCGGAGTTGCAAAGGCAGGGCATCCAGGTGACTCGCCGGACGGTGGCGAAGTACCGAGAAGATATGCAGATTCCAAGTACCCACCAACGTCGTGTACGCTGACCCGAGCAGATGTTTTGCATTCAGGACGAGGTGAGCAGATGGACGTCGAGTACACCGGTAGACAGACAACCGTTACGAAAAGACTGAAGCTACAAACCGAGGCCGGATTGGCCCGGATTGCAAAGATCGTCGGAAACGCGGGTAGCGTGCACGTGATTCTGACGACGGAAAAGTACCGGCACACGGCGGAGTTGACGGTCCAGACCAGGCAACTGAAGCTGGTGGCCGCTTGTGAGTCCACGGAGATGGAGAGTGCACTGCGTGATGCGCTTTCGAAGATCGAGCAGCAAGCCATCCGGCATAAGAAGAGAAAGGCGACCATCAAGCGTCATCCGCAGACTGCCGCGCGACAGGTCAAGAAGGCCGCGGTGGATGGAGAAGTGCCGGCGGTGGCGAAGGCCGCGGTTGCGGTCAAGGTAGCGACGAAGAACGGCAGCGTCCGCAAGGCCGTATCGATGCTGGTGCACTCTTTTCCGTCACACTCTCCGCTGCCAGAGCCGCACTTGGTACGGTCGAAGGATGGTGTAGCGATGCGTCCGATGACTCTGGAGGAGGCGGTGAAGGAAGCCGCCTTCCGGGACCGGGATGTGTTCGTATTCCGTGATCACGAAGGGCAGGCTATGGTCCTGCATCGCAAGCGTGACGGCAAGATGGAACTGATTGAGGTTCCATAGCATTTCCAGGTGGCACCCCCCGAGGGGGCGGATGCTAGGATTCCTAGCATGGCACCGAAGCAAGCGAAGAAGGCAGGACAGGTAAGAACTGGACTCAAGAACAAGGGTGAGCTTGTGATCCTGACGGGACTGTCAGGATCCGGCAAGCTCTCTGCGTTAAAGACGTTTGAGGATCTGGGATACTACTCGGTCGACAATTTGCCGCTCGATCTGGTGCCGCAGTTTGCAGATCTGGTGCGGCAGTCTGCTGAGATTGGCCGGGCTGCGCTGGTAGTCGATGTTCGGGAAGGTATCCGGCTTGAGAAGTTTCCGGAGATTCTGAAGCGCGTCAGGAAGACTCTGCCGACCAAAGTGGTGTACCTGGAGGCGAGTGAAGAAGCGCTAATTCGGCGCTTCTCCGAGACGCGGCGACCGCATCCGATGAGCCGCACAGAGACTGTGCTGAAATCAATTCGGTCGGAACGGAAGCGGCTGGAGCCGATCCGGAATGTCGCGGATATTATCCTCGACACGACAAAATTCAATGTGCATGATCTGCGGGCGCATATCAGTGCGCAGTTTGAGCGGGAGGCGAGCGATCGAAATCTTACGATCTCATCGAATAGTTTTGGTTTTAAGAATGGGGTTCCAACGGATGCTGACCTGGTTTTTGATGTGCGGTTTCTGCCGAATCCACACTTTGTGCCGGAGTTCCGCAAGCTGACGGGAAGGCATCCGAAGGTAGCGAAGTATGTGCGGGAGTTTCCGCAGACCGCAGAGTTTCTTGACAAGACATTGGACATGCTGGAGTTTTTGCTGCCCCACTACATCAAGGAAGGTAAGAGCTATCTGACGGTGGCATTTGGATGTACGGGCGGTCAACACCGGTCAGTGTTCATCGCCGAAGAGATGAAGAAGCGACTGACGGCGGCAGGCTATCGGGTGAAGACGGCGCACCGCGATATGCCGCGGTAGCTGAGCCGATAGAATAGTAAGATGCGCAGGATGGCAATGCCGATGATCGGGAAAGACAGGAGAGTGGCGGCTTGACGCGCATTTGGCGGCTGCTCGCGTATATACGGCCGTATGCACTGTACTCGCTGGCTTCGGTGGTTTTGATGGCCATCGTTGGAGCGATGGCGGCGTTTCGCATTCTTCTGGTTAAGCCAATTCTCGACAATGTGCTCCGGCCCGACGCCGTTTCTCATGACGTGCTGGTGTTCCACCTTCCTTATGTCGGGCGGTCGGTGAATCTAGGTTTTCTGGTTCCGAGTCATCTGCATAACGCATGGAATGTTGTGGCCTATGCGCTGGTGGTCTCGGCGTTGGTGAAGTCGGTCTGCGACTATCTGGGCACGTATCTGGTGAACTACGCGGGATTCGGCATGATCACGGATCTTCGCAACGACCTATATGACGCGGTTCTGAGACGCTCGGTGGCGTTCTTTCAGAAACATACGACGGGGACGCTGCTCTCGACGTTGATCAACGATGTCGAGAAGGTGCAGTTCGCGATGTCGAGCGTGTTGGGGGAGTTTCTACAGCAGGTCTTCACGCTGGCATTCACGATGGGCGTCGTGGTGATGTTGGGTGGCAAGAAGGCTTGGATACTGTTGCTGTTTGTTCCTGTTGTAATTTCGTCGATGCGACGGATCGGCAAACGAGTACGACAGACGACACGTAAAGGTCAGGACAAGCTGGCGGAGATTCAGAACATTCTGCACGAGACCGTCACGGGCAACCGAATCGTGAAGGCTTTCGGAACAGAGTTGTGGGAGATGAACCGTTTTCGCAGGGCGGCAAGACGGCTGTTCCGGGCAAATCTCAAATCTGTGAGCGCACAGGCGATCAGTTCGCCGCTTATGGACGCGATTGGTTCGGTTGGGATTGCGTTGTTGCTACTGCTGGGGCGGACTTGGATTCAACGCGGAAGCATGACGTCTGGATCTTTCATCGCGTTCTTAATCGCCGTGTTTACTTTGTACGATCCGGTGCGGAAGTTCGCCTTGTTCTACAACAGCTTCCAGCAGGCGCTCGGAGCAAGCGAAGAAATTTTCAAGTTCATGGACGCGCAGGACGATGTTCGGGAGAAAAAGCGCGCGTATGTGCTCAAGGGCTTTGAGAAGGAGATTCGTTTTGAGCATGTGAGCTTTGGGTATCCCAACGAAGATGGCGAAATTATGCAGGTTCTTCGTGACATCAACCTGGATGTAAACTCGGGCGAGGTTATTGCGCTGGTGGGGCCAAGTGGGGCGGGCAAATCGTCATTGGTAAATCTGATTCCCCGGTTCTTTGATGTGACCGAAGGGAGCATCACGATAGACGGGCATGATCTGCGGGATGTTTCGATTGCTTCGCTAAGAAAGCTGATCGGCAAGGTGACGCAGGAGACGGTGCTATTCAATGACACGGTTCGAAACAATATTGCGTATGGGCAACCGGATGTTCCGCTTAGCCGAGTAGAAGACGCTGCGAAGATGGCGCTGGCGCATGACTTCATCATGAGAATGCCAGAGGGATATAACACGAAGATTGGTGAGAAGGGTTTGCTGTTGAGCGGGGGCGAGCGGCAGCGGCTGGCAATTGCGCGGGCTATTCTTAGAAACGCGCCGATCCTGATTTTGGATGAGGCTACGTCGGCACTCGATACCGAGAGCGAGCAATATGTGCAGGCCGCGCTTGCAAATCTGATGCAGGGGAGAACTGTGTTTGTGATCGCGCATAGGCTTTCGACTGTGCGGCGAGCTAGCCGGATTGCGGTGCTGGAGCACGGGTGTATTACCGAGATGGGGACGCATGAGGAGTTGATGCGGCGCTCTGGGACCTATCGGCGGTTATACGACATGCAGTTTGGTGAAGAAGGAGCGGTCGTGACATCTGCTCGCAATGGCAACGCGGTGCCGGTTGGCGGGCTGGAGGGAATTGCTTGAAGCCGATTTATTCGATGACTGGGTTTGCCAGCGTGCGGGGTGCGGTGGAAGAGGGGCCTGGATTTACGCTGGCGATGAAGAGTGTTAATCATCGCTTTCTCGACTTGCATATGCGATTGCCCAATTATTGCGATGGGCTTGAGGTGCAGCTGCGTAAGTTGCTGAAGGAACTGCTGGGGCGGGGCCATGTGGAGGTAACGCTGCAAGTGGAGCGTAGGACGATTTCTCAAATTCAGTTAAATGCCGATTTGCTGAGGGACTACGTCGAGGCGTTTCGCCAGGCGGCAGAGTTATATGGATTGGCTAATCAGCCGGATTTGAATGCGATGTTGCGTGTTCCTGGAATGATGGCCGTGGAGAGCAGCATGGGCACTGAGGCGAGTGGGGAGTTGGATACCGCGGTGTTGGCGATCGTTCCTGAGGTGGTTGCGAAGTTGAATGAAGGCCGCGCTTCCGAGGGTGCTTCGCTTGCGGCGGAGTTGAGGGCGTCGATGAAGCGACTGGGGGCATTCGCCGAAGAGATGGCAGGCTTGCGGAACGGGGTGCGGGAGGCGCAGTTTGAGCGGCTTCGGGCGAGGTTGGCAGAGTTAACTGAAGGTGTTGCAGTGAGCGAGGAGCGGGTGCTCTCGGAGGCCGCGGTGCTGGCGGAGAAGAGCGATATTGAAGAGGAGATCGTTCGGCTCCGGACGCATGTGGATCGGTTCATTGCTCTTCTCGATGAGGGTGGAGAACTCGGCAAGCGGCTGGACTTTCTGCTGCAAGAGTTGAACCGAGAGGCGAATACGATGCTGTCGAAGACAAGCGCGGCGACGGGCGAGAACAGTCTGCGGATTACGGAGCTTGGGCTCGAGATGAAGGCGGAGATCGAGAAGGCTCGCGAGCAGGTACAGAATCTGGAGTAACTCGCTAAAGTTTCGTAGCACATTGTTGAAAAGGCAGATTCCTTCGCCTTGCTGCGGAATGACAGCAAGAAAGACAAGAACTACGGGTACACTGCAGATATCCATTACAGGTAGTTCAGG
>Ga0126373_10001830_pt1 | contig 15355 bp, 12 predicted proteins | sample PanSoiMetPlot_11_FD_92545 | JGI IMG/M metagenome (GOLD analysis project Ga0126373, IMG submission 92545) | Tropical forest soil microbial communities from Panama - MetaG Plot_11 | ecosystem: Environmental > Terrestrial > Soil > Tropical forest > Bulk soil | place: Panama | collected 2016-02-17 | reverse complement strand
TGGAAAGGCACCATCATCCTCGCCAGCATAGTGACGGTCTTCGGCGTGGGGCTGTTCTCCTACTTCCTTCAGGTACCGATGCCGATCCTGACGTGGAGGGGCGAACTTTGATTGAACAAGCGCTTTCCGGGCTCTGGTACGGCTTCGGCGTCGCTTTCGAGCCGCACAATCTTATGTGGTGCTTTGTCGGTGTGCTCGTCGGCAACATGGTCGGCGTGTTGCCCGGCATGGGCCCGCTCGCCACGATCTCGATTCTGCTGCCGCTGACCTTCGGCATGAAACCGGTCGGCGCCATCCTGATGCTGGGCGGCGTGATGTACGGCGCGCAATACGGCGGCGCGATCTGTTCCATCCTGCTCAACTTGCCTTGCCATCCGCCGCACGCGGTGACGTGCCTCGACGGCTTCCCAATGACCAAACAGGGACGCGGCGGCGTAGCGCTCGGCCTCACTGTCTTTGCCTCATTCGTCGGCGCTTCCTGGGGGATCACCGAAATGATCTTCCTGTCGCCGCTTCTGGTGAAGGCGGCGCTGCAATTCGGCCCCGCCGAGGTTTGTTCGCTGATGCTGTTGGGCCTGCTTGCCGGCTCGACGCTTGCGCGTGGTTCGCCGATCAAGGGCGTCGCCATGACCGTGCTCGGACTGTTTTTGGGTTCGGTCGGCACCGATCTCGAAACCGGTTCGGAACGCTACACCTTCGGCATGACCGAACTCGATGACGGCATCGAACTGATCGCGCTCGCGCTCGGCCTGTTTGGCATCGCCGAATTCATGAACAGCGTCAATCAAGTCGCGCCGATCAACACCAAGTATACCAATGTCGGCATCAAGGACATGCGCCCGACCAAAGCCGACATGAAACGCGCCTTCTTCCCGATGTGGCGCGGCACGATCGTCGGCAGCCTGTGCTCGCTCATTCCAGGCACCGGACCCACCATCGCTTCCTTCGTCGCCTATGCGACGGAAAAGAAAATTTCCAGGCATCCGGAGAAATTCGGCACCGGCCTGATCGAAGGCGTGGTTTGTCCGGAAGCCTCCACGCACTCCTCGGTGCAGGGCGACTTCATCCCGACGATGAGTCTCGGCATCCCCGGCGACGCGGTAATGGCGCTCCTTCTCGGCGCCTTGATGATTCAAGGCATTGTGCCCGGCCCGCAGCTGATCTCGCAGCATCCGGATATTTTCTGGGGCCTGGTTGCGAGCTTCTGGATCGGCAACATCATGCTGGTGCTGCTCAATGTGCCGTTGATCGGCATCTGGGTGAAGATGCTCGCGATCCCGTACCGCTTCCTTTACCCAAGCGCGATGTTCTTCGTCTGTATCGGCGTCTACGCCGCCAACAACGACTTCTTCCAGGTTGGCGAAGTGGCGGTAATCGGCCTGTTCGGCTACGTCCTGCTGCGGCTCGGCTTCCATCCGGCGCCAATCCTGCTCGGCTTCGTGCTCGGCCCGCGGTTCGAGGAGAACTTCCGCCGCGCCATGCTGATCTCGCGGGGCGACATTCTTGTCTTTATCGAGCGGCCGATCAGCGCTGTATTCGTCGCGCTCTGCGCGATCCTGATCGGATCGCAAATCTATTTCCGCCTGAAGGGCGCCAAAGCCGATCTCGAACCGGCAGCGGAAAACGCCGTGAGCGGCGAAGTTCCGACCCAGCTTGCCGCGCAGCGCGTGCCCGCAACGCCAGCCGAGTAGTCAGCGTCCCGCTCATCCCCGCGAAAGCGGGGACGGAGCAATTTCACCATGATCTCACGGAGCGAACGTGGATTCCCGCTTTGCGGAGGCGTGGTGCTGAAGACCTAACGCAATCCACGCTTGAGTACGCGCGCAAGGCGATCCGAAAATGCCCTGGCGTCGGCGGGCCGATCGCCGTCGAGCAAGCGCGCCTCTTCATAGAGAAGATGCGCGGCATCTTCCTTGAATGCGCGCTCGCCCTCGCCCAGCGCGGCCAGTGCGGCGATCACTTCGTGCTGCGGATTAACTTCGAGCACCGGCTTCGATGCCGAAGTGAGTCGACCCGCGCCGGCGAGGATCCGTTCGAGGGCGCGGTCCGGTCCTTTGTCAGGCGCGACCAAACAGACAGCGCTCGCGGTGAGGCGGTCGGAAGCGCGTACTTCTGCAACCGCATCCCCGAGAGTCAATTTGACGAAAGCGAGAAAATCCTTGACTGGCTCTGAAATCGCAGGCGCCGGTTTTTGTACGGCATCGAGAGAGAAAATAAGCGCAAGATCGGCGGCGCCTTGCGTGACCGACTTGAACGGCTTGCCGTCAAAACCTTGGCTCGGCACGACCCAGAACGTGTCGACCGGATCGCTCAGCAGCAGTACCTCGATGCCGCGCGCGCGAAAACCTTCCAGATGCGGCGACATTTTAAGACGCGTGAGATCGTCGCCGGCAATGTAATAGATCGCCGTTTGATTGGGACGCAGCGACGCGACGTATTCCTTCAAGCTGCGCCAGTCGTCGGATGCAGTGGTCTTGAAACGGGCGAGTTTTAACAGCGCGTCGCGGCGTTCGAAGTCCTCATAGAGGCCTTCCTTGATCACCGCGCCGAATACGTCCCAGATCCCGGCAAAGGCTTGCGGCTCTTTGTCGGCGAGGCGCTCCAATTCACTGAACACGCGGTTGGTCAGGCCCTTCTTGATGGCGGCAAGAAGTGGATTTTCCTGGACTTTCTCGCGTGACACGTTGAGCGGCAGGTCGGCGCTGTCGACGACGCCGCGCACGAAACGCAGGTAGCGTGGGAGTATTTCCGCGTCGGCGGTGATAAACACACGCTTTACATAGAGCTTGATCCGCCCGGCGCGATCGGGATCGAACAAATCGAACGGTCGTGAACTCGGGATGAACAACAGCGCGGTGTAATCCTGCCGTCCTTCGGCGCGAAAATGAATTGTCAGCGCCGGCTCGTCGAAGGCGCCTGCCGCGCTCCGATAGAAATCGGTGTAATCAGCGGTCGCAATCTCGGATTTTGGCTTGGCCCATAGCGCCGCGCCGTCGGTGATTTCAACCGGCGCGGCCCCGGCTTTCTCGACAACTGCGATCGGAACCGGGACATGCCCGGACTGTTCCTTGATCAAGCGCTCGACGGTCCCGCGTTCGGTGTAGTTCTTCGCCTCATCGACAAGATGCAGCACGACACGGGTGCCCCGGCGTGAGGCCGCCGCGCCACCCGCGGGCGTCACTGAAAAGTCGCCCTTGCCATCCGACGACCATTGCCACGCCTCCGCCGCACCGGCGCGGCGCGAAATGACGTCGACGCGTTGGGCGACCATGAAAGCCGAATAGAACCCCACGCCGAACCGGCCGATCAGCGCCTGCCCCTCGGCGCTCTCTCCTCCTTGACCGGCATCGATGCGGTCCAGAAAGGCCTTGGTGCCGGAGCGCGCAATCGTGCCGAGCGAGTCGATCAGCTCGTCACGATTCATGCCAATGCCGTTGTCTTCAACGGAAAGCTGGCCAGGGTCGAGTGCCACCGTTATGCGCGGTTTTGGGTCATCGCCGAGGAGCGAAGGCGTGGCGATCGATTCATAACGCAACCGCTCGCAGGCATCGGCGGCGTTTGCGATGAGTTCGCGCAAAAAGACCGACTTGTCGGAATAAACCGAGTGCACCATCAGGTGCAAAAGCTTGGCGACGTCAGCCTCGAATGGGCGGCTCTCCGATTGCGTGCTTCCGGCCGTTTTCGTAGGAGCCACGAAGTTGTCCCCGGCAAATTTGCAATTGGCCGGTTTGGACATGCCAAGCCGTTGCCGGCGAATCAAGCCCCTTCGCGAGAACCCGAATAATCTTATACGTTGTGCAGATCTCTGGAGAACGCGCATGAAGCGACGAGTGCTTATTGCCTCACTAGGAAGTATCCTGGCCGTCTGGCCGCTGCGCGCCGCTGGGCAAACAGCAACGACACAGAACTGGCCGGCACACCCAGTGAAGCTCATTGTAGGGTTCGCGCCCGGCGGACCGACCGATCTAATCGCGCGTCTAGTCGCGCAAAAACTGACCGAACAAACCGGCAAAAACTTCTTTGTCGAGAACGTCTCGGGTGCCGGCGGGAACGTCGGCGCTGTCCGGGCGGCGAAGTCATCGCCGGACGGCTACACGTTTCTAGTGACTGGCGGCAATATCACCAACAACCCCTATTTGTTCGCGGAGCCGGGCTACGATCCGCTAAAGGATTTCGACGCGGTGACGCTCGCCGCCGCCACTCCCGTAGTGCTTGCCGTCAATCCGTCGGTTCCAGCAACCAGCGTCAAAGAGCTGGTTGTGTGGATCCACGCCAATCCGGGCAAGGAGAGCTACGCTTCACCGGGCACCGGCACGCCGCCACAACTGGTTGGTGCACTGTTCCAGCATGCGTTGCAGCTCGATCTGGTGCATGTGCCGTTCGATGGCGGTGGCACGGCTGTGCAGGCGACTGTCGGGGGACACACGCCGATCTCGTTCGGCGCAATGGCGCCTGCGGTGCCGCTGATCAAAGCCGGTCAGCTGCGAGCGCTGGCTGTGACGGGAAAGGAACGATCGGCGGCATTGCCGGAAATCCCCACCATGGCCGAGGCAGGATTTCCGGAGGTCGAGGGCACAACATGGACCGCCTTCGTGGCGCCCGTCGGTACGCCCAAGGACATTATTGCGAGGCTTCACGACATCATCGTCACAAGCCTCGCGCAACCCGACGTGAAGGCCAAGCTTGCAGCAATGGCGTATGTGCCGATCGGCTCTACGCCGCGGGAGTGTGCAGAGTTCTTCCAGTCTGAGATGGCAAAGTGGGGACCAGTAATCAAAGAGGCCGGCCTGAAGGCGGAATAAAGTGTAACCGGATCGAGGAAAGCGGACATCGCGCGGCTCAATTACGACAAGCGCTCCCGCAATGCCGCGGAGATGCGCTCCGCGCCAAGCACGATGACGAATATGAGTATGAGCAGCAACGAGACTTCTTGATATTGGAACAGGTTCATCGCGGTGAGCAATTGGAATCCAATGCCGCCCGCACCGACGAAGCCGAGAACCAACGAAGAGCGGATGTTCTCATCAAGCCGATAGAGCGTAATTCCGAGCAGCGACGGCAAGATGCTCGGAATAATGCCATGGCTGAACACCTGGATGCGGCGCGCTCCGGTAAGCTCAAGCGCATGGATTGGCGCCATATCCATTTGTTCGATCGTCTCCGCGAACAGCCGCCCGAGCATCCCAACCGAGTGCACGCCAAGCGCCAAGCCGCCTGGAAACGGTCCAAGCCCGACCGCAGTCACAAACAACAGCGCCCAAACAAGGTCGGACACTGCACGAGTGAATCCGATGACCGCGCGCGCCGCATAATAGGCAAAACGCGATGGTGTCATGTTGGCGGCGGCAAGAAGCGCCAGCGGCAACGCAATAATGATTCCAACCAAGGTGCCGAACAAGGCGATGTCGACAGTTTGCACGGCAGGCCAGAACGTCGAGGGCAGCTCGGCGAAAGCCGGCGGCATGGCGCGGCGGATTATGTCGGCCATGCCATGAACGCCGGTAATGAGGTCTTGCGGTCGCGCCTGAACGACGATGAAGGCCTGCACAATGATGGCAAGGCCCAATAGGACAAGAACGCAACGGATCGCAATTGTTAAGGCGCGGCGCCACGCTGGGGCGCCCGCGGCGCCCAACTGGGGAGATGCAAGATCGACACTCATGCCGCTTCTGGAAGATAGAGCCGGTGGACGGCTTCACGCGAAACCTGAGCAGGCGGCAGGTCGAAAACCATGCGGCCATCACGGATTCCGATCACGCGATCGGCGTAGGCGTAAGCAAGTTCGACCTGATGCAAGACGCAGACGACGGCGATGCGCTCGTCGCTAGCGAGGCGCTGCAGAAGGCGCATGATTTCGTCGGCAGCTTCCGGGTCGAGACTCGCGACCGGTTCATCCGCCAACAGCACCTGCGGCTGCTGCGCCAGCGCGCGGGCAATCGCGACGCGCTGCGCTTGACCGCCGGACAGCGTGCTAGCCCGCTGCTCCGCCAATTCCGCCAGGCCGACCTCGGCGAGGTGAATGCGCGCGGCCTCGAGCTCCGACTTTGGCAATCCGCCGAATGCGGTGCGAAGCGTGAAATGCCGACCAAGCGCTCCTGACGCGACATTGCTCAACACGCACCTGCGGCGCACCAAGCTCGGATGCTGCCAGATCATCGCCAAAGCGAGCCGCGCGCGCCGAAGCTTTTCGCCTTCCAGTGCGCACAAGTCGGTGTTACCAAGCCAGATCTCGCCGGCCGAAGGTTTTACCGTGCGCGTAATGCAGCGGAGCAGCGTCGTTTTCCCGCTGCCGTTGCCGCCAAGTACAACAACGAATTCTCCGGCCGCGACCGTCAGATCAAAGCCGCTCAGCGCCAACTTGCCGTTCGGATAGCGCAGCGATAGCCCGCGAACCCGCAGCATCGAATCGTTCCGAGGCGTCAGCCCAGCTTTTCCAGATCTATGTTAAGCGTTTTCACGAGATCGCGGATGCCGTCATAGGCGCTGTCCGTCTCCGGGACCAGCTGGGTAATGCCGGCGCCGACCATAATCTTGCGTTCTGCGGCGTCGAGGCTCATCAGATCGAGGTGCTGGAGGGCTTCGGTGAGCTTTTTCTTCAATGGCGCGGGCAAATCGCCACGGATGGCAACTGGATCGGTTGGAATAGGATCGGATTTCCAGAGAAATACCAGATCGCCATCTTTGTAATGGCCGCGTTGGGTCGCGGATTCGAGCTGCTCGCTGTTCAGTTCGGCAGCGTCGACTTTGTGATTGTAAAGCGCTTCGAACGACGCGGTGTGGCTGCCCGCATATATCGCCGTAATGTCCTTATCCGGATCAATGCCCGCCTTGCGAATCCCATAAGCGGGAAATAGGTGCCCCGACGTCGAGGCCGGATCCGAGAACGCGAAAGAGTGTCCGCGAAGATCCTTGACTGTCTTGAGGCCGGACGACGGATACGTCACCACGCTTGCCCAATAGGTTACCGGTTTGTTTTCGACGTTGCCGAACGCGGCGATGGCCTCGGCCTTGGCAACCTGATGAGCAAGCACGTAGCCGAGCGGCCCAAACTCGGCAACTTCGAGCTTACCATTGCGCATCGCTTCGATTTCGGCATTGTAACCGGTGGCAACATAAACCTCGACTTTGCAGCCGATCTTTTCGCCGATCATTTTGCCGATCTTTTCGTAGATCGGCGTCAAACGGGCGGACGTATCGTAGGGCTCGACGCCAAACCGCACTGTTCCGCCATTGGGACAATCGTCCGCCATAGCGAGCTTTGGCGCAGTCGTGAGCGCGGCGGAAAGTGCAACCGCAGCCGATACGACGACAATGCTGGCGGCTGTGGTCAAATGGAATTGCTTTTTCATCTGAAAGCCCCTGATTGTCGTGTGGACATAAGGACGTCGGTGCCGTCGCACGCGCGCGCAACCGTCCAAGGCGCAATGGACATTCCGCCGCGAAGTCGAGATCCGCGCGGCGGCACTGCTTGCGCCCAGATGCGAATTTGAGGCTAGGGTCAGTTTATGACAGATGGATGAATGACACGCAGAATGTCCAAAGTGCTGCGCTAATTTGCTCTTCAACACGCCGCCAAATTGGTAAAAAACTTAATCACAGGCGTGAAGGCCGAAAGCTGGTTCTTAAAAAGCTGGAGCAAGCCGTTTGACGAATGTTGTGCGAAACGATCGAAAAATTTTGGACATGACTGTCGAAGTCAACGGCCGGATTTACCGCGCCCCGCGGCGACCGACCGTTGTGATTGTCGTGGATGGATTCGATCCCGCCTACCTAGAGCATGGCTTTGCGAACGGCACATTGCCGACAATGAGGTCATTCGAGCGGGGCGGCTTTGTCGGCGTCGCTCGCTGCTCGATCCCGAGTACCACCAATACAAATAACACTTCGATCGTGACCGGCGTGCCGCCGGCGGTGCACGGCATCAATGGCAATTACTATCTCGATGCCGAGACTGATAAGGAGATTATGATCACTGATGCGAGCCTGCTGCGCTGCGAGACCATACTCGGTGCAATGAGCGGCGCAGGCGTGAAAACTGCGGTCATCACTGCAAAGGACAAGCTGCTTAAGATATTGGCTTACAGGATGGCGGGCATTAATTTCTCTTCCGAATTTGCGCGTAAGGCCAATTTCCAGGACAACCGGATCGACGATGTTGAAAAGCTTGTCGGCCGGCAACAGCCCGATCAGTACTCGGCGGACTTATCTTTGTTTGTATTGGATGCCGGCATAAAGATCATGGCGATCCATCGCCCGGATCTGATGTACCTGTCGACCTCTGATTATGTGCAACACAAGCACGCACCCAGCGAGCCCGAGGCCGACGAATATCACCAAGCCGTCGATACTATCGTCGCCAAGCTGATTGATTTTGGCGCGACGGTCGCCATCACCGCAGATCACGGCATGGCCGACAAGTCGGACGCCGAAGGCGCGCCGCGAGTGGTCTATCTTGAGGACGAGTTGAATTCCCGGTTCGGCGCTGGCGCCGTTCGGGTCATTTGCCCGATCGCCGATCCATTCGTGCGCCATCACGGCGCGCTTGGCTCCTTCGTGCGGGTGCATTTGCGCAAGCCCGGAGATATTGCGGCCATGATGGCGTTCGCGCGAACCCTATCCGGCATCGAACTCGTTCTCGCCAAAGACGAGGTCTGCAAACAATTCGACCTCCCGGCTGACCGCGAGGGAGATTTCGCGGTCTTCAGCGATCGCAATACTGTTGTCGGGGCGCGGCGTGAAGATCATGATCTCACGCAATTGGCGGGGCACCGGCTGCGCTCCCACGGCGGGATTGGCGAGCAAAAGGTGCCGTTTTTGCTGTCACGGCCACTCAACGCGCAATATCGCGAGCGCGCGCGAACCGGCCGCCTGCACAATTACGACATCTTTGATTACGCGCTGAACGGCGTGGACTAGGCATCGAGATGTCGACCGCGTCAGCACGCATGGCCACGGCAGCCGTTTACGAGGCGCCGAACGCGCCTTTTGTTCTCAAGCAATTTCCGCTCCGCTCCGTCAGACACGGCGAGGTCCTGGTGCGGGCGAGCATGTCCACAATCTGCCGCTCGGATATTCATTCCTATGAAGGCCGCCGGCCAAATCCATGTCCCGGCATCCTCGGCCATGAAATTATCGGCGTTATCGTTGAAATCGGCCAAGGTATCGAGCGGGACATGCGCGGCGATCCGCTCAAGATCGGGGATCGCATCACCTGGAGCGAGTATTTTTCCGACGGACAATGCTACTACCGCGAAATCCTGGACATGCCGCAGAAATGCGAGGGCCTGCGTAAATATGGCCACGATCTGGCGACGCAGGATCCTCATTTCCTCGGTGGCTTCGCCGAATATTGCTACATCCTGCCGGGCACCTTCATCCTCAAACTCCCGCCCGACCTACGTGATGAAGAGGCGACACCGCTTAATTGCGGCGTGGCAACCATGGCGTCAGTAACCGAAGTCGCCGAAATCGGGCTGGGCGACGCGATTGTTATTCAGGGGCTTGGCCTGCTCGGACTTTACGGCGCGGCAATGGCCAAAGCGCGCGGCGCGCGCTGTGTCATAGGCCTCGACGCTGTCCCGGCCCGGCTCGAGATCGCGAAAAAATTCGGGGTCGATCACACGATCGACGTTTCGCGCAACGATGTTCCATCCATGATCGCGCGGGTCAGGGCATTGTGCCCACCGGACGGCGCCGATGCGGTGATCGAGGTTTGCGGGATCCCGGAAGTCCTTCCACAGGGTCTGCAGATGCTGCGGATCGGCGGCCGCTATGCGATCGCGGGTCTAGTCAATTCCGAAGCCCATGTGACGATCGACGCCAATATGCTGGTCAGGCGTTGGATCACCATGCGCGGGGTTCACAACTATCATCCGCGCCACTTGATTCAAGCGCTTGATTTTGTCATGGCCAATCGCAACCGATTTCCATTCACGGAGATCGTCGACGCCAAGTTCGCACTCAAAGATCTGGATACAGCATTCAAGAAAGCCGCCGAGCGGACCGTGCTCCGCGCGGCGGTCGTCCCTTGACTGGCGAGACCGCAATGCAGTCACCGAAACTCAACGTCAACCCACGCGGCCTCTTTATCGGCGGCCGCTGGATTGCACCGGCCAAAGACGAATCATTCGTTTCGATCAATCCGTCCAACATGGAGAAGCTCGCGGATGTTCCATTGGCGAGCGAAGGCGACGTCGATCGGGCCGTAAAGGCCGCAAAAAAGGCTTTCAAAGATTGGTCCCGCTTGCCGATCAAGGAACGGGCGCGTTGCCTCGAACAACTGGCGGACCGCGTCGAGGAGAATGCGGACGAGCTCGCGCTGATCGATGCCGTCGATTCCGGCAACGCCATTGTCGGCATGCACGGTGACATGATTTGGACGGCCGAGTGGCTGCGCTACTGCGCCGGGCTGGTCACTGAAATCAAGGGCGAGACGTTCTCGCAAAGCCAACGACATCTCAATTTCACGCGACGGCAGCCATTCGGTGTGGTGGCCAAGATCAATCCATTCAATCACCCGTTTCGATTCTGCGCCGAGAAGGCGGCGGCGCCGCTTGCCGCCGGCAATACGGTGGTGATCAAAGGCTCCGAGCAGGCGCCGCTGTCTAGCTTGCGGCTCGGCGAATTGTGCGAAGGCATATTTCCCGACGGCGTGATCAACATCATCGTCGGCGACGGTTCGGTGGGTGCGGCGCTGGTGCGCCATCCGGACGTGCGCCGCATCGGCTTTGTAGGTTCGGTGCCGACCGGACGCACGATCGCGAAAGAAACTGCGGCAGATCTCAAACGCGTCAGCCTCGAACTGGGGGGCAAGAATCCGATTGTGATCTTTCCTGACGCCGACCCTAAAAAGGCAGCCACTGCTGCCATCAAGGGCATGAACATGAACCGGCAGGGGCAGTCGTGCAGCTCCACCTCGCGCGTGTTCGTTCATGCCTCGCTGCACAGCGAAGTCGTCGCCGCGCTCGTTGCCTTGGCCGAAGCGTTGCCGGTTGGCGCGCCATGGCTCAAGCAAAACGAGGTTGGCCCGGTTGTGTCGCAGCGCCAGTTCGACCGCGTCATTGGTTTCATCGAGTCGGCAAAGGGCGAAGGCGCGAAGCTGTTGGCGGGTGGCGGGCGGCCGTCCGATCCGTCACTTGCGAAAGGTTTATTCATCGCGCCGACGGTATTTGATGAGGTCACGCCGGCGATGCGAATAGGCCGCGAGGAAATATTCGGACCGGTAATGTCGGTAATGCCTTGGGACGATTACGAGGAGATGCTGGCGCGCGTGAACGGCGTTGAATATGGACTGACGGCCGCGATCGTAACCAACGATCTCGCCAAAGCCATGGAAACGGCCGACCGGGTCGAGGCCGGTTACGTGTGGATCAATTCCAGTGGCCGTTATATCGGCGCGCCGTATGGCGGCTGGAAGCAGAGCGGGATCGGCGTCGAGGAATGCTTTGAGGAAATCCTCAGCTATACGCAAATCAAGAACATCAATATGCGATGGTGAGGTGCGCGCTAGACCGGTACCCGCACCGTCGCCCGCAAACCGCCGAGCGGACTGCCGCCAAGCGTGATATCGCCGCCATGCGACCGCGCGATATCGCGCGCAATCGCCAAACCTAAGCCAGTACCGCCTTCGTCCTGATTGCGCGCGTCATCGAGGCGCAGGAACGGCTTGAATACGTCCTCGCGCAAATTCGCCGGAATGCCCGGTCCGTCGTCGTCCACGGTCACGATCAGCCAGCGATGATCGCGATGGCCGGCAATCGCCACGGTCGAGGCAAAACGCGACGCATTGCCGACAAGATTGGCCAGGCAGCGTTTGAAAGCGGCTGGCCGCACTGTGACTTCGGGCTGGCCATGAAAGTTCACGCTGGCGCGATGCCCATGCCGTTCGCTGTCCAGCCTCAACTCCTCCAGCAACGCGGCGATGTCGGTCGGACCCGGCTGCTCGCCCATATCGCCGCGTGCAAAAGCCAGATAGGCCTCCAGCATGCCTGCCATCTCATCGATGTCCTTTTTGATGGCGTCGATTTCCGGGCTGTCGCCGAGCAACGCCAGCTCGAGCTTGAAGCGAGTAAGGATCGTACGCAGGTCGTGCGACACGCCGGCAAGCATGGTGGTGCGCTGTTCGATGGCGCGCTCGATGCGGCTCTTCATTTCCAGGAACGCACCGGCGGCACGCCGGACTTCACGTGCGCCGCGCGGACGGAAATTCGGCGCCTCGCGACCCTTGCCGAAGGCTTCGGCGGCGTCCGCCAAACGCACGATGGGACGAATCTGGTTACGCAAGAAAGCAATCGCGATCGCGAGCACCACGAGCGAAGTTGCAACCATCCAGACCAGGAATATCCATGAATTCGGGTCGTAGACGTCGGCGCGCTTGGCGAATACGCGCATCACCGTGTCGTCCAGCTTGACTCGGATTTCCACGATATTCGAGCGCCCGACCGTATCGATCCAGAACGGCAGGCCGATCTGCTTTCTGATCTCGTCGGATAGCGCGGCGTCGAGCTGCGAAAAGAATGGTTTCGGTCCGGGCGGCGGAAGTTGCGCGCCGGGAAGGAAGTCGACGACCAGGCCGAGCCGGTCCTGGGCGATGCGCTTTAACTGTGCGTGGTCGGAATCTTGCGGAAAAGTCCTATAGACATCGATCAGTGTAGCGATTTCCTGGGTCACCGCCGATGACAGATATGTCGTGACCAGATTCCAGTGCCGTTCCATGAACAGGAACGCCACCACCGATTGCAGCACTACCATCGGCACGATGATGATGAGCAGCGAACGGGCATAGAGCCCTTTGGGCATGGCCCCTTTGATCGCGCGATTGAGCCGATCCCATGGGCCGATAATGGGCGCTGTCAGCGCGCCGGCGGTATTGGTGAGGGCGCTGGCCGCCGCGATGAGCTGCCCGGCGGCATTGCGCAATCGTCCGATGCCATCGTCGAGACTGGTCATGAGCCGCTCATGGCCTTGGGGCCGCTCAGATTGAAGCGCCGCCTAATTCGCCGGCACCAAACGATAGCCGATGCCGCGAACGGTCTGCACGATCAACGGATTGCCAGGATCGCGTTCGATTTTGCGCCGAAGCCGGTTGACCTGCACGTCCACGGTGCGTTCGCTGACAGGTCCGCCATTGCCGGCGAGCGCCTGGCGAGACACCGTTTCACCGGGAGTCACAGTTAGTATCCGCAGCATGTCCCGCTCGCGGTCGGTCAGCCTGATCACCTCGTCCCCGCGGCGCAGTTCGCCGCGTGCAAGGTGGAATACGAACTGGCCAAAGCGCACGGACTCAGGCGCGGGCGCGCGCGCCGGCCGTGCCCGCTTTAGAATGTTGGCGACCCGAAGCGCTAGCTCTCGCGGCTCGAAAGGTTTGGCGAGATAATCGTCGGCGCCGATTTCCAGTCCCATGATCCGGCTCTGCTTCTCGTCGCGTGCCGTCAACATCAGGATCGGCACGCTGGAGGTGGCACGCAGCGTTCGGGCGAAATCGAACCCGCTTTCGCCGGGCATCATCACGTCGAGAATGAGCAGATCGAAGCTTAGGCCTTCGAGCTTGGCGCGGGCATCCAGCGCGGTGTCAGCGGTCGAGACCCGATAACCTTCGGCCCGAAGGAAGCGCGACAGCAGCGCGCGAATACGGCGATCATCGTCAACCACCAAAAGATGCGGCGCATCATCGGCGGGATCGGGCGCGGACTGTGCCGCGCGTTGCGATGAATCGGTTGAAAACGTCATTGGCTGCCGTTCCGCGCCCGCGAGCCGTTGGCAAGCGAATCGGAACGTGCGATCAGGCGCAGGACATGCTCGCGGTCTTCGGCATCGATCATGCCCGCGAGGAAGCGGCGCGCCGCTTCGCGCGCTCCGGGCCCGAGCTCCGCGATCACCCGGGCAATGCGCTCGGTCTGCAGGCCGGCAAGTTTCAACGCCAGCCCCTCGCCGGCAGCGCTAACATAGAGCAGCCGCTGGCGCCGATCGTTTGCGCCTTCTTTTTGCACGATATAGCCTTCGTCGATCAGCTGTTTGAGCACGCGGCCGAGCGATTGCTTCGTGATCTTCAAAACCTCCAAGAGCTCGGCAACCTTAATGCCCGGATTGCGGTTGACGAAATGCAGGACGCGGTGATGCGCGCGGCCGAAACCGAGCCTCGCCAGCACTTCGTCCGGATCGCTGACAAAATCGCGGTACGCAAAAAACAGCAGTTCGATGAGATCGAAATAAAGTTCGTCCGCGGTCAACGCGGCATCGACCGGCGTACCGGTCGAACGCGAGCTTCGTATGATGCTGATATTGGCCATTAGGTCAGCTATGTTGACATATTTTGGCGCGGTTGTTAAGTTGCCAATGCAAGATCGTTTCGAAGCCGGATCGCTCCGGGACAGTGCCGCTTTTTGGCCGTGCTGCAGCTTTTATGCCGCACTTGCCGGGCAATTGAGCCGCACAAGCCCCGCCATGACCGTGTCAAGAAGCGGCGCAGACCATAACCGGTCTGCGGTTTCGGTGCAAAAGCCCCATCGCGGCCCGGAATAAGTCGCGTATTGGGCACAACGACGCGAGGGAGGCAATTGCCATGGCAGTGCGCTTCGACCAACGCCCCGACCTGATCTGGCTCGACGGCAAACTCATCGCGACTGCCGAATGCAAGATCAGCGTGCTCACGCATGGCCTGCATTATGCGAGCTGCGTGTTCGAGGGCGAGCGCGCCTATGGCGGCAAGATTTTCCGAGGCACCGAGCACAGCGAACGGCTGAAGAATTCGGCGCGGATTCTGGATTTCGAAATTCCGTATTCAGTCGCCGAGATCGACGCGGCTAAACAGCTCGTGCTCGAAAAGAATAATCAGAAGGATGCTTATGTGCGTCCAATCGCCTGGCGTGGCTCGGAAGCGTTGGGCGTTTCCGCGCAACACAACAAGATACATCTCGCGATCGCGACCTGGGAATGGCCGAGCTATTTCGATCCGGAACAGCGGCTCAAAGGATTAAAGCTCGATCTGGCGGAGTACCGCCGGCCCGATCCGAAAACCATCCCGGCCCTCGCCAAGGCTGCCGGCCTGTATATGATCTGCACAATCTCCAAGCATCGCGCCGAACAGCGTGGTTACGCCGACGCGATGATGCTCGATTGGCAGGGCCGCGTTGCCGAATGCACCGGCGCCAACATCTTCTTCGTCAAGGACGGCAAGATCCACACGCCGATCGCCGACTGTTTCCTTGCCGGCATCACCCGCGCCACCGCGATGCACCTGGCGCGCCGCCGTATTATCGAGGTGATCGAACGGCGCATCATGCCCGAGGAGCTTTCCGGCTTCTCCGAGTGTTTCATCACCGGCACCGCGGCCGAAGTGACTGCTGTTGGCGAGATC
>Ga0126373_10001829_pt1 | contig 15357 bp, 11 predicted proteins | sample PanSoiMetPlot_11_FD_92545 | JGI IMG/M metagenome (GOLD analysis project Ga0126373, IMG submission 92545) | Tropical forest soil microbial communities from Panama - MetaG Plot_11 | ecosystem: Environmental > Terrestrial > Soil > Tropical forest > Bulk soil | place: Panama | collected 2016-02-17 | reverse complement strand
GGTGTCTCGGACGGTCTCGCTGGGAGAGACACGGTCGTTCGAGGCACGTGTGACGGCGAACAATGTCTTCAACACGGTACAGTACTCAGGAATCGATGCGACTCAGAACTCGCTGACATTTGGACAAGTTACTTCGGCAGCCGCAATGCGGACACTGACAGTACTTGCGCGGTTCCGGTTCTAGAGGGGTCAGGGAAGAGCGTATGCGGCGATTGATGGCGGCGGTCTTGACGGGAGTGATGGCGGGGTCGCCAGGTTTTGGCGGTGGCTTGGCCGTGGCGCAACAGGCGGCTGGCGACGGCACTTTCACCTTGAAGGTGCAGAGCGACATAGTGCTGACCAATGTTGTCGTACGCGACAAGAAGACCGGCGAAGTGGTGAAGGGGCTTAAGGCGAGTGATTTCACGATCTCCGAGAACGGCAAGCCACAAACGATCGCCAGCTTCGACTACCAGAACGTGGATGAGGCGGCGGTGCTGGCGGAGAAATCAACTGTCTCGGGCAAGCAGTCGATCGCTGACCTAGTGAATGGGGATTTTGCGGCGAATCCAAAGCAACTCAAAGACCACCGGTTGATCGTGATGTTTTTCGACCTGAGCAGCATGCAGCCGGAGGACACTGATCGAGCTGTCGAAGCAGCACAAAACTACGTGAACAAAAAGATGCAGCCGGCAGATCTTGTCGCATTGGTGAGTATGGACACGGGTTTGAGCCTGGACCAGGACTTCACCGCAGACAAGGCCGCACTGCTGAGGGGGCTGGGAAAGTACAACGGAACCGAAGGGACCGGATTTGCCAACGGCAATGAGGGAGGAAACTCCGGCGGAACAGCGGATGATGCATCGAGCTTCACGGCAGACGACAGCGAGTACAACGCGCTCAATACGGACCGCGAGTTGTATGCGATTCGCGCTATTGCCAAAAGCCTCGAGCGGGTGGAACAGAGGAAGAGTCTGCTTTACTTCAGCGGTGGGCTGACACGTCAGGGGATTGAGAACCAAGCGAGCATGCGCGCGGCCACTAATGAGGCCGTGAAGGCGAACATGGCGATCTACAGTGTGGATTCTCGCGGACTCGAGGCTCTTCCTCCGGTGGGCAATGCCTCGAAGGGTAGTCTGCGCGGCACGGCGGCATACAACGGCGGCGCGATGCAGGCCAATCTTGATGCGAACTTTGGATCGCAGGAGGTTTTGGCAACGCTGTCGAGCGACACTGGCGGCAAGGCGTTCTTCGACTCGAATGACTTCGCGCCGGCCTTCCAGCAAGTACAGCACGATACGGAAGCGTATTACATCATCGGCTTCCGCTCGACGAATATCGCTCGTGACGGTAGCTTCCGTCACCTGACCGTAAAGATCAATCGCGGCGATGTGAAGTTGGAGTACAGGCCCGGATACTACGCAGCGGCGGACTTCCAGCACCAGAAGAGCGAAGATCGCGAGCAGGTGCTGAACGACGAACTGCACAGCGATCTGCCGGCAACCGACGTAGCAGTGTATCTGCAGGCTCTATACTTCCGGTCGGATGACAATAAGTTCCTCGTGCCGATTTCACTGATCGTGCCGGGTTCGCAGATTCCTTTCCTGAAGAACGGGGATCGCGACAAAGCGAACATCGACATCATTGGGCAAGTGAAGAATGCGCAGGGGATTATTGTGGGGAACGTGCGCGATACCGTGAAACTGGCGCTCAATCAGGCACAGCAGGTGCAGCGGAAGAATATTCAGTATTCTACGGGCTTTACCTTGGCTCCAGGGCGTTACCACGTGAAGTTTGTGGTGCGCGAAAACCAGACGGGGCGGCTTGGGAGCTTCGAGACGGATTTGCAGGTTCCGGACATGAAGAAGATTCCTCTGAAATTGAGCTCGATCGTGCTGGCAAGTCAGCAGACGCCGAATACTTCGAAGAAAACTACCAATCCGCTTGTGCGGGATGGTGTGGAGTGGATTCCGAATGTACCGCATGTCTTTCGGCAGGACCAGCACCTGTACATGATGTACGAGGTGTACGATCCGGCGCGAGAAAAGACGGATGCTGCGACACCGGCACCATCTCCAGGATTGACGCGGCGACCTACTGGCGCGGTGCGGGTTCTTACGAGCATCGAGTTTTTGAGCGGCGGCGTGAAAGTCTATGAGACGCCATTAATTGAGGCGAACGCGATCAATATTCCGGAGCGCGGCGCGGTGGGCTTCCAGTTCGATGTGCCACTAACAAAGCTGAAACCGGGCACGTATGTTTGTCAGGTCAACGTGATCGATGACGCGGGAGGCAGTTTCAGCTTTCCGAGGCTGGCGCTGAGGATACAAGCGCCTGTTGCGCCGACAACGGACACAACGGCCTCGCTGGGCGTATCTGCACAGTAAAAAAGACTTGTGCGCTGTGACAGTTGGTTGTTGACAGGTCGCGGGCTAGAAGCAGATTATTTTGGCGTACCTCATGGAGGCAATGCCATGAGCCGGCTATCTCGCTCTTCCCTGCCCTACATATTTCTTGGAATGCTATTTTCCTGTGCGACGCTGTGCGCGCAGAAAACCATGACCCACGAGGAGGCTCGCGCTCTTGACCATGAGAATCCGTCGTGGACGTCGGTAGCAGCTCATCTTCCTGACCCAAACAAGTCCACGGCTCAGCAACTGGAGACTGCCGCCGATGTGCTGCGCGCCCGGCGATTTCTCGAGGACTCACTGGACTACCTTGGCTACGCGCTCCAACGTGGCGGTAACGAAGTGAGGCTGCTGAACAAGATGGGTGTGACGGAGTTGGAGTTGCGGCGCCCGATTCAGGCGAGAGCTTGCTTCCAACGAGTGGTGAAGATCCAAAAGAAGGATCCTGAAGGATGGAACAACCTCGGCGCTATTGAATATCTCGAGAGCCGTTTTGGAAATGCAATCTCGGACTATAAGCGTGCGATCAAGCTGGATAAGGAAACGGCTACATATCACTCCAACCTGGCGACAGCTTACTTTGACAAGAAGGACTTCGACAGCGCCCGCAAGGAGTACGAGATCGCATTGAAGCTTGATCCTGACATGCTGACGCACCATGGCACAGCTGGGACGACGACGCGAATGCTCTCGCCCGAGGATCATGCCCGGTTCTGCTATGAACTGGCACGGTTGTATGCTTCGCGTGGTGACGAAGAGAGCATGCTGCACTACCTGACGATGGCGAGCGAGTCGGGATTCGATGTGCTGCACGAGATGAGTTCGGATACTGTGTTGGGGAAGTATCGAAAGGACCCGCGGGTACTGCTGATCGTGAAGAATGCCAAAGACCTGCGCGGCACACGAACCTCTGTTGCTGACGCCGAGGCTCCTCCTCCTTTGCCTCCAGATAAGAAGTAGTCATCGATAGGGGCAATGACGACAACCTGAGTTGCAGCAATATCCGCGCTTGAGGTGGTACGCCCGGGTAAAGACGAGGTATGGTCCCTCGTAGTAGAAGTCCTCGGTTGCTAGTGGCTGGGCGGTGTTGGCCGAGACATCTTCGGCCAATGACGCTGGTATCTGCTCAGCAAGGTTGGGCGTCATCGATTCCATTGCCCGGTCTGGAGCGTCTCGATCCTTCATGTCTCCTACCACCCCTCCCTCTGCGATTCGACGTAAGCTATTTGTTTTGCGAAATTAGCAAATTATCCACACGCTGACTCTATTGGAAAAGGGAGGCTCTAAGAGCCGAAGACACTGAAGAAGTTGTGACGGGTAGGGTGTCAGGAGCAGCAGGCCTATCCGGGTTTGGATCATCCACGGAATCCGCAGTGTGAAGAGAACCGTTGCGATAGAGGACTTGCCGCCCGGGAATTGATGCGACGCGATCGCCGGGCAGAATGATGCCGGCGAGGTTGGTGGGATCGGCGGCGGAGACGGTGAGGATGGCAGTGCAGTCCCGCGAGCGTGATGCGCGGAGGGAGTCGGCGGCCTCTGGGAGCGCGTATTGCTCGCCGCCGAAGCCGGTTACGAAGCGGCCACCGCGTATTTCGCCGCGCGCCTCAAGACGGCGCAGGATGCCGACGAGATCGCGCCACTTAGGTGCGTTGACCTCTCGAGTCAGGAGATCGCGGAAGAGAATCCCATACCGTGCGAGAAGCATACGCGCGTAGGACTCAAGGGCGGATTCTGTGCGGCGGGCCTGCTCGATTGGGGTGGGTGCGGCGTGTGCTTCTTCGGTGAGGAGAGACCAGCGGCCTGCGGTGGAGCGCGTGGGACGCTTATTTAGCGAGCCATTCGCGGTCGCGGATTTGCGGCGCGGGTCTTGTCTTGAAGTCATGATGGTGCGAAGTTGGTCGAAACCGTCAGCAGCCGCGAGGCCGGCGGTGGCGAGTTCCCAGAGCGCTTGCAGCGTTTGTTGCTTTGAGAGATTGAGGATGCGCTGGATATCGTTGGCGAAGCAGGCTCCCCGTTGCTGGAGGAGCGAGCGCACCTGGAGGGCTTCGGCGCTGAGAGATTGCTGGAGGCGCGGCTCTTCTATGCACTCGCGGGCGAGGGCATGGGGAAGCCAATCGGCGGACTCGCGAATATAAAAGGTGATGGGCGCTGCGTTGGTGGGGACGACTCGCCGTGGTGCTCCTCCGTCGTCAGTGGACCATGCGGGGTGGGGGGATAGGCGACCCCAACCTACTGCTCCGGAAAGACAAAGAGCATCGAGCCAGCGGGGGTCGTAGTTGGCGACGCGCGACGGGAGCAGGGTGCGCTCCCATTCGATTGCGGGAGCCTCGAAGCCTTCGAGTTGGTGCAGTGCTTCAAGGACCCCCTCTTCACCGGTGAGTTGTGTTTGCGGTGCAAGATGCTGCCAGCCCAGGAGCCAGCGCATGTAGACCGCAGGCGGGACGGGCTCGATCTGCTTGCGCAGCGTGTGAAGGGTGCGGCGGTGGATTCGCTGAAGGATGCGGCGCTCGCACCACTCGATGTCGTGTTCATGTTCGGGCTTCTGATGTTCGAAGATGCCACGCATGAGGAGCCCTTGCATCTCCATGGCGAGGAAGGCCTGGAAGACTTCGGAGGGATTGAGGGCGAGCTGCTCGGCGAAGGCGTTGGCTGTGGTGGGGCCGAGGATTTGAACCCAGCCCTGGACGCATTGTTTTAGGGCCTGTTCTTTTGTGACAGCTTCGGTTGTTGCTTGATTCCACAGAGCCGCAATGTAGGCGACGCGCTCGGTCGAAGTCCAGCATGCAATGCCGTTGCAATCGACGATTTTGGCGCGGCCTTTGCTCGCAAGTCGATCGTAGAGGACGGGCCAGTGACGGGCTTCTAAGCGTTCGACAAAAAAGTCGATGGGGAGCGCGACGAGTGAGTGGAGGAGGTCATGAAGCTCGTGTTCATCGCGGATGTCGGGCCAGCATTCGCGACGAATCTCGTCGATAGCGTTTTGGTCGAGACGACCTGCCTCTTCGACGACGCTTGTCGGGAGCGTTCTGGAGAGCGAGACAGCGCGGGCGCGGCGTTCTTCGAGCCCAGCCTCGTCGAGGAAAGCGTAGGGGTTGGCGTTGAGGAGTTCGTGGGCGAACTGTGAGGGGACCGGCGTGTCAACGGCGAGGCAGCGGATGCTGCCGTCTTTGATACCTCGAAGGACCTCGACGAGACCTTCGAGATCCATGGCCTCCTGCAGGACATCTTTCATGACCTCGTCGACGAGCGGGTGTTCGGGGATGACGATGTCTCCCTCGATATTTTCGAAGCACGCGGCCGCTTGCGGGAAGACACTGGCGAGCAGGTCTTCGGAGCGTGTGCGCTGGATTTGCGGGGCGATGCGTCTTCCCTTGGAGAAACGGAGGAGTTGCAGGCTGCGGTTGGCAGCCCAGCGCCAGCGTGTCTTGAAGATGGGTGAGGCGAGAGAGGCCTGTTCGAGCAGCTCTTTGGCGGTGTGTTCGGAGAGGAACTGGAAGACGTCGGCGAGCGGGAAGCTGTGCTGTTCGGCGAGTGAGATATTGATGCCGTTATCGGTGGCAGCGGCCTGAAGTTCGAAGTTGAAGCCACGGCAGAATCGTTTGCGCAGAGCGAGTCCCCAGGCCTTGTTGATGCGGCCTCCGAAGGGAGCGTGCAGGATGAGTTGCATGCCGCCGCCTTCGTCGAAGAAGCGCTCGGCGATGATGGTTGTCTTCGATGGCACAGATCCAAGCACCGCTCGACCGGTGACGATGTAAGTGATGAGTTGCTGCGCGCCGCCCGAGCATAGGCCGCAGTTTTCGATGAGCCAGTCGGTGGCTGCGGCGACGTCGGGGTCGGCGGGCGAGATGTAGCCGGGGGTAATATTCACGGTGAGGGCAGCGATTTGCTCGCGGAGTTCGCCGACGCCGTCGCTGAGGATCGAGGTGCGTTGGGGAGCCTCTCCAAACCAGAATGGGAGAGTGGGTGGTGCGCCGTGGGCGTCTTCGACGAGCACGCGGCCTGCGGCCTCGATGCGCTGGATTCGCCAGCTTGTATTGCCCAGCAGGATGACGTCGCCGGGAGAGGAGTCAACGGCGAAGTGCTCGTCGAGCGTAGCGATCGGAACGCCTTCAGGCTGGAGGATGACTGAGTAAAGGTTCGTCTCAGGAATGGCTCCTCCGTTGGAGATGGCAGTCATACGGGCGCCGCGGCGCGGATGAAGCTGTCCGTGGATGCCGTCGCGGAGCAGGTAGGCGCCATAGCGGCCGCGGCTCGATTCGATGCCGTTGGAGAGCAGGGTCACGATCTCATCGAAGCGTGTGCGGCTGAGACTACGGTAAGGCCACGCTCGCGTAAGCATCGCGTAGAGCGTGTCCTCGTCCCATGGTTCGGCTCCGCAGGCGGCGACGATCTGTTGCATGAGAACGTCGGTGGGCTCGGGGGGGACTTCAAGGCGGTCGAGTTCTCCGGAGCGCATCTTGCGGATAAGCGCGGCTTGCTCGAGGAGGTCATCGCGGGTGGTGGCGAAGAAGCGGCCCTTGGGGACGGCTCCGCGCCAGTGGCCGGCGCGACCGATACGTTGCATCGCGACGGCGACGGCGCGGGTAGTGGCGATCTGACAGACCAGGTCGACGTCGCCGATGTCGATGCCAAGTTCGAGCGATGCTGTGGCGATGAGGATCTTGATCTGACCGTTCTTCAGGCGCTGCTCGGCATCGAGACGGAGGGTGCGCGAAAGCGAACCGTGATGGGCTGCGACGTTTTCTGTGCCGAGGCGCTCGGCTAGTGAGAAGGCGATCTTCTCCACGAGACGGCGGGTGTTGACGAAGACGAGCGTGGAGCGGTGGGTCTGGGTATAGGCCGCGAGCTTGTCGAATATCTCCTCCCACATCTTGGTGGTGAGGACGGAGCTTAGTTCGTCGGATGGTACTTCGATGGCTAGATCCAGTTCGCGGCGCTGGCCGACCTGGATGATGGTTGGCGGCTTACGCTCCGGATGGACGCCGGTGAGGAAATCGGCGACGAGTTCGATGGGATTCTGTGTGGCGGATAGGCCGATTCGTTGTGGAAGTGTGGTAAGGCCGGTGAGAAATGCTCCGGGTGAGAGGCGGTTTTCGCCGCAGACGAGGGCGTCAAGGCGTTCGAGCGAGAGGGCGAGATGGGCTCCGCGCTTGTCGTCGGCTACTGCGTGGATCTCGTCGACGATGACGGTGTGGACGCGGCGGAGATGTTCGCGCGACTTGCCTGCAGTGAGCAGGATGTAGAGCGACTCGGGTGTGGTGACGAGGATGTGCGGCGGATGGCGGAGCATCGCGGCGCGCTCTTTGGGGAGGGTGTCGCCAGTGCGAACGGCGGTGCGGATCTGGGTGGAGAGATAGCCGCGGGCTAAGGCTAATTCCTGAATCTCGCGGAGTGGCTGCTCGAGGTTCTTCTGAACGTCATTTGAGAGCGCCTTGAGCGGGCTGACGTAGACAATTTGTGTCGCTGGCGCGAGAGTGCCGGCGATGGCGTCGCGAAGAAGTTTGTCGTTGCAGACGAGGAAGGCCGCGAGGGTTTTGCCGCTGCCGGTGGGGGCGGAGATGAGAGTGGCGTCTCCGGCTAGAATGCTGGGCCAGCCTTGCTCCTGCGGTTCGGTAGGCGAACCGAACTTCGAGAGAAACCACTCGGCCGTGACGGGATGTGCCCAGGCGAGCGAGGTTGGGATCGCGAGGGCTTCTGCGGCCTGGAGCATGAGGTATTCTAGCGCGGATCTGTTCGATCTTTGTTCGCCAACGATTTACATGTTGCCTACGCCGACATCAGCGACCTCGGCGGCCTTGTTGTCTTCGTCGAGGTACTCTTCAATGACTTTTTCGAGACTTCCCTGGGCGGAGAGGATGAAGTCGATGGCGTCACGGCCTGCTCCCTGGCCACCGGGGTTTGGGGTGATGTAGTGGGCGACCTCTTTGACATGGTGGCGGGCATTGGCAGTGGCGATGGCGAGGCCGCACTGCCGCATGACGGGAAGGTCGATGATGTCGTCGCCTACGTAGCAGAGTTGATCGATGGTAAAGCCAGTCTTCGCGAGGATGTCGCGGATGGCGCTCATCTTGTGGGCCTGTCCCTGGTAGACGAACTCGAGTTTGAGGTCGCGGGCGCGGATGGCGACGGTCTGGGAGTTGCGCTTGGTGATGATGCCGATGCGGAGGCCTCCAAGACGGCCGAGTGTGATGCCGAGGCCATCATGAGCGGCGAAGCCTTTGAACTCGATCCCCTTCCCGTCGGGGCTGTCAGATTTGGGGAGGACGAAGATCTGGCCATCGGTGAGGACTCCGTCGACGTCGAAGATAAGGACTTTGATCTTTTCGGCACGCGCTTCAGCGGTCATTTGTTGATGATAGCTTGCGCGGGCCTGGAGCATGGCTGCGTAGTTGAACCGCTATTGCGGGCGAACTCAGTATCCACGGGCTACGAAACGAGACGAGACAGGTTGACCCCATCGCCGTTCAGGATCGAAAATCGTAAAGTGCCTCCGGGCACTTCTGATTATTTCGAGGTCATTCATGGCTGCCTATCTTGTTCTGCTTCTTGCCGTTCTGAGCCGCATTCTTCCCCACGCCTTCGGTACGACGAGTGTTGGGTTCACCGCTGTCGGCGGCGGACTTTTGTTTTTCGGCGCGCGGCGCGGGCGCTGGCATACGATTGCAGCCGTTCTGGCGCTGATGGCGACCGACTACTATCTGACGACTTTTGTTTATAGCTTCCCGTTCCACGCGAGCGCTTACCTGGTGACCTGGGCGTGGTATGGGGCAGTATGTCTGCTGGGCCACGAGATGCTGCAGGGCAAGCCGCGGATGGTCCGCGTCGGAGCAGCGGTGCTGGCCTCTTCGACTTCGTTCTTCCTGCTGAGCAACTTCATGGTATGGATCGGCGGTGGGCTTTATCCGCACACGGCTTCAGGACTTGCCGCTTGCTATGTGGCAGCGATTCCCTTCTACGCGAACGATGTGATGTCTACGGCCATCACGGCGGGAGCGCTGTTCGGTCTGCCGGTGCTGGCTTCCAACATCGCGGAGAGCGTCCGTGAAGTGCGGGACAATCACTGGGTCGCCTAACCCCTCCCCCTATCTTTTGCTGCAAAGTGTTCAAAATACTTGGGTTAGATTCGGAGCCAGTCTGTAAAGTATTCAAAACAAGATAGTTACTCGCAAAGTATTCTTAATAAATAACTTATTGAGTGAGAGCAAAGCCCCGGGTCGCCCGGGGCTTTGCCGTCTCTTGTTGTAGTTCTATTCTAGCCGATTGGCGGAAACTACTCTGCCACGTCTATATAGTTCATTTTGTGCTAGATACGTGATCTTGGGTCTTGACACGCGATTTTCGGCTTTTTTGAAAAGCAGATGCACCCGTTCGACTTCGTTCAGGGCGGGCTCAAAGCAATGATGAGTGAGGGTTCTCAATCGACTTTTGCGTCTTCTACGGGAAACCGTGGGCCGCGACGACGCTCGAAGAGTTTGCGGATGACGTAGAAGACGATCAATCCGATGAGGAGTCCGGCTGCTGCGAGAACGTATTGCAGATGCTCATGCATGGTCCGGGTTATCTCGTGGAAGAGGGCTGGACCGTAGAAGACGGTGATGACTGCCCAGACCATGAAGCGGATGAATTTGCCGGCGAAGATTGCTCCGAAGTACCACAGGGGCTTCATTTCGAAGACTCCGGCGGCGAACTCGAAGAGCTTCACCGGCATCGGCGGGGGCATCATCGCAGGAATCATGATGGCGAGAAACTCCTGCTTCTCGAAGCGGTCGCGAAGGCTTTCATAGCGTTGGCGATTGATGCGCTTCAGCAGGAAGAGCTCGCCACCGGCGCGGCCGAAGTAGTAGGGGACCAGGCTGCCAAGGGCCGATCCTGCCGCGCCCATAATGCAGTAAAGAACGAAGCGCGGATGATCGTGTGCGACGTAGTCGATCAGCAGGGCGTCGATGGGAACGGGGATGGATGCTGTGTCAATAAACGCGAGTCCGCCGATGCCCCAGATGCCGAGAGGCTTGAGGAAGGCGAGCAGCGCGGTGTTCCACTTATGAAATAAAGCTGCCGGAGATACTTTCACGGGGGTCAGGCTTATTTTACCTGCTCGAATGTTCGCGGAGAGTGAATCCCAAGTGATGATTCGGCATGCGATGTGCGTCCTGCGAGGAGATCGATGGCGTGCGGAAGAAGACCGAGAATCGCCTGAAGCGAGTTGCATGCGCCGGATGGACTGCCCGGCAGGTTGACGATGAGCGTGCGCCCGACGCTGCCACAGACAGCGCGGCTGAGTGCGGCGAAGGGAGTACGTTTGGCACCCTCGGAACGCATTCTCTCGGCAAGCCCCTCGATAAGTCGATCGCAGACGAGGCGAGTTGCCTCGGGGGTTACATCGCGCGGCGCCAACCCTGTTCCGCCGGTAGTGACGATGAGTTCCGCCTTACTCGCGTGAAAGCGCAAGGCTTCGGCGATCTGATCGACCTCGTCGGGAACGACTCCTACTGAGACGCTGGCTCCGGCGGCTTGAAGGAAGCCGGCGACAGCTGGTCCGGAGAGGTCCTTCTGCTCTCCCCGAAAGCAACGGTCGCTCACGGTGAGAACCACAGATCGCGTCTCAGCAGGAAATCGCATTGCGTTTTAGTTTACGTCGTTTCCATTCCACTTCCGTGGCATGTTGCCTGGAAAGAGACTGCGGCGTCATAAAGATGAGAAAATAGGGAGATGACCCAAACTTGGGCCCCAGACCCGGGTTAAGTGGTTTTGTATCCCTTCAGCCAGGAAACTTTAGCGGCAAGAAGCCGTCAGTAGAAAAGAGCCGATGCCTATCCTCGAGACGCCACCCAATTCCCCACCGCCTTCCCCGCCGTTTAAGGTGCGGACGTCCCGGTATGGCGATCTGGAAGAGCATGAGATTATCCATCTGCTGGATGCGCTTGACGATGAGCGCGCGCGTGCCCGGTTCCGCGAAGCTGTCTACATCTCGTTCATTATCTGGTTGGGCATCGCCTGGTTTGTGTTTTATGGTCCGCAGGTGATCTTCCATCAGCCGCGCCTAGTCAACCCGGCAGACGTTCTGAAGCAGCGTGAAAAAGAGCTGACGTACCTGGACCTTCCAAAGGATGTGTCCAAGGCTGTTCCGAAGAAGCCTACCAATGTGATCAGCGATAAAGATCGCGTGCAGCAGACGGTGAAACCGACGCTGGACAAGAAGACTCTGGAGCAGTTGCAGGCGATGCGCCGCGCCGGCGAGCCTTCTTCTGCGCCAGCGGCCCCGGCTCCGGCACCAGCGCCTGCACCTCAGCAACAGGCGCAGCAGCAACAGCCTGCGCCTCAGCCTCTACCGCAGCATCCTCCACAACAGCAGGCGATGATCGATGCACCTAAGCCTGCTCCCACGCGACCGAATTTTGGCAACCAGACGCAATCAGCCGGCGACGCGATTCGTCAGGCGGCACAGCAGGCAGCGCAGAACCGCGGGCTTGGTGGAGACCTGGGCGCGAATGCTCCGGTGGCACATCAAGGATTGAACACCGGAGTGGAGGTGCTCTCGGATACGATGGGTGTCGACTTTGCTCCGTACCTGCGGAGAATCCTCAGCGACATTCGGCGTACCTGGATTCCGCTTATCCCGGAGGAGGCGCGGCCTCCGCTGAATAAGCAGGGCGAGACACTGATTCGCTTCACCATCCTTCCCGATGGCAGCATTGGGGAGATGCATCTTGATGGCTCGACGCACGATGATGCCATGAACCGTGCCGCATGGGGCGGCATTGTGGGCGTAGGTCAGTTTCCTCCCCTGCCCAGCAACTTCAAGGGGCCGAACCTTGAATTGAGGATTGCGTTCCTCGTCAACATGAATCCCCCGGAGTAGCGGCTTGGCTGCCTCCGGTCCTTCCCTTCAAGCGAACAAAGAACAGCAAGAGCGACGACGTCAGCTTCGCGGGCTTCTGTTGCTTGCGGTGGCCGTGCTGGTCTTCAGCATCCTGCGCGCCGGAGTTCATCGCGTGTTTACTCCCGGCTGGTGGCGGCTATGGTGAAGCGCGCTTCACATGCTGCGGAGGTTCCGCTAGTTGTTGTTGCCGGGCCGACGGCAAGCGGCAAAACTGCGCTTGCATTGCGGCTGGCGGAAGAGTTCGACGGCGAGATTGTGAGCTGCGATTCGGTTGCGGTCTATCGCGAGATGGAGATCGGCACGGCCAAGCCTACGCTTGAGGAACGTGAGCTTATTCCCCACCACATGATCGATATTGCGCGGCCTGACGAGCCAGTGACAGCAGGAGACTACAGCCGGCAAGCACGCGAGTCGCTTCGCGGCATTGTTGAACGTGGGCGTTTGCCGATCGTTGCAGGCGGTACGGGACTGTATCTGCGGGCGTTGATCGATGGCCTCTTCCCTGCTCCTCCGCAAAAAGAAGGGCGTCGCGAGCGGCTTCATAACATCGCTGCGAAGCGCGGATCGACTTATCTGCACCGCATGCTGACTCGACTCGATCGCGCCGCAGCGGAATCGATCCACGTGAACGATGTTCCGAAGGTGATTCGGGCAGTCGAGGTGTCGCTTGCTGCGAATCAACCACTGACGGAGCAGTGGCAGAAAGGCCGCGACAAGCTGACGGGCTATCGCATCCTGCGGCTTGGGCTGAACCCTCCACGGCCGCGACTTTATGAGCGCATCAACCAGCGCGCTGCCGCGATGTTCGACCGAGGGCTGATCGAGGAGACGGAACGCCTGGTCGAGCGCTACGGCGACGAGTGCCGTGCGCTCGGCTCTCTTGGGTACCGGGAGGCTTCGGCTGTTGTGCGCGGTGAACTTACACGCGAAGAGGCAGTCGTGCAGGCACAACAAGGCCATCGCAATTACGCCAAACGGCAGCTTACCTGGTTTCGTCGCGAGCGCGAGATGCACTGGTTGAACGGGATTGGTGGCGATGAGGAAATTCTGACCGAGGCGTGCAGGTTGGTCTCCGCACATCTCAAGACGGCCCACGCGTGATTTCGGTTTGCCCGTTGTCTCGACTGCGTTAGAGTAGAGGCAACGGGAATGAGGTCTCCCATCAACCGCCCATCTTGATCTATCGGTGAGCTGATGACTTCTGCCAATTGATTCCATGTAAGGAGAAGTTGAGGCAGACCACATGACCTATCTCTGGATCGCTCTCGGCAGCGCCCTTGGCGGAGTTTTGCGCTACGCAATTACTCGCGCCACCCTGAACATCGACAACGGCTTTCCCTACGGGACTGTGCTGATCAATATCATCGGCTGTTTTGTTATCGGCTTCTTCGGAACGCTCACGCTGCACGGGGACCGATATGCCGTTCCGGATAACATTCGGTTATTTGTGATGGTCGGTATTTGCGGTGGCTTCACGACATTCTCGTCTTTCAGCTTGCAGACCTACGATCTGATGCGTGCGGGCGCCTGGGGACGTGCCCTCGCGAACGTCGCGATGTCAGTTGTGCTCTGTTTTTTTTCGGTCGCGGCTGGGCACATGTTCGCTCACAGGGTCGTCGCACGGGAAGAGATCGCGCAGAACCGAATGGAAGAGTACACCGGCTGATTTTGTGTTCGAGATAAGCGAAAGGCCCACCGTTGCGATGGGCCTTTGCTGTGTTTCGTAAGCGCCTACGAAGGCTGGACGACTAGATTATTCGCCAGCTTGAAGCGCACAAGCGACTCTGCCGGAATGTCGATATCGCCGTTTCCAGTTAGTCCTGCCGCTGCGGTTCCGGCACCGGCGCCAGCCAGGCCACCGATCAGCAGGCCGGTACCTCCAGTAGCGACTCCACCTATGAGCATGCCCAGGCCTGTGCCTCCGCCGATCATGGCAGCAGAACGCTTGCCTTTACCCTTTTTCGTCCGCGTGAGATCGCTGGACGCGATCGGATAGCGTGTGCCGTTCAACGTCAGCGAGGTGAGGCGAAGGTCAAGAATCGATGAGCCCTTGAAGTGACCACGCTTGTGCGATTCCGCGATTACTCCTCCGACGGGCGTGCCCCTGGGAATGATGACGTGGTTGTTCTCGCTGTATACCGGCTCGGCGATCTCGCCGTCAAAATGATCGCCAGCGCGGCTGGTCTTCACGCTGATGTGCTGATTGATGCGGATTGCAAGCGTGGTGCCGGCGGGAACGTTGACTTCTGCCGGAGCAACTATGGGAGCGGCTCCGGGTGCAGGTGCGGCAGGAGGTTCAGCAGCCGCTGTTGCCGGTTGCATAGCAGGAGTCCCGGGAGCAACGGCTGGAGTGTTGGCAGGCACGCTAGCCGCTGGAGTCACGGTTGTCGTGATGGCTTGCGCGGTCTGTCCGGGAGCCGGTGGCTGGACGGTGGTGGTTGTTACATTGCCGTTCTTGTCAGTCGTGACAACCTGCTGGGGCTGTCCGGTTGCGACCGCCTGCTTCTTCGCCTGCTCGATTGCGGCGTCTTGTTTTGATTGGCATCCGGTGAACAAACTAAGAGCCAGCGCCATGGTAACGGCTGGGACGAGTCTGTGGGGAGTCTTCATCGTATGGGCCTCTTTCTTTACTGGTTTGTGACAACTGCGACGCAGGAAAAATCGGTCGAAGCCGCCTGCATCCAACATACTAAGATGCGTCCTGGGGCGCCAATACTACCTTCTGGCCAAACTACCTCTTGGCCAAAGGTTTACGATAGTCTCCATGGCCAGAATTGCCTCGTCCCGTCCGCAACTCGCTCATCTTACGGAACAACTCAATGAACTCAAGCAGCGAGGGACCTACTTTCGGCTGCGAGTGCTGGATGATGTGCAGGCTCCTGTTTGTACGTATGACGGCAAAAAGGTCATCAACCTCGCAAGCAATAATTACCTTGGCCTATGCGACCATCCCAAGCTGCGTGAAGCCGCGATTGCTGCTACTGAGAAGTTCGGCGTCGGGTCAGGCGCGGTCCGAACCATTGCAGGCACAATGCAGATCCATATGGAGCTTGAAGAGAAGATTGCTGCCTTCAAAGGTGTCGAGGCATG
>Ga0126373_10001828_pt1 | contig 15359 bp, 10 predicted proteins | sample PanSoiMetPlot_11_FD_92545 | JGI IMG/M metagenome (GOLD analysis project Ga0126373, IMG submission 92545) | Tropical forest soil microbial communities from Panama - MetaG Plot_11 | ecosystem: Environmental > Terrestrial > Soil > Tropical forest > Bulk soil | place: Panama | collected 2016-02-17 | reverse complement strand
CGCGGCCCGATCTTCTTCGTCCAGGAGCGCGTCGGTCTCAATGGCCGCGTCTTCCGCATGTTCAAATTCCGGACCATGCGGTTGGGCAGCCGCGAACAATGCGATACGCGATGGACATCCGCGAACGATCCGCGCCGGACAAGCGTCGGCGTTTTCCTCAGGAAGATGAACTTTGACGAGTTGCCCCAATTTCTCAACGTTCTGCTTGGCGACATGAGCATCGTCGGCCCGCGCCCCGAACGGCCGCACTTCGTGGAGACATTCCTGAATCAATTTGAGCGCTACAACGCCCGTCACATGTTCAAGGTGGGAATCACCGGGTGGGCGCAAGTGAATGGATGGCGCGGCGACACGTCGATCGCAAAACGCGTGGAGTACGACCTCTATTACCTACGCAACTGGAGTCTCACCTTCGATCTCCAGATCATGATCATGACTCTGCTGCACGTCTTCAACAGCAAAAACGCCTACTAAGGGCACGCGCTGACCCGAATCCATCCTCGTCAAATTTTCAAACAGCCGATCCTCTGCGTCCGTCGTCGCGAAACACCTCCACAGATGAAACATAACATTAACCTACTATTTATATCGTAGTAACACTATTTTCCTAAACTTTCCTCCATTCCTCACCCGATCGAGGGGTTGATTTGTTGGCGTGGTGTGTTCGAACCACTTTTCAGGAGGCGTTTATGTGGCTCAGCCTGTCATCTCGCTCAATCACAAACTCCTTTTCTTCAGCCCTTGGACTGCATGTTGTGGTCGCCCTGTTTTTCGCAATGCTCGCATCGACAGCGTCCGCGCAAATCGATCGCGCGGTGCTTGAGGGTACGGTAACGGACCAATCGGGCGCTGTCATTCGCGGAGCGAAAGTGCAACTGCTTGGAGTCGACACCGGTATCGGTCCGGAGCAGATCACCAATTCAAACGGCTACTACTACCTTCCGGGGCTGGCGATCGGGCGGTACAAGGTGACCGTTTCAAGTTCTGCCTTCACAACCGAAATTGTCGATAACGTCGTGCTCCAAGTTGGCCAGACGCGGACATTAAACATCCAGCTGGAAGTTCGGGCCAGCGCCGAGCTGGTAGAAGTCGAGGCATTGGATGAACCAGAGAATCGCAGTTCGGCCGAAGCCTCCACTGTAATCCGCACCGACCAGATTGCGAGTCTGCCAAACAACGGACGCGATTGGGCAAGCTTCACGCTCCTGGCACCTTTCGCCCAAGACGATGGGGGCGGCGATCAACGAACCATCCGGTTCGCCGGACGCGCGCGTGACGACAACAACTTTCAGATTGACGGAGTCGATGCGGGCGGAATTCAGGAGCAAGCCCAGAAGTCGCAAACACGACTGCAGATCTCGCAGGATGCGGTTGAAGAATATCGAGTGAACAGCTCCTTGTACGATGTAGAGTACGGCACGCAGGCAGGCGGCCAGGTCGATGTCGTTACGAAGTCAGGGACGAACAACTTTCATGCCAGCGTTTTCGGTTACCTCAGGAATTCTGTCTTCGACGCGCGCAACTTCAACGATTTCGATCTCAACGGCAACCCCGCCGTGCCTCCGTTCAGGATGGGACAGTACGGGATGACAGTCGGCGGCCCCATCATTAAGAACAAGACATTTTTCTTTGTGAATTATGAAGGATTGCGACAACTGCAATCGATCACGCAGCAATTCACCGTGCCCTCGGGGGTTGTGGCTCCAGGACAGACTCTCTCGTTCCAGCAACAGGTGCTGAACACCTCACCACAGATGTGCAACATCATGCAGGCCTACCCGTGGCGAGCATCCGTTGGAACGATCAATGGATGCAAACCGCGATTTGTTTATCCGGACGCGGCTTTTCAAACAACCTCTGATCCGAATGGCGATCTGGTCACCGCGGCGACGCCCACTACGGTTCACGAAGATACATGGCTGGTTCGAATTGACCACAAGTTGAATGACAAGACTGTCCTCTACGGACGGGCCCAGCGCGATATCAGTCTGGTAGATGCTCCCAATGGCAGCAGCCTGCCACCGGACAAGTTACAAACGATCAATCACCCGGCTAACTACCTCGTGGCCGTGCAGCAGACGCTTCGGCCGAACCTGCTGAATGAGGCGAAGGTCTATATAAATCGCTCACCCTTTCACAATCCTCAGGCCAGCGCTTTGACATATGCGGTTAGCACAAGCAACAGCTTCGTAGGCTTGAATAACAACACCGCGGATATTGAAGTCGGATCGACCTTCGGAGTGGTGGACAACTTAAGTTGGAATCACGGCCGGCATGCATTCAAGACCGGGATGGAGATTCGCCGCGTCAGACTCAATCAAGGGCAAACTGCGGACAACAATCTCACGTTCGCAAGCGAACCCGACATGATCAATGCGCAGCTCTCGAATATTACCTTCAATGCGCCGTGGTGCTGTCATGGGTTGCGGCGAACGTTTTACATGCCCTACTTCCAGGACGAGTGGAAAATTAATCCGACGCTAACTCTGACGGCGGGCATTCGATGGGAGTACTACGGAGTCGCACACGAAGCAACCAATAGCACCACGGTCTTTGATCTAAATCAATTTCACGGGGTGTGCCTCGGTTCGGGCTCGACCAACACCCTTCCCGTTCCGCCTGGCTCAGGTCCGATCAATACAGCGCCCTGCCCCACGAATCCAGCCCTGTACAATCCCAACTACAGGAACTTTGATCCTCGATTGAGTGTTGCATGGGCTCCGGCTGCACTACAAAGCAAGACCGTCATTCGCGCTGGATTTGGGATTTACCACGGCGCCGCGCAAAACGACGATTTGAATGCAGGACTTGAAAGCGACACGTTCCGCGTAAAGGTCAACCAGTCAATTCCTTTAGACCCAGCCTACGAACAAACCACTCCTGATCTTTCAAACGTAACTTCTCAAAAAACGGCGGCCCATCCACGGGCACTGCAGCGACAGGGACGTCGCGATTTGTATGCGGAGGAGTGGGGGGTGACTGTTGAAACGCAACTGCCTGCGAGCTTCCTGTTTTCGACCCAATACATCGGGAGTCGGGGTGTGCGACTGTTCTCCCGCGGCGGCGTGAACCTGTGCAACGCGCCGGTAACGTTCAGCCCAACCGTCGGGGATTGCGTTCGACCACTCGATCAATACTACCCGGATCCGAACAACCCAGATCCCTTTGGTTCCGTCGATATCAAAAGAGATATTGGTTCCAGCACCTACAACGCCCTCGGTGTGTCGTTGGAGCGCCGCTTCAGCAAAGGTCTGTCGTTTCAGTCCCGCTACACGTGGTCGCACTCAATCAACGACGGGTCCGTCGGAGGTGGTGAGTCGAACGGGCCGGAAAACGTCAATTGCCTGCAGTGCGACAAAGGGCCGAGCGTCTTCGACATACGCCACAATTTCACATTGAATGCAGTTTACGAATTGCCCTTGGGCCCGGGAAGACATACCTGAACGATTCAGGAGCGCTCGGAAAAGTTGTGGGAGGCTGGAGCTTGAGCACGGTTGGGCTTTGGCACACCGGACATCCACTCACGGTACAAATGGACCTCAGCGGTAGCATTAGTGGAGGCCCTTTCGATGGATTCGCATATACGTATCTTCTTCCCGACGGAAACGACCAGACGAGTCAACGCCCTGACCTGGTTCCGGGTGTTCCAATGACGTTGCCTGGAGGGGGCCATAACGGATTACCGTTGATCAATGCGGCAGCGTTCCAGGCTCCTCCGCTCGACGCGAATGGAAACTTCACGCATTTCGGCAACGCTCCGAACGGCGTGGCACGCGCCATATCTTCGTGGCAAGCAGATTTGGCTCTTTCCAAGGAAACAAGGCTCACGGAAAGAGTTGCGATGCAGTTCGCCGTGCAGGCTTTCAATATCTTCAACCACGTTCAACTGGGCGATCCGGGGAATTTGACACTCAGCTATGCACCCGGAGCAACACCAACAAACTTAACCGCCGCCGGCAACTTTGGAATCATCACATCTACAGTCAATTTCAACAACAACAACGACAACAAAGCCTCTCCAAATACGGGCACGGGCTTGCCACGGCAACTCCAATTCATGCTTCGCTTTCAGTTCTAAAACTGAACGAAGGCACATCCAATAACGAAAGATCGATCCTTTTCTTATGAGAACGAGCCTGCGGTTGTGTGTATGGATAGGACTGCTCATGTGCAATTGCCTCCTGACGGGGCAAGCGCAGCCGGTTGAACTGACGATCCCGGTCTCTCCGCAATTTCGGTTTGTGGCTTACGGCGACACGCGTTTTACCGACCCGGAAGACACGACGGCATCCAACCCAGCTGTCCGTCGGGCGCTGGTTGCAGCGATCGGCGCGGCCGACCCTGCATTCATCTCGATTGGTGGCGACATCACCTATGTTGGAGCCGACGCGAACGACTGGAAGGTGTGGGATCAGGAGACAGTTTCGTGGCGCGAGCACCATATCCCCGTACTGCCTGTGCTCGGCAATCACGATCTCAAGGGTGACGAATCGACCGCTCTAGGGAACTATTTTTCGCGCTTTCCAGAGCTGAAAAACAGCCGGTATTACTCGGTACGGATTGCCAACACTTTGATGCTCGTTCTCGACAGCTCGCTCGAGGAAACGGCTGGTCCTCAGGGAACGTGGTTGGCCTCAAAGCTCGACTCGCTTCCGGGCGACATCGATTTCGTTTTTATTGTCCTTCATCATCCGCCTTACAGCAGTTCGTCGAATGTAAAACTTTTCGGTGGCGGACATTCGGCGCGTACACCAGAGCAAGACCTTGCGCAGATGCTCGAGCGGCGTCAAGCCACGACCCGTGCACGCTTCGTCGTATTCTCCGGGCATATTCACAACTATGAACGCCATGCGCACGGCGGTGTGCTCTACTTCGTGACCGGAGGAGGCGGCGCTCACGCATACCCCATCGAGCGGCAGGCCAGTGATCCCTTCCAGAGCAAGGCCATTAACTACCACTACCTGTTGGTGCAGGTAGATGGACGTGCGTTGAAAATCACGATGCATCGCATTGAAATAGACGGCACCGCACAAACGTGGACTCAACCCGACCACGTGGAGATCGCGGCTCCGGCAGCGGCGTCGGTAAAGGCTGCAGGCAGTAAGTAGTTGCGGAGCTCTTGGCTGGCGCTGACCACGTCAGTTTCTGCGTGGCGACTCTAGCTTCGTGAATTTTCCCTTTGCACGATCTCGTTTTGCGATTGCTGCCTGCCCAAGCGAGATTCCGCCGTCATTGGGAGGCACCGAGGCGTGGAGAAAGACTTCCAGCCCTCTGTCGCGAAGACCTCGAACAGCTCGTTCGAGAAGGAGATGATTTTGAAAGGTTCCGCCACTCAGGCAAACGCGTGAAAGACCTTCCCGCTCGCGGATTCGTAACACGACGTCCACGATGATCTCAGCCAGTGTCCCCTCATTGGTAGCGTCGCACGCCAGCAAGAAACCGCCCAGGCCCTTCACGGCAACAATCTGCCCTTGTCTCAAGAGATCTCGGACCGGTGTGAGATCGGCAATTCTTCGAGAGGTGGCTTCTCCCGACTTGGCCAGTGAAAGTTGCGGGCCGCAGACTGGGCAGGCATTGGGCTGCGCATGGAAGCGGCGGTTCCGTGGATCTTCGTATTCCGCCTGGCACTCCGGGCGCATCGTGAACGACGCCATCGTTGTCGAAGGACGGTCGTAAGGAACGTCCTTGACGATCGTGTAACGCGGACCCGCAGTTGGTGCAGTTGGTGAACGCGTATCCGAAACGGCGATTCGAGGGATCGGTGAAATCGCGCCAGCAGTCCCCACAGGTGCCAACGTCCGCGGGGACCAGCGATAATTCGCCTTCGCGCGAGAAGCTCTTTCGAATCGAGAACTGTGTATCTCCGTTCGGCTCAATTTCAAAAACGACTATCTCGGCGATTTGCGCAAGAGGCGGAGGATCGCGCTTGAGCGTGTGAAGAAAGCTTTCGATCTTGTCCGGATCCCCCTCGGGTTCGATCGTCACTCCTGCCGAAGGGTTCAATGTGTAGCCCGAGAGCGCGAGTTCCTGGGCGAGGTTGTAGACGAAAGGGCGGAAGCCCACTCCCTGCACTACTCCCGAGACCTGGATTCGTCTTCGAATGAAAGTAGTCGAGGGCTTGGCGGCTATAGGCATATGCGATCTGAGTCCAGCGGCAGTTGACCGGATGAGCCGCGAGCGATTCCTCACAAACTAAAGCCAAACCCAGGCCGCCCCGGCGCATCCGAGGATAGCCGTAGATCTCTTCTGTTAACAGGCTCAGGGAAGGTTGAACAACAGGCTGTGAGCCACGTCACATGCGTCGGTGACGTTTCCACGTTGTATCGTTTGCTGGTCCGGCGCTTAAACGAAACTTTGAAACTGAAACGAGGCGTCCGGGGAGCCAGCCAAAAGCCTTACAATGTTCACTTGGTTGCAGGGCCCTGGATGGTATCGTAAAATGGCGCCACTAAACCGATTTAGTGCATATCAGGAGCGCATATCGCCCATGAGAAAGAGCCGGGGTTATCGGGTATCCTTACTCGCTTTCTTCTTGACCGTTTCCCTTCTAGCCACGCTTCCCGTCCAATCGCAAACGCCCGAGACGGTAGTGATCGATGCGTCCACACCAACCCATCCATTCCCGCATTTCTGGGAACAGATGTTCGGTTCGGGACGTGCAGTCTTGTCGCTGCGCGATAGTTATCGCCGCGATCTTCGGGAGGTCAAGGGCATCACGGATTTGCGCTACGTACGTTTTCACGCCATCTTCCATGACGAGATGGGCGTGTACGACGAGGACGCGCAGGGCAACCCGGTCTACAACTTCTCTTATGTCGACCAAAGTTATGACGGGTTGCTGGCGAATGGCGTGCGCCCGTTTGTCGAACTGAGCTTCATGCCGAAGAAGCTGGCGTCGAAAGAGATGCTGCATGCCTTCTGGTACAAGCAGAACATCGCGCCGCCTAAGGACTATGGCAAGTGGGATGGCCTGATTACGGCGCTTGCCAAGCATCTGATCGAGCGCTACGGCATCGACGAAGTGAGCCAGTGGTACTTCGAAGTGTGGAACGAACCCAATCTGGATTTCTGGGGCGGCGAGCCGCGTCAATCATCGTATTGGGAGCTTTACGACCACACGGCGCGTGCGCTGAAAGCGGTGAGTCCGAGAATCCGCGTAGGCGGCCCAGCGACTGCGCAGGCTGCGTGGGTGGATGCTTTCATTCAACATGTTACGGAAAATCACGTTCCAGCCGATTTCGCTTCGACGCATGTGTACGGAAACGACAAAGCCGAAGATGTGTTTGGTACATCTCAGAAGATTCCGCGCGATCGCATGGTCTGTCGCGCGGTGAAGAAAGTGCACGACCAGATCCAGGCGTCGGTGATACCCAAGCTTCCGCTGATCTGGAGCGAGTTCAATGCCAGTTACATGAATGAGCCGGCGGTCACGGATTCTTCATATATGGGGCCGTGGATGGCCGACACGATTCGTCAGTGCGATGGGCTGGTCGATCTGATGTCGTATTGGACTTTCTCTGACGTCTTCGAAGAACAGGGCGTGGTGAAGACGCCGTTCTACGGCGGCTTCGGGCTCATCGCTGCGGGTGGAATTCCTAAGCCCGCATTCAATGCGTTCAAGCTACTCCATGAACTCGGCGACAAAAGGATTGACGTAAATTCCGAGTCGGTTCTTGCGACGCGAGCAGCAGATGGATCGATCGTCGTCGCTGTGTGGAACTATGCGTCACCAGAGCAGGCTGGTGCGGAGAAAAAGATTACCTTGAAGTTCAAGGGAGCGTCCGCAAAGCAGGCGTGGGTTTCCGTTGCCGATGGCGATCACGGAGACGTCCATTCAGCGTACGAGAAGATGGGCTCGCCACGCTATCCGACGCAGGCACAGATTGAGCAGCTGAGAAAAGTTTCGCAGCTTGCTGCTCCGGCTAAGCAGTCGCTCACGAACGGCGAGTTGACGTTGACGCTTCCCACGTATGGCTTGGCGCTGGTGCGGGTGAAGTAAGTAAGGAGAAGAAATTGTACGGAGCCGTGTTGCAAGCGTGCAGGCGTGCGCAGAGAGGATCAGCAGAGCTCCGGCTTAGATTTCCAGTTGGTCTTGGTGTTCGGCTAGTTTCTCGTTGGGTTCCTCAATTCTTGCTTTTGCTTTTCGTGAGTTGATGTCGCCCATTCGCGATTCTAGCCGCTTTTCTGCTACGGTTTGCGTTTGCTGGCAGTGCCAACAGATGCAAGTGCTGTGGAGTGATCACTCCCACTGCGGCTAACGCCCGCTCGATACGGGCGCAGCCCAGCCGCTCATATGTCCTGTACGACTCCCTAGGGTCGGAGTCCGGCAAGCGTCAGCGTGGTTAAGCCCGGGTCACGCGGATTCGTTTCCATCTCTGGCTCCTCATGCAGAACCAATTCGGAGTAGCCGGTGCCTAACAGTCGAAGGCGCGTGAAGAACAGCAGGTCCTTCGCTGCGCTCAGGATGACAAGTGAATGTTAGGTACGGGACAGTGAACAGCACGCAAAATTGAAGTGGAAAAAAAGGCGCGCTCTAACGACCGAGCGCGCCGGACGGAAGTATCGGGTTAGAAGTTGAAGCGGGCGCCCAACGTTACGACGCGAGCGGCGAGTGCGGCTTGCGCGCGGCCGAAGTTCGAGCTCGTGATGTCGTTCGAGATGCTGTCGGGCTTGAAGTTCAGATTGTTAAAGATGTTGTAGGCGTCTAACCGGAACTCGACCTTGGCGTTCTCACCAAGAACCTTGTTGTTGGGGAGGCCGAATCCCTTGACGAGGGTGACGTTCAAAGCGCGATAACCTGGTCCGTTGAGAGAGTTGCGACGCACGCCGGGTGACTGCGGAACGGAATTTCCAAACGCGGGAGTCGACTTTCCCGTGTACGCGGTGAATGTCGGAGTCGTGAAGTATGCCTTTCCGCCCAACGGATAGTTGGAGCCGGTTTTGAATTGATCATTGCTAGTGCTTGTCCCCGCTCCGCCAAGGTACGCCGCCGGGAACAACGTGGTGTAACCGCACGTATCGCAATAAAGGCTCCCGCCGCCGTCGACCGGATTCGAGACGGGCACGATGGGACTCCACGGGAATCCGGAGTGAACGTTGAGCACCCCGCTCAAGCTCCAATTACCCGCAATCTTTTCAATCCAGCCCCTGCTCCCATGGAAGAACACGGGCTGCCACACGCCGTAAAGCTTAAAGGACTTGCTCACGTCGTAGTCTGACCGACCGTAATTGAGGCTCAGGTTATACGGATAGGGTTGCTCGTAATAAGGGCCAGAACTGGTGTCAAGGCTCTTGGCCCACATGAATTGTGCGTCGACCGAGAACTGGTGCGAGAAGGTATGTTTGAGTTCAGCCAGCGCTGCGTTGTAGTTGCCATACCCGTTTACGGCCCAGTAGTCGCCACCGCTGATCTGGGGATTCAACTGGTAGCCAAGTGCAGCGGGGACCGCATTGGGATTCTGATGGAAGAAGATATTGCGGGAAGCGCTGCCCTGATATCCGACGATAGCAACCAACTGGTGCCCTAGATCGTATTGGGTGTCGAGGGACCAGTGATGCGTGAGCATGGTTGGCAGCGTGTTGGGGAAGATGCTCACGTTGAAACCGGTGCCCGTTGCGGGTAATCCGTTCGGACCGAAATTTACGATGGTGTTCGGATTCGCCGGATAACCGGTGAGATCATGAATGCCCGACGAGGTGGCGTAGATGATTCCGGGATTCGCCGCGCCCGGCGTGGGCTGGTTGAAGTTGGTGGAAACAACGAGGCCTGGGTTGTTCGCGACGTTAGCGGATATTGCGATCTCTTCCTGGTTGTAAGCGAGGCCATATCCGCCGCGAATTACCATTTTCTCGTTGTAACGGCCCGGGCTCCAGGCAAAGCCAATCTGCGGCCCGAAGTTGTGCTTCTGGGAGTTCCAGGCATTGCCTTTCGAAACGGTCAGTCCTGTCATGAACGCCGCTCCGGCGCCGGCGTGTGCAACGTACATGTTGTTTTCCGTCGAGTAGAGCGGGCCGAAATAAGACCAGCGAAGTCCGAGGCTCAAAGTTAGATTCGACCGCACCTTGAGATCATCCTGAACAAAGAAACCGAGAATGTTCTCGCGATCATCCTGGCGGTTGGTGGTCGGCACACCGGTGTGCGGATCGAAGTTGGATCTTTCGACGTGCGGTGCATCGTTGAGGAAGTCCCAAACATTGAAGAAGTTGTAAGTCGGAACGCCGCAGGGCGCGCATTCGTTCAGGTAATAGAGTTTGGTCCATTCTCCACCGAACTTGAGGCTGTGACGGCCGATCACCTTGGTCGCCACATCCTTGATGGTGTACGTCCACTGATTGAGGATGCTGCCCACGTTCGGACCAAACTGTTGGATCGCTGTGTCGTTGATGAGACTGCCGACCTGATCGATCTTGTCTGTTGGCAAACCTACCGGCGCCTGTGGATTAGATGAAACTTCGTTCCAGCGCCAGCCGGCCGCGTTGGCTCGAAGCTCATTCAGAAATGACGATGAAATCGTGCGGTTCCAGATTAGTGAATACGCTTCGTTGATCTGTGAGTGATGGAACAGGTTGTAATCTCTGGCTGGACCGTTCAAGGAGCTGGTACTCTGCGGTACGTAGTAAATGGCGAAGGCCACTCGATCGTTATTTGTAAGGTTCGCGTCGAGTCGGCCATTGTATTGAGCTTTCGAAAAACTCGTGCGGCTCGTTGTTGCGTAGTTCGCAATGTCGGCAATGCCATCGAAACCATTTCCGATACCTGGATTCGAAACACTTTGCCACGTCGGATCATGCGTGCCCAGTGGCGTGGTCAACGGAGAACCGAGATCCAATCCCTGACCAGGAATCGTCACGCAATTTGTGCCTTCCAGAAGGCCGGCATCAGCGCAAGTCGAGGGGTTGATGGCGGTGCTGTTTACACCGGCACCCGGGAAGGTCAGATACTGAGCAGCGATGCTTCCGGCAGGGGCTAATTTGTCGAAAGCAGGCGCGTCGTACCAACCGTTGGCGGTAGTGGCGGCCGCGCTAGGACTGCGAACTGTTTCATAGGCGAAGAAGGCGAAGATTTTGTTTTTCCAAATCGGCCCGCCAACGCTACCGCCAAACTGGTTGAAGAAGAAGTTGTCTCGCAGCGGCTTGTTATTCAAACCATTGAAAGGTTGGAAAGCGTTCAAGCCGGGGCGATGGGCGGTAAAGAACAGGCTGCCATGAAACTGGTTGGTGCCGCTCTTTGAGATGACTTTGACCTGGCCGCCGGCGAAGCGCCCGTCTTCGGCATCGTAGCTGTTGGAGACGATCTTCACACTGTCTACAGAATCTTCTGTAGGAGTGATGATGGTCGTTCCGCCCCACACAGCGCTGGTGGTGCTGATGCCGTCAATGGAAATTCCATTGTTCTCATATTGCTGGCCGTGCGCGATCGCTTGCGGCCCGTTTTCGGTCTGGAAGATTCCCTGATTGCCGCCGGTCGCTCCGGGGCCTTGAGTTCCGGGCATATTCTGACCGGCCCCACCCCCGCCTTGCGCTCCGTCGCCAAAGACACCCGGCGCAAGCTGAATCAGCTGAAACACATCGCGCCCGAAAGACGGCATGTGATTGACTTCGTTTGCGGTGATCGTGCCGCTGGTGGTTGCGGTCTGCGTATCGATGGCCGGAAGTTGATCGGCCGAGACTGTCACCGTTTCTGTCGCGCCACCGAGTTCCAGCTCGACGTTGAGAGCGTTGGCTTGTTCGCCGATCGGAGAGTAATTATCAAGCGTCTTCGTCTTGAAGCCGGACTTCTCGACCTTAACGGTATAAGTACCAGGCGGCAAAGCGCCGAAGGTATAAACACCGTTCGCGTCAGTGGTGGTTGTCACTACCCGGTTTGTCTGGTTGTCAGTGAGTGTGACCGTTGCACCGTCGACAACCGCCCCTTGAGGATCGGTTACAACACCCTGAATGCTGGCGCGGTATTGAGCTTGTGCGATGACGCTACTGAAGAAGATGGCGACGACGAACGGCACGAGGCGGGGGAGGGTGGAACTACGCATTCGAGTCTCTCCTGATGATTACTTCAAGTCTGAATCTCATATATCCAGAGATTCATAGGTTGGAGATAGCACTACACAAATCCGTAGCGTCATTGACTTAGTAAATCACCGCTAAATCGATTTATTTGCACCAACCGCGCTGTGTATAGCACGCTGTGCAAACGGCAGTCAACGGTGGGTACTGCACGAGCGATGCCACGTAAAATGCGTAATTTGTTCCGATAAATCCTCTAGCTTCTTGCGCTTGAGTCGCCTCTTCAACATCCGTGCTCTGTTGATATCGGTAATCTGCGATGCGCGACTACAGTGAACACTTGACCATGGAATTTGTCCCCTGGATGGAATGCGTGTCACGAATGGTTAGGGGCGAACAGCTCTCGGATCGTAAAGCGGGTGGCCGCGGACTAAATCGACTTTGTTGCGGGCATACGTTGGCTTATGCGAGACTTCGCAATCATGCCACCGCGGCGGGAGCGCCCCGCGCAGAAGAAAGTTTCTTTAAAATTTCTCGCCGACCACCTTCAGCTCTCTCCGGCCACCATCTCGCTTGTCATCAATCGCTCGCCGGTAGCCAACTCGATCCCGCAGGAAACCAAGGAACGAGTGTTCGCAGCGGCAGAGAAATTCAATTATCGACCGAGTTACGTAGCGCGTTCGCTGAGGACTCAGCGCAGCTTCATGGTGGGGGTGATGGTTCCCGAAGTGAGTGAGGGCTACGCGACAAAGCTGCTCAGTGGTGTCGAGGATTACCTGTTGCAGGAAGGCTACTTTTACATCGTAGCCAGCCATCGCCATAAGCCGGATTTGATCGATGAATATCCGCGGCTTTTGCGGGAACGACATATCGATGGACTGATCGCACTGGATACTCCGGCTGCCGATTGGGAGCTGAGCATGCCGGTGGTCAGAGTTTCAGGAAAGCAATCGGGACGGGAGCGCGGGGTGACCAGCATCATTCTCGATCACGATCGCGCGGCAGGCCTCGCGCTGAATCACCTGGTGGGTTTAGGTCACCGGAGGATCGCGGTGATCAAGGGACAGGATTTCAGCTCCGATACGGAGATTCGCTGGAACGCGATTCAGAAAGCGGCGCGCAGGCTTGGGTTGAATATTGCGTCGCAGCTCGTGACACAGTTGGTCGGAGACGAGGCGTCGCCGGAGTTGGGACATACCGTGACCAGGAAACTGCTCTCTAATGGCGCGCGCTTCACCGCTTTATTCACGTTCAATGACATTTCTGCAATCGGCGCGATTCAGGCGATCAAAGAACACAAGCTGCGGGTTCCGGAAGATATTTCTGTAATTGGGTTCGACGATATCCAGAGTGCGGCGTTTCAATCTCCGGGCTTAACGACCATCCGCCAGCCACTTCGGCAGATGGGATTGATTGCGGCTAAGACGCTCCTGCGCAAAATCGCGGGGAAGGGACGCGATCTTCCATCGGTTATCCAGGTTGAGCCGCAGTTAGTCGTGCGCGGGACCACCGCCCGTTGCAAAGAGAACGAAAGCGAGTGGAGCGCAAGGAAACGCTAATCGTTCTTTGATGGACTTCGAGCGCCAGTCCCGCGTGGCGGCGATCCGAAGTTTGTGCCGAGATACATCTTGTTTTATTGCACGAAACTCGATGCCGGCACATGCGGTGTTGCCTGCCGCAAGTGGTTCACTCGATCGTGGGCTTCCGCGATCTGCTTCGCATTCAGCTGCTGCTCGAGCATATGCTGCAGTTCCCTACCGCGATTGTCGCCAGCCGCACTGGCGGCGGTGATCCAGAAATAGGCAGTCTGAGGATCCTTCGCTGTGCCTCGTCCTTCCGCATACATATATCCGAGCTTGATGCGTGCGCCAGTGTGTCCCTGGTCGGCTGCTTTCTCAAACCAGTGAAAGGCTTGGACGTCGTCCTGGGCGACACCTTCGCCACGCAGGTAAAGGTCGGCGAGATTGTTTTCACCCAATGGATTTCCTGCGTCAGCAGCTTTCCGGTACCACTTCGCGGCGGTGACAATGTTCTTCTCACAGCCCAGTCCAAGGTCGTACATGTATCCCAAGTTGGTTTGCGCGCTGCTGTCACCTGCCTCCGCACCTTTTTGGAACCAGCGCAGGGCCTTCACATTGTCTTGATGGACGCCCTTGCCTTCGAGATAAAGAATGCCGAGGTTGTAGTACGCTCGCGCGAAGTGCTGATCCGCGGCCCTACGGAGCCAGAGTTGAGCGATCCCGTAATTGGTGTTTGTACCCCACCCGTTGATGTACATCACAGCGAGATTAACCTCCGCAGGCGGATAGCCTCGCTGCGCGGCCTGCTGGAACCAGGCCAGGGCATCCTTCCTCGAGAAGTCGGAGCCAATCGCCAGCATCGACGCGATGCCCACCTGATTCTGCTGATAGAGATTCCCGTTTCTCGCCATGTGTTCGGCGGTCTTGATGTCGCAGGTAGGCGCCTTGGGGTCTACGAACCGCGACACAATGGCCACGCTGCATTGGTCGTTGGCCGTGGCTGAAGTCTGGACCGTCGCGGGTTGCGTGGTGGATGTGCCGCTCATCACGCCGATCGCTAGTAAAAGAGCCACCCTTTGCACTCGTCCTCCGGTTCGGGTTTCGCTGTGCGTTATCGAACCGGCCGAGATTGCGTCGAAAGGCGAGTTGCCGCAATGCAGGCTGCATCATTTGTAAAGATTTGGTGGGATCATTTCGGCCAGTGCAGACATCATCGGTTAATACGCTGATCACAAACCACTTCGCGAACCGTCAAATTCAGGAACGGGAACCACGGGGATGGTGTCTTCGTATAAGAAAGAAGGTCTCAAACGCGCGTCACTTCCGACCGGGTAGACAAATGACAAGTGATTTTGATCGGGCACGCTTCGGTCCCTTTGAGGTGGACCTGCATACGCGCGAATTCTGGAAGTTTGGAACCCGGCTAAAACTTGTGGGACAACCCTTCGAGATCCTGAGCGTTCTGCTCCAACAACCGGGAGAGTTGGTGACTCGGGAGGAACTGCGAAGTCGATTGTGGCCAACGGATACCTTCGTAGACTTCAACCACAGCCTGAATGCCGCGGTGAATAAGCTTCGCGAGTCCCTGAGCGATTCGGCGAGTGAGCCGCGTTATATCGAAACTCTTCCTCGTCGTGGCTACAGGTTTATTGCGGAGGTTGAATGGGTCGCGACGAAGCGGGGGAGCGATGTCCGGTCCTCCGAGGTGAACAGGGGCCCTGTCGCCGTTGAATTCGCAGCCCCTCCCTCGTTTGCTTCGGCGGCTGAATTTGAGGCCTTACCACCTGTACGAATTCCGCATTACTTGCTCGGGGCCGTCGTTCTCTTCTCATTATT
>Ga0126373_10001827_pt1 | contig 15366 bp, 19 predicted proteins | sample PanSoiMetPlot_11_FD_92545 | JGI IMG/M metagenome (GOLD analysis project Ga0126373, IMG submission 92545) | Tropical forest soil microbial communities from Panama - MetaG Plot_11 | ecosystem: Environmental > Terrestrial > Soil > Tropical forest > Bulk soil | place: Panama | collected 2016-02-17 | reverse complement strand
GGGGACTCAGTGTGGAGCAATAGACAAATCAGGAACGTTTATCGCTCCGATGTGGGCGCGTGACAGCCATCCGTTTCCGTGGAGCAATTACTCAGACGGACTTGCGCCAGCCGAGGAAAACGGGAAGTGGGGCTACATCGACAGAACAAGAAATGTAGTGATTCCGTTCCAGTTTAGGTATGCAGGTTACTTTGAAAATGGAATGGCAAGAGTCGCACTTGCTGACAAGTTTTTCTTCATCGACAAGAGGGGGACCAGAGTCACGCAGGAGTTTGATGGAGCTTTTGATTTTCATGAGGGATTGGCGGCGGTGATCGCAGATAAGAATGTCGGCTACATTCGCCCAGATGGTTCGTTCGCGTTGCCTGCTCAATACCATAGTGCCAGTGGCATTGATTTTTCTGAAGGCGTTGCCGCTGTTCGCGTAAACGGCAAAGTGGGCTTCATGGATAAGTACGGCAACGTCGTGATCGAGCCGAAATACGACGACGTCTACCCGTTCTCCGATGGGTTCGCTCCGGTGGAAATGGGAGACAAGTGGGGATATGTAGATCACCTGGGCAACGTAGCCATTCCAATCAAGTACGACATTGGCCACATGTTTTCCGAGGGTCTAGCATCCGTGAGTCTGAACGGAAAGTGGGGATACATCGATACGAAGGGCCAGTTTGCAATTCCGGCGACGTTCGATTCTGCGATGCCGTTTTGTGGCGGAGTTGCCAAAGTCGAAACGTTCCAAAAGGTTGGCGAAAGTAGAGGTTTGCGTGGAGGCGACTTAAAAGGAAAACATGGAGTCATCGATCACAGCGGGAATTATGTCTGGCGGGATGCAGTAGAGCAGACGTGGCCCTCCCCGTTCCGATTTTAACTGCGCTCGCCACGAAGCCCAAATAGAATGCGATTACCGCCGCGCCGAGTGTCGCCAGAACCCTGAGGAAGATCTTCATTGCCATCTATTGCCCTCCCACCCAGCGCCAGAGCTTATCCCTACAGCAACCGCGTCTTCTTTCCGGCTGAACCACCAGTCAATACTGTCGATGAAGATGAAGGCCATTACGATCGCTATGACCGGCGCGATCAAAACAAAGGCCGACACCCGGAGAAGCCAGAGTAAGATCTTCATGTTCGCTTTGGTGGTCGAGCTGAATTCTGGACGCCGCTGGCGAACCACCGCTGAACCCACGTAACAGTGTGATCGGCCATGTACAGGTACGCCTTTGCACCTAACCTATCCCCGAGCGAATGAGCTTGTCGCAGAAAGGAATCGATGGCACCTGCCTCCACAGGAACTGATAAACAAACAGACTGCGGCTCGCCCATAGCTTGGCAAGAATCAGCTCGCAGCTTTGTCACTGCAATCGCATGGCCCACCGAGTCCACACAGAAGAAGTGCATCTGAATACCTCCGCCAGCCATGGTGGAATCGAAGGTACCTAGCTCAACACTGCGAGAGTCTTTGGCATCGAGCGGGAATCCGCTCAGAACGTCTGCGAGTTTGGCCAGATCATCATGCGAGGCGTACATCCTGCTGGCACCGCAGAACAAGCCATTGGAGCATGTGACGTTGTACTCAACTACATCTTGGTCTGACCAAACAACCTCGAACTCGATTCCTCGCATGATGGCGATTGTAAATTGTTGTACCATTCCGGAACCTATTGGAGAAACAACTGAAGGCTGCACTGCAATGCCCCCGCGACGCATCGACGAACAGATAGTGCTGGCTTGGAAAGAAGCCGCTCAAGACCTACGCATTGGAGTAGTCGCACCGTTTGAATTGGAATCTGCCGGCGACAAGATTGTGTACGAAGCTCACATCCTCGACTTTGGTGGGCCGAAAGGAACCGTGGCAGGGGTCTTAGAGGACGAGGCACCGTGGACTGACGCTCGCCGCGTTCAGGGGTATTACGGTTCCAATCTCTCGCCTTCCTATCGGCGCTATGACAGGCAGCTATTCATAGACACACTGAACGACTGGCAATGGTTCGGGCAGGGCTTACCACCAATATGGTACACGGGAAAGCCATGGAGTTGATGTGTCCCGAAATGGGCGTGCCAATATAGACCGACAAAAAAGCCGGTGGTTCGCGTGCGGTGCAGCGGAAGTCAGCTCAAACGAATTTTTCGACGTAAACAATGTGCCACCCCGGGACATTTGGGTTGACTTCTTAGAGGGTACTTCGGTGAGTTGGGTGCTCTTAGGGGATAAAGGAAACGCTTCTTCATGACCGTGACTTTGCAAACCGTGAGTGACCACATTTCCCATGGCCGTTATTGGAAACACTCTTAAGCGGCTCCATAACGGCGGTTTCTTAGATTCTTCAAATGAACCTGACAAGCGGTACAGGTGGACGGCAACGTAGGCGCGATAAGCAGCCAGCACACACCAAAGCGTTGCAGCGTGATTAGCCCAGTTGTAGTTTATTCCTGAAACGGGAGTCTTCAGCACACTCGTAACGTCGGCCAGGCTTGTCAGCGGGCTTCGTTACACGAGTCCCATTACGGAACCAGGGTGTCGAGCCAGTACTTACGTATAAACTGCATAGTTACCAAAGCCAGGCTGCGGGGGAAGAGTTGGAGTCAGCCCCAACGGTCCCCGAGTCAGACAGTCCATTCTGCAAGTTGTAGCTGCCTAGAACATTCTGATAGACGACGTTGTTTAGATACTGGTTGTGTGTTCCTGTACTCCCATACTCGGAAATCCCATAGCGCCCGTTGTACATGACCATATTGTTCTTTACTTCCGTGAAGTCATCTGTATCCGGGTCTCCTCCAACCAATATCCCTCCGTATCCGTTGTTGTGGACGAGATTGCCACAGACTGAAATCTGATAGGCCGAATGCCATAGGTGAATCCCCCATCCTTGATTGCGATAGGAAACGTTGTTCCATACTCGGCCCCGAAGGTTGGCATGATAGATGCCGTGCACCGAAGGATTTGGACTTGCGTAGTCGCCTATGTCGTGAACAATGTTCCCGATGATGTCGTTGTCATGGGCCGAGTAATTGGCGTGCTCTATCCCCGCCCCGCCACGGCCTGTCTGGTAGGCATTCGGCGCCGGGATGTCGTGCACTAAGTTCCCTATGATTCGGACAAACGAGCCCCAGTTGACGATTCCCAGATAGGTACTGGAGTCTCCGGCAATGTCGAAGCCTTCAATGTCTACGTAATCTCCGTTGTTCGTCCAGACGGCATCCGCTGAACTTGTCCTTATCTGAGCGCCAAACTGACTGTCCGATACGAAACGAATCCTCGAAGTGGATGTCCCACTTGCGGAAACTATAACTGGCCCGACGTATGTACCGGGCGCAACATGCACGACATCGCCAGCGGCAACTACAGAAGCTGCATGCTGAATCGTTAACCAAGGGTTGGCAGAGGAACCATCGCTGCTGTCATTCCCTATAGTTGAAACGTAATAGTCCAGTGCCTGCGCGCGAAGTGGGAACGCGAAGACAGCCAGGAACAATGCGATCACCGTTGCGACGAAGTAGTTACGTGTAAATCTGGTCATGGAAAGCAGCGATGAGGGCTGGAATAAGACTATCGGCCAACTGTTACTATTTGTAAAAGCTCGTAACACAGTTTGTCGTGGCGCTGGAGCAAGGTCTTTAAGCATGCCGTCCTCTTAAGCGCGAGCGTAGCTCGCAGATTGGTCGCAGTTTTTTTGTTGGCACTTGGTAGCCTACAATGTGTTTCCCGTAATGGTCCCTAGCTTGACGGTTACGCAACGACTCGTCCCCATTGCCAGCGTTTGAGCCGTGCAACGTGGCTAAAGCAATCACCGTTCATTTGTCCAGCAACGAATGGGACCGGGTGCGCCGCGCGGTCGAGCGCTGGCTGGAGTTGCTCGGGCGCGAAAAGAAGAAGGCGGCGGTTCCGAGGCTCATCCCAGAACGAGACTATGCGTGTCGATTGTCTGCGATTACGCCACGGACACGCGCAGACCATGACCGGTTGGTACGTTAATGCTGGTCACTCTTGTGGCTAGTCTTGTCTTCCGACGGAGGGGCAAATCATGTCTGCCAACGATGTCAATCCACTCGAAGCCACGGTTCACGCCAGCCGCTTTACGCCTGTCTGTTGCTATCTCTATGGCGTATTGGGTGCTGTGGCTTTCCTGAATAGTGAGCCATACAAGCGGGATAGATCGATACGTTTCCACTCGTGTCAATCTATCATGTTCTTCCATGTTCTTCGGGCTGTGGATATGTGGATACTTGTGCGGCTCATTTCGTTTTTGTCACCTTTAGCCTTACAGGTTGGAAGGCGCGTCGAGATCGGTTGCCTCGGTCTTGATAAAACGCGCCGTCGATGAAAACTCGTAGTAGTTTCCTGGTAGAGGGAGCATGAAGTCCTCGTGTCGTTCCTAGGGTGTAAATCCTAGCTCGGACAGAAGAGAAGTCATCTGTTAAGACACTTAGGCCCAATATGGGCTTGACGCGCTGGCGGAACTGCGCCCGGATTCAGTTCGACACTACAAGATCGAGCCCATAAGTTCTTCTGCAAGTCGATGCCAAGCCTTCGTTCTACCTTTCTGAACGCAGCCGCACCAGCATTCAATGAACGCGCTACGGATTACTTCGATTGCAGTGAGTCTTTTGGCGATTCTGCCGCCCTGTGCAGGACAATCAACCTCTCCAACCACTGTCTCCCTGTGCGAAGTGGAAAAAACACCCCAGCTCTTTGACCATCAACTCTTGCGAATTCATGCGTATCTTAGTCGTGGCTTTGAAGATTCCACGCTGCACGGTTCCGCGTGTCCGGATGAAGCGCTGGTCAACTATCGATTGTCATTGGCCGAGGTCAGTGTCTGGGTAGAGTTTGCTGACGAGGCTCACTATTGGAAAGTGAAGGGTTACAAGAAGTTAGTAGAGGATGAACCTTCGCGCCGGTTTCGGTCACTATTGCAGCAGAGAGGCCAAGTTCAGATGACCAGCGCGACATTGATTGGAACCTTCTATGCTGGCAGGCCCGAGAAGGTCAACGGACGCGTCACGACATTGCGGGGCTATGGGCATATGGGTTGCTGCGCTCTCTTCATTATCAGCCGCGTCGAGTCCGTTGATGTGAACTACTCAGATTTGCTGAACTACTCCTACGGCGATTGGAATATTGGATTGGGTGAGGAGTGCGTCTCCGAGCAGATGCTGGGTTTACCAGAAAACGAAAACGTTCGATCGTGGCAACGAGCTGCAAACGACGGAAGCGATACTTGGAGATATGAACCGAAAGAAGTCGCTGCAGATCAACTGGCGAAACTGAAGTCCGGAGCCTACGGGTCAAAGTCCGGAGGTCGGACCGAGCTGATAGTTCCTGGCTCCAAAGATCGGCACGTACAGGTTGATGCTCGTCCTGTCGAAACTCTGCTCGAATCAGAATCAAAGCCGTACCGGAAGCGTTACGAATGGATTGAGCCAGATCATTCGACGCGATTCGTGATTGTAGTCGGGCGTCCGTATTGGCTGGCGGACCTTGCTCGCTCTCCCGAGAGAGTTATTTGGGTTCCCATCGGAGCCTCAGTCCTCAGTTGCCCAAATCCCGTAACAGGACGGAAGACACATTGAAGTAAGATTCCCGAACCAAGCTGGGCAGTGGGACGCGCTGGCGGAACTGCGCCCACACTCTCAGGCAGGGCGCCAGGACGAACCGTCGGACCACAACTCTGCCTTTGCATGATGTTAATGGTCTTTACGGATTATGCGGTGGAGTCCATCGGCCTTTCCCAACCGAGAACAGGAGGTAGTCGGTAGCCGCATCCGCCAAAGTCGAGAAGTTCTGAACGCACTCGTACCTTGCATCCCTTGTAAACCACCCAACGCTGAATCCACCCCCCACATGTTCGGTTATGAAAGTCGATGGACTGAACCGCTTGTCATAAGATTCGTTCAGCAACGCTCTGGCCGTTTCAGGGACTCTGCCCATATACGCGGCAATCTCCTCAGCGGGAAGGTTGGAGATGGCCTTTGCGGAATCGACTCCTATGCGCTGAATGCTGAATCCATTGGGAAAGCCGTCACGCTGTTTTCGTCTAAGACTCCACATCTTCGCAGAGCAGCTCCCAACCTCTGACTCGAACCTTCAATTGCATGGAGGGATACTCATCGTAGCACTGGCTGTCAACCAAGCTTAGTGGTGCAGGAATTCTTGTCTTGTGGTGTACCATTTCCGGAACCCGAGGTAGACAGACCATGAAAAAGCTGCTTGCGCTTGGAGTTCTGCCAGTCATTCTAGCCTCTTACTTGTGCGCTCAAGGCCCGAAGAAGCCTCCCCGCAGCGCCCTCAAGGGCGTGGCTCCGGATGACTGCAATCTCACCTTCGCAGGGTCTGCGCGAAAGGCTGTGAAACTCCGCACTAAGTCTTCCGGTGCGAATTACACGAACGTCAACAATGGGAATCCCATCACTGTGGCTCAGTGGTTCACGCAAACGTGTGCGCTTGATTCCAAGGTTCCTGCCACTGTCTCCGCGACTAAACCCATGCCGGGAATTGAGACACAAACGGTCACGCTTGAAGGCTTCCTGGTGGCGGCTAAATTTGATGCCGACCGAGATCTCCACGCAGAGATCGCTGGTTCGCCGACGTGGGCCACGCCACACGTAATCGTGGAAGTTCCGCCAGGGGAGGAATATTGCAGTGCCAGGAAGGCGCTCTGGGATTTGGTGAAGAAAGAATTGCCAGCAAACAGTACCTCGACGATTCACGTCATGCAGACGCCTCCCAAGGTGGATGTGACGGGCTATGTGTTCCTCGATACCGCACACGGTAAGACGAATTTCTGTCACACGAGTGGAGGACGAGGTGTGACGCCGAGTGGCAAGAAGCAGCAGGTGCAGGGGCTCTGGGAAGTGCATCCTGTCATTGACTTGGCAGCTAAGTAGCAGTCCGGACCGGTCGCGCTTAGCCGGCGCGATTCCCAAAGAAGATGTGTCCTGGCCCTACCTGAGCTTTCGGACGACCTTCACGCATCGGGTCAATCTCCAGATGCGGTCCTCCTGGGTGATAGTGGGCGTAGTAGAGAGGAAGATGAGCTTCGTGTTCCTCGGGTGTGCCAGCATGCAGCGATTGGGCCAACCGATAAGCATCGGTCTTGGTAAAGGTATACACGTCATACCCAGAACGCGCCTGTCGAAGTGCGTCTTCCTGTGAAATGGCCGGGCCAATCTCTATTCCTGGCGGACCGTATGCAATCGGTTGTCCCGGTCTGGAAATAACGCGCCGTCGATGGAACTCATAGTAGTTACCTGGCAGAGGAAACATGAAGTCCTCGTATCGTTCCGTGGACGTAAATCCTAACCCCGAAAAGCAAGATGTCAACTGTCACTTAGCCCAATATGGGCTTTACGCGCTGGCGGAACTGCGCCCACACTCGCTTCATCCGCGATTGGCGAATCTCGACCGCACAACGCATTAAAGGCTCTACTTTGCGATTTCAGAAGTACAAGCGGCGGAGCGAACACTGGGACCACGAACACTGCGTCGGCTGCTGCGAGAAGTTCATGGAAACGAAAGTTTCGCCAGATGTACTTACTGAAGGTTACGTGACGAGGACGATCACTGGGTCTGCGTTGAATGCTTTGGCGATCTGCGTGAGACTATGGAGTGGAAGTTGGCGTCGTGATGAACACTGCAATACGAATAATCAGCGGTTTATCTGTCGCGCTGATCGTGGAGCATTGCATCTGAATTCGTGAACGCGTCAGTTGAGCGGCTGAATCTCACCACACGATTTGGGGCCGTAGACCTGGGCATCGGGATGTGAGGACCACCAATGCACCCAGCTTCGGTGCGCGACTTGCGGCGTTCCACTGCTGTACTTATCAGGTGAGACTGATCTGTGTGTGAGTTGCACCAGTGCAATTTCCGCCGCCTGCGGCATGTGTTCATCGCTACTCAGTAGCAAATCGATCAGCATTGGGACTGCGCGACGAGAACCAGTCGCAGCCAAGGCCCAAATTACCGAACCGCGGGCGATTGGGTCGGAATCGCGAAGCTTCGACGCAAGCCACGGAATAGCGTCATCGCCTCCGAGTCTCGCCGCATATCGAACTGCTTCGCCCGATTGATTCGGCGGTTTCGATTCGGCGATTTGTTTTAGAAGCGGGAAGTACTCCTGATCGCCCATCTCGCTCAAAGCCTCCGCCGCAGTGTCAGCTTCGTATGAGTATTTAGGAATCCCGGAGCGTGCAATGTTCGCTAGTGCTTCCCGTGCCGCCCGAGTGTTGACGTTTTTTAGCCCCGTGATCGCAAATTGTCGCGTTGCAAGACGGTCTAACATTGCCAGCATCGTCGATTCGAGAAACGCGGCCGCAGAACTGGACAGTGCACGCGCCGCTTCTCGCACCAACTCTTCATTCGGTGACTTCAATTGCTCTACGTAAGGCGCAAGCTGAGTCTTCAACGTTGCGTCGTCGGGCGCGGTGATCTCGATATCAAATTCGTCTGTAGATCTTGTTTGTCTGCCATTCACTATGGCAACAAGATCGTCCGTGGTTGCCGTCGAGACGTAACGAGTTGCCTTGACGTGGTACCGGCCCGGTTGGGAGAGGTCATGATCGTAGTTAAGCAGCAACTTGTCTGTCAGCCGTTCGCCGCCACGGAAGGTATGGGTGCCGGAAAGACAACTGCCGCCGACCCCGCCGCTGCAACTCGGGTGCTGAATCGGATTGCCTTGAATGACTTCCAGCTGATAACCACCACAGAACGAGTACGGGCTGCCTGCGTTGAAATAGAGGGTGTCCGCTCCGGTATTCGTCATGTCGAATGCCAGCCAAATCGGTTCGCCAGCCGCGAACTGCAGCTTGGACAACGTGAACTTCCCTTCAATCTGGCCGTGGGCGACGGTTGTAAGCATCAAACATACAAACCAGCAGCGTGACATAAGCCCTCCGTCATACAGACACCGGAACTTTCCATGGTCTATAGCAGCCCAAGCCAACCGAAAATCAAAACACTAGAACCAGATTCATTTGAAGAAATTAATTTTGGGAGTATAAACGCTGCTGTTGGGAAGTAGTCATGAGACTTCGTTGGACCCCAGCGCTTTTGTTCATCCTACTGTGCTCCGCGCAAACGTCTTTCTCCTGTTCTTGCCTACTTTTGGACAAATGCGCGTTGCCTACTGCGGACGCCATCTTTCTCGGACGAGTTGCGTCAAAGCAAGTCGAGGATGGTGGCAATCCGGATGGCACTGTCAATTCTGTTCGACGATCAGTCGTTCAATTCACAGTGCTGGAGAGTTTTCGCGGTGTCAGTACATCGAATCTGGAAGTCGAGACCACGGAAGGCTGCTGCGCCTGCGGGATTGAATTCATTGTCGGCGAGTCTTATGTAGTCTTTGCAAATCAATTTCAAGGGAAGCTAACTACAAACGTTTGTACTGCGACCCGACCCGCTGCCAGTGCCGTGGCCCTTATTCCGCAACTCCGTGCACGGACGAGAGGGCAACCAACCTCCGCACTATTCGGCTTGGTAGCTCTGCAGCCGCGACCGCACGCTCACCCCGAGCCGGTGCCCATTGATGCCCTCAGAGGAGTCCAAGTGAAGGCAATCGGAACGAACAGCGAGTTCACTGCCGTTACTGATTCCTACGGCGTTTTCGACTTCAGTAACCTTCCAAATGACAGCTACGTCGTCAGACCAAGCTTAAGCGATTCTTTGAGCAGCAAGGAACTGCTTCAGCCTATGCGTCCGATAATTGTCCAAAACGGGAGTAGCTGCGAATACGGCATTTGGGCGCAATGGAATGGCCGAATTTCAGGCCGCGTGATTGGCCAGGCAGGCGAGCCAGTGCGGGGATTCGTGGCCCTTGATTATGTCGAACCCAAGAAGATGAATGGCGCGACGCAGAGAGAAGTTGGCGGCTTTACGACTGGAGATGAGGGACGATTCGAATTCACGCTCCTGGGGCCTGATCATTACCGCCTTAGCTTCTCTCCCAGTAAGGGGTCAAGCATCGACTTCAATAAACGAGTTGCATACTCAGAAGTGATTACGCTTGAGCGCGGCCAGCAAATCAGTGATATCGTCTTCCAAGTTCCGTAGTTGAATTCTAGGGGAGTCAGGAGTTGAGTAGCGAGACGAGTTGTGTTCCTATTCCGGGACTTTCGCCAGCTTGATTTCCACGCCCGTATTCATGTTGTAGCGTCGGCGGTGTCTCACCCAAAGGTGTTCGATAACTCATCCGCCAGGTCGATCGTCGTCCTCAGCTCTTCGGAGCTGAATAGGTGACCGCAATCGGGAACATTCATAAATTCGAGGTTCGCCAGGAAGCAAGAGTAAAGTGCGGACCCGCTGACTCGGCCATTCGTCAGTTCGCCTTCGCGCCGGTGGAAGTGTCTACATCTGGCACTTCAACGCCCTCATCCCGCAGGAACTGCTTTACGTCCACCTTCGCTTCCAGCCTTATCGCGCGGAGCGTCTTCAAGATTTCCATTAGAGTGCGCTGTATGGCGTAGAGGGCGACGCAGATGCAGGCGAACGCGAGAACTATCCACCAACGTGGGTCAAACAGAGGCAAGGATTCTAACTGAGGACGGGTAGACCCAATTCGAGACTCGCTTGGCTGAAACGGAACAGGCTGCAATAATGCCACGGGACTGTCCAGCATGAAACCATCTCTGAGAACAATTCTGGGCGAATCCCAAATCGCAATCATCGCTATAGCGATACTTCTCGGTCAGGGTTTTATGTGGCTATTCCAACTTGTTTGGGTGCCAACGAGCGGGGCTCTCAACATCTTGAGCGAGGCTATCAAGTATCCGTACGTCCATTATTCCTTCAGAGATATTCTCGGCCTGCAACCCGTCTACATGGCTCTCGCCGGGGCGATTCCTCGCTTTGCAGTAGCGTGGATTCTCTCTCTTTGGGTCTTTGGCGCGGGGCCATTCGAGGCGTTAATTTCCTATCACGTGAGGTCACGTAGAAAACATGGCTAAACGGCTGCAACAGATTTTGGTGGATAGTTATGTCGGAGCCATCGCGCTGGCTCTTCTATTCGCCCAAGGTGTCGGACACTTTTCGAACATACTGGCCATCTCCACGACAAATTGGCTGGTTGAAGGCCCATTTCGGAATACAATGACTCCCGGACTCAGGGTTCAGACCACCTTACCTGAATTGCTGAGAGGGCTTTTTCTTCTTCTAGTTTGCGGTCTGCTGTTGTACTGGCTTTACTTCCGGCGGCCAGAAAGGCAAACAGAGCAGACAGAGCAACTGCAGCAAAGTTAGCGTGCCTACCCTACCAAAGACTTGGCACATTGGCGAAGCTGTCGACTGCGCGGAGCGATTGTACGAACTTTGCGATTCAGCGGTCGTTCGTGCCCGATTCGTCTCCCTCAATCTCTCGTCGCAGCATCCGCGCGAGCCGCAGCGAGTCACCGATGCGGTCCAGTAGTTGCCAAGAAGTCGGCTCGACGTTCTGCTGCGCTGTCCTGATCGCCGCGATACACGACGCAGCCACGAAGAGCGCATTGATCTCACGTTGACGGGCGATCGCGCTGTTCATGGCTCGCGCTCCACCTGCTCCAGCACGAGTCTCGCCAGGCGGATGGAGTCCTTGACTCTGTTGAGAACCCTCGGCGATGTGGGCAAGATCTTGTCCTCGCGCGCGGTTCGCACGGCGGCAATTAACGATGCCGCTATTAGGAGGGCGTTTTTCTGTTGCTGACCCTCGGGCATGAAGCTGACGATAGGCGAATATCTGGCGAAAGTCAATCTCCTTGACGCTGTGAAACCTAAGTGCGAGGATGCGTCCTCGAAAAGGAGATCGTCCATGCCGTCCTATCTAATGCAAGTGGCTTACTCAACTGAAGCCTGGGCCGCCCTGATTAAGAACCCGCAAGATCGTACTCAAGTGATACGCGAACCCATAGAGAAACTCGGCGGTAAGGTGAATGACTTCTGGTTCTGCTTCGGGGACTACGATGTCGTCGGTGTCGTGGATTTTCCTGATAACGTGAGCGCCGCTGCAATCGCAATGGCTTTCGCTGCTGGCGGAGCTTGCAAGTCGGTCCATACGACTCCGCTGCTGACTAGTGCCGAGGCGCTAGCGGCAATCAAGAAAGCCGGGAAATCCGAATATAAATCGATGGTTGCCGCCTAACGAATCGATCTCAAGCAGCAGCTAGAATGGACTCCTTAAACGCAGGCGTCAGCCGAAACGCTGTCTCGGTTACCTGCTTAGCGTCATGAACCATTGCTTCCTTCTCTTGCTCTTGTGCTCATGCGCTCTCGCTATATTTCGATGTCGATGCCAGTTTGGCAACTTCCGCAAAGAATTTGGCTGGGTCGAAATCTGCCTTGCTGTTCAGTAGTGCGCACGCGGCTGTCTCTATGACCGCAGGGTGAAACATTATCGCCTCGGGGTCCTCTGCTGTCTTGCTCCATTCACTCATGCGTTGGTGTGTCGAGATTCGCATGAATGCCAAGATGCGAGTCATCGTTCGCATGAACCGAGTTGAATCCTTGCCACAGTGTTCGAGCACGGCAAAGGCACCACGGTTCAGCGGAATGTCGCTCGGCACCAGCCAGTTACCCGGTGGCGGCGGGTTGTTCCAAACACGAGTCAACGAGTCTACGTTCATTCGACGAGCTGATGCCGCACTGAACAGGCTGAGAGAAAACGCAAAATCCTCCGGGTCTACTTTGCCGTAATCAAGTCCTCGCGGCGGTTTCTTTTTGGGCTCTGACGTCTTTCGGTTCATTGCTGCGATTTTAGCGCTCATGGGAGCTACGCTCTGGCACATCCAGACCTAGCGACGCTCTCAGCCGACGATGCTCTGGCAAGAGTTGAGGAATGGCTGGCCGCGAAGAAGCAGTGGAACCCTTGGTGCGAGGTCTTCACTGAGGTCGCTTCGACCGAGGAGGCTCGCACGGAATTCTGCTACCTCTGGCACAGGATTTATTCGATTCCAGGAAAGCAGATTCTCACACGAGCATTCGAGCTGGCGAAACAGCGGCCAGTGATTCCTTCGCCAAGATATAGCGATGGATACGCCTGTTTCGTATCGATGGCCCGATGGCTGCAGGTACTTCTTGGTCACAGGAACATCCTGCTGAGGCTGCGAACTGCGGCTCCTTTTTTCGACGTTTCACATACGACCGTAGGCCAGTGGTGCAAGCTGGCGGAACTCAATGGACTTCTCAAGCGCACGTAGCAATACCCGAAAGGTGTGCGGCAGGCCGCCGAGTTTCGCTTTGCGGTGCATTGTTTCCCGATGCTGGCGCAAGAAATGTCCATCCGCTGGCCAGACGGAGGGAGTGTGCAGAAACGTGAAAAATAGCCGAGACAACGTCGAGCAGTTGGTCCGCGACTTCGCGAAGGAACAACGGCTCAAGATCGAGACACAAACTGACGGAAGCTGCTGCATCCGTGGAAGCCGAGGAGAAATCTTCCAATATGACGAAAGCCAACTCGCGGTGCTGGTATCCGCAGAAACTACTCGCGCTTGGACCGCAGCGCGAAAGAAGCTCATCGCGGCGGGCTTCACGCTCTATCAGGACGGCGACTGGGAGGGAAGCGCTTTGTTTGACCCAGAGAACGCCGACCAGGCAAACCTCGCGATCGAACTCGCCGGAGTTCGACGCAAGCGCCAGCAATCACCGGGCCAGCTCGCCAACCTGCGAAAAGGCCCCGAGACAGAAGGGGCTCCCGATGCAGGAGGCGCTGGCGGAGCCTCCGCCTAGGCCGAGGTCCGGAAGATTGGACGAGCCGCTCGAAAGGCCCCGAAGTGGCCTCGTCTCGGAGAGCTAGAAGCGGCAAATTTCGGTGCGTAAGAGTGTCTTTAGGGGACCCACTCGTTTCTCAAAAGCGGGGCATAGGGGAGGGGTTAGGGCTTCGCCTGCACGCTCGCTTCACGTCAACGAACCATTCTTAAAGAACGAACCATTCTTATAGGAAGTAAACGATATGAGCTTAAAAATCCCACATCAGGAACCGCCTCATGAAGCGTGGATGGACAGTCGCTCCGCGGGAGCGCATCTGGGTTGTCATCACAAAACCGTGGAGCGCTATGCCAGAACGAGAAAACTTCCTGGATATTTTCAGTTCAATAAATGGTTTTTCCTCAGATCGGAGCTAGACTCTTTCGTCCGAAGTGCGGTATCGTCGGCCAGCCAATCATGCCGTGCGACTAGAGAGGAGAGGTAATTCTTGAAAACACGGCAAAGTTACCAGCACGGTAGTTTGAGAAAGATACGCAGAAAGAAAGGACCAGCGGTTTGGGAGTTTCGGTATCGAGACAACGGCGAGTTTGGTCGGCGAGAGAAGCAGTTGACGTTGAGCACTGCAGATTTTCCAACTGAAACTCAGGTACGTCGCCATCTCGAGGCTCTCTTGTGGAGGATTAACGCAGACAGTCCGCGCTGCCTCTCGAAGGAGCTAACTTTCGGAGCACTAGCAGATCTTTACATTGAGGAAGAGCACTTGAAAGCAATCGCGGCATTGAAACCCGGACAGCCGAATACAATAGGCAGCCTGCGCGTTTCCACTGCCCGAGGTTACCTCCAGATTATCGATAACCACATTCGGCCAAGGTGGGGAATGGCAAAGCTAAGTGAAGTAAGAGCCGCTCAAGTCACCGCCTGGCTGAAGAACCTCAGCTACTCAAGTCTCACTAAGGCTCACATTAGGGCAGTCATGTCTCGCCTATTCAAGAAGGCAATGTTGTGGGAACTTCTGCCACTGGAGGTGAGCCCGATGTCGCTAGTTGAAGTACGTGGAGTCTCGAAGCGGAGGAAAAGGCCAACAGTGCTGACATTTGAGCAATGCGAGGCTTTACTGAATTTGCTTCCTCAGCCTTATCAGACGATGGCTTTGATTGGCCTGTGCTGCGGGTTGAGAGTAAGCGAAATTCTGTCGCTCCGATGGACCGATATCGATTTCGATGGGCTTTCGATGCACGTTACCAGAGCAGTCGTTCGCGGAATTGTTGACGAGGTGAAGACAGAATACTCGGATGACGAACTTCCACTCGACAGCGATTTTGCAGACAGATTGCGGGGATGGAAGCAGCAATGCCCACCATCGAGTGAGGGATGGGTTTTTCCCAGTCCGGTAACAGGTCGTCCATATGAACCGGGTTCAATTCAGCAGAAAGTCATCCGGGTAGCAGGGAAGAAGCTCGGATTACGGAATGTTGGATGGCATACACTGCGGCATACGTATCGCGCATTTCTCGATGCCAGCGGTGCGCCTGTCGGTGTGCAGCAGAAACTGATGCGCCATGCTCAGGTTTCGACAACCATGAACGTGTATGGCAACGCAATAATGGACTCGAAGCGTGAGGCCAACACCAAGGTTGTTAAAATGGTCCTGAAGAACGGAACCAAAGCCGAAAATGTTGCTGTTGTGGGGTTTTGTGGGG
>Ga0126373_10001826_pt1 | contig 15366 bp, 17 predicted proteins | sample PanSoiMetPlot_11_FD_92545 | JGI IMG/M metagenome (GOLD analysis project Ga0126373, IMG submission 92545) | Tropical forest soil microbial communities from Panama - MetaG Plot_11 | ecosystem: Environmental > Terrestrial > Soil > Tropical forest > Bulk soil | place: Panama | collected 2016-02-17 | reverse complement strand
GTGTCTCGGACGACCTCGCGCTCACCCCGCTGCCTCGGATCCTCCGTGATTTCCGGCAGCTGTACCCGCGTATCGACTTGGAGCTGACCGTGGCCCAGAGCGGGGCGCTGCACCGCCGGCTGGCGTCGGGGCATCTCGACGTCGCCTTCGTAAAGCACGATGTGGGCGATGGCGGGGGACGGCTGGTGCGCCGCGACCGGCTGGTGTGGGCGGCGGTGCAGGGGCTGCGGCTTTCCGCCGAGCGGCCGATGCCGCTGGTGGTTTACCAGGCGCCGAGCCTGTCGCGCTCACGCGCCGTCGCGGCCCTCGAGCGGGCCGGCCGTCCGTACCGGATTACGTGTACTGTGCGCGGCGTCAACGGCATTGTGGCCGCGGCCCGGGCAGGCCTGGGCGTGGCGATCTTCGCACGCAGCCTGACGCCGGACGACCTTGTCGAGCTCCCCGGCGGCGCCGACCTCCCCGACCTCGGCGAGATCGACTTCGTGCTGCTTACCAACCCCCGGGCAGCCACCGAGCCGGCCGAGGCGCTTACGACGGCGATCCTGAGCAGTAATGCGGTTAAGAGACCGTGACTGTTTCCGATTGAGCAACATCTGCCCGCCTCAGGCGAGCGATTGTTGCTCAATCGGAGCGGTTACCCGAATCGGCCGCTGATGTAGCCCTCGGTGCGGGGGTCGGTTGGGTTGGAGAAGATCTTCTCGGTGTCGTCCATCTCGACGAGCTGACCCGGCTTGCCCAGACCGCTGAGGTTGAAGAACGCCGTCCGCTCGGACACGCGTGCCGCCTGCTGCATGTTGTGCGTGACGATCACGATCGTGTACGTCTCCTTGAGCGTCTGGATGAGGTCCTCGATCGCAAGCGTCGAGATCGGGTCCAGCGCCGAGCAGGGCTCGTCCATCAGCAGCACCTGCGGTTCGACGGCGATGGCCCGGGCGATGCACAGCCGCTGCTGCTGCCCACCGGAGAGCCCGGCGCCGGGTCGCTTCAGCCTGTCCTTGACCTCTTCCCAGAGGTTGGCACCGCGCAGCGACCGCTCCACGACGCCGTCGAGCTCGCTACGCTTCATCCGCCCGCTGTTCAGTTTGAGGCCGGCGGCGACGTTGTCGTAGATCGACATCGTGGGGAACGGGTTGGGCCGCTGGAACACCATGCCGATGGTGCGCCGCACGTCCACGGGGTCAACGCGGTTGTCGTAGATGTTGTCACCGTCGAGCAGCACCTTGCCCTCGACGTATGCGCCGGCGATCACCTCGTGCAGGCGGTTCAGCGTGCGCAGCACAGTGGACTTCCCGCAGCCGGACGGCCCGATGAACGCCGTCACCGACCGGGGCGCGATCGTGAACGAGCAATCGCTGACCGCGAGGAACTTCCCGTAGTAGATGTTCAGGTTGTCTGCGTCGATGCGCTTGGCCATGAGATGGTCCCGCCTAGTACATGAACTTGGTGTGGCGCCCGATGAGCCGAGCGATGAGATTGAGTGCCATGACGATGATGATCAGGGTGAGCGCCGCCCCCCACATCCGATCGAGAGCGTAGTTGTGGATGGGTTGCCCGGTGAACGATCGGTTTGCGCCGATATTCGCTACCTGAGCATTGATCATGCCCGGAAGCGACGCCTGGTATCCGTTACTGAACAGGTTTCCGTTGACGTTGTCCGTGTAGCCGACCAAGATCAAGATTGGCGCAGTCTCACCGGCGACTCGGGCGATGCCGAGCACGACGCCGGTGATGATGCCTGTCAGCGCCGTCGGCACGGTGATGCGGGTCACCGTCTTCCACTTCGGAACGCCGAGTGCGTACGACGCCTCGCGCAGCTCGTTCGGCACGAGCTTGAGCATCTCCTCGGTGGTGCGCACGATGACGGGAATCATCAGGAGCACCAAGGCCAGCGACACGAGCCAGCCGCCGCGCTGGCCGTGGAAGGTCGTGACGAACACGGCGTAGATGAATAGTGCAGCGACGATGGACGGCACCCCGCTGAGGATGTCGACCATGAACGTCGCCGCACGGGCGAGTGGCCCGCGACCGTACTCGACGAGGTAGATGCCCACCATCACCGAGATCGGGACGGCGATCAGCGAGCACAGCGCCACCTGCTCCAGGGTGCCGAGAATCGCGTGCCACGCGCCGCCACCAGGATCGCGATATGTGCGTGTGCCGACAGGCTTGGTGAACCACCCGTTGCGGGTGATCGCGTGCCAGCCCTTGCTGACCACCGTCCACAGCAGCCAGACCAGTGGGATCAGCGCGATGCCGAAGGCCAGCGTAACGAGCACCGTGGCGAGTTGGTTCTTCGCCTTCCGGGCGACGTGGCTCGTCGACAGGACGGCCGGTGCGACGGCGCTCATGTGAACTCCTTCCGCCGGTTGACGACGCTTCGTGCGGCAGCGTTGACCGCGAACGTCAGCACGAACAGCACCAGGCCGGCGGCGATGAACGCGCCGGTCTGCTTCGGATCGTTGAACTCGGCCGCGCTGTTCGCGATCTTCGACGCGAACGTCTCGCCGCCGTTGAAGATCGAGAAGGTGAACGGGGCGCCCGGAGAGGGCTTGGACAGGATGAGCATGACGGCGATCGTCTCGCCCAGTGCGCGGCCCAGGCCGAGCATCGAGCCGCTGATGAGGCCGGGGCGGCCGTACGGCAGCACGGCCATGCGGATCATCTCCCAGCGGGTGGCACCGAGCGCCCACGCCGCCTCGATGTTCTGCGGCGGGGTGCGCTCGAATACGTCGCGGCTGATAGCGGTGATGATCGGCAGGATCATGATGGCCAGCACGACGCCGCCGTCGAAGATCGTGCCGACGTCGACGTTCTTGTCTTTGAAGAGCGGGAACCCACCCAGGTGGTACAGCGTGCGCTGCACGGACCGCAGGTGCGGTGCCAGCACGATGATGCCCCAGATGCCGTAGATGATCGAGGGGATCGCCGCCAGCAGGTCCACGACATAGGCGACGGGCCGCGCCAGTGGTTTCGGCGCGTAGTGCGTGATGAACAGTGCAATGCCGATCGCGATCGGCACTGCAAGCACCATCGCCACGAGCGAGATGATCACGGTCACCCAGAGCAGGTCGACGATGCCGAAGTGCAACGTTCCCGTGTCGACGCTCCAGTCGCGCGAGAACAGGAAGTTCGACTTGTTGTCGGCGAGCGCCGGGGCGGCGCGCGTGATCAGGAACGCGGCGATCAGGCCGATGAGGAGTACTACGAACAGCCCGGAACCCGCGGCCGCGCCGTGGAAGAGCCGGTCGCCGATGCGCGCCCGGCCGGGACTGACCAGTCCCGCACCGGCGACCGGCGGGCCGCCCTCCAGCGTGCTGACCGCCAACGGCTCTGCCGAAGCGAAGGCGCTGGGCTCACCGCCGCGGATAGGCGCCGCCCCGCGCTCGGCCACCTCGACGTCGGTGCGGGCGTCATCGAGGGGCGTGTCTTCCTCGCTGCGCTGTGTGGGTCCGTCCACCGACTCACCTCCGATGCTAGGTGCCGGCAGTGGCGCGGCAGGCTCGTTGGACGTGCCCCCACGCATGGTCTCTCGATCTGCCACGTCTGTCGCCCCTTACTAGCAAAGTTGTCCGTGTGCCGGGGTGCAACCACCGCGACACACGGACAACCGCATCGACTAGAGCGTCTTAGCTGATCTTGGCGACCGTCGCCTGGACCTTGGTGGCGATTTCGCTCGGCAGTGGCGCATAGCCCAGGTTCGCCAAGTCTTGCTGACCCTGGGTGGACGTGTAGGTCAGGAACGACTTGACCAGCGCGCCGATCGACGAGTTCGAGTACTTCTCGCACGTGATTTCGTACGTCACCAGGATGATCGGGTATGCACCCGGGGTCTTGGTGGTGTAGTCCAGTTTCAGCGTCAGGTCGTCACCGGTGCCGGTGATCTGGGCGGAAGCGACCGCCTTGCCGGCCGAGTCCGCGGTGAGTGCCACCGCGCCGCCGCCGTTGTTTACCTGGGCCATCGAGAGGCCGGCGCTGCCGGCGAACGACCACTCGATGTAGCCGATGCTGCCTTCGGTGGAGCCGATCGCCTGCTGCACGCCCTGCGACTTGGCCTTGCCCTGGCCGGTGCCGGCCCAGGTCTTGCTCGGCTTGGCGGTGAACACGGTCGGCGCGGTCGCGGAGAGGTACTTCTCGAAGTTCTCTGTGGTGCCCGACTCGTCGGAGCGGTAGAACACCGTGATGTTGCTGGAGGGCAGGTTGGCGCCCGAGTTCAGCGACTTGATCGCCGGGTCGTTCCAGGTGGTGATCTTACCGGTGAAGATCTTCGCCATCACGTCCGGGGTGAGCACCAGGTTGGTGACTCCGTTGAGCTTGTAAGCGACCGCGATCGGACCGGTGACCATCGGCAGGTCCAGCGCCGGACCGCCGCATCGCTTCTGCGCGGCTGCCACCTCGCCCTTGTCGGGGTTGAGCGCTGAGTCGGAGCCGGCGAAGTCGACCTGGCCGCCGTTGAACTGCTTCACACCGGCCCCCGAGCCGGTCGGGTTGTAGGCGATCGTCGCGCCGGAGCACTGCTTTTGGTAGTTCTGAATCCACGCCTGGATCGCGTTCGTCTGGGCGGTCGAGCCCTCGGCCTTCAAGCTGCCGGACGCACAGGCTGTTGAGCCACCGGTGGCGGTCGTGCCACCTGCGGCCGGCGTCGTCGTGCTGCTCCCCTTGTTGCTGCTCGAGCCGCAGGCCGCCAGCGCGAGCGCGCCTGCAAGCAGGGCCGCTGGTACGCCAGTCCGGTACAGCTTCACGTTGTTGACCCCTTCGTCATGTGTCTAAGCCGGATATCAACCCCGCAAGGTAGGGCGATCAAGTGGCGCTTCGGGGTGGCTCAGGTAAACGCAAGGTGAACGCAGGCAGGCACGCATATGACGCTTCCTAGACCGGCACATGTCCACGGGGTAAACGGCCCTCACGGTCGGGCGTACTGCGCGTCCATGTCGTACTGCGCGAATCCGTAACGGCGGTACATCCGCATCGCGGCACTGTTGGACTCGTCGACGTAGAGCATGACCTGCGCCACACCGCGCCCGGCCAGGTACGCGAGCCCCGCGCAGAGCAGCGCTGGTCCGAGATGCAGGCCTTGCGCCGCGGGAGCCACGCCCAGGACGTATACCTCGCCGACGCCGGTCGGGTGCACCTTCGTCCAGTGGAAGCCGATGAGCGTGTCTTCCCGGAACGCCAGCAGGAGGCCGGACGGGTCGAACCACGCTTCGCGCTCGCGCACCTCGAGGTCGACGCGCGTCCAGCGGCCCTGCTCGGCATGCTCGGCAAAGGCAGCGGCATTCACGGCGAGCCACGCGTCTTCGTCCTGCCCTGGGACGAACCCACGCAGTCGCACGCCCTCCGGAAGCGACACCTCGGGTAGGTCGGACAACGGCCGGCGCAGCTGCCACAGCACCCGCTGCTCGGTGTAGCCGCGTGCCGTAGCGGCTACGGCGACCGGGCTGCGCTTGCCGTGCGACCACACGACGGGCCGCGGTACGAGGCGTTCCAGTTCCGTTAGCAGTGCCGCGGTGGCGTCGCTCAGGTCGGCGATCTCGGCGACGTCGTCGTCGAGCTGCGCGTACCCGTCCAGTTCGCCGGCGACGAGGTGCACCAGACCGGGGCGGGTCGCGGCGAGCTGGAGCAGGGCGTGCTCACTCAGCGGCGGCGCGCCGTCACGCGCCTGCACCGCCTCGACCAAGGCGACGATCTGATTGCGCAGGCCGTCGTCGAGAACGTCGAAGACGGCAACCCGCACGCGCTCGAAACTACAGGTCGACGAGGTCGCCGGCGGTGACGCGGCGGGACTCACGGGCGGCCGGGTCGGCCGACGGGCGGACGAACTTGTACCCGACGTTGCGCACCGTGCCGATCAGCGCCTCGTGCTCCGGGCCGAGCTTGGCGCGCAGCCGCCTGACGTGTACGTCGACGGTGCGGCTGCCGCCGAAGTAGTCATAGCCCCAGACCTCCTGGACCAGGTGCGAGCGCGTGAACACCCGGCCGGCGTGCTGGGCCAGGAACTTCAACAGCTCGAACTCCTTGTACGTGAGATCGAGGGCGCGGCCCGAAATGCGGGCGGTGTAGGTGGTGTCATCGATGACGAGGTCGCCGATCTGGACGTGTTCCGGCGTCGGGTCGGCCGAGCGTGCGTGTCGGTCCACGGCGAGGCGCAGCCGGGCGTCGAGCTCGGCCGGGCCGGCCGTGTCGAGGATCACGTCGTCGATCGTCCAGTCGGCGGACAGCGCAATGAGCCCGCCCTCGGTCAGCACCGCCAGCACCGGAGTATTGCCGTCGAGCGCCGCAAGGACACGGGTGAACGAGCGAGCACCGGCCAGGTCGCGCCGGGCGTCGATCAGGATGACGTCGCCGGGGGTGTGCTCGATCAAGCGGCCGGCGTCCAACGGGAGCACGGTCACGGAGTGCGGCAGTAGGCCCAGCGCGGGCAGCACTTCGGTGGTGGGCTGCACAGCACCGGTAAGTAGGACGAGTTCCAAGGCGCGTCTCCTGATTGGCGAGACCAGGCGGCGGTGCCCAGCGGCGTCCTAGGCAGGATAGCAACGTGGCTCCTGCCCAGCTCGTCAGATTGACCACGTCGGACGGCGTGGCGATCGCCTGTGACCACTGGCCGGCCAACACTGCACTGGCCTACGTCGTGGCGCACGGCTTCACCGGTTCGAGCCGGGTACCGCGGATGCGGCGCATCACCGAACAACTGGCCGCAACGGGCGCCGGTGTGCTGGCGCTCGACTTCCGCGGCCACGGCCGCTCCGGTGGGTACTCGACGCTGGGCGACCTGGAGGTTCGTGATGTCGCCGCTGCCGCCGCGTTCTTGCGTGCGGCCGGCCATGCGCGGATCGCGCTGGTGGGGTGGTCGATGGGCGGCTCGGTAGTGCTGCGCTACGCGGGACTGGGCGGTGACGCCGACGCCGTGGTCAGCATCAGCTCGCCGGGTCACTGGTGGGAACGCGGCACTGCGCCGATGCGCCTCGTGCACTGGGCGGCCGAGACACGCGCCGGCCGGCTCGTCACGCGGCTCGCCACCGGGACCCGGCTGCGCAACTTCGAGTGGCAGCGACTGCCCGAGTCACCCGTCGAAGTGGTGGCCGCGATCGCGCCGCGTCCATTGCTGATCGTCCACGGCGACGCCGACCGGTACTTCCCGCTGCGCCACGGCGAGGCGCTGGCTGCAGCCGCGGCAGACGCCGCGTTCTGGGCGGAAGCCGGCATGGGCCACGCGGAGAGCGCTACCACGCCCGCGCTCGTCCGGCGTGTTGATGGCTGGGTTCGACAGGCGCTCGAGGTTGCGACTCTGCGACCATGAGAGTCGTGGCGAGCGACGGCAGGCGGGTGGACCCACTGAGCGTCACCGCGCAGTTCCCCGCAGTCGACGCATATGCCTTAGGGCCGTACGACCCGAATCCGTACGGCGGCCGACTCCCGGACATGCCACTGCGGCAACGCCCGCCGGGGCGCGTGAGCCATCTCGGCGGTGCGCTGGCGGCAGCAATCGTCACGGCGGGACTGATTGTCGCGGCGAACTACGGCGCCACCCAGCTGCTGATCGCGGTGGCGGCAGCGCAGGGGCTGCTGGTGCTCACGTGGGTGTTCGGCACGGCAGTGCCAGGCCGGCTCGGCGCGATCGTCGTCGGCGCCCTGGCCGCAGCCGGAGCCGACCTCATCGTGTCGCGCTGGCCGCACGGTCAGCTCGGCACGCTGGCGGTCATCCTCGGGCTGGCGATCCCGGCGATGTTCATTCACCAGCTCACCCGAGGTGTGGTGCGGACCCGGGTCGTCGAGTCGCTGTCCGATCTCGCGTTGCTCGTGGTCGCCGTCGTGGCGCTGCCCGCGTACATGCAGCTCGGGCACGAGATGCTCGGCACCCGGATGGTGACCGCCGTCGCCCTTGCCGCCGGGGGCGCCCTTGTCGTGGGGCACCTCGTCGACATCTTCTGGCCGGTGCCGCGCTTCGACGCGAACGTGCCGCGCGGCCTGCTCGCCGTCATAGTCGCCGCCGGGGTGGGAACCGTCGCGACATACGTGCGGCTACACAACACTGTGGACTTCGCGTCCGGGCGCTCGCTGACCCTCGGCGCGTCGATCGGTGCGATCGTGAGCCTGTTCGCTGTCGGCGCCGCATTCATCCAGTACGGGTTGCCGCAGCGCGGACGGCTCGCCGCGATCACCCGTCCGATCGCCGGCGCACTGATGTCGCTCGGGCTGCTGGCACCGATCGGCTACCTGCTTTGCCTGCTCATCCGTGGGTAACGGTTCCGGCTTTGCTCAGCTGGGTACAGTGCCCCGCGTGAACGACCTAGAAGTGGCACGGCTGGGGCGCCGCCGACGCTGGCCGTGGGTCACTGCGATCGCCGTCGTCGCGCTGGTCGGCCTGCTCGTGGCGGCCGACCGCGTCACCGCCGCTCTGGCTGAGTCCGCGGTTGCCCAGCGCATCGACCAGCAGTCGCCTTTCGTGGGGACGGACAGCAAGGCCCACGTGTCGATCAACGGCTTCCCGTTCCTGACGCAGGCGCTCGCCGGCCGGTATGACGACATCCAGGTCACTGGCAGCGCCCTGGCCATCGACCAGGTGAACGGCGTCGACCTCGAGGCGCATATGCACGGTGTCCACGTCCCGCTGAGCAACGCGATCAACCGCGATGTGAAATCGCTGCCGATCGACCACGTCGACGCAACGGCGACGGTCCCGTTCGCCGAGGCGGCGCGACTCACTGGTATCAACGGGCTGCAGCTGTCCGACGACCACGGCGCGCTGCGCGTCTCGCTCGGCGTCAACGTGCCGACCATGGGCGATGTCACCGCCTCGGCGGACGCCAACGTCCATCTCGACGGCAACCGCGTCTCGTATCAAGTGGGCCAGATCGAACTCAACGGGGCGCCCATACCGGCGGCGCTCTCGTCCGCGATCCAGCAGCAGATGAACGGTGCGCTGCGTCTGCCGCAGCTGCCGTATCACCTCCAGGTGACCGCTGTCCGCGCGACACCATCCGGCATCCAGGCCACGGCCCGGGCCGACCACATCGTCGTCGAAACTGATTAATCCGCCGCTGTTCTTATCCCGCCCACGCGAACCCGTGTCTGCACCGCTCGCTTCGCTCGGGTGCATCCCCGGGTCCGCTCCGCGCCTTCGGCGCGGGCCGCGTCGCGGCGGCGGGGCTCTTCGCGCGAGCGCTCATCGCGTACGTGCTTTCGGGTTTTGCCCGGGCCCGGCAGGCGGCTACGCTCTTGGGCCATGGGTTCCGTGAGCACTCCTCTGCTCACTTCGCGCCGCGCGGTCGACCTGTGCCGTGTGGGCAGCTGCCTGTGTCACGCCCGCTGATCGGGCGCTTTCTTTCGTATCGCGCCGCCCCGCGCTTTATCCCTTGTCTATAGCTTTGCCCACGTCTATCGCTAAAGAGGAGAAACCTATGAGCCGTGCTGACGTTCTGGTCTCGGCCGACTGGGCCGAGGAGAACCTGAACACCCCAGGCGTGGTCTTCGTCGAGGTCGACGAGGACACCACCGCATACGACGGCGGCCACATCCCCGGGGCCGTCAAGCTCGACTGGAAAACCGACCTGCAAGACCCGGTGGTCCGTGACTTCGTCAACAAGGACCAGTTCGAGAAGCTGCTGTCTGAAAAGGGCATCGGCAGCGAGGACACGGTGATCCTTTATGGCGGCAACAACAACTGGTTCGCCGCCTACGCCTACTGGTACTTCAAGCTGTTCGGGCACGACAGGGTCAAACTGCTCGACGGAGGCCGCAAGAAGTGGGAGCTCGACGGGCGCGAGCTCTCGAAGGACACCGTGTCCAGGCCGGCTACCGCCTACACGGCGAAGGACCAGGACACGTCCATCCGCGCGTTCCGCGACGAGGTCATCGCCGCGATCGGCAAGAAGAACCTGATCGATGTTCGTTCGCCGGACGAGTTCGTCGGCCGGCTGCTGGCCCCGGCACACCTGCCGCAGGAGCAGGCGCAGCGGGCGGGTCACATCCCGACCGCGCTGAACATCCCGTGGAGCAAAGCGGCCAACGAGGACGGCACCTTCAAATCCGACGACGACCTGCGCAAGCTCTACGCGGACGCCGGCCTTGACGAGTCGAAGGACACCATCGCCTATTGCCGGATCGGTGAACGGTCGAGCCACACCTGGTTCGCGCTGCACGAGCTGCTCGGCTACCCGGATGTCAAGAACTACGACGGCTCCTGGACCGAGTACGGCTCCCTCGTGGGCGTCCCGGTCGAGAAGGACGTCTGATGTGCGGCGCGCCGGCGCAGGCGCCGGAGCTGCCTGCATACGTCGATGTCACCAAGGAGACCGTGATCTACGGCGTCGTCTCGCGGGAGGGCGCTCCCGTGCCCGCGGCGTACGTGCGGTTGCTGGACGCATCGGGAGAGTTCACCGCCGAGGTCGTAACGAGCGCGACCGGCGACTTCCGGTTCTACGCGGCGCCCGGCCAGTGGACGCTATCCGTGCTGCACCGCGACGGGTCGGCGCGCAAGCCGGTCGACGCTGCCGGGCCCGGACTCGTGGAGGCGTCAGTCGTCCTCAGCTAATACACGAGGGCCTGAGCATCGTCGCGCAGTACTTCCTCGACGAACGATGCTGATCCGGCGATGCGCACTCCGGTGAGCACCTCGTCCTCGGTGACGTTGCGCCGTGCCGCGCACTGCGTGCATACCGTGAGGGTGCCGCCGGCGAGCACGGCGTCGCGCAACTCCGCGAGCGGAGTCGCCTTGGGGAGGGCAAAGTCCTCCGCGCGTCCCGGCACGGCAAGCCACGTTGCGTCGCCCGTGAGCCACAGCGACACCGTCGCGCCCGCCGACAGCGCCGTTGCGGCCACGGTGAACGCCTGGTTGCATCGCTCCGGATCGTCCACGCCGGCAGTGCACTTCACCACAAGAGACCTGCGCATGCAGCTATCCTGCCTGGCATGGAAGGCGCGTATCTCGCCGTCTTGGTGATCGCTTTTGTCGGCCTGGGCGTCGCGTGCCTCTACGTGGCCTACAAGCTGCTCGTGCGGTGACCGACACAACTGACCTACGAGCAGGCGTGCCGCTCTCGGATGAGCTGCTCGCCGTGCTGCCGCTGGTCGGCAAGTGGGCGGGGCGCGGGATCGGCGTCGTCGCATCGACCGGAGCCGGCTTTGCGTTCCGTCAGCACGTGACATTTGCCCACGACGGACGCCCGTTCCTCGCCTATGAGTCGCGTAGCTGGCTGATCGACGACGACGACCGCGACATCCGGCCGGCGTTTCGCGAATCGGGTTTCTGGCGGCCGGGCGCGGGCCCGGACGACCTCGAGGTCCTCACCGTGTCGATCACCGGCCTTGCGCAGCTGTTCGTGGGGACGGCGGGCGACGGGCGCTGGGAGATCGCCACTACATCGATCGTCGGCACGCCGACGGCCAAGCAGGTGGCGGGCGAGCGCCGCCTCTACGCGATCTCCGGCGACACGCTCGCCTACGCCACCGAGCTGGCGTTGACCCCGGACGAGTACACCCCGCACCTGAACGCCACGCTGCAGCGCGTGAAGGCGATGCAGTAAGCCGGCGTCGCTACTGCTGGCAGCGCCGTTCCGGCTGGAGCCGATGCACGGGGTCGAAGCGGCTCGTCACCCGGTAGCTTCCGGCGTCCGGGACGGTGATGTTCAGCCAGCCGGTGGCGTTGGCCAGGCAAACGCCACTCGCGAGCGTCCCGTCCAGGTGCTGGACCGTCAGGTATGGAGACCACCGCACACGCAGCTGGACCGCCAACGGGCCGGATGTCTGGATCGTGATGCGCGTCGGTTCGACGCTGAGCACCCGTGCGCCCTCGGCGAGCGTCGTCGCGTCCGTGACACGGTAGAGCTGCCACGACTCGTTCGACCACACCAGCCTCAGGTAGTCGAGGCCACCCGCCACCAGCTTGGACTCGTTGACCGCCGAATAGTCGAGCTTCCCGGCGGGGACGGCCACCCAGCCGACGGCCAGCTGGTGCAGCCACTGGTGGTAACTCGCCGCGGTGAGGGCATCGTCCTTGTAGAAGATCGGGTCGTTGGCCACGTCGGCCTGCCGGTCCCAGCCGCGCGCGAGTGAGACCTTGCCGGCGAGGTACACCGTGGCGAAGTGGTTGACGGGGTCCAGCACTTCGAGGCGCTCACCGACCGCACCCGGCCCGGCGCCGGCCTGCTCGCTGGCTAGCGCGCCCAGCAGTGGCTGGTAGAACGCCGCGGTGGTGGATGGCGCAGCCGTCGACGACACCTGCTCGACCACGTCCCACGTCGGCCAGAGCGCGAGTAGCGCCAGCACCAGGGCGAGCATCCAGCGACGCAGCGGCGAATACGCGACCACGATAGGGGCGGCGCAGATCCAGGCGAGCCGAGTCACGTTGTTGCCGATGGCGCCCGGCACGGCGAGGAAGACCGGCAGGGCCAACATGAGCAACAGCGCCGATACGCGCACGACCCGCGTCGGGCAGAACAGCGCTACGCCGATGCACATCAGCATGGCGGGGATGAGGTCCGTGGCCTGGAACGGCATCCGCCCGGTGTCGGGGAACAGCACGGCCATGCCGACGCCGATGACGAGCAGCATCGCCGCGATCGCGATGGAGGTGCGGCGCCGCGACTCGTCGGTGAGCACCACGGCGAGTAGGACCAGACCGAGGAACAGCCCGGCCAGTGGGCTGGCGAAGTAGGCGGCTACGGCAAGCGGTGCGGCGAACAGGGCTCCGCGCTTCTGCAGTGCCAGTAGCGACGCGGCGGCGAGCGTGACGCCGACCGCGAACGTCACCCGGCCGTCGAGGAGGTTCGCCATCGCGGCGACCGAGAACGCGACCGCACCCGCCCGCGGGCGTCGCGAATTGGCCACCAGTCGGCCGGTGATCACACCGCCCGCGACGGCGGCGGCGACACCGGTCGCGCGTACGCCGAAGATCGCCATGGAACTCGGGGTCAGCAGGCTGTACGTCGGCAGCGACAGCCCGCCGAACCAGCCCGTCCACCAGGAAACGTTCCCGGCCGATCGGACGACATTCGCGCGCGCGATCTGCGCGGCGAGGTCAGGAGCGAGCGGCTGCCAGGCGAGATACACCACGGCAAGGACGCCGCTGACCACCGCTGCCCAGCCGGCTGGGGAGAGCCGGCCGACCGCTCGTTGTAGTCGGCTTGTCAACTCGCCGGCACGCATGGCCTGGCTGATCATCAATACCTTCACTGCGAAGTGGACGCGGCGCTGCGCACATCCGCGTGACGCTGTGTCTTTGTCTAGAACACGCTGTACTCGAGATTACCCGCCGAGGGCCTCCCGGACGGGTAACGCAGCCCCCGAACACCTTCCGCGCACGCGGACCGGTTGGACAAAACCGGCGGTTCGGGGGCCGGGTAGCTGCCGGGTATTGCTGCGCCGCCAGGGCGCAAGCGCCGGTAGCGGCTAGCGGACAGCCACCTCACGTGTCCGATATGTACTCAACTCCGGACCACCTCCTTCCTCGTGTGTCGTCACCGTACGGCCGGGTGCTGACAAGGGGCAATGTGTTTGCCGGTGATCCCTCAACAATCACGCTATGAGCACAACCTTCGCGGCAATGAGCGCTCGCGCGACAGCGGGGAGTGAGCAATGCAGGCGACTACGGGGTCATGGAGTCTCGCGCGAACAGCCCGCCACCAGCAGGGGATGCTTCAGAACCCGGCGAGTTTCTGCACGGTCCGTACGAGGTCGATATCGCGCGGCCGCGGCCGGCCGTCCAGCTCGACGACGTCGACCGGGCCACGCACCGTGCTAACCAGGAACACCGCGTCGGCGGCGTCCAGGTCGGCGACGGTGCCCTCGGCGTAGGACGGCCGCCAGCCGTTCTCGGCGGCGCGCGCGAAGAGCCGCTCTTGCGTCGTGCTGGCCAAGATGCCGGTAGGGCCGGGCGGCGTCGTGCGCATGGCCTCGCCGACCGTCCAGACAAGGGCGGACGTCGGTGCCTCGAGCACGCGGCCGTCCACGCTGACGAAGATCACGTCATCGGCGCCGCGGCGCACCGCCTCGCGCTGCGCCGCCATGTTCACCGCGTAGGAGATCGTCTTGACGCCGCCGAGCAACCATGGCGCGTCGGCATAGGCGTCATACGCAGTTCCACGGCTCAGCGTGATCGCACGGACGCCGTCGCGGCGCTGGGCGGCAAAAGCCGCCGGCAGCTCGCCGATTGTGACGATGCCGGTCGGCACGCCGCCGGGACGTCCGCGGCTGAGGAACCATCGCATGCTGCCCTCGAGACGCGGCGACCATGCGGCGAGCGCCTCGTCGATGAGGGCGCGCCAGCCGAGCTCGTCGAATTCGAGGTCGACGGCGTTCGCCGAGCGGTGCATCCGCGCGATATGCGCTTCGAGCTTGTCGACTGCACCGTCGATGACTCGGCATCCCTCGAAGCAGCCGTCACCACGGGTGAATCCCAGGTCGTCAGCGGTGACCACGGGCGTCTCGGGGTCGACGAGGCCAGCGCCCAGAATCCCCAGAACTCGCACCGGTACAGGCTACCTACGATGGAGGGGATGACTGACGATCTGGCCGTGCGGCTGCATTCCCACGGGCTGCGTATGACGCCGCAGCGCGATCACGTGCTTGCGGCGGTGCGCCGGCTCGGTCATGCGACCCCGGAGCAGATCAGTGACGCGGTGCCCGGCGTCGACATCACCACCGTCTACCGCACCCTCGAACTGCTCGAGCAGCTCGGCCTGCTACGGCACACGCATCTGGGGCACGGCGCGCCGTCGTTCCGTCCGGCGGACGACGAGCATGTCCACGTCGTGTGCCACGCCTGCGGCAGCGTCGCCGACGCGCCGGAGAGTCTGGTGGACGAGCTCGCGGCCCGGCTCCGTGGCGAGCAAGGCTTCGTCCTGGACCGGGCACACTTCACGGTGTTCGGGCGGTGCCGCGACTGCGTGGAACAAACGGTGGGCGAGGAGCGATGACAACTGACGTGTTGATGTCTGCTGTGCCGGCGCATTACGGCGACCCGCTGCGCGAGCAGCGTGTGCTCGAATCGTCCGCAGGGGTGATCGATCGTTCGGATCGCGGCGTGCTCGTCGTTCCTGGCGAGGACCGCCTCTCCTGGCTGCACACCATCTGCTCGCAGCACGTCGCTGATCTGGCAGACGGCGAATCGACCGAGGCGCTGGTTCTCTCGCCGCACGGACACGTCGAGCAGCACTGGCAGGTCACCGAGCTCTCCGGCACGGTGTGGCTGGACGTCGAGCCCGGTGCCGCCGGGGATGCGCTCGCGTACCTCGAGAAGATGCGCTTCCTCAAGCGGGTGGAGCCGGCCGATGTGTCGGCAGACTGGGCAGTGCTCACGGTGAGCGGACCGTCCACGGGCGAGGTGCTGCGGGCAGCGTCGTTGCCAGAGGCCGGAGCGCTGCCGGGGGGTGG
>Ga0126373_10001825_pt1 | contig 15367 bp, 14 predicted proteins | sample PanSoiMetPlot_11_FD_92545 | JGI IMG/M metagenome (GOLD analysis project Ga0126373, IMG submission 92545) | Tropical forest soil microbial communities from Panama - MetaG Plot_11 | ecosystem: Environmental > Terrestrial > Soil > Tropical forest > Bulk soil | place: Panama | collected 2016-02-17 | reverse complement strand
GCTGGGGGTGGTCCCGTTTCACTTATGGACGCCCGACGTCTACGAAGGCGCACCAGCTCCGGTCACCGCATTCGTCGCGACGGTTTCAAAGACCGCAGTCTTCGCGCTACTGTTGCGCTTCTTTTACCATCCCGGCGTGCAACAGTATCGCGCGGTCTACGTCGCGTTCGTGATGATTGCAGTGGCCTCGATGGTTGTCGGCAATGTGGTGGCCTTGCTGCAAACCAATGTGAAGCGCATCCTCGCCTACTCGTCCATCGCGCATTTCGGCTACATGCTGGTGGCGTTTTTGGCAGGTGGAGATATGGCCGTCGAGGCAGTGACCTTCTACCTTGTGGCGTACACCGTGACCACGCTCGGCGCCTTTGGGGTGGTGACCGTTCTCTCCGACTCCCGCCGCGATGCGGACAGACTGGACGATTACCGAGGGTTGTTCTGGCGTCGCCCGGTCGTTACCGGCATCTTCACCGTGATGTTACTTTCGCTGGCCGGCATTCCCGCAACGATGGGTTTTCTGGGCAAGTTCTACGTGCTCGCCGTGGGGGCCTCGGCCACGAAATGGTCGCTCATCATCATCCTGGTCATGACCAGCACGATCGGTCTGTTCTACTATCTGCGCGTCCTTGTTGCGTGCTATGCCGCATCATCCGAGCGCGACGCATCCGTGCAACCAGTCGTCTCCGTCAGCGGCTTCGTGTTGGCAGGGCTGACGATCCTGCTCATTTGGTTTGGAATTTATCCTGCGCCGTTGCAGGACGTGATCCGGAGGAACAGTGGGCTGGCCGTGGCCGGAGTGCCAGCACGGGAGCCGGCCAAGCTCAGCGTGCGCCACGGCTCGGGAACGTCAGTGAGTAGTGATCGCAACTAGGGGAGGACTACCAGAGTGGATTCCGACAACCAGCACCGCGGTGCGCGAGGAGTGGGAAAGGTGGTGGCTATGGAGCTCGAATACCAGGATACACCTGATGTCTCGTTTCCGGTCTCGACACGCCGAACATGTTTTGAATGGGTTACTCGAGCGGCGGCTGGCCTGATCGGGCTCGGATGGGCCGTTCCGCTGGTTGGTGATGTGAGCGCTCTGGCACTGAAGCGTCGCGCACAGTCGTGGGTGGACATCCCGGCGGTGGATCAGCTGCCGGTCTACGCACCTTGGTTTGGGCTCTCACTGGGATGGAACCGACCAACCAGTCAAGTGCTTTTGCCATGGCAGCTCGGCATGAAGAAACGATCAAGAGGTCCCTTCTGCCTCTTCATCAAGCGTCCGGAAGGTTCGGCATGAGGAACCCACTTCCACTTGTCTATCTGGCCAGGCACGGTGAGACGGCCTGGAGCCTCTCCGGCCAACACACTGGGCGCACTGATCTGCCGCTGACGGAGCGCGGCCAGCGCAACGCGGGTCGGTTAGGGGAACGGCTCAAGGAACTCGCGTTTGTCGACGTGTTGACCAGTCCGCTACAACGCGCAGCCCGGACCTCCGAGTTGGCCGGATTCGGGGCCGTCGCCAAAGTGGATCAGGACCTGGTCGAATGGGACTACGGCCAATACGAGGGGCGCCGCACCGCCGAGATTCATGCAGAGCATCCAGATTGGCAATTGTTTCGCGACGGCTGCCCCGGAGGGGAAACGCCGGAGCAGATCGGCGCTAGGGCCGACCGGGTCGTGAATCGAGTGCGGAGGATTCAGGGGAACGTGCTGCTGTTCTCGAGCGGGCATTTCCTGCGAGTGGTCGCGGCTCGCTGGCTCGGGCTCGAACCGGGCAGCGGTCGATACTTCCTGCTGGAGACGGCCAGCCTGAGCGTCCTGGGTTATGAACACAGCCCCTCGGAGCCGGCGATTCGATTGTGGAACGATACTCGTCATGTGGGCATGTAACCCGATGCGCGAGCGAACACAGAGGGTACCGCGATGACCACAGAAGAGATGGTCGCTCCGGCGACGCGTGCGGAACAAGAGGAGAGAGCAACGCTTCTCCAACCAGACGGGTCCCGCACGATTTCATTCACAGGCACGGACAGTGCGTTCGACGAGCGGCACCTCGTCTTCGGCAACGTCGTTGATCTCACGGCGGCGGGTCCACGTGAGCGTGGTGAGGCGATCGCCCGTTCGGTGCGCGATGTCTTGTCGCAGCGATGGATCCGCACGGAAAACCTCGATGACCGCGAAAATCAGAAACGTGTCTATTCCCTCTTGAGGGAGTGTTATGTGGCGGGATCTGGAACGTTCTCCAGCGACCGCACGATCGCTCACTCTGCCAACGAGATCTGGAATGCCCAGCCGTGCGTGGTGGAATAGGCAGGAGATGTCTGCGCCACGCCTGAGGAAAGAGGAATTATGCCAGTCAGCCCATACGCAGGGAAGCCCGCCGACCCGTCGCTACTCATCAATGTTCCCCGGTTGGTGACCGCCTATTATACCGGGCGGCCGGATCCATCGGTGCCCGGGGAGCGCGTCGCCTTTGGCACGTCCGGACATCGGGGTTGCTCACTCGACAACGCCTTCAATGAGGCACACATCCTTGCAATCACCCAAGCGATCTGTCTCTACCGCACAGAGCAGCGCATTGACGGACCGCTGTTCATCGGCATCGATACGCACGCGCTGTCGGAACCCGCATTTGCCAGCGCCTTGGAGGTCCTGGCGGCGAACGGGGTCGAGGTCATGGTCGCTGCCGACGATGGTTATACGCCGACGCCGGTCATCTCACATGCTGTGCTCACCTACAACCGCGGTCGACGCCGAGGCCTGGCTGACGGGATCGTCATCACGCCATCGCACAACCCGCCCCGGTTCGGCGGCTTCAAATACGATCCTCCCCACGGCGGACCAGCGGACGAGCATGTAACTGAATGGATCGAGCGGCAGTCCAACGCGTTGATTGCCGACGGCCTGCGTGGAGTGGCCAGAGTTCCGTTCGAGCGAGCGCGGAAAGCCTCTACCACGCATTCGCACAACTATCTCCATGCGTATGTGAGTGATCTCCTTTCGGTGGTAGACATGGAGGCGATTCGAGACAGCAAGGTTCACACTGGAGTGGATCCGCTCGGCGGTGCCAGCGTGGCGTACTGGGATGCCATCAGTGACACCTACAACCTCAGCCTCGAGGTCGTGAATCACGCGATCGATCCGACGTTCCGCTTCATGACCGCGGACTGGGACGGCCAGATCCGCATGGACCCTTCCTCGCCCTACGCCATGGCCCGGATGGTGGCCCTCAAGGAGCGATTCGACGTGGCCTTCGCAAGCGATACGGATGCTGATCGACACGGAATCGTCAGCCACAGCCAGGGATTGCTGGAGCCGAACCATTACCTTTCCGTCGCGATCGGCTACTTGTTCGCCAACCGCCCTGCGTGGCCGGCCTCGGTCGCTGTCGGCAAGACCCTCGTCAGCAGCAGCATGATCGATCGCGTAGCGGCACGCGCGAAGCGACGGCTGGTCGAAGTTCCGGTGGGCTTCAAGTGGTTCGTGGAAGGACTCGTCGATGGCTCGATCGGCTTCTGCGGCGAGGAGAGTTCGGGAGCGACCTTCCTCCGGCGCGATGGCACGGTCTGGACGACAGACAAAGACGGACTGGTGCCGAACCTATTGGCTGCGGAGATCGCCGCCCGGACCGGCAAGGATCCGGGTGAACATTATCGGGAACTGGAGACCCAGTTCGGCGCGCCACACTACACCCGTATCGACGCACCGGCCACGCCCGAGCAGAAGGCGAGGTTGGCAAAACTGTCGCCTGATGTGGTCGCGGCTTCCACTCTGGCCGGCGAGCCGATCATGGCCAAGCTCACGCGTGCGCCAGGCAACAATGCCCCGATCGGTGGAGTGAAAGTGATGGCTGAAAGCGGGTGGTTTGCGGCCCGACCGTCGGGCACCGAGAACATTTACAAGATCTACGCGGAGAGCTTCAAGGACCAGGCTCATCTGAACGCGATTGTCAGTGAGGCCGAGATGATGGTGAACACAGCGCTGAACTCTTCTCGTCCGAGCCGGGGGCTCGTAGAGGGACAACCATGAGCGACAACAGGCTGCCATTGAGTCTTCCACCTTTCGCGCCGACATACCGTGCCTCTGGCTTGCTGCTGCACGTCACCTCGCTGCCCTCGCCTTACGGCATCGGCGATGTGGGACCGGCCGCCGTATCCTGGGTCGACCGTCTTGACCAAGCCGGCCAGCGATGGTGGCAGGCGCTGCCGCTGGGCCCCACGGGATACGGCAACTCGCCGTATCAATCCTTGTCCTCCTTCGCCGGGAACGAACTGCTTATCAGTCCAGACTGGCTGATCGAGGATGAGCTGTTGCGGGCGAGTGACTGGCAGGTGCGCCCCTTTCCGCAAAGCACAATCGACTACAAGACCGTCATTCCTTTCAAGCAGGGGTTGCTCAACACAGCCTGGACCAACTTCAGCGCCGGGGCGCGTGCGGATCTGCGTACTGCCTATCAGCAGTTCCGCCATGACCAGATGCACTGGCTAGAAGACTACGCGCTCTTCCGGGCGCTAAAGGCCAGGTTCGGGGAGGCGTATTATCTCGATTGGCCGGCAGAATTGGTCCAGCGCAAGCCGGAGGCCCTGGATCGCGTTCGACACGAACTGGCGAACCAGGTCGCCCAGGTGTGCTTCGCGCAGTTCCTGTTGTTCCGCCAAGGCGAGCGACTCAAGGCGCACGCCCATAGCAAGGGCGTGGGCTTGATCGGCGATCTCCCCTTCTTCGTGTCGCCCGACTCGAGCGATGTGTGGGCCCACCCGGAGTTGTTTCTGCTGGACAAGCAGCGCCGGCCACGCGTCGTTGCCGGTGTGCCTCCCGATTACTTCAGCGGGGAGGGACAGCTCTGGGGCAACCCCATGTATGACTGGGACGCGCTTCGGCAGGCAGGCTATCGTTGGTACATCTCTCGGTTGCGGTCGCTGCTGGCCCACGTCGACGTGATTCGCCTGGATCATTTCCGTGCCTTCGCAGCGGCGTGGCAGGTACCGGCCGGAGCATCGACCGCGCAGTCGGGAAAGTGGGTCCCCGGTCCTGGCGCGGATGTATTTCAGGCCGTGCACAGCGAAGTAGGCGCTCTCCCGTTTGTCGTCGAGGACTTGGGATTGATCACCCCTGACGTGTATGGGCTCCGCGATCAGTTTCACTTCCCGGGAACGCGGGTGCTTCAGTTCGCGTTCGACGGCGATGCCGATAACCCTTACCTCCCTGAGCACTACCCGATCAACACGGTGGTGTACACCGGTACCCATGACAATCCGACGACTCGCGGCTGGTTTGAAGGATTGTCGGATGACCAACGACAGAAGGTCTGGAAGTACCTAAAGCGGCCGGCGGGCCAGAGTGACGAGGCCGCACCGGCGTTGATGCGCGTGGCTTGGTCGTCGGTGGCTGCGCTTGCGATGGCCCCACTGCAGGACGTACTGAACCTCGGGAGAGAGGCTCGGATGAACATTCCCGGCCGTCCCGAAGGGAACTGGTCCTGGCGCTGCACGGAAGACATGCTGTCCGAGAAACATTTCGAATGGCTGCGCGATCTGACGAAAAACTCAAACCGGTTGGGCACCCTTGTGAGTCCGTCCAGAGGGAAGATGCTCGAGGCCGTATCACCACCATAACAGACAAGTGCTTAGTCGATAGAACGAGGAACGGTATGCACGAATGGCGCCCATTGCTCCGGGCCACGAAAGAGAGGAGACACGATGAAAGGGACACAATTGCTTCACAATCTGGGCCAGAGCCTCTGGCTCGATAACATTACGCGCGACCTGTTGACCAGCGGGACGCTCAAACGCTACATCGACGAGCTGTCGGTGACCGGGCTCACCTCGAATCCAACTATCTTCGACCACGCCATCAAAAACAGCTCTGCCTACGACGCCGCCATCCACGAGGAGCTGAGCCACGGCACATCTGGCGAGGCGCTTTTCTTCGACCTGGCGCTCGAGGACATCACCCAGGCCGCCGACTTGTTTCGACCCATCTACGACCAGACCAACGGCGTGGACGGATGGGTGTCTCTAGAGGTCTCGCCCTTGCTGGCGCACAACACGGCCAGCACTCTGGATGCCGCCAAGAGCCTCGAGGCCCGGGGAGGCAGGCCTAACCTGTTTATCAAGATCCCCGGCACTCCGGAAGGACTCCCGGCGATCGAGGAGGCGGTCTTCGCCGGCATTCCGATCAACGTCACACTGCTGTTCTCCCGCGAGCAGTACATGTCAGCCGCGGAGGCGTTTCTCCGCGGCATCGAGCGGCGTATCGAGGCGGGACTCAACCCCCATGTCGGATCGGTCGCCTCGCTCTTCGTCAGTCGGTGGGATGCCGCGGTCGCGGGCACAGTCCCGAACGCGCTGCGCAACCAGCTCGGTATCGCGATCGCGAAGCGGACCTATAAGGCATACCGGGGGCTGCTTGCCTCGCCCCGCTGGCAGCGCGCCTTCAACGCCGGGGCGCGGCCTCAACGGCTGCTCTGGGCCAGCACCGGCACCAAAGATCCGCAGGCGTCCGACGTCCTCTACATCAAGGCGCTCGCCGCGCCCTTCACGGTCAATACGATGCCGGAGGGCACCTTGAAAGCCCTAGCCGATCACGGCGAATTGAGCACAATCCTGCCCGTAGACGGTGGAGACGCCGAAGAGGTACTCGCGCAGTTCGCGAGGGCCGGAATCGATGTCGACGCGCTGGCGCGGCGCCTACAGGATGAAGGGGCGAAGTCGTTCGTCAAATCATGGAACGATCTCATGAGCGTGATCGCCTCGAAGAGCGACACCGTTGCGAAGGTTGGGTAGGCAGAGAGTCCATCATGAATGTCCTCGTGATCGATATCGGCGGCACACACGTGAAGCTCCTCGCGACCGGACAACACGAACCTCGGAGATTTCCTTCTGGCCCCACGTTGACCGCCCGCCAGATGGTCGCGGGTGTCAAGAAGCTCACCAGGGACTGGAAGTATGACGCGGTGTCGATCGGCTTCCCCGGGCCGGTCATCGGCAATCGAGCACTCGCGGAGCCGTATCACCTCGGACAGGGGTGGATGAGATGTGACTTTAAAGCCGCCTTCAGGCGTCCAGTGAAGGTGTGGAATGACGCCGCGATGCAAGCCCTTGGGAGCTACAAGGGTGGAAGGATGCTGTTCCTCGGGCTGGGGACCGGCCTCGGGTCCGCCATGATTGTCGATGGCATCGTGCAACCCATGGAGCTAGGCCATCTGCCGTACAAACGCCGCACCTTCGAAGAGTATATCGGCGTCAGCGGTTACGAACGGCTGGGTAAAAAGAAATGGCGGCGCACGGTCGCGGACGTGGTCGCCCGGTTGATGACCGCTCTGGAGCCTGAAGACGTGGTGTTGGGAGGAGGAAATGTCAAGAAACTGAAAGTTCTCCCTCCCGGTTGCCGGGCGGGCGACAACTCGCATGCATTCGTGGGAGGGTTTCGCCTCTGGGAGGAAGCCCGATCATCGGAGGTCCCCCGACCTCAAAGGCTCGCTCTCGGAGACGGGAGAAGAAGAAAGGGAGTATGAACATGGCAACAGCGACAGGTGCGGGTACCAAAAGTCAGCGAATCCAGCCCTTGACCACACGCAAATCCTGGAAGGCGCTTCAAGCGCACTACGCCAAGGTTCGGGACGTACATCTGCGAAAGCTCTTTGCGGATGACGCCACGCGCGGTGAGCGGATGACGGCCGAAGCGGCCGGTCTGTTCCTGGACTACTCGAAGAACCGCATCACCCACGACACGATCACGCTCCTCATCGAGCTCGCCGACCAATCGGGCCTGCCTTCGCGGATCGAGGCCATGTTCCGAGGTGACAAGATCAACGTCACGGAAAAGCGGGCGGTCCTGCACGTGGCCCTGCGCGCACAGCGAGGCGCATCGATCGTCGTCGATGGCAAGAACGTGGTGCCTGAGGTCCATGCCGTCCTCGATAAGATGGCGGACTTTTCCAACCGTGTGCGCACCGGTGCCTGGAAAGGTCACACCGGCAAACGCATTCGCAACGTCATCAACGTTGGTATCGGCGGCTCCGACCTCGGGCCGGTCATGGCCTATGAAGCATTGAAGCATTACAGCGAGCGCGCCATGACGTTTCGCTTCGTCTCCAACGTTGATGGTACCGACTTCGCCGAGGCCGTTCAGAATCTCGAGCCGGCGGAAACCCTCTTTATCGTCTCTTCGAAGACGTTCACGACCGTTGAAACCATGACAAACGCGCACACGGCCCGCGAGTGGTCGCTCGCCGGTCTTGGAGGGGACGACAAGTCGGTCGCCAAGCATTTCGTCGCGGTCTCGACGAATGGAGCAGAAGTGGCGAAGTTCGGCATCGATACAGACAACATGTTCGGCTTCTGGGATTGGGTTGGTGGCCGTTATTCCATGGATTCCGCAATTGGCCTTTCGACCATGCTGGCCATCGGGCCGGAGCACTTCCGCGCCATGCTCGACGGCTACCGTGAAATGGACGAGCACTTTCGCACCGCGCCGTTCGAGCGCAACCTTCCGGTGCTCATGGGGCTCATGGCCGTCTGGTACAACAACTTCTTCGGCGCCCAGACGGCGGCCGTCTTGCCGTACGAGCAATATCTGAAGCGGTTTCCGGCCTACCTGCAGCAATTGACGATGGAGAGCAATGGCAAACACGTCACGCTTGATGGGACCGAGGTCGTGTGCGACACCAGCCCCATCTACTGGGGCGAGCCGGGAACCAACGGCCAGCATTCCTTCTATCAGTTGATCCATCAGGGCACGAGGCTCATTCCCTGTGACTTTATTGCGTTTGGTCAGCCGCTGCATCAGCTTGGCCGACATCACGACATGCTGTTGGCCAATGTGTTCGCCCAGGCCGAGGCGCTGGCCTTCGGGAAGACGTCGGCGCAAGTGAAGGCGGAGGGCACGCCGGACTGGCTTATGCCGCACCGAGTCTTCGAAGGCAACCGGCCATCGAACACGATTCTGGCTGAGCGGCTGACGCCCGAAGCGCTGGGCAAGCTGGTGGCCCTGTACGAGCATTCTGTCTTCACACAGGGCACCATCTGGAACATCGATTCATTCGACCAGTGGGGCGTGGAGCTCGGCAAGGTTCTGGCACAACGGATCATTCCGGAACTGGAGAACGATTCCGAGCCTGTGCTCAAGCATGATAGTTCAACCAACAGCTTGATCCGCCGTTACCGAACACTGAAGGAGACGACATGAACACTCTCGGCTTTGATGAACAACAACGAAAGATGAAGACCCATCCCGGTTTCATTGCGGCGCTCGATCAAAGCGGTGGCAGCACGCCCGGCGCGCTGCGTCTGTACGGAATCAAGGACAATGCGTGGTCCAACGAGGATGAAATGTTCGCGATCGTGCACCAGATGCGCACGCGCCTCATGACCAGCCCCAGCTTCACCGGCGAGCGGATCATTGGCGCCATCCTGTTCGAGAACACCATGGACAGGGACGTCGAGAGGCGGCCGACCGCAGACTATCTCTGGAACGTGAAACGTATTGTGCCTTTTCTGAAGATAGACAAGGGCCTTGCAGCTGAGAAGGACGGGGTCCAGTTGATGAAGCCAATTCCCGCGCTGGCTGCACTGCTCGACAAAGCCAGAACGAAGGGCATCTTCGGAACCAAGATGCGCTCATTCATTAAGCAAGCCAATCCTGGGGGCATCAAGGAGATCGTGAGTCAGCAGTTCGAGCTAGGCGGGCAGATCATCGCCGCCGGCCTCGTGCCGATCATCGAGCCCGAAGTCGACATTCACAGCCGTGACAAGGCCAAGGCTGAGCAGTTGCTCAAAGCGGGCATCCTCGAGGAGCTCAACCACCTGCGAACAGGTGAGTCGGTCATGCTCAAGCTCACGCTGCCGGAGCAAGACGACTTCTACGCCGAGTGCGTCCAACATCCCAATGTCGTGAGGGTCGTTGCGCTCTCAGGCGGATATGGACGGGAAGAAGCCAACGACCGCCTGCGCAGGAATCACGGCATCGTGGCGAGCTTTTCACGGGCGCTCGTTGAAGGGCTGACGGCCCAGCAATCGGATGCTGAGTTCAACGCCATGCTGGATAAATACATTCAGAGTATCTTTGATGCGTCCAATACGTAACGCAGCCATGGACACAAGGATCATTAAACTGGCCCCTTCCATCCTCTCGGCGGACTTTGCCTATCTAGGCAAGCAAGTCGTCGACGCGGAGCAGGCCGGCGCCGACCGCATCCATGTCGACGTGATGGACGGACACTTCGTGCCCAATCTTTCGATGGGCGCACCAATCGTCCAATCACTTCGCCGGGTGACGCGCCTCCCTCTGGAGATTCACCTGATGATCTCGGACCCGGACCTTTTTTTAGATGAGTTTGTCGAGGCAGGTTCGGACGCCTTCCTCGTCCACTGGGAAGGGAATGCCAATTTGCACCGCACAGTACAACGCATCAAGCGATTGGGGAAACGTGCCGGCGTGGCCATCAATCCGGCGACTCCCGCGGCAGTGCTGGAAGAAATCCTTTGGGACGTGGATCAGGTGCTCGTCATGACGGTCAACCCGGGCTTCGGACACCAGCGGTTCATACACACGACACTGCCCAAGATACGGCGTGTGCGTCGGATGATAGATGAGCGCGAGCGAGGCTGTGATCTCGAGGTTGACGGTGGTATTGACGCGAGCACTGCGCCGTTGGTGGTGGATGCGGGCGCGAATGTGTTGGTCGCGGGAACCGCGGTGTTTGGAGAAGGCGAGGAGGTGTCTGCAGCGATGGACCGGCTGCGAGTGAGCCTCAAACAGGCAGGAACGCAATCGCCACATGTCGCGTGACGACAAAGGAGTCATGATGCAAATCGGCATGATCGGTCTTGGGAGAATGGGCGCAAACATGGTGCGACGACTGCTGCGGGGAGGTCAGCAATGCGTGGTGTATGCCAGAACCCCCGAAGTCGTGGAGGAGTTGGCCCGAGAGAACGCCGTGGGTGCATCCTCTCTGGCGGACTTGGTGAAGAACCTGGAGAAACCTCGGGCCGTCTGGTTGATGGTCCCGGCGGCAGTCGTGGACAAGATGATCGCCGACCTGCTGCCCCATCTTGAAGCGGAAGACATGCTGATCGACGGGGGAAACTCCTATTACGTGGACGATATTCGGCGCGCGAAGGACCTCGCCGCCAAGCGCATCAACTACGTCGACGTCGGGACGAGCGGGGGTGTGTGGGGGCTGGAACGCGGCTACTGCATGATGATCGGCGGTCCCAAGCAGGTGGTTCAGCATCTCGACCCAATCTTCTCAACGCTGGCGCCAGGTGCGGGTCAGGTGCCCCGCACGCCTGGACGGGAACACCTGGGCGGCACTGCCGAAGACGGTTACCTGCACTGCGGTCCAGCCGGCGCTGGCCATTTTGTAAAGATGGTCCACAACGGGATCGAGTACGGTCTGATGGCGGCCTTTGCCGAGGGTTTGGGGATCTTGCGGGACGCCAACATCGGCAAGCAACAACACGCAATCGATGCGGAGACGACGCCACTGCGTAACCCAGAACATTATCAATATGATTTCAATTTGCGGGATATCGCCGAGGTGTGGCGACGAGGAAGCGTGATCGCGTCGTGGTTGCTGGACTTGACGGCAGCCAGCCTGGTGAAAGATCCCGACCTCTCCCAGTTCACTGGCCGTGTATCGGACTCCGGCGAGGGACGCTGGACCGTGAAGGCGGCGATCGACGAGGCTGTACCGATTCCCGTGCTCTCGGCCGCGCTGTACCAGCGCTTCACCTCCCGTGGTGAGGCGGCGTACGAGGATCGGCTCCTGTCAGCGATGCGTTACGGGTTCGGCGGGCACGTGGAAGTACCCGGTAAATGAGAGACGAGAACAAGGAGATTGGCCATGAACGATTCACATTCCGACGCTCTAGTCTTCTTTGGCGCCACGGGCGATCTGGCCTATAAGAAAATCTTCCCAGCGCTGCAGACCATGCTCAAACGCGGCCACCTGGACGTGCCGGTCATCGGCGTGGCCAAAGCTGGTTGGACCCTCGAACAGCTCCGGGCGCGGGCCCACGAGAGTCTCGAGAAACACGGTGGAGTCGATGCTCCAGCGTTCGAGAAGCTGAGTGCATGGCTGCGGTATGTGGATGGCGACTATAGAGATCCCGCCACCTTTCAGGCGATCCACAAAGCGCTCAACGGGGCATCGCGGCCGACACATTACCTAGCTATCCCGCCGGTCCTGTTCGGAACGGTAGTTGAGCAATTGGCAAAGTCGGGCTCGGCTCATGACGCTCGCGTGGTTATCGAAAAGCCGTTCGGGACAGATCTGAAGTCCGCGCAGATGCTCAACGGGATCCTTTTGAAGAGTTTTGATGAGCCCGCGATCTTCCGTATCGATCATTACCTCGGCAAGCGGCCCGTGCATAGCATGATTTTCTTCCGCTTTTCGAACACGTTTCTGGAGTCGTTTTGGAACCGCCACCTGGTGGAGAGCGTCCAGATCACCATGGCCGAGAGCTTCGGCGTCCAGGGCCGAGGCGCCTTCTATGATGGCACCGGCACCATTCGCGACGTGGTTCAGAATCATTTGTTCCAGGTCCTGACCTATTTGACCATGGAGCCTCCGGTCAGAACGGACAGCGAGTCGGTCAGGGATGAAAAGGTCAAGGTGCTCAAGGCGATTCCTCCGCTTGAGCCGGTAAATATCGTACGCGGGCAATTTCGCGGTTATCGACAAGAGCCAGGTGTGGCCTCAGACTCGCAAGTGGAAACGTTCGTCGCACTGCGACTGAACATCAATTCATGGCGCTGGGAAGGCGTCCCCTTCTACATCAGGGCCGGGAAGTGTCTGCCGGTGACGTGCACCGAGATTATCGTCCGCTTGCGACGGCCTCCGAGCGTGTTTCCCACGTGCTGTCCCGCCCCGAACTATTTCCGTTTCAGAATCAGCCCCGAGGTGACGATCGCGTTTGGAACGACGGTGATGGACGAAGCCGAGAAGATGATCGGTCAAACAGTGGAAATGGTGGCGAGCCATTGGCCGGGCACCGATGACATGGACGCCTACGCGCGGGTACTCACAGACGCGATGGCCGGGGATCCTACGCTGTTCGCTCGGGAGGACTACGTGGAGGAAGCGTGGCGTATCGTCGATCCGGTGATGAAGAAGGCCACCCCGGTCTACGAATACGAACCGAATACCTGGGGACCGCATGAGGTGAACCAATTGGTGTCGCCCATCGGAGGCTGGCAGGACCCTGTCCTGACAAGATAAAGCGGAATGAAGATGAACATTGAAGTCTTTCCCGATGCCGATGTAGTCGCCCGAGAGGCGGCCCGCGTCATGGCCGCGGAGGCCCGGGCAGCGATCGCGACGCGGGGCTGCTTTGCCCTGGCGGTCAGTGGCGGCCACACGCCGTGGATCATGCTGCGGGCGCTAGCGGGGGAAGATATCCCTTGGGCGGGTGTCCATGTCGTGCAGGTGGATGAGCGCGTGGCCCCGGATGGACACCCGGACCGAAACCTTACGCACTTGCGCGAAAGCTTGCTTCAGCATGCCTCGTTGCGCCCGGAGCAGATCCACGCCATGCCGGTGGAGTCACGTGATCTGCAGGCGGCAGCCAGACAGTACGCCCTGGCCCTCCGGGAAATCGTCGGATCGCCGCCGGTACTCGACCTCGTTCACCTCGGTCTTGGTGCCGACGGCCACACGGCTTCACTGGTGCCTGGTGATTCGGTACTCGACGTCACCGATGCGGACGTGGCGCCGACCGGCCTCTATCAAGGCAGGCGCCGGATGACATTGACATATCCGATGCTTAATCGGGGCCGCCGGATCCTGTGGGTTGTGACCGGGAGCGAAAAGGCAGAAATGCTCCGTCGCCTCTGCGATGGCGATGTATCGATCCCCGCCGGGCGGGTGGACCGCGAGCAGGCTCTGCTGCTGGCCGACCGCGCGGCAGCAGGACAGCTAACGGCTGAATACACGCGAGGAGGATAACATGCGCGTGGGAATTGCCACGGATCATGGTGGGTTTGGTTTGAAGGAAGAATTGGTGGCTCATCTCCGCGAGGCGGGGCATGAGGTCGTCGATTTCGGCGCGCATGGCTTAAACTCGGGCGACGATTATCCCGACTTCGTCATCCCGCTCGCTCGCGCTGTGGCGGCGGGGACGGTCGAGCGCGGGGTGGCGATCTGCGGCAGCGGCGTCGGCGCGTCGGTCTGCGCAAACAAGATACCAACCATTCGCGCCGGGCTGGTGCATGACCACTTCTCGGCCCGGCAAGGCGTCGAAGACGACCACATGAATATTATCTGTATGGGCGGGCGTACGGTGGGACCGGCCGTCGCGTGGGATCTCGTCGTAACGTTTCTGGAGGCCGAGTTCAGCCAGGCCCCACGCCATCTGCGCCGTTTGGCTAAGGTCGCGTCGCTCGAACCCCAAGCTGTCAGCCAATAAGACAATAAGACATGGAGGTGAAACATGAGTAGCACGCCTATAGCCGAACGGGCAACCGAGACCGAAGCCGCTCAATTGTGTATCAATACCATCCGTACGTTATCCATGGACGCCATCCAGCAGGCTAACTCTGGTCATCCCGGGACACCCATGGCTATGGCCCCCGTCGCCTACTGTCTCTGGCAACGAATTCTTCGCTTCGATCCCCAAGATCCGATCTGGCCCAACCGTGACCGGTTCGTATTGTCCTCCGGGCATGCGTCCATGCTGTTGTACTCACTCTTGCATCTCACTGGAGTGAAAGCCGTCAGCAAAGATTACGAAACCCTCGGTGAGCCGTCGGTGCCGCTGGACGCCATCAAGCATTTCCGTCAATGGGATAGTCGATGCCCTGGTCATCCCGAATATCGCTGGACCTCCGGCATCGAAACCACCACCGGGCCCCTCGGGCAGGGGGTCACGAACAGCGTGGGCATGGCCGTGGCCGGTCGCTGGATGGCCGATCATTTCAATCGGCCCGGCTTCGAGGACGTGATCGATTTTCACGTGTATGCCCTCTGTGGGGATGGCTGCATGATGGAAGGGATTTCACAGGAGGCCGCCTCGCTGGCGGGACACCTCGGTCTCTCGAATCTGTGCTGGATCTACGACAACAACCACATCACCATCGAAGGGAATACCGCGTTGACTTTCTCGGACGATGTGGCGACCCGGTTCATTGCCTACGGGTGGAACGTGACTCGCGTCGGGGACGCGAACGACCTGGCCATGGTTGAGCGGGCGTTTCGAACGTTCCAGAAGACCACCGATCGTCCCACGTTGATCATTGTGGACAGCCACATCGGCTATGGGGCGCCTCACAAGCAAGACACGTCGGCGGCGCACGGGGATCCGCTCGGCGAGGAAGAAATTCGGCTGACCAAGAGAAATTACGGCTGGCCGGAGGAGGCCAAATTTTATATTCCCGACGGCGT
>Ga0126373_10001824_pt1 | contig 15368 bp, 19 predicted proteins | sample PanSoiMetPlot_11_FD_92545 | JGI IMG/M metagenome (GOLD analysis project Ga0126373, IMG submission 92545) | Tropical forest soil microbial communities from Panama - MetaG Plot_11 | ecosystem: Environmental > Terrestrial > Soil > Tropical forest > Bulk soil | place: Panama | collected 2016-02-17 | reverse complement strand
GGTTTTGATGACATGGCGGCCGCGCTGGTCGGAGCGACCGAGATCGAGCTGGCCCCGTTCCGTGACTATCTCCTGAAATCGCGCGCGATCGCCCATCGCCAGCTGGTCAGGGGCCTTCGGTCGGCTCGGTTCCGCCGGCTGACGGCCGACTGGCGGGCGGCGCTTGGCGACGTGCGGGCGACGCGTAAGCGCCCGACCGTCGCGCAGCTCGCGGATGCGAGGATCGCGATGGCGCACCGCCGGGCGCTGCGCGCCGGCGAGCACCTGACCGCGTCGTCGCCCTCCGAGAGCCTGCACGACTTGCGCAAGCGCTGCAAGGAACTGCGCTACGTTGTGGAGATGTTCGGGTCTCTGCACGACCCGGCCCAGCGGTGGCAGGCCATCCGGGAGCTCAAGGCGCTGCAGGATTGCCTCGGCGAGTTCCAGGACGCCGAGGTCCAGCGTGAAGAGATCCGAGCCTTCGCTGCGCACATGCTGGCCGAGCACACCGCCCCGGCGGAGACTCTCCTGGCGATGGGCGAGATCGCTGCCGGGCTCGCCGTCCGGCAGCGGGCGGCACGGGCCAGGTTCGACCGAGCGTTCGCCAACTTCGCCAGCCCGGCGAGCCAGGCCCGGATCGCAGGGCTTGCCCGGACGTCGGCCGCATGAAGATCTTTGCCACCTACAACATCAAGGGCGGCGTGGGAAAGACGGCCACCGCCGTAAACCTGAGCTACCTGGCGGCCGCGGACGGCTACCGGGTGCTGTTGTGGGACCTGGATCCGCAGGCAGCCGCGAGCTACTTGTTCCGGATCAAGCCACGCGTCAAGGGCGGGGGGAAGGCGCTGATTAAAGGACGGCTGCCGGTCGATGATGCGATTAAGGGCACCGATTTTGACGGCCTGGACCTGCTCCCCGCTGACTTCACCTACCGCAACCTAGATCTGATGCTGGACTCGGCCAAGCAGCCAGCCCGGCGCCTGGCTGGGCTGCTGGCACCGCTCAAGAACGAGTACGACCTCGTCTTCCTTGACTGTCCGCCGAGCATCTCGCTGCTCTCGGAGAGCGTGCTGCACGCAGCCGACTTGCTGCTGGTCCCGCTGATCCCGACGACGCTTTCGGTCCGGACGCTGGACCAGCTCACGGACTTTGTCGGCGGATTCAACGGGCACAAGCCGTCTATTCTGGCCTTCTTCTCGATGATCGACCGCCGCAAGCGGCTGCACACGCAGATCGCCGCCGAGCTTCCGGCGGAGCGGTCCGACTTCGCCGCCGCCGTGATCCCCGCCGTATCCGTCATCGAGCAGATGTCGGTTCACCGTGCCCCGGTGACTGCCTTTGCGCCTCGCACCCAGGCCGCGCGCCAGTACCGGGAGCTGTGGCACGAGGCGCGTGAGCGCGCCGGACTTGCTATGGCGTAAGCACGATCTTGCCGCGGATGTGGCCCCGCGCGAGCAGCAGGTAGGCATCCCGGACGTCGTCAAGCGGGAACGTGGCAGCGATCGGCACCTCGAGGTGGCCGGTAGCAATGAGACCAGCGAGCTTGGCGAGCGTGCCCGCGCCCGCGCCGACGGCGTTGCCCTCCGCCTTCACCCCGTACTGCCCGACCGCGCCGAAGTTCGCGATGGTGTCAATGCGCTCCGGGCTGACCCCAAGCTCCAGCGCAAGCTCTACGTAATCGGCGCCGTAGGTGTCGATGAACGCATCAACCTTGGGGGCCGCGTGCCTGATCCGGTCGGCCACCCCGTCGCCGTAGCGGATGGGGGTGACGCCATGAGCGGCCAGCCACTCATGGTTGTGGTGGCCCGCCAGCCCGATGACAGTGGCGTCGGTCAGCTTGGCGAGCTGGACAGCGATCGACCCGACGCCTCCGGCGGCACCTGCCACGACGACGGTATCGCCTGGGCCGGGGGCGACGGCGCGCACTGCCGCGTACGCCGTCGCGCCGGCCACGTTCAGCCCGCCCGCTACCGCCCACGGGACTGCGTCCGGCTTCGGTGCCAGGTGCTCAGACTCGACCAGCACGTACTCGGCCTGGCTCGTCCGGTTGTCGGTATAGCCGATGACGTTCTCAGCCACCGCAACCCCAACCGCCCCGGTCCCGAGCGCAACCACGACGCCCGCGAGGTCGCTGCCCTGGCCTGACGGAAACGTGGCCGGCCACCGCTCGCGGAAAAGGCCCGCACGGATCTTGGCTTCGCCAGGATTGATGCCAGCGGCCCTGACCTGTACCAACACCTGCCCTGGCCCGGGTGCTGGAGTCGGTACCTCCGCCACGGTCAAGACATCGACCGCGCCGTACTCGGCAAACCGCACCGCTCGCATCCCGGCACCTCCGTTTCCCGGCAGCAGACTCCGGCCCGCGTCAACCGCTCCCCCTCATACTGCTATGCCGCAGACTGGTGACATGCATGTAGTCGGTATGGTGCTGCATCCGCGGCGCGACTCGGCCGAGGCCGTGGGAGCCGTGTTGAACTGGGCCTCGCGCCGTGGCATAGAGGTCATCGGCATCGCTTCGGAGATTAAGCGGCTCAACTGCGCGGCCGTCGCGGTGTCGGACTCCGAGCTTGGCAGCCGCTCGGACTTGCTCGTGAGCCTGGGCGGCGACGGGACGATGCTGCGGGCCATGCGGCTGGCCGACGGGCAGACCAGCCCGGTTCTCGGGGTAAACCTTGGCAAGCTCGGGTTCCTGGCCGAAGTCGATGTGCCGGACCTGCCCGAAGCCTTGTCCGCCGTCGACGCCCATGACTACATCGTGGAGCCGCGCCTGGCTGTCGACGCCATCGTCGCGGATCGGCTCGTCACGGCGTTCAACGACGTCGCGCTTGTTCGCTTCCCTGGCCAGCCGACGGCTCGCATCGCCGTGCGCGCCAGCGGCCATCCGTTCGTGAGCTACGCGGCTGACGCCATCGTCGTGGCCACGCCGGCCGGCTCCACCGCGTATAGCTTCTCGGCAGGTGGCCCCATTGTGAGCCCTGCGGTCGACGCTCTCCTCGTAACGCCGGCCGCGCCGCACTCGGCGTACAACCGCGGACTTGTGCTCTCGGTGGGCGACACCCTGGCGCTCGAGGTGCTAGCGGACAGTGGAACGCTCGCCGTCGAGGTTGACGGCCAGCTAGCGATGGAGGTCGGGCCGGGCGAGGTGATCGAGGTTCAGCCGCGCCCTGGCGCCGCGCACGTAGTCCGGTTTGGGCGAACGACGTTTTACGAGCGGGCCCGGCGCAAACTCCGGCTCGCGGACTCCGCCGAGATTCCCGTTGACTGACGCCCGGCGACCGCGGCGAGATCGGGACGGACCCGCCGTGCGCAGGCTGGGCGAGCATGATGCCGTCGAACTGCTGGCGGATCCCGATCGGCCGAGAGCCTGGACGCTGCTGGTCGAGAGCACACCGCAGTCCTATGTCGACCTGGACGACCCGCTGTATCTCGACTTCGAGTACATGCGGCGGATCGGTCACGTGCTCGACGTCGCTGCGCCAGCGGGCGCTCCCCTACGCGTGCTGCACCTGGGCGGTGGCGCGCTGACCCTGGCCAGGTACGTCTCGGCCAGCCGTCCCGGTTCTCGGCAGCTCGCCGTCGACGCGGACGCTGCCCTGGTAGAGCTTGTCCGCGAGCGGCTGCCGCTAGGGCAGCCGACGCGGCGCGTGACCACCCAAACGCGCGGCCGCGCCGGTCGGGTGACCGTCCGCGTCGGAGACGCGCGCGCGGTTCTGTCGGATGTGCGAGCTGGGTCTTTCGACGTCGTGATCGCCGACGTGTTCGCCGGGGCCCGCACGCCGGCGCACTTGACATCGGTTGAGTTCACTGCAGCGGCGCGCGGCGTGCTCACGCGGCGCGGGATATTCGTGGCCAACATGGGCGACGGACCTCCGCTCGCGCACGCGCGCGCGAGGACGTCGTCCGCCATGGCTGTCTTCGCTGACGTCTGCGTCATGGCTGACGCGCCGGTGCTGCGCGGCCGCCGCTTCGGCAACCTAGTGCTCGCCGCATCGGACGCTGGCCTGCAGGTCGCGGCGCTGACACGGCGCATCGCGGGCGACCCGTTCCCGGGCCGGCTGCTGCACGGCACCGAACTCGACCGGTTCGTCGCCGGCGTAAAGCCGATCACCGACGAGACCGCTGACCTGTCGCCGCAGCCGCCGCCGGAGGCGTTCGCCCCCGGCTAGGCCAGCGTGTGCAGGAACTCGATGATGGCGTCGCTGACCTCGGCTGGCCGCTCTTGCTGCGTCCAGTGCCCGCACCCGGACAGGATCAATGATCTGGTCAGCTTCGGCAGCACGGCTTCCTGGCCGTCAGCCCTGACGAAGCTGAGCACGGGGTCGCGGTCGCCGGCGATGAAGAGGGCCGGGACGAGCACGGGCGCGTGCTGCCAGGCGCTCGTGAGCTCCCAGTTCCGGTCCATGTTTCGATACCAGTTGAGCGGGCCGGCGAAGCCCGAGGAGGCGTACTCGTCCACGTACGTGTCGATGTCATCCTGCGTCAGCCAGGACGGCAGCTCCGCTGGCTCGGGCGCGGCGTCCAGGACGCCGCCACCAGCGGGGATGAGAGTCATCGGCGGACCCGCGCCAGCCAGGCTGGTCAGGATTTTCCGGAACGTTGTCTGCGGATCGCGGCTCAGCTCGGCCTCGGCAACGCCTGGCCGCTGGAAGTAGACCATGTAGAAGCTCTCGCCGAGTGTCTCTCGCAGGGTCGCGATCGGGGCGGCGCTCCCACGTGGCCGGTAGGGCACGCTCAGTCCGACAACGCCGCGGATCCTGTCCGGCCGGAATAGCGCGGTGTGCCAGGCGACAGGCGCGCCCCAGTCGTGACCAGCGACCACCGCCTGCGCCGCGCCGAGCGCGTCCATCAGCGCGATGACGTCGCCTGTCAGGTGCATGATCGTGTACTGGTCAACGCCCGCGGCATCGCCTGGGCCGCCCGGCGGCCCAGTCGCGCAATAACCGCGTTGGTCGGGCGCGACGGCGTGGAAACCTGCCGCCGCGAGCGCAACGAGCTGATGCCGCCACGAATACCAGCTCTCCGGGAAGCCATGGAGCAACAGCACCAGCGGGCCCTCGCCAGCCTCGGCGATGTGCATGCTCACGCCGCCTGCCTCGACATGGCGGTGGGTGACTCCCGGGATACGGACAGTCGGCAAGTTCATGGCCGGAGGATAGCCGGGCTGTGCGTGCCATCGCTAACAACACGCCATACCAGTCTTTCTGGCCGATTGAGTACGCAAGTGTCCCCGGTTCGGAGCATTCTTTAGGGCAGGAACGCTGTCCGCAGCAGGCGTCTGGCGGGCGGATCGCGATAGCTGAGGGGGGTGCCAGTGAGCCGCAGGCTGCTTCGGCTGGAGATCCCGGTCTTCCCCGAGCGTCTGATGTTCCGAGTGCACGACCCGGTGGCACAGCGCGATGCACCGAACGCCCCGACCGCCCCGGTTGACTCGCTCATCAGCACGAGCCGCGATCAGCTCCTCGTGGCCACCGCCCAGGAGCACCTCGGGGTCCAGCTGACCGTCGAGGAATGGGACGACGCGCCGCCGCCATTCAGCGAGGGCTACGAGGACGAGGCCAAGTGCGTGCTGTACCTGCGCGGTCAGGTCAGCGTAGATATGGGGATGTCCGGCCGGGCCGTGGACGCGCTGCGGCTATCCGGCGGCGTCGGCGACTATGGGGTGCGCATCTACACCCGGAACCGGGCCGCGGCCCTGCGCAGCTACGCCGAGCTGTATGAGCAGTTCGCTGACCCGCTGAGCGATGAGTTCCAGCAGGCGCGCAAGCAGCTCGAGGGCATGGAGCAATACTTGCTCCAGCTGTGGCGTGAGTCCTGACGGCGACCGTTATCCCGGCTGCTAGTGGCTGCTAGCTAGCCGTGCTTATTCGAGGTCGCACCCGTCGCGTTGGTCGCCGCTGATGTCGCCGGCCGGGGCGGCGTGGAGGTGTGGTGACGGGCGTAGGGACTCAGCACGAACATCATGACAGTCACCGCCGCGATCAGGGCGAGCGCGAGCAGGCCGCTGATTGTCTTTGCTCGCGGCGAGGAGAACAGGCCGGGAAGGTGTTGCTGGCCAAATGCATTCAGCCGTGCGGCAAGCCGAGGATCCTCAGCGGCCAGCGCCCGTTCCATCTCGTCAAGCATGCGCTGCTCTTCCATCGACAAGGCCACAGCGCCACCTCCGGCCAGACACAAGTGCCGAACGGGCGGCTACTGGTAGCCACCCTTATTCCATCGATTCTTTACCAGCGCTTTGCGGCCGGCAAGAGGAAGTCGCGAAGCTGCCCGTCGCGCGCGACACGAAGCCGGCGGGCAAGACCCGCGCCCCAGCTGGCTGAATTCAGGTGACGGTCACGCCCGTTCACGTCGTCTCGAAAGCATGTTTGAACAAATCGAATATGTATTCTATGATCAGGTCTTGTGCGTTGGGACTCACTGCGGCTCGCGAGCGATTCTGATCAACGAGGCGAGACGGGTCAGCAGGCGCTCTTCGGCCGGACGGCAGTCGTCAAGCGCACGTTCGATACGCCTGGCTTTCGCGGGATCACCTTCCACGAGATCCAGGCTCGCAGCATCATCAGCAGGGTTCCCGAGGCTTCCAGGGTTCCGTTCCGGTGGACGATCAACCCCTATCGCGGCTGCAGCCACGGGTGCGTCTACTGCTTCGCCCGTAATACGCACACCTATCTCGACTTCGATTCCGGTCACGATTTTGACACTCAGATCGTGGTCAAGATCAACGCGCCCGAGCTCCTGCGTCGCGAGCTGACGTCATCGCGGTGGACTGGCGAGCACATCGCCATGGGCACGAACGTCGACTGCTACCAGCGCGCTGAGGGCAAGTACCGGCTGATGCCGGGGATCATCAGCGCGCTGACAGAGGCTGCGAACCCGTTCTCGATCCTCACCAAGGGCACCCTGGTGCTCCGAGACCTCGATCTGCTCGCCAGGGCGGCCGCCGTCACTGACGTCGGGATGAACGTGTCTGTCGGAATTGTCGATAAAACTCTTTCTCGATCAATCGAGCCTGGAGCGCCCAGCCCGGATCGGCGGCTGGGCGTCTGCGCCGCACTAAGCGAGCGCGGGCTGCGGTGCGGTGTCCTCATGGGGCCGGTGGTGCCGTTCCTGTCAGACTCCCCCGAGCAGCTCGACGCCGCCGTTCGGAAGATCGCCAGGGCGGGCGCCGCTCATGTGAGTCCGATCGTGCTGCACCTGCGGCCGGGAGCGAGGGAATGGTTCCTGCGCTGGCTCGGACGCGAGCACCCCGAACTCGTCGACGCCTACCGCGGCCTCTACCGCAGTCGCGCCTACGCGCCGGCTGACTATCAGCGCCGCATCTGCGACCAGGTCGCAGCGCTGGCGCGCGAGCACGGTGTAGGCCGGACGTCACCGGCGGGGGCGCGCCGCGTTCCTGCCCGGACTGTGCCCGAGCCCGATGTGGGCGCGATACAGCTGTCCCTGCTGTAGCGCTGTAGCGGCTAAACGCGCTCTATGGACACCGGCAGGCCAGCAGCCTGCCAGGCTCTGAAGCCGCCGGCCAAGTCGGTCGCCCGCCAGATGCCAAGATCCTGAAGCGCAGCGGCAGCCAGGCTTGAGGTGTACCCCTCCGAGCAGAAAACGATGACCTGCAGGTCATAGTTGGCCGACGGCAACCGCGCCGCGGACCGGGGATCGAACCGCCACTCCAGCACATTGCGCTCCACGATCGCCGCACCGGGGATCTCACCTTCCGCACGGCGCTGAGCCTGCGGTCTGATGTCGACCAGCACAGCGCCGGTAGCGACAGCATCCTGCGCCTCGGCAGGGCTGAACCGCCTCAGGCGGGTCCGGGCTGCAGCGAGGACCTCATCGATGGTGAGGGCTCCGGTCGGCCGGATCACCAGTCGACCTCTGCTCGATCGGTGCGCACGACCGTCAGGCCGGAGTCGGTGAGCTCGTACTGTCGCATGGCGGACAGCGGCGGTGAGTAAGCGTGAATGCTGACGGCCGGTGCGCTCCCGACATTGGCTACGTCGTGCAGGTGCTCGCCCCCGAAGCTGGTGACCGAGCCCAGCCGCGCCGTCCGATACCGGATCCGGGTACTCAGCGGTGAAGCCAGCGTCTCGCGCAGGTCACCCTGGACGACCGCGAATGCGCCGGACGCATCACCGTGATCATGGAATCCGGTGCGCTGGCCCGGCAGCCAGGTCAGCAACCAGGTCTCGTAGTCGTCGGTGATTGCTAGCCGGCGATACCAGCGCCGCCTGGCGCTGAACTGAACGGCCGTCTGCCACTGCTGCCTGGCTGTAGCCGTCTCCCGAACGAGTCGAGCCAGCTGCGCCGGACTGAGGCTGTGCCCTGGCGCTCTCAACGGGGTGACGCTCGGCTCGAGCCGATTGAGGGCTGGAGGTCGCATCCTATTAATCCCATCGTCTTAATAGAGAGTAACTCGGCGACCATAGCACGTCGGCGGTCGGCGTGGCGGATCTTGTCATCTAGGCTTGGGCGGCCAATGCCAGCCCAGGCAGGCCTGCCCAGGACATCGCAGAGGAGAGCAAGTGCCGAGCGGGGACGCGCGGATCGCCAGCCCATCAGCTATCCAGCAGCATCGGCGCTCCGGACCGGGCGCGGCGGACCTGGCGGCTGTGGCCGTCGGCGGCGGCGTCGGCAGCGTAGCAAGGTACCTGCTGGCGGCGGCTTTTCCGGCTGGTCACGGATTCCCGTGGGCGATCTTCGCGGTGAACGTGTCCGGGTGTTTCTGCCTCGGCCTGCTCATGATCTATCTCCTTGAGGTGTGGCCGCCGCGCCGGTTTCTGCGACCGCTCCTGGCGATCGGACTGATCGGCGGGTACACCACGTTCTCCACGTACGCCGGAGGCGTGCTCACCCTGCTGACTGGCCATGCAGGCGCCCTCGCCGTCGCGTATGCGCTGAGCAGCATCGCGGCAGGGCTGCTCGCCGTATGGTCTGGGGTGAAGGCCGGCCGGACCGCGGCGGGCCTGCCAGTGCGCGTGCGAGCGCGACGCAGCGGAGGTGGCCAGTGAGGCTGCAGGGTGCGGCCAGGCGGATCACGATCTTCATCGGCGAATCCGATCGGTTCCATCACAAGCCGCTCTACACCGAGATCGTGCACCGAGCTCATGAGCGCGGGCTCGCAGGCGCGAGCGTGTTCCGGGGCATCGAGGGCTTCGGCGCGGCGTCCCGGATTCACACCAGCCGGCTCTTGTCCCTCAGCGAGGACCTGCCGCTCGCCATCATCATCGTCGACACTGCACAGCGGACCGACGCCTTCCTCAACGAGATTAACGATCTCGTCAGCGGCGGCCTGATCACCGTCGAGGACGTTTGGGTCCACACCTACGCTGGCGGCCCCGCCGATGGCGGCACAGCATGATCGTTCTCGCGGTGCTGGCGGGCGGCATGCTGGGCGCGCCCGTTCGGTATCTGGCCGACCGTCTTCTTCAAGCCCGGCACGACGGCGTGTTTCCGTGGGGCACGTTCGCCGTCAATGTGGGCGGCTCGGCTGTCGTCGGGTTCTTGCTGGGCGCGCAGGCCCACCTGGGGTTGCCGTCAGCTGCTTTCGCGCTGCTCGGTACTGGGTTGTGCGGCGGGCTGACGACGTTCTCGACGTTCGGGTACGAGACGATGCGGCTGCTGGAGGACGGCGCACTCGGCGAGGCTAGCGTCAACGTGATGGCCAGCCTAGTGGCCGCGGTGCTGGTGGCGTGGCTCGGCTTCCGGCTCGCGGTCGGGCTGTAGGCCCTTGGCTGAGCCGGTCCCCTCGGTCGGCCTGCGCGGCGCCGCACGTAGAGTGGATTGCCGTGGAGGCACCCGATATCGGCCGTGAACGGCATCTGCACGATGGTCTGACTGTCAGGACAATTGGGCTGGCCGATCCGGGTGACCTGCTATCCGGGCTCCCTAGTTCCCCGGTCTCAGCGTGGATCCACCAGGGCGACGGCCTTGTCGGCTGGGGCGAGGCGGCCAGGCTCACGATCCCGGCCGGCGAAGACCGGTTCGCGGCGGGAGAGAAGTGGCTTGCCGAGCTCTTCGACGCGGCAAGGGTCACCGACGAAGTTCAGGTGCCTGGCACCGGGCCGGTCGCGTTCGGCAGCTTCACTTTCGATCCGGCCTCCGACGGCTCGGTCCTGATCGTGCCCGCAGTGGTCACCGGCCGTCGTACTGGCGTGGCCTGGCGGACGACCATCTCCGCGAGCGACGCCACGCCTGTGACCGTCTACAGCACGCCCGTCAGCCCGGCCGAGATGCGCTGGAGCGATGGCAGCCTGACGGCGCCGCAATGGGAGCAAGTCGTCGCGGCGGCAGTAGCGCGGATCAAGGCCGGCGAGCTGCATAAGGTCGTGCTCGCGAGGGATCTGCAGGCCTACGCGTCAGCCGACATCGACATCCGTGTTCTGCTCGCCAGGCTCGCTGGCCGCTCCCCCGGGTGCTACACCTTCGCCTGCGCCGGCCTCGTCGGCGCGACGCCAGAGCTGCTCATCCAGCGAGACGGCCGAGACGTGAGGTCGCTAGTGCTAGCGGGCACGATGGCCCGCGGTGGCAGCAAGGCCGACGATGAGGCCCTCGCAGCCGCGCTGCTGGGCTCGGCCAAAAACGCCGAGGAGCACAGGTACTCGGTCGAATCCGTGCGCGATCTGCTGGTGCCGCTATGCACCGAGCTGTCGGTGGATTCCGAGCCGTTCCTGCTCCAGACGGCCGACTACCGGCATCTGGCGACCTCTGTGTCCGGAGTGCTGGCGCGCGACGAGTCCGCTTTGGCCCTCGCTGCTTCGCTGCATCCGACCGCGGCGATCTGCGGGACGCCGACAGATGTCGCGCTCGAACTCATCAGGGAACTCGAGCGCATGGACCGCGGTCGCTACTCCGGCCCGGTTGGCTGGGTCGACGCCCGCGGCAATGGCGAGTGGGGCATCGCGTTGCGCTGTGGCGAGATCGAGGGCAGCCGGGCGAGATTGTTCGCTGGCGGTGGCATCGTGGCTGCCTCGCAGCCCGATGCCGAGCTCGCCGAGACGGAGACTAAATTCCGGCCAATGCGCCGGGCGCTTGAAGGCTGATGGGCGGCCTCTGCTGCCTAGTCCAGGCCCCAGGTCGTCCAGCCCGAGGGTGGCGCGTCGGGAGTAATCGCCAGCAGGACGCGGCCCTCCTGCTCGAGCGCACGCAACTGCTCGGCGTCGGGGGGCACGGCGAGCCCGTGCTTCTCCCGGATTGCGCGGAATCTCGGCAGCTCGGCAGCCAGGTCCTCGCGAATCTCGACGTTGCCTGACACAAGGACTGCCCGGAAGCCAGCCGGGTCGTCGACGAGCAGTTGCACGCGCGGGTCGTGGCGGAAGACCGCGTACTTGACCCGCCCTCGGGTCGTCGAGATGTAGAAGCGCTCGCCATCCCAGTAGAACCAGTTCGGGCTCAGGTGCGGTCGACCGTCGCGGCGGATCCCTGCCACGACCACGTTCCGGGGCTCGGATAGGAACGCGCCTAGTTTGTCCATCGAGGCCATGGACCCGACCGTATCGCGCTGCTGCCGGCGCCGGGTTCGAGGTGACCTTCGACGAGCTCGCGATCACGCCGGTCGAACGAACATCACACCGAGCGCTGCTGACAGGACGCGTTACCCGGCTGCAAGCCGCCCCCACAGCGCGAACCAGCCGATGGCAACCGGGATGATCGCCAATTCGGCCACCACGGCTGGGCGGCGTCGCGCGGCGTTGGCGATGCCAATGCCGAAGAGGAAGACACTGGTGAGGGCCAGCACGCCATGGCCAGCCACCGCGATGTCGACAAAGGTGGTAATCGGCGCGGGCTCGCCGCCCAGGTTGCTGAGGACGCCCGCGAGGAGATCGCCCAGCGCCAGCAGGAGCGAGACCAGCAGGGCCAACGGTGCGGCGACGGCGATTGTCCATGGGCGCCACGGCTTCTGCTTCCGCTCCGCGTCCGCCGGTTCGCCGGGGCCCGGCGACTGCGAACCCGCGCCCTCCGCGTCATCGGCCACAAGCACAGTGTGCTCGCCCGGAGTGCCCCACGTGAAGGCCGCCGACTCGCTCGCACGTAACCCACGGGCGATCCGATTTCCGACAGGCTGGCACTAAACGGCGCGGCTTGCTCAACTTGCGTCACCTTACGTCGCTTAACTGTTACTCTCAGTGCTCATCGCGGCGAGCGGACCTGCTCGCGCCGCCTGGGGAGCGTGCTCGTGACGAACTGGCTAATCAGCCCGGAAGCGGGCATCGACGATCTCTCGCGCGGCGCCGCGCGACGTCAGTCGGACGTCGAGGCCTACCGGGAGGCGGCGCGCGACGTGTACACCGAGCTTGCCAGCCTGGGTGACTCACCAGGCGCCGCGATGGCTGAGCGCATCCTCATGCGGCGGCTGCGCGAGCCTGAGTTCGCGATCGTGTTTGCGGCGATGCCGTCCGGGCCTGAAGCGGCAACGCAGCGTGTACTGCGCGAGATCAGGATCTACCAGAAGAGCGAGCGCAGTACGGCCGAGAACCTCGCCAGGATGATCCGCGTCGCGCTGCTGGCTCAGGTCGACGTCCTGTGGTGGGGAAACGTGGCTCCTTACCATTCCGACGCCGACGTGCGCCGGGCGCCTGACCTGCTCGACCTGGACGCGCTGCGACGCGACGGGTTGCTGCTGTTCCAGTATCGACGCCAGCCGTCCTCGCTGCTGGCCCGCGCTGCGCGATCGGCGGAACGGCTCGCCGTGCCCGACCGTACGCCGCAGACGGCGGGCCTGCGCTTCGCCTGCGCCCGGGCTGAACTAATCGTCCTGCTCAATCAGATCGCCGCTGACTTCGCGCGGCAGGCACCGCGCGGCACGGCGCCGCTCTGGGTGACGAGCCTGACCAGGAGCGTCGCGCATCAGCGGCATCTGCGCGCGCTTGGCTACGCCGCGCTGCTGCCGAGCGCGCACTGCGTGGGCTATGCGGCCGACATCGAGATGTACTGGTTCCGCCGGTACCAGGCTGATGGCGTGCTGCAACGCGTGCTGCTCGACCGCCAGCGGAGCGGCGAGATCAACGTGATCGACGAGGGGCAGGCCTGGCATCTGTGCATCTGCCCGGGCGCTGGCCGCGCGCTGCGGCTGGTGCCTGGTCACCAGGCCGCGGACTGAGCCGCGCGACTGAGGCCGACCGACGGCGACGGGCGCGGCGCGGGCACGTTCCTGATGTGACGGTTCTTGACCTTGAGTCATGATCAGTTACAGTCATGTGCAGCACATCACGAGATGTCAGCTTGTACCTGGACCAGGTCATGCATCTGCGGTTAGCGCTGTCGGCCGCGCTCGGCGTGCTCATCTTCGTGGCGGCTCCGGCCGCGGCATACGCCAGCGTGGGTGTCGGCGTGCAGGCGGCGCCGGTTCAGCTAGCCGGCGGTGCGCATCCGGGCGGCACGTACGCGCTGCCGCCTGTCTACGTCGTCAACACCGGTTCGCAGGCAGAATCCGTTGCGATCCGAATCGAGCGCATCTCGCGCGGCGCGGGGCGCACCGTCCCGCGCAGCTGGATCCGTGTGTCTGGCCTTCCGCCAACGCTGGAGCACGGCCAATCGGCGCGCATTCCGCTCAGTCTCGTGGTGCCGACGGACGCGCGGCCCGGACAGTACTTCAGTGACGTTGTCGTGACGGGCTCAGCCGCCCTGATTGCTGGCGGCGCCCACCTCGGCGTGGCGGCGGCAACTGACCTGGAGTTCCGGGTGGTACCCGGCGTGGTGTCGTCGGCCTGGTTTGCGGTGCCATCCTGGGTCTTGCTGGCGGTCGCCATCGTGATCGCGCTCACCCTGGCCCTCATGTTGATGACGCGTTCCGGGATCAGCGTCCGGATCGAGCGGATGACGGCTGGCGCCGCCGCCGGAGACGGAGGCGGCGGTGGAGCGTAAGGCGCGGTCGCTGGCGGTCTGCGTTCTGGTCGTGGCCGCGTCCGGGATCTCGGGCTGCGGGATCAGCGGCGCGGCGCCGCAGAACGCTGGGCAGGCCGCAAGCGTCAATCTGTCGCTGACCACAGTGCCGACGATCCGCTCGGTCACGGTGTCCCCGGCGGGCGCGGCGTTCGGGAATTGCACCGGCGGGCTGGCGAGCAGGAACACGCAATCGACGCCCGGCAAGCTCGGCTTTCCCAATGGCCAATGCTTCGTCGGGCTGCCTAGTCCTGGCTTCTATCCGATCACTATCACCAACACGGGCATCGCTTCGCAGATCTACGTGAACGGGACCAGCGCGAGCCCATCAGATGGCGGCGATCAGTGGAGCCTGTGCACCGAGCACGGCGATGGCGGTCCCACATGCTCCCGGGACGACGGCCGGATGCCAGGGACGAACCAGTACATGATCCAGAACTTCAGCGCCGCCGGCCAGCAAACGGCAGGCATTAGCGAGACGCCGACCTGCGACCGCGAGTTCTTTGCTTCCGGGCAATGCTGGGCGGTCCAAGGCGCCTCCCAGAGCGAAGGCATCGAACTGATCGGGCCGCAGTTCAGCACTGACACGTCGACGAAATGGACCATGACGATCACCTGGACGCCCGTGCCGGGTCACCCCTAGGCGCCGCCATGTGAGCCAGGTCATAGTGGACAATTCAAACCTGCGGGATGACCGGGGAGCTACTCGGCGTTAACGCTCAGTAACCGATTGCACCCAGGCGCGCGATGATTGTCGCCCCCGAAGCAACATGCCGCCCTGACCCGCGGCAGATCCGCGTGCCCCCGAGCCGCAACGCGGTGTAACCGCCGTCGGTCGGCCGAGTCCTGGGTGACCGCAGTGCGTGCCCCCCACGCCCACCCGAAAGGCTCACCTTGCTTTCGCGTGTCAAAATCCCCCCATTTCAGCATGTCCGTACCTACATACGGGAGAACGTCAACCCGACGAGCCGGACAACACGGCTCGCGGCCGTCACCGCTGGAGCGGCCCTGACGGCCGTGGTCGCGGGCGTTTCGGCGAGTCCCGCGATGGCCGCGACCGGCTCGCTTGCGAGCACCGGCATGGCCACGTTGACCGCCGACACCATGAAGGCAAGCACCGTCACTCATAGTGCCGCCGGTGCGGCTAACCGCGGTGCGCCGTTCGCGCTCTCCGCGACGATGGTCGCCCCGATGGGCGGGCCGATTCTGCCAGCGCATCTGTTCACCGTGCCGATCGCCAAGCCGGCGCCAAGCGGCCCGCTGTCGCCCACGGCCCACTCGGCGACGCCTCGCCAGCTGCCTGCGCACAAGCAGCCGGTGGTCCGTATCGGGGTGGCGAACGCCGCCGGCAAGAGCGCGCCTGCTCCCGCGGCGAAGCCCACGCCGCCTCCGGCTCCGGCTCCGCCGCCGCCTCCCCCTCCGGCCCCCAAGCCTTACCTCATCTACGACTCGGTGACCCCGGCCCAGATCCCGGGCGGCCAGAACGTCGCCACCTACGCCAACGGCAGCTACGCCGC
>Ga0126373_10001822_pt1 | contig 15370 bp, 15 predicted proteins | sample PanSoiMetPlot_11_FD_92545 | JGI IMG/M metagenome (GOLD analysis project Ga0126373, IMG submission 92545) | Tropical forest soil microbial communities from Panama - MetaG Plot_11 | ecosystem: Environmental > Terrestrial > Soil > Tropical forest > Bulk soil | place: Panama | collected 2016-02-17 | reverse complement strand
TCCCGGACAAGTTCCTCGACGGCGTCTGCGCGCCAAGACCCTAGCGTGGGCTAGCGCGGTGCGCTGCTAGGAAGCGGGCCGCAGCCGATCAGGTAGGGAACGCTGGCCGGCAGACGCGGCAGCTTGATCTCGCCAATTTCCCACGAGTAGTCGTCTGCCTGCAGGTCCTTTGTAAGCTGTGCTAGTTCTTGAACCGAGTATGTCCGAAGCTGCGATACGAAGCCATCCCAGAACATCAGCAACGGGAGAATCGGGATCAGATAAGTGAAGATCACTTGTGTCCAGGATAGCGGCCTGATCCTGGGTGTCAGGACAAGGACCAGAACCGGTATGAGAGCCGCGCTTAACACGGCGGCGGGCGTCCGCGAGGTGGCTTCGAAGACGCAGATCGGACGGCGGCGGGCGAAAGCATCGCTGAGGATTTTTCGCGCCAGGCGGGGCCGAAAATGGTGAAAGGACGCGAACATGGTTCGAATACCCTCGAGTTCGACAGGAACATTTGCTGCGTCCACCGGCTTCGGCCAATACTGGATCTCACTGCCGAAACCTCCAAGTCTCGGATTGCCCGGCGGATACAAGTCAGTGAGAACTGCGCGCACGCGAAGGCCTTGTTGCGCGAGCGCGTCAAGAACTAACGCGACCGGTCCGCCAGAACCCGAGCCGAGATCGACCAATTGCGCGACACTACCGGCCTGCAGGAGCGCCGCCATTTGCTCAGCCCACGCTTTCGGAAACGGCGTGATGCTGTAAGTGCACTCGAGGTAGGCCGTCATCGCATTACGAAGGGAGGCAGGGAACCAACTTTGGTCCTCAAACTCGAACAGATGCAGACGTGGCATTTATTTGGACGGATTCTGGAAAGCTAATCCGTCCAGGACGTCATTTTTGTCCGTGCTGGTGACCGCCGCCAATTAAAACGGCACGTCGTCGTCCGTTATCCCCTGATCGTCGCTTCGATCCTGCACCGCCGTCGGTCGCGACGCCGAGCGTGGCATTGACACCGGGCGCGAATCCATGTCCGGAGCACCAGCATCCCCGCCTCGCCCGCCCAGCAGAATCACGTCGTCGGCTACCACCTCAGTCATGTACTGCTTTTTGCCGTCCTTATCGTCGTAACTCCGCGTTTGTAACCGGCCCTCGACATACACCTGCTTGCCCTTGGTCAGGTAATTCGCCAGGTTCTCCTGACGCCAGAGGACTACGTTGGCCCAGTCAGTCTCCTCTTTCCATTCCCCGGTTTGCTGGTCCTTCCAGCGGCGGTTCGTCGCCACGGAAAACTTAGTCACGGCCACGCCGGACGGCGTGAACTTCGTCTCGGCGTCTCGTCCCAGGTGGCCGACCAGAATCACTTTATTTACGCTGCGCGTTGCCATACTGGATGCACTGTATCATACCGGCTAACGTCTCAGTTTTCCTGCGGGAGCGTCTAAGAAACGATGCGCTAACGCGCTCATAGGACTGCCGGAACTCAGCCGCGCGAGGCAGTTAGAAAATCCGCCATGCTAGGCTAGATTTTCTGTTGCAGTCCCCTGTTCTAGATGTACAATATTTGCAATTCAGACGAAGAAAGGGTATGCAGAGACCCTGGTGCTTTAAATTGCCGAGATTGGGTGGGTGGCCGGTTCTCGCGGCGGTTCTGATTTTCCTCCTGACGTTCACGAAACCCGCTCGGGCCCAGATGGTGCTCACCGGATCCGGCCCCAGCGGTACCGTAAACATCTTCAATACGGATCTGGCCGTCCTGGAAGCAGGCGAAACACGCAAGGATTTGCCCTGCACAGTCACGCCCGAGAAGCCAACGGTCGGCTTCGATTTGCGTTTTCATGCTGGCTATCAGGTCACGATTCCGCTCAAGGATCTATCCGGCAGCGAGAACTTGTTGAACATCCTGTTCCGCGTCAAGTCGCAGGACCGGCCCGATCAGCCGATCTATTTCACTCAGCACATCCGTGTTCCGGCGATCGAAGACGATGCCAAGGGTGATGCCTACCTGCAGGGCGCTTTCGATCTTGGAGAAGGCGAATACCACATCGACTGGCTGATGCGAGACCGGGGTGAGCGTGTCTGCTCCTTTTCCTGGGATGCCGAAGCGGCCCTCACTCCCAAAGACAAGCCGATGAGCCTCGCAATCGCGCCCGAGTCCATTCAGCGGACCGATCCGGAACAATTCAAGGAGGAGCCGCCGGTGCAACGCTTGAGCGACCCACCGCCTCTCAACGTCAAAGTGCTGGTAAATTTTGCGCCTCAGAACTCGCTCTCATCTTCGCTGCAGCCAGTGGACACGTCGGCGCTAGTCTCCATCCTGCGTAGCATTGTCCGCGATCCTCGAATTGGGAAGTTCTCGATCGTTGCATTCAATATGCAGGAGCAGAAGGTGGTCTATCGCCAGGACGGCGCCGATCGCCTCGATTTTCCGGCTCTTGGCCAGGCGCTCACCTCCCTGAACCTGGGCACGGTAGACCTGAAGCGCCTGAGCGAGAAGCATGGGGACACCGAGTTTCTGGCGAACTTGGTGCGGAGCGAAGTTGTCCCTACCGGGCAGGAGCATCCGGATGCTGTAATTTTCGCTGGTCCAAAGGCACTACTGGATTCCAACGTTTCCGACGAAGCTCTTAGGGGGACCGCAAGTATCGATTTCCCAGTGTTTTACATGAATTACAACCTGTCGCCTCAGCAGGTTCCGTGGAAGGATGCGATTAGTCATGCGGTTCGTTTTTTCCGCGGGACCGAATACACGATTTCCAAGCCGCGTGACTTGTGGGTGGCAGTAACCGAAATGGTCTCGCGCATCGTAAAATCAAGGAACGGAAAGCAGGCGGCGGCCATCTCAACGCAGTAGTGCCACAGGAGGTCGTGGCTTCCGTGGTGGGAATAGAAATCCTGACATGGCCTTCCGTTGTGGCGGACTTTCGAGAGAGGGGTTTATACAAGTTAATGAGGATCGAGCTTCCAGGAGCACTGCCGGTGTGTGGTCTCGTATTATGCGCGTTTCCGGCTTTTGCCCAGGGCCCGCTCATCGCGCAGACTCACGCCAAGCACTACACCAATAGCCTGGCTCCGTACGTAGTTTCGCCGCAGCAGATCGTCGATCGTATGCTGGAACTTGCCGATCCGAAGCCAGGCGAAACCGTTTACGACTTAGGGAGCGGGGATGGGCGGATTCTAATCACAGCTGTGCAGCACTACCATGCGAAGGCAGTCGGCATCGAAATCTCGGAGGCGCTGGTGAAGAGCACCTCGGACCGAATCCAGCGGCTCGGGCTCCAGAACGACGCCCGCGTCATCAATGCGGATTTCCTCCAGGCGGATCTCAGTCCCGCCGACATCGTTACCATGTACCTGGCAACGGATGTCAACGAGATGCTGCGGCCGACCTTAGAGAAGCAATTGAAAGGCGGCGCGCGCGTCGTCTCGCACGAGTACCCCATTCCCGGATGGAAGCCGAAGCTCGTGGACAAAGATCTTTTGCACCAATCCCGCAACCACGTCATTTACCTCTACGAAGTTCCAAGCAGGAAAAAGTAGCTGCCCGCGTCCGTTCCAACATTCGATGTTGTAGGCATCGGGCTGAACGCTACTGACACGCTGATCCTGGTTCCGCATTTCCCTGCCTATGCGGGCAAAATTGCGTTCGATCGCGAAATACTCAGCCCCGGAGGACAGGTGGCGAGCGCGCTGGTAACTTGCGCGCGTCTCGGTCTGCGCACCAAGTACATCGGAACTGTGGGCGACGATGAGCGAGGGCGCGTACAGATGGAGAGCTTGCGTGCGAGCGGCATCAATCTCGATGACGTTGAAATTCGGACAGGCTGCCCCAACCAGACCGCATACATTTTGATCGATCAAAGCACCGGCGAGCGCACTGTTTTTTGGAAACGCGATGACTGTTTGAGGCTGGCTGCGTCGAGCATCACTGAAGAAAAAATCACTTCAGCCCGGCTCCTGCACCTCGACGCCCATGACACGGATGCGGTCACGCGCGCCGCTGAGATTGCGCGGCGCAACGGCATCCCGGTCACACTCGATGTCGACACCATCTATCACGGCTTCGAGCGTGTGTTGACGCACGTCGATTATCTCATCGCCAGCTCCGACTTCCCAACTCAATGGACCAGCGAGCGCGATCCGTTTCGCGCCCTGGAGTTGATCCAGGAAGAATACAAGATGCGCGTCGCGGCCATGACGCTTGGTTCTTACGGCGCTCTGGCGCGGCGCGACGGCAAATTCTTCTATTCGCCCGCGTTCGTAGTAAGTTGCGTCGATACTACAGGCGCTGGCGACGTGTTTCACGGCGCGTTCTGTTATGCTGTCATCGAGAATATGGATCTCGCCGACGCGCTCGAGTTTTCGAATGCCATGGCGGCGTTGAACTGCACAGCGCTGGGTGCGCGCGGAGGAATCTCCACACTCGCGGCCGCGCGGACATTGATCGAACGCGGCGAGCGGCGCATCCATCCCGATTTCGAGCGGCGCGAATTCGAGCAGCGCATCTAGAGCGGATAGCCAATGATTCCGCTTCGATCCTCGGAACCTCACTATACTGCGCCGACGGTGAACCTGTTCATCATTGGCCTAAACGTGTTCGTGTTTCTGTACGAGCTGAGCCTCGGCAACGGATATCGCTTGAACCATTTCATTCAGGCCTATGGCATCGTGCCCGACCGGTTGCACGTCTCATCCGTCTTCACGTCGATGTTCATTCACGGGGGCTTCCTGCACATTCTGGGAAACATGTGGTTCCTGTGGGTGTTCGGCCGCGGTGTGGAGGACGTGCTGGGGCATGCGAAGTATTTCTTCTTTTATTTGGCGTGCGGTGTGGCTGCGGCCCTCGCGCACATTACGTTGAATGCCGGATCTACTGTCCCCACGGTAGGCGCGAGCGGTGCCATTGCGGGGGTAATGGGAGCATATCTGGTCACGTTTCCGCGGGCCCGCATCGTAACGCTGGTTTTCATTTTCATCTTCATCACCACTGTGGATATTCCGTCTGCGTTTCTGCTGCTTTATTGGTTCGCGATTCAGTTCTTCAATGGTGTCGGTTCGGTCGGTTATTCGCAGGCCTCGAGCGGTGACGTGGCTTGGTTCGCGCACGTGGGCGGATTCATCGCCGGAATTATTCTAATCAAACTGATGGCGCCCAGCCGCCGCGCGCGGTCCTACTACTGATGTTCCAGGAAGTGCAATCGCCTTCCGCTGGCATCGAAAAGCCGCTCGACATTCTGGCAATCGCGGCGCACCCGGACGACGTCGAACAAACCTGCGGCGGGACGTTGATCCGCATGGCTGAGGCGGGCTATCGCACCGGCGTGCTCGATCTCACGGCCGGCGACATGGGGACGCGCGGCACTCCCGAAATCCGGTTGCAGGAGGCCGATGCCGCGGCTCGCCGGATGCTGCTCTCGTGGCGGGGTAACTTGCGGCTCCCCGATGCACGGCTTGAAAACACGATTGGCGCTCGCATGACGATAGCCGGCGAAATCCGCAATCTGCGCCCGCGCGTCGTGATCTTGCCGTATTGGGAGGCCCGCCACCCCGATCACTACCGCGCATCGGAGATCGGCTTCGAAGCGTGTTTTCTTGCCGGACTCAAGAAGCTCGACGAAGAGACCGCTCCGCATCGCCCGCGGAAGATTTTGTATTCGTCGCTGTACGCCAATGTGACGCCGTCGTTCGTGGTGGACATCTCGGCGCAATTCGAGCGGCGGATGGAGTCGCTGTTCTGCTACCAGTCGCAGTACGGCGATGCCGGCGATGGCTCAGACTTATTTCCGAACCAGCGGGAGATCCGGGAGCGCTTAGGCGCGATCGCGCGTTTTTACGGCAACCTGATCGGGGTGAAGTATGGTGAGCCGTACGTGATCAAGGAAACGATGCGTGTCGATGACATTACGGTGTAGCCTTGTGTGAAACCGCGACGAACATGTTCGCATGAGTGCGAACACGGCACGCATTGAGTTGAGTGCCGTGCGCTACAGCGGTATATTGCCGTGCTTCTTACGCGGCATCGAGTCCACCTTGTTCGCCAGCATTCTTAATGCTCGGATCACCTTAGGCCGCGTCTCGCGCGGCTCAATCACGTCGTCGATGAATCCGCGCTCGGCTGCTACGAACGGATTCGCAAAACGGTCGCGAAACTCCTCGACCTTCTGTTTGCGAACACCGTCCTTGTCTTCCGCCGCAAGCAACTCGCGCCGGTAGACGATGTTCACCGCGCCCTCGGCGCCCATCACGGCGATCTCCGCAGTCGGATACGCGAAGTTCACGTCCGTGCGCAGATGCTTCGATCCCATCACGTCGTAGGCTCCGCCGTACGCCTTGCGCGTGATCACGGTGATCTTAGGCACCGTGGCCTCAGCGTAAGCATAGAGAAGCTTCGCGCCCTGGCGGATGATTCCTCCAAACTCCTGATCGGTTCCCGGCAGGAACCCCGGCACATCCACGAAGGTCAGGATCGGAATGTTGAACGCATCGCAGAAGCGCACGAACCGGCCGCCCTTCACCGACGAGTTGATATCCAAGCAGCCCGCGAGAAACGCAGGTTGATTCGCGACGATGCCCACGCTTTGGCCCCCCATCCGCGCGAACCCGATCACAATGTTTCTCGCCCAGTGCTCGTGAACCTCGAAAAAGTCCCCATCGTCGACCACCCGATGGATGATGTCCTTGATGTCGTAGGGCAGGTGCGAATCGGAAGGAACCACCGTATCGAGCGACGCATCTAGGCGATCGACCGGATCGGCAGATTCCTTCGGCGGCGCGTCATCGCGATTGTTCTGCGGGATGAAAGACACCAGCTCTCGGATTATCCTCAAGCATTCGGCATCGTCCTGCGCAAGAAAATGCGCGACGCCGCTGATCGAATTGTGAGTCTCGGCGCCTCCCAGTCGTTCTTTCGTGACGTCCTCGTGCGTGACGGTCTTGATCACGTCTGGCCCAGTGACAAACATGTGGCTGGTGTGATTCACCATGAACACAAAATCGGTGAGAGCGGGCGAGTAGACCGCGCCTCCCGCGCACGGACCCATGATAGCCGAGATCTGCGGAATCACGCCGCTCGCCAAGGTGTTACGGAGAAAGATGTCCGCATATCCGGCGAGCGACAAGACGCCTTCCTGGATGCGCGCGCCGCCCGAATCATTCAGCCCGATAATGGGCGCGCCGGTCTTCAGCGCGAGATCCATGATCTTGCAAATTTTCTGCGCGTTCGTTTCCGAGAGCGACCCGCCGAAGACGGTGAAATCCTGGGCAAATACGTAGACCGGGCGGCCGTGGATGCGTCCGTAGCCTGTGACGAAGCCATCGCCGTCGATTACTAGCTGGTCCATTCCAAAATCGCTGCAGCGATGGCGGACCAGCTTGTCCATTTCCTCAAAAGTGCCTTCGTCGAGCAGCAGATCAACGCGCTCGCGCGCCGATAACTTGCCCTCTTTGTGCTGCTTCGCCTTACGCTCCTCACCGCCGCCCGCTTCGGCACTGGCATGGCGCCGGCGGACTTCCGCAAACCGATCCATCGACATAGAAATTTAACAGTAGCAGGTGAGCGGTTGGCGCCGGACCATTTCGCCGCCGAAATCGTGCTTACTGGGCGTAGTATCCGCTGCGCGCGTGAATCTCAGCGCCGGGATACTTTTGCAGTGCGTCGGGCGTGAGCTTGACCGTGATGTGCCGGAAGGTGCCCGGCTGAGACTCGGGCGCGTGGTAGGACAACATGTAGCGCGTGCGAATGCGGCGGATCATCTCGTTGAACGTCTCGCTCGCCTGCCCTACTTTGACCCACTCGCCGCCGGTCTCCTCGGCGACATGAAACACGTTTGAGGGTGTGTAGTCCTTGTCCGGGAACATGCTCGGCCCCGGCGGGACGGGGCGGATCGCGCGACCGGTCACGATCGCGTTAAATACCGTGTCGGCCTTGTCGAGTTCACGGATCACCTGCCCATCGGTAAGCTGGAAGCTGGTGCTGAGATTGTCAGTGAGAATCAGAACCGCTCTGCGCGCGCCGGGACTCGCGTTCAGCTCCATATAGTGGGCTGCGTCCACAATCGCGGAATTGATCTGCGTGGTCGCTCCGACGTCCCAATTTTTCACTGCAGCCCCAATCTGGCGGGCGGTCTCGGCGAGATTGTCGCTGAACTCCTGATGCAGCGCGGTCTTCTTGGCGAAAACCATGATCGCCACGCGGTCGCCGGGTTGTAGATGGTCCAGGGCCTCACGAGCCGTTTTGGAAATCTGCTCGATTACGGGCTGCATGCTGCCACTGACGTCCAGAAGCAGAAGCAGATTCACCGCTTCGTCGCCATGCTGGAATGACGCGATGGACTCCGGCTGGCCCTCATCGGTGATGATGAAGTCGGCCTTAGTGAGTCCCGTGACCAGATCCTTGCCCTGGGTGACTTGAACATCCACCCGGACGTCCGCCACGCCGGTTTTGAACACAAGCGGCGGACCTTCCTCCTGCGCACGCAGAGGCGCTAGCATGAAGATCGTCGAGATGAAAAATATCGTCGCCGGAACTGCGGGGCATATCGACCATGGCAAGACCGCGCTGGTGCGCGCCCTCACCGGTATGGAAACCGATCGGCTGAAGGAAGAAAAGCAGCGCGGCATATCCATCGATTTAGGCTTCGCCCACCTTAGAATCTCTGAGACACTCCAACTCGCTCTTATAGACGTGCCCGGCCACGAAAGGTTCATCAAAAACATGCTGGCCGGCGTCGGAGGCATCGACCTGGTTTTGTTCGTGATTGCGGCTGATGAATCTATTAAGCCACAAACTCGGGAACATTTCGACATCTGTTTGTTGTTGGGCATCCGGCAAGGAATCGTAGTACTCACTAAGGCGGACCTCGTAGATAACGATCTCCTGGAGCTGGTCCGGTTGGAGGTAGACGAGTTTGTGCGCGGTTCGTTTCTGGAAAACGCGCCGGTGGTCGCGGTCAGTGCGACAAAGGGCATTGGTATCGACGAGTTGCGCCGCGAGATCGCGAAACTGGCTGTCGAGATCGCCGAGAAGGACTCGTCGAGATATTTTCGGCTTCCGATCGATCGTGCATTTACTATGCACGGCTTTGGCGCGGTGGTGACAGGAACTTTGGTCTCGGGAACGGTGCGCCTCGAACAAGAGGTGCAGTTGTTTCCTTCCGCCCGCCGCGTTCGTGTGCGCGGCATTCAAGTCCACGGCGCGAGTGTGTCGGAGGCCACGGCTGGACAAAGAACGGCGCTGAATCTTGCAGGAGTCGAAGTTTCCGAGCTTGCGCGCGGCATGACCCTGGCTGAGATCGGGCGCTTTCGCACGACCGTCCAAATTGACTGCTCGTTTCAGTTGCTTGCTTCCGCGAAGCCGCTGAAGCATCGAGCGCCGGTGCATTTTCACGCGGGGACCGCGGAGGTGGAAGCCGAGATCCGGCGGCTGAGGGGTACGGAACCGCTGGCGCCCGGTACGTGCGATTACGTCCGCTTGCTGCTGAAAGAACCGCTGGTGCTGGCGCCGGGCGATCGCTTCATTGTACGGATGTTTTCGCCGGTGGTCACCATTGGCGGCGGGGTTGTGCTGGACACAGCCCCTCCCAGGCGCGACACGGTCGAACGTTTGCGAATCCTCCAGAATTCCTCTACCGCGGAAAAAATCGCGCTGGTCGCGGCCGAATCGCGCTACGGCCTGGGGATGACCGAGTTGGTGGAACGCACCAGTTTGCTTGAATCGGAAATCGAACGCGCGGCTTCTAGCGCGAGTGTAATCGCGCTTCACACGCCCCAGTTCTGGGTGCTCGATGGCCAATGGGCCGCAAAGCAGATGGAAGCGATTCATGAGCAGCTCAAGCAATTCCATCGGCGGAATCCTCTGCTTGCGGGAGTGTCCAAGGAAGAATTGCGAAGCAAGTTGCTGACCGGCGCGCCTGCCTGGATGCTGGACGCCTTGCTCGGCCGCGCCAAGACCGTTGTCTCCGACGGCGAAACCGTCCGTCTGGTGTCGCACAAAATCGCTTTCCGCGAAGACGAGGAAGCGGCAGCGCAAAAAATGGAAGAGGCTTTTCGCGATGCGGGCCTGACCGTGCCGTCGTTGAACGAAGCGCTCGCCAAATCGGGCATCGAAGCCAGGCGCGCGCGCACGCTGCTTCAATTGCTGCTCAAGGACAAGCGCCTGGTGCGGATTAGCGACGAATTGGTGTTCCATTCTTCGGCGGTTCAGTCGTTGCGAGGGATGCTCCTGCAAAAGAAAGGCCAGCGCTTTTCCGTTCCAGAGTTTAAGGACTGGACCGGCGTCTCGCGCAAGTACGCGATTCCATTGCTCGAATTTCTTGACCGTGAACGTGTTACAAAACGTGACGGAGATTCCCGTATCGTTCTGTAACTGTTAGATCCAAGAACTGGTCAGAAAGTGTCGGGGATCGTGTACAACTTGACATGAGGCGAATAAACGGCGAATATAACGGGTATGCTGTTCGAGTGCGACCCTCCCCCGCTCCTCATCGGCATCGCCAAACTCGCTGCGTCCAGTGACCTGCTCGAAGCCAAGAGGCGTGTCGAGTATCTCGAGCTCGAAACCAGGCACTTCATCTGCCGCGGCTCCGGGCGCATGCGTTCGATCTGGACACTAAACCCATACCGCGGCTGCGAGTTCGGCTGCAAGTACTGTTACGCCCGCTATGCCCACGAGTTCATGGAATTGCGCGATCCCGAGCTCTTCGAACGGAAAATCTACGCCAAACAATTTCGGGAAGAAACATTTCGAGCCGAGCTGCACCGCAGGAAGCCCGGCGAGACCATCTGGATGGGCACTGCAACGGATCCCTACCAGCCAGCCGAGCGCCGCTTTCATATCACGCGACGAATGCTTCAGGTCTTCGCCGGAGAGCGCGGGTTCGACTTGGGTCTCACGACCAAGTCCGATCTGGTTGCGCGCGATGCAGCTCTGCTCGCCGAGATCGGACAGAAAAACACAATTGGAGTCCATCTGACCATCACCACTCTGGACGAAGCGCTGGCTCGATTGCTGGAACCCCGCGCACCGCGTCCCGACCTACGCGTGCGAGCGCTCAAGCAACTCACCGACGCGGGTGTACGGGTGTCGGTGCTGGCGCATCCCGTGATGCCGTTGATCAACGACAGCGAGAAGAGCCTCGACGAAGTGTGCGCCGCGGCGGAAGCCAATGGAGCCTCGGCATTCAGCGCCGGCGCGTTATTCCTGAAGCCTTGCTCGCAACAGGTCTTCTTGCCGTTTCTCGAGCAACATTTTCCGCACTTGGTCCGCCGCTACCGCGAACGGTTCGAGAAGAACGCGTTTCTCAAGGGCCCGTATCTGGACATGATCGAGGAACGCGTCAAGAAGATTCGCGCGCGGCATCGGATGAAACCCTGGACTTCGCCAGAGTGGCCGTTGAGCGATCAAATGGAGCTGTTCGGCGGAAGCGCCGAACCGCGCAAGCGTCCAGGCGGGGACTTCACTTTACAACGCAAAGTGAGTTCCGTATAATCGATTGCATGGCTACCGTTCAGCCGATTCGCCGCGTGCGGCGCGAACCCGTCTCGCTGCATGTCCACGCCATGGACAATCTGCAATTCATACGGGAGACCATGGAGCGCGCAGGATCGTTCACGGCCGTTCCGGGTTGGGGGATTTTCGCGGTCGGCTTGAGCGCGCTTCTGGCAGCGGGAATCGCGTGGCGCCTGAGCGGCCGATTGTGGCTGACGGCCTGGCTAACAGAGGGCGCGTTCGCGATCGCGCTGGGTGCGCTCGCTATGAAGCGCAAGGCTGATTCGGCGGGAGTGCCGTGGCTTTCACCGCCGGCTCGCAGATTCGTGCTGAGCTTTGCGCCGCCCTTCCTCGTGGGCGGGCTACTGACGGCCGTGCTCTATCGCGCGGGACTCTTTAGCGCGATTCCGGGCGCATGGATGTTGCTTTATGGTACCGGCGTCGTCACCGGCGGTGCATTTTCGGTGCGTGTAGTTCCCGTGATGGGTTTGACTTTCATGCTCATCGGCGCCGTTGCGTTGTTCTGTCCGCTCGCCTGGGGCACAGCGCTACTGGCGGCTGGATTCGGGGGCCTGCACCTGGTATTCGGATTTATCATTGCGAAGAAATACGGCGGGTAATATGGCGAAGCAAAACACAATTCGGAAGGACTCTCCAGCTGCAAAACAAAGCGTCGGCTGGATGCCGGGAGGCGGAAAGGCGCTGGCTGGGCTCGACCGGCTGATTCACGAGCGCATGCGCCTCGGCATCGTAAGCGCGCTTGCGGCCAACACAGCGCTCACCTTTAACGAGCTGAAGAAGCTGCTCAAGACAACCGATGGGAACTTGAGCGTGCATGCGCGCAAGCTGGAAGAGGCCGAATATATCGCGTGCACCAAGTCGTTCGAAGGCCGGATGCCGAAAACCGAGTACCGCCTTACTGAAGCGGGCCGGCGCGCGCTGGAAAAATATTTGAGCCACATGGAAGCGTTGATCCAGTCGATGCGCGAGCTCTAAGTCAAAATTTTTTGGAGCCATACTTTATGTCTCAAAGAACTTCGAAAACGCAAGGTGGGATCCATACCGCCATAATCATGGACGGCAATGGCCGCTGGGCTGCGGCGCGGGCGCTTCCGCGAGTGGCCGGACATCGGGCCGGCGCCGACGCACTGCGCCGCACGGTGGAAGCCGCACCCGACCTCGGCATCGGCACTTTGACCGTCTATGCGTTTTCGTCCGACAACTGGCAGCGGCCGCCTGAAGAAGTTTCGGCGTTGATGAAAATGTTTAACCTTTACCTGCGGCGCGAGCAGGCGCGTTGCATAGCGAACGGAGTGCGGGTTTCAGTGACCGGTAGGCGCGACCGGTTGCCGCGCTTGCTTTTGCCCATGATCGAAGGCTGCGAAAAAGCGACCATCGGCGGGCGCAAACTGCATTTGAGACTCGCTGTCGACTATTCCTCGCGCGACGCCATCTTGCGGGCGGCATCGAAGCTCACAAAACATGCCAGCCGCGAGGATCTGACACACGCGCTGGGTACCGAAGACGTAGATCTCCTCATTCGCACCGGCGGCGAAAAGCGGCTTAGCGATTTTCTGCTGTGGGAGTGCGCGTACGCGGAGCTTGTTTTTACTCCGGTGATGTGGCCTGACTTCGGCACAAACGACCTGGCTCAGGCCGTGGCTGAATTTCACTCCCGCGAGCGGCGATTCGGAGCCGTGCCGAAGGCCGCGCTAGGATGAGCTATCCCTCGCCGGCGGCCTGCCGCAACAGTGGTTTCAGATTCAGATTTCGAATCAGCCGGTGCAGATAGTTAGGATGCAGGCCCAACAGGCGCGCGGCTTCGGTATAGTTTCCGCCAGATTGCTCCACGGCGGCGAGAATGACGTTCTTCTTAGCCTCCCGCACGGTATCGTGGAACGCGCTGACAGGGGTGCTTCCCGATGAAGGCTCGGCCTTTTCGAGGACAACTTCCGGAAGATCTTCCGGAAGAATCAAATCGGAGGAGCCGAGCACGACGGCGCGCTCGATCGCGTTCTCGAGCTCGCGCACGTTCCCCGGCCAGTCATAATTCACAAGAAAAGCACGCGCCTGCGGAGAAATCCCCAGAACATTACGATTCGCTCGTTTTGAATATTTCGCCGCAAAATAACTCGCAAGCAGCGAAATATCGTCGCGGCGCTCGCGCAATGCCGGCATTCGCACCGAAACAACATTCAGTCGGTAAAACAAATCCTCGCGGAAACGCCCCTTCTTCACTTCTTCTTCGAGATCGCGATTGGTGGCAGCAATCAGGCGCACATCCAGCTTGATCGTCTTGGTGCTGCCAACGCGCTCAAACTCGCGCTCTTGAAGAACACGCAGTAATTTCGCTTGCAGCATGGGCGCCAGTTCGCCGATCTCGTCAAGAAACACCGTCCCTCCCTCGGCGGTTTCTAGTTTTCCTTTCTTCTGCGCGATTGCCCCGGTGAACGACCCCTTCTCGTGGCCGAACAGCTCGCTTTCGAGCAGATTTTCGGCGAGCGCCGCGCAGTTGATGGCGACGTACGGTTTCGTAGCCCGGCTGCTGTTCCTATGGATGGCGCGTGCAACCAGTTCTTTGCCAGTGCCGCTCTCACCGAAGACGAGCACAGTGGTATCTTTGGGCGCCACGCGGCTGATGAACTGATAGACCTCGCGCATGCGCGGGCTCTCGCCCACCATGTTGTGCTCGACATTCATTTCCGACTGCAAGCGCCGGTTCTCTTCTTCAAGCCATTCCATCCGGCGCGCGCTTTCGAGCGCCGGAGCCGCGATGCTACCCATAGCGGTGACGAGTTGCAGATGATCCTCGTCGAAGCGCGCCTCAGGATTGGTCGCGTCAAGATAAATCACGCCGAGCACGCGGTCGAAAACTTCAAGCGGCACGGCCAGCACGCTGCGAATGTGCCGGACGATGACGCTTTCCACCGAGGCGAAGGCTTGCGCAGCCGGCAAATCGTTGCACAGCACAGCGACGCCTTCGGCCAGCACTTGCGCGACGATGGTCCGGCTGGCCTGGACGGCGTGGTTCTGCCCAGAACGGCGATCCCAGCCGAAAATCGACGTCGGCTCCTCGATGCCTTGATCGCACAGCAATATGGCCGCCCGGTCGGCGGGCGTCACTTCGAAAATCAATTCGAGCACTTGCTTCTCGAGGGCTGCGAGGCCGCGAACGGAATTCACTGCCTTGCTGATACCAAGCAGCACGTCAACATCGCGGACCATGCGGGCGGTGGGCTTGATCTTCTCTAAATCACGCAGGTACCGCGCGTCCTGTTTTCGAAGAATGATCGTAGAACCTGCGCCTGTTTCGGTCTGATTGAACTCGACCGAGGACGCGTTCGGCGCCGGAGTACTCTCCGGCAGCACGAAGACGAACAGCGAGCTGCCGATCTTAATTTCATCGCCTGATTCGAGAACGCGCTCCGTCACGGGCACTCCGTTGACGAACGTGCTGTTGCGGCTGTTCAGGTCCCGAATCTTGAAATGCTCGGGAGTCCGCTGGATCAGGCAATGGCGGCGCGACACGGAAGCATCGAGCAGCGAGATTGCGTTCGAGGGCTCGCGCCCAATCGCAACCTCGTCTTCTGTCAAAGGGATACTGTTGCCCTTAAGCGGGCCGGCCACAGCTTCCAATTCGGCGGTTTCGACCATTTCCTAGTGGTATGAGTATACCGGATCGCCAGTAGTTTGCCACTACTCCGAAGGTTGTATCGCGCGCCGAAGCAAACTTGACAATACCCGGAATTCGACTTACGCTGGCTGGCGTAATCTAGGGAGAAAGGAAGAAATACCATGCGCGTTCTGGTACTGACGCTACTCGCAGTCTCGCTGTTGGGCCAATCGACCGCCCCAAAAATTCCGTTTGAGTCGATTCCCCAGCCGCTCAAGTATTCGCCG
>Ga0126373_10001821_pt1 | contig 15373 bp, 13 predicted proteins | sample PanSoiMetPlot_11_FD_92545 | JGI IMG/M metagenome (GOLD analysis project Ga0126373, IMG submission 92545) | Tropical forest soil microbial communities from Panama - MetaG Plot_11 | ecosystem: Environmental > Terrestrial > Soil > Tropical forest > Bulk soil | place: Panama | collected 2016-02-17 | reverse complement strand
GTGAACGCGCAGACACCTGTGCGTGTGCACGAGACATCCGCCGTACCAGGTCGCTGTGCCCCGGCAACCGCGCCGGGGCGAACGCGCCACCCCACCACTCGACGTGCACCGGGTGGTCGCGCAGCCACGGGTCGGCGTCGCAGCCCTGCGCCACTGCGTCCTCGAGCTCGGCGCGGGCGGCAGCAACGGGCTCGTCGAGCGCCACCCCGAGACGCCCTTCCGCGACAAGGGCATCCGGCACCGTGGAGGCCCATTCACCGCCCCGAACCACGCCGACCGAGATCGGATACGCAATGTCCCAGCGCGCGGCGAGCGGATCGACACTCGCATTCCGGCGCCGCTCGACGGCGGACAGTGCGCGCCAGATCGGCCAGAAATTCTCGACCGCGCTGACCCCGCTCGTCCGGCGGGCGGCGTGCGCGGCCTGTCCCGGCACATGCAGCCGGAAGGTCAGCGCGCCGGCCGTGGCCGGAACGATGTCGAGGCCGGTCGGCTCGGGGATCACACACGCGTCGGCGCGCCAGCCGCGGCGGATCAGCGCATACGTGCCCAGACCGCCGTCCTCCTCACCGAGAACGCTCGCCAAGAGCACGTCGCCGCCAAGCGGTACCCCGCTGCGCGCCAACGCGCGCACAGCGAACAGCGCCGCAGTCAATCCCGCCTTCATGTCGCAGGCGCCGCGTCCGTAGAGCAGCTCGCCGTCAATGCGGCCGGCGTAGGGGTCTGCGTCGGTCCACGCCGCGAGATCACCCGGCGGGACCACATCGACGTGCCCGTTCAACATCAACGACCGACCGCGGCCACGCCCCGCCAGCCGCCCGACCAGCCCCCAGGCCTCATCACGGTCGACCTCAACACCCGGAAAGTCCGGCTCGGCAAGCAACTCCTGGAGCGGCAGCTGCCAGTGATCGACGTCCAGCCCCACGCGGTCGAACACGCCCGCGAGATGCTGCTGGGCGCCGTTTTCGACCGCGGTTCCGCCCACACTCGGCATCCGGACAAGCTCGGCGAGGAACCTCACCAGCTCCGCTGTGGAATCGTTCACGGCATCGAGCACGCGCGCTTTCCAGTCGGCGGCAGTCACCGATCAAGGCTTCCACATCGCGAGGTCCGTCCGGCCGTGGCGCGGCCCCGACGCCGGGCGCTCAGGCTTACAGCTGACAGGGCCAAGATGCCAGCATGTCGAACGAGCAGCCCACCGCCAGTGGTGGTTCGGAGCTTCCAGACGAGCTGGCCCGCTGGGCGCAGCCGTTGGGCGTACCCGGGGCAAAGTTCATCCCGGCGTGGTTGCGCCCGCACCGAGGCGAGCAGCGATGGTCCGTACTGGCCGTCATCGTGCTCGTGATCGGCCTGCAATTGGCCCTGCCGGACAAGTTCGTGCTGCGACCGCGCACCGCTGCGCCATCAATCGAGGCCGCGCTGTGCCTGGTGCTGGCCATTCGCAATCCGGGTCGTCTCAGTGGTGACCGACCGCTGCTGCGGAGCTTGTCCTTGGTGCTGGTGAGCGTGCTCGCGCTCACGAATGCGGTGTCCACGGCACTGCTGGTGCATGTGATCGTGAGCGACGTCAAGGTCAGCGCGGACAAATTGCTGGCGTCCGGCGCGGCCATCTGGCTGGCGAACGTGATTGCTTTTGCCTTGTGGTATTGGGAGTTCGACCGCGGCGGGCCGGGGTCTCGCGCGGCCGGCGGCAGCGGCCGGACTGACTTCCTGTTTCCGCAAATGAGCGATCCGCGGATCGACCCGGAGTGGCACGCGACGTTCATCGACTACCTGTATGTCGCGTTCACCAACGCGACTGCGTTCTCGCCGACCGACACCATGCCGCTGACCCGCTGGGCCAAGCTGCTGATGCTCGTGCAGGCGGGGATTTCGTTGATCACGGTCGGCCTGGTGGCCGCGCGGGCCGTGGGCGTTCTCCCCTCTGGCTGATGCCGCGGCGTGGCGTCGCCGCGTTCTCGGCCGTGGCTCCGGGGTGGGCGTACGCTCGCACGCATGTTCGAGCCGGAGTGGGACGCGGGTCTGGACGAGGCGCAACTGGCTGCGGCCGCGCACGACGGCGGGCCGCTGGTGATCGTCGCGGGGGCCGGCACCGGCAAGACCCGCACGCTGACCGCCCGGGTCGCCCGGCTGCTGGCGCACGGCGTTGACCCGTCACGAATCCTGCTGCTCACTTTCACCCGACGCGCCGCGGCAGACATGCTGGCCCGCGCCGGCGTCCTGTGCGGAGACCGGCGCGCGGCGAGCCGGTTGTGGGGCGGCACCTTCCACGCCGTGGCGCATCAGCTGATCACGCGATACCCGCAGACCTTGGGGCTGCCGGCAGAGTTCACCGTGCTCGACCAGGCCGATGCCGCGGACCTGATGGACCTGCTCCGGCACGAGCACGCACTGGCCGGCACCAGCCAGCGCTTCCCGCGCGCGGACACCTTGCTCGACGCCTACACCCGGGCCGTCAACACCGCGCGCCCCGTGCGCCAGATCATCGCGGCTGAGTTCCCCTGGTGCGACCCACACGTGGAGCAGATCCGGGAGCTGCACCGGGCATACATGACCCGCAAACGTGACGACGGACTGCTCGACTTCGACGACCTGCTGCTCGCCTGGCGCGCGCTGCTGGCCGACGAAACGCTGGGACCGGCGATCTCCGGCCGCTGGGACCACGTGCTGGTCGACGAATACCAAGATGTCAACCAGATCCAGGTCGACATCGTCCGGCTGCTATGCCCGGACGGGGCCGGGCTGACGGTGGTAGGCGACGATGCACAGGCGATCTACGGGTTCCGGGGCGCTGACCCCAGCCATCTCAGCGATCTGACCACCACGCTCCCCGATGTCACGGTGATCCGATTGGAGCGCAACTTCCGTTCTCGCCAGCCCCTGCTCGACCTGGCCAACGCGATCCGGCCGGAGAGTGGCGCCGGCGCCCGGCTGCGGCTGTACTCCGAGCGCACCGGCGGACCGAAGCCGGCGCTGACGCGCTGCTACGACGCCCCGGCCGAAGCCCGCCTCGTGGCGGACGCCGTCCTCGACCATGTCGAGTCGGGCAAGCGGCTACGCGACCAGGCGGTGCTGATGCGCGCCGCCCACCACAGCGACCTCCTTGAGATCGAACTGACCACGCGGCGCGTGCCGTTCCGCAAGTACGGCGGCCTGCGATTCCTCGAGGCCGCCCACGTCAAGGACTTCCTCGCCGGCCTGCGGCTGCTGGACAACCGTGCCGACGAGATCGCGTGGTATCGGCTGCTGCGCCTGCACGAGGGCATCGGGCCGGCTCGCGCCCGCGCCCTGCTCTCGGTCCTGAACCCTGGCGCAGGTCCGCATGAGCACCGGCACGCCGAGGTCATCGCGGCCGCACCCGCACCGGCGCGCGTCAAGCTCGGCGCCACCCTAGCCGTGCTCACCGACGCCCGGGCCGAGCGCGCAGCTGCGGATCGCGCCGAATTGGTGGTCGCAATGCTGCGGCCGCTGCTGATCCGCCGCTACGCCGACCATCCCACCCGCCTCGCCGATCTCGATCGGCTGGTCGCCGCCGCCACTACAGCGCCGACGCTCGCGGACTACGTCGCCACGCTGACCCTGGATCCGCCCGCCGCCAGCAGCGACCTCGCCGGCCCACCCCAACTCGACGACGACTACCTCACCTTGTCCACCGTCCATTCCGCCAAAGGGCTCGAGTGGGACGTCGTCCATCTGATCGGCCTCGTCGACGGTGCATTCCCTTCCGACATGGCCCTCAACGCACCCACCGGCCTCGTCGAAGAACAGCGCCTCTTCTACGTCGCGCTCACTCGGGCACGCGACCAGTTGCATCTCTCCGTGCCCCAGCGGATGCACATCCACCGTTTCGGCGGCAGCGACCGCTACTCTCTCGCCCCTGATACCCGGTTCCTCACCGACACGGTCCTGGCCACACTCGACATTCACCAAGCCGAACCGCCCGCACCACCACAGCGTGTGCTCACCAGCGCCCGAGTCGCCGTGCCCACGCTCGACGACCTCTGGGCGTGAATCCGCCGATCCTCGCCGATTCAGCAAGAATCCCTCGTCTGAGGCGAGGGATTCTTGCTCGATCGTCAACGGCGATCCCGTGCCGGGACCACCGCGATGCCCACGACAAGCGCGGTGAGCGCGAACGCAATCGGGTACCCCGTTTGCGCCGCGACGATCCCACAGCCGGCGGCGCCCAATCCGTATCCCCCGTCGTACGCCATGTTCCACAAGGCGCTTGCCGTGCCGTATCCGGATCGCGGCACCGCGTCGAACATCGTCGCCATGCTGGCGTTCTGTGCGACGCCGAAGCCCGCTCCGAAGACCACCGCGCCGAGCAGCACGACCGCCGGCAGTGCGATCAGCGCCATGGCCAGCATCCCGGCGGCGGCGGTCACGACAGCCGGCAAGAGCAGTCGGGCGGCACCGCGCCTGTCGGCCTGGCGCCCGGCCCACCATCGGGTCACGGTGGCGGCCGCCGCCTGGACGAGCAGCGCGACCGGCGCGACACCGACGACGGCCAGCGGCAGGAACGCCGTCACCACGCCGCCGGCCACGGCGGTAGCCCCGAAGGCCAGGGCGGGCCGGGAGATGGCCCGGTTGCGCAGCCCGGCTGCGAGCCGTGTCTTCTCCGAGGGCGACGCCTCGCGCGGCTCGGGCAAGCCCGGCACCGCGACCAACGCCGCCAGCGCGGCCACGCCGCCTAGGACGAACACGCCGGTGTAGCCGATCTGATCGACCAGCCACACGCCGAGCGGCAGCGCGACGACGGCCGGGACGCTGGCCACCACGCCGCCCAGGCCCAGCGCCTCACCGCGTCGTTCGTCCGGCACCAGCAGCGGGATCAGCGCGTCGCCCAGCACCATGACTATCGCGAATCCGACGCCGCGGACGACGGCCACCGCCAGGATCGCCGGCAGTCCGCTCGCGTAGGGCAGCGCCAGTGCCGGCGCACCGAGCAGGATCAGCCCGGCAGCGAGCCCCGACCGGTAGCCGAACCGAGTGGCGAGCCACGGCGCGGCGAACTCAGCGCCCACGGTGGCGAACATCAGCGCGGCCGTCGAGAGCCCGGCGCCCGCGGCTCCCGCGCCGACGGACGCTGCATACCGCGGCACCACCGACGCCAGCACGAAGAACGAGGTGAGCGAGCCGAACGAGCCGACGAATACCCGAATCAGGGCGGGGCTCAGGATCGAGGGGCGGGCTGGCGCCGCGGCGATAACGCTCATGCCACAAAACCTAGGATCGGACCGGCCTGGCGCTAAGGTCCAATTCCATGGCCGTCGAGTGGGCCGGTTTGGGTCCTGAGCTGCTTGTCGCCCTGGACCGGGGCCGCGCCGAGCCGCTACGCGAGCAGCTCGAGGGGACGCTCCGTGAGGCGATCCGGGGCGGGCGGCTGCAGGTCGGCGAACGGCTGCCGTCGTCGCGGGCCATGGCCCGCGAGCTGGGCGTTTCCCGCGGGCTCGTTCAGGAGTGCTATGTCCAGCTACAGGCGGAGGGCTATCTGAGCAGTCAGGGCGGGTCGGCCACCCGGGTGGCCGGCGGCGCGCACCTGGCCGCAGGGCTGCCGCCGCCGGCACCGGCCGCGCCCCGGTTGAAGATCGACTTCCGGCCCGGCGTCCCCGACCTGAGCAGCTTCCCGCGCAGCGACTGGCTGTGGGCGATGCGCGAGACGCTCCGGGATGTGCCCAACGCCGACTTCGACTACGGCGAACCGCGAGGTGCGCTGCGGCTGCGCACCGTCCTCGCGGCGTACGTGCGCCGCGTCCGCAGTGCCGCCGCTACACCCGGGCACATCGTGATCTGCGGAGGATTCGCGCAGGGGCTGGACCTCGTGCTGCGCGTGCTCGCCGCACGCGGGGTGCAGTGCGTGGCCTTCGAAGATCCGGGATACGGCGACGCGGACACGTCGGTGGTGTCCGCGCATGCCGGAATGCGCGCCGTACCGGTGCCCGTCGACGAGCGGGGCATCGACGTGACCGCACTCGCGGCGTCCGGGGCTCGCGTCGTCGTACTGACGCCGGCCCACCAGTCCCCGACGGGCGTCGTGCTCGCCCCCGAGCGCCGCCAGCAACTCGTCGCCTGGGCGAACGAACACGATGCGGTGATCATGGAGGACGACTACGACGCCGAGTTCCGGTACGACCGCGAGCCAGTCGGCGCTTTGCAGGGCTTGGCCCCGGATCGCGTCGTCTCGATCGGGACGGTCAGCAAGTCACTCGCCCCGACGGTCCGCCTCGGCTGGCTGCTCTGCCCGGCGTCACTGGTTGACGCGGTGGCGACCGAGAAAGAGGCGAGCGACCGTGGTTCGCCTGGCCTGGACCAGTTGGCCTTCGCGACGCTGATCGAGTCGGGCCGCTACGACCGGCACTTGCGCCGGATGCGCGCGATCTATGCACGCCGCCGCGAGGTGCTCGTGGAGTCACTCACCCGAAACGCACCCAGCGTTCGGCTCACCGGGCTGGCTGCCGGGTTCCACGCTGTGGCGCACCTCCCCGACACGGCCGACGAGCAGGCGGTGGTCACGTCCGCCCGCACACGCTCGATCGGCCTGCGGGGCATGAGCGTGCACCGTGCCGGCGGCGCTACCACGCCGCCGCAGTTGGTGATCGGTTTCGGCAACGTCAACGAGCGGGCGGTGGCCGAGGGCATCACCGCGGTCGCGGACCTGCTCAAAGGGACGGTGAACTCGTGACCACGGTCGACCAGGCCGCCGACGAGCTGTACGGCGCCGACCCGGACGAGTTCGTCGAACGGCGCCGGGCGCTTGCCGCCGCCGCGCGGCAACAAGGCGACGCAGACGCGGCCAAGGCCATCGCTGCCCTGCGCAAGCCGACGCGCAGTGCCTGGACGCTCAACGCGCTGGCGCGGACCGACGCCGGGCTGATCGAACGCGCGACGCAGCTCAGCACGCGATTGCGCGACGCCGAGCGGCGCCTCGACGGGGCCGAGCTTCGGGAGCTCTCCCGGGAGCGCCGGGGGTTGGTCGACGCCATGGCCCGCGCAGCGTTCGCCGCGACCGGGCAGCGGGAGCCGTCCGCGGCACTTCGCGAAGAGGTGAACGCCACGCTCACCGCGGCGTTCGCCGACCCGGAGGTTGCCGGCCAGCTCGCGGCCGGGCGGTTGCTGCGCGCCGCGCAGTGGGCCGGATTCGGCCTGGACGCCGGCGCCCGCCCCGACCTGTCCGTCGTGCGTCCGGCCGCGCCGCCACGTACCGCGCAGCCTGCGCCCGCGGCGAAGCCGCACGAGCCCACCGCCGCCGAGCGGGCCCGCCGGGAGCGGTTCGCCGCCGCAGAGAAGGAGACCGCCACCGCCCGCCGGCAGCTGGTCAAGGCCGAGACCGAGGCGGCGAAGCACCGCGAGCGGGTGGACGCGCTCGAGCAGCAGCTTGCTGAGGCGCGCCACCGCCTGACCGAAGCCGGCCACCGGGTGCGCGACGCGAAGGCAGACGTGCGCCGTGCCGAGCAGCGCGTCGACCGCGCCAAGTCCTAAGCGCGAAGCGCATCAGCAGTCTCGGGGTTCGCCGGGAAGAACGACTCGATCGACAGTTCCGCGACTGTCACGTCGAGCGGCGTTCCGAACGTGGCAACGGTGCTCAAGAAGCGCAGTTCCCCGAGGTCGGTGCGGATGCGCAGCGGCACCACGACATCACCCGAGCCGGGCGGCTCAACGTCGGGCTCGTCGCCCGGGTACTGGCGCAACTCGTCGAGCAGTTCGATCAGCCGCTCGTCCGCACTCACCGCGATCTCGCGGCGCAGCCGCGCGAGCAGGTGCGCGCGCCACTCCGCCAGGTTAACGATGCGCGGTGCAAGGCCGTCCGGAGAAAGCGCCAGGCGCAGCACATTCACCGGCGGCTCGAGCAGCTGCGGGGCCGCTCCAGCGGTGAGCAGGTCGATCGTCGCGTTCGCATCGACGAGGTTCCACCCTCGGTCGACCACGACGGCCGGAAACGGCTCGTGGGCCTTCAGGACGAGGCGGATGGCCTGCCGGACGGCGGCCATTTGTGGTGCATCCAGCGCCGCCTCACCGTAGACGGGGGCGTAGCCGGCCGCCAGCAGCAGATGATTGCGTTCCCGCAGCGGGACGTCGAGGGTGTCAGCGAGGCGCAGCACCATGTCGCGGCTGGGCTGGGAGCGTCCCGTCTCGACGAAGCTGAGGTGCCGGCTGGAGATGTCGGCCTCGATGGACAGGTCGAGCTGGCTGATCCGCCGGCGCTCGCGCCACTGCCGTAGCAGCTCACCGACCGGGGATCGGGACACCGTCGTGGTCATGCCGAGCTACGTTAACTGCGCTGCGGGAGCGCCGCGATTACCTTTCAGGTAACCACCCTTCCGCGATGATCTTGGACTTCTGATCGATATTCAGCCATAAGTCCAAGATCACGCCGGCTGGGGGTGACCTGCTGAGTCTGCTATACCAACGTTCCATGAAGGTCGCCGAGCTGACCGATGCGGCCGCCATGCACGAGGCGGCAGCGCTGTTGAACCGTATCTGGGGCACCGGCGACGAACATGTCGTGGACCCCGGCACGATGCGCGCGCTGGCCCACATCGGCAACTACGTCGCGGGGGCCTACGACGGCGACACCCTGGTCGGCGCATCGGTCGGATTCTTCGCCGCGGACGGGCATCTCCATTCGCACGTCACCGGCATCGCCCCGGAGCACCAAGGCCACGGCGTCGGCCGCGCGCTCAAGCTGCACCAGCGCGACTGGGCGCTCGCACGCGGGCGCACGGCGATCAGCTGGACGTTCGACCCGCTGATCGCCCGCAATGCCTACTTCAATCTGCACACGCTCGGCGCCACCGCCGTCGAGTATCTGCCCGACTTCTACGGCTCCATGCGCGACGCCGTGAACGCGGGCATCGCGTCGGACCGCATCTATGTCTTGTGGCGGCTCGAAGCCGAGCCGCCGCCGGTGCCGGATGTCGCCGATCGGGTGGCGCTGCTCGACCGCGCCGGCAACCTGCCCGTGCCGGGACGCCTCATCGAGCGCGCGTCCACGGTGGCAATACCTCTCGACATCGAGAGATTGCGCGCCACCGACCCCGACGTCGCCGTACGCTGGCGTATGGCGGTTCGGGACGCGATGATGGACGCGCAGCAGCACGGCTACCGCATCACCGGCTTCTCCCGCGACGGCCGGTATCTCATGGAGGCAGGCACATGAAGCTCGAGGGTGTCGAACTGCGGCGCATCGCCATGCCCCTCGTTGCGCCGTTCCGCACCTCGTTCGGCACCGAGCTCGACAGACAGGTCGTACTCGTTCGGGTCGTGGCCGCCGATGCGGAGGGATGGGGTGAGTGCGTCGCCGCGGCCCAGCCGCTGTACTCGTCCGAGTACGCCGACGGCGCGGCAGACGTGCTGCGCCGCTTCCTCGTGCCGGCGCTGCTCGGCCTGCCCGAGCCCGATGTGCACCTGGCCGAGCAGGCTTTCGCCTACATCAAAGGGCATTCCATGGCCAAGGCGGCCCTGGAGTGCGCAGCACTAGACGCGCAGTTGCGGGTCGCGGGCATGTCGTTCGGCGCTTTCCTCGGCGCCGTACGCGAGGCCGTCCCGGCCGGAGTGTCTGTCGGGATCATGGACTCGGTGCCGCAGTTGCTCGACGCCGTCGGCCGCTATCTGGACGCGGGCTACCTGCGCATCAAGCTGAAGATCGAACCGGGTTGGGACATCGCCCCCGTGCGTGCCGTGCGCGAACGCTACGGCGACGACCTGCTGTTGCAGGTCGACGCGAACACCGCGTACACGCTGGCCGACGCGCGGCAGCTGGCCAAGCTCGATGCGTTCGACTTGCTGCTCATCGAGCAACCGCTCCCGGAGAACGACATCGCAGGACATGCCGAGCTGGCCAATCTCGTGCGCACGCCGATCTGCCTGGACGAGTCGATCACATCGGCGGCAGTCGCCGTGCACGCCATCACCATCGGCGCGACGCGCATCGTCAACATCAAGCCGGGACGGGTCGGCGGCTACCTCGAAGCGCGGCGCATCCACGACGTTTGCGCTGCGCACGGCGTGCCGGTGTGGTGCGGCGGCATGCTCGAGACGGGCATCGGGCGGGCGGCCAACGTCGCGCTCGCAGCCCTGCCCAACTTCACTCTGCCCGGCGATACGTCCGCCTCGGACCGCTACTATTCCCGCGACATCACCGACCCCTTCGTGCTCGAGGACGGCCACGTTCGGGTGCCGACCGGCCGCGGCCTCGGTGTCGAGCCCGACCCCGAAGCTCTCGACGCGGTGACGGTGTCCACGGAGTGGATCAGTGCCTAGTTCCCGACTCCGCCCCTTTTCTCGCGATGATCTTGGAGTTCCGGTCGAATAGCGACCACAGGTCCAAGATCACGACTGGGAAAGACGCTGGGCGGCGCGGCTCAAGAGCGCCGGGCGTTCTCCGCGTCGCGAAGCACCCGGATGATGTTGCCTCGGGTGAGGCCGGCGAGCTCCGGCTCCGACCAGCCACGGTCCAGCAGTTCGTCGATCAGCGCTGGGTAGCAGGACACGTCTTCCAGCCCGGACGGCATGATGGGGTGCCCGTCGTAATCGCCGCCGATGCCGACGTGCTCGACGCCGGCCACTTCCCGTACGTGCTCGATGTGATCGGCGACATGCGCCAGCGTCACCGGCGGCCGCGGATCGTGTGCCGCGAAGCGAGTGCTCGCGGTGGCATGTGCCGGCAAGTCAAGGGGATCCTCGCCGCGCGCCACCATGTCGTCCACCACCGCGAGATCCCAGGCACGGTACTCCGCCGAGACGAACGTCGGAACGAACGCCACCATGCACACTCCACCGTTGGTCGCAAGCGCGGTGAGCACCTCGTCCGGGACGTTGCGAACATGGTCGACCAGCGCTCGGGCGCCCGAGTGGCTGAAGATCACCGGCGCGGACGTCGCCTCGAGCGTGTCGTGCATGGTGCCCGGCGCGGTGTGCGAGAGGTCGATGAGCATCCCGAGCCGGTTCATCTCGTCCACGACGTCCCGCCCGAACGGCGACAGGCCGCCCAGCCGCGGCGAGTCGGCAGCTGCATCGGCCCACGGCACGTTGTGGTTGTGCGTGAGCGTCAAATACCGCACACCGAGCGCGTACAGCATCCGCAGCACGCCGAGCGAGGAGGCGATCGAGTGGCCGCCTTCTGCGCCGAGCAACGACGCGATCTTGCCGTCCTGGTAAGCACTTTCTACGTCGTCGGCAGTGCTTGCCAGCGCCAGCCGATCGGGATATGCCGCAACCATGCGGTGCACGAAGTCGATCTGTTCCAAGGTGCCGACCACGGCCCGCTCGCCCGACCACGTGCCCGGGACGTACACCGACCAGAACTGCCCGCCGACCCCGCCCTCGGCAAGGCGTGCCAGGTCGGTCTGGTTGTGCGACTGGCGCGTTCCTATGTCGCAGCGGCTCAGGTCGTACCCCACCTGCTCACGCAGCGCGTAGGGCAAATCGTTGTGCCCATCGATGATCGGATGCGCGGCGAGCAGTTCGTGGGCGTCCACGCCCCGCAGTATCACATTTCGCGCAAAGCAGCGACTCTGCGTTGCCGGCGCCGTAGGAAGATCGCTCCGGCTGCGTACACCGGCGTCCGCATCTGGTCACGCAGCCAGTCGGCGCGTACCGGATCGGCGTCGTCGAGGACCCAGGGCAGGAATCGCGTCAGCCCGGACGGGCCGGCTTCCTTGCGCTGCCGCGCCTCGAACACCGCCCACCAGTTCGGGCCGAGGTGGTCGGCGACGTACGGCAGCGCGGCATCCTCCTCGTGCTGGAGGTGTGCCCGCAGCTCGCTGCGCAGGGCGCCCATAGCGTCGGCGGCACGTGTCGCGTCCTCGAACGTCGGGTAGTACGTCAGGGCGCGGACCATGGCCGACCGGCAGACACGCGTCAGCGGTGCTATCGCGACGTGCTCGCCCGCCAGCTCGTCGAGCAGCTCACCGGTGAGGGGGCACGCCCGGCGCAGGGCAGGCCACAGCCAGGTGTCCTCGACCGTGTCGTGCTCGTGCAGGTACCGGTCGAAGTCGGCCCAGGTACGGTCCAGCGCGTCGATCATGGCGCGCCGGCCCGGCCCGGCATGCATGGACGCCAGCTGATGCAACCCGTCCTCGAGACGATCAAGATCCCGGCGGATCGCGTCGTGGATCAGATACATCATCGTGACGTCGGCGCGCGACGTCGGTGTCATCCCGGGCATGCCCTATCGGAACCGGGGGTGTGCCGACCTGATACGTCAGATGCCTATTGTCGACGCAGCGTCCAGGTGCGTGTACTCGGCGCCGTGCTCCCCGCTGATACGCATCACATGCGCCTCGACGAACGACAACCCGCGCTCATTGAGCAACGCGTCGTGGATCTGGATCGCCCTGGACGGGCGTACCGACACAACGAAGTCCATTGCGTCGGCAGTGCTCGACCACGGCGCGTGGATCGGCAGCAACAGCAACTGCACGGGCTTCGTGGGGACGATCACGGAGTCGCCCGGGTGGTAGACCGAGTCGTTGATCAGATAACAGTTGTTCTGGACCACGGGCACGGTCGGATGCAGCAAGCCGTGCTGGCCGCCGAAAACCTCCACACCGAAACCGGCTGCCTCGAACCGCTCGCCGGGCGTGACCGCGACGACCTGCTCGCCGAGATCGAGTGCGGCGGCGAGATTCGGCGGTGTGCGGATGCGCAGGCGCGAGTCGGCCCTGGCGGCCTTGCGCACCTGGTCGACATCGACGTGGTCGGGATGTTCGTGAGTGATCAGCACTTCGTCAGCGCCGTCAAGGGCGGCGTCCAGTTCGGAGAAGATGCCCGGATCGATCACCAGCGTGTGGTCGCCGTCGTCGAGGCGAACGCACGAGTGGGTGAACTTCGTCAGCGTGGTCATGCCACGTCCGCCTCGAACATGGCGACCAACTTCTCCATGCGACGTAGCGTCTCGGCGTCGCTCGGCGTGTAGACCAGCATCCGGACCCCGGGGCGGGGATTGAGCCAGGTGCTGACCGCTTCAAAGCGCAGCATGCCCACGTGCGGGTTACGGATCTTCTTGGCCTTCGTGGTGATGGCGCTGACTTCGTGCTGATCCCAGAGCCCGGCGAACTCCGGGGACGCGGCACGCAGCCGGCGCAGATGCGCCTTCCACGCCGGTTCCGCGACGTGCTCGGCCATCTGGGCGCGTAGTTGTGCCGTCATCCGCCGCGCCGCCTCGTCCCAGTCGGTGATGGCACGCCGCCACGCCGGGTTGGTGAACAACTGCCACATGCAGTTGCGGTCCTCGGGTGGCAGCGCATCGATGTCTTTGATCAGGTGCGTGTACGCCCGGTTCCAGGCCAGCAGATCGTACTTGCCGTTCTGGACGCACGCCGGGAAGGGCACGAACTGATCGAGCATGGTCCGCACCGCCGGCGTGAGCTCGGCGCAGTCCGGTCCCATCGGGACTTCGGCCGAGCCGGCCAGCGTGTAGAGGTGTACGCGCTCGTCGTGGTCGAGCATGAGGGTGCGCGAGATCGCCTCCAGCACCTGGGTGCTGACCTTGATATCGCGGCCTTGCTCGAGCCACGTGTACCAGGTGACGCCGACGCCGGCGAGCTGAGCCACCTCCTCGCGGCGCAATCCCGGAGTGCGCCGCCGCCCGTTCGCCGGCAGACCGGCCTGTAGCGGGGTGAGCCGCTCGCGGCGGCTACGCAGAAAGCCCGATAGCTCCCGGCGGCGCATCTCGTCGGGGTCGGCGACTAAGCCTTGGGGGGTAGCGCTTTGCGTGGTAGCCATGAGTGTCACGTCCTTAGCGTGAAGCCGTCGACCGCGTGGTGCCAGTTAGCGTTTATACCTGGATAGCCAGGCTCTGGTACCAGGTTACGGCGAGGCGCATGGTGTTGTCATGAGCACGCAACTGGACCGGGCCCACGAGGCCGAGGTGCTCCTCGACGACATTACGGTGCTCGCCGAGCCGCAGCGACCGACCTCCGCACTGAGTCCAATCGGCTTGATCGTGCTGCTGTGCGGGGCCTTCCTGCCAATCCTCGACTTCTTCATCGTTAATGTCGCGCTGCCCACGATGGACGCCACGCTGCACGCGTCCGCGCCCATGCTCGAACTCGTGGTTGCCGGCTATGGCACCGCGTACGCGCTCATGCTGGTAGTCGGCGGGCGACTCGGCGACGCGGTGGGGCGGCACCGCATGTTCGTCGCCGGCATCGCCGGCTTCACGGTTTCCTCCCTGCTGTGCGGCATCGCGCCGAACATCGGGATGCTGATCGCGGCGCGCATCGCCCAGGGATTGTTCGCTGCGCTGAGCCAGCCGCAGGTGATCGCAACGTTCCAGTCCACCCTCGACGGTCAGCGGCGGGCACGCGCTATTGGTCTTTACGCGGCGGTCGGCGGCATTGCGGCGTCGGTCGGCCAGCTCCTCGGCGGCCTGATCGTGCATGCCGACATCGCCGGACTCTCCTGGCGGCCCATCTTCCTTGTGAACGTCCCGATCGGCATCACCGTGCTGGCCCTCACCCGGCGGTATGTGCCGGCCACCCGCTCGCCCAATCCGGCCTCGGTGGACCTACCCGGCACGGCGCTACTCGGCATCGCGATCGTCGCGCTGCTGATCCCGCTGACCGAGGGACGCGTGCTGCACTGGCCCGCCTGGATCTGGGCGCTCCTCGCCGTGTCGTTCGTAGCGGCGTTCACGATGGTGATCGTCGAGCGCCGCACCGAGAGCGGCGGCCGCGTGCCGCTGGTACCGCCGTCGCTGGTCGGCCTGCGCTCGATGCGCCGCGGGCTGACGCTGGCGATTCCGTTCTTCATGGGGTTCGGCGCGTTCATGTTCGTGTTCGCGCTGACCGTCCAGAACGGCCTGCACGAGAACGCCCTGCGGTCCGGAATCGCGATCACCCCGATGGCCGTGGCGTTCTTCGCCGGATCGCTGGCCGCGCCGCGGCTGCTGGCCAACTACGGCCGGTTCGTCGTGGTTGCCGGACTCGGTCTACAGGCCGTCGGCCTGGTGTGGCTGATCGACGTCATGCACGGTTCGTGGCCGCACGTCAGCCTCGCCTCGACCGTGGCGCCGCTGGCCCTGGCGGGGGTGGGACAGGCGCTCGCGCTGGTCGGCTTCTTCCGCATCGTGTTGGCTGACGTCCCGAGCCGGCTGGCCGGCATCGGCAGCGGCGTGCTCGTCACCATGCAGCAAGGCTCACTCGCCCTGGGCGTAGCCTCGCTCGGCTCGCTATTCGTGAGCCTCGCGGACAGCAGCGGAATGCGGCACGCGTTCACCGTGGTGGTCGGTATCCAGGCGGCGATCGCCGTGGTGGTCGGCCTGCTCGCGCTACGTCTGCCCGACCCTGCGTAGCGCTGGTCCCGCTTTAACCATCGGCCAGCGGTACCCGGTAGCGGTGTCCGGTTGGGCTGGTCCAGGTTCTGGTGC
>Ga0126373_10001819_pt1 | contig 15378 bp, 16 predicted proteins | sample PanSoiMetPlot_11_FD_92545 | JGI IMG/M metagenome (GOLD analysis project Ga0126373, IMG submission 92545) | Tropical forest soil microbial communities from Panama - MetaG Plot_11 | ecosystem: Environmental > Terrestrial > Soil > Tropical forest > Bulk soil | place: Panama | collected 2016-02-17 | reverse complement strand
GCATGGATGCGCTCGGCCGTATGGCGCTGGGGGACGGTCGCATAGCCCCAGTCGATCGTCTGCAGCCAGTACACGGCAAAAGTGCCTGCCGCGCTTGGCAGGTTCTTTTCCAGGGACGCGGGGAAGGTTGGTGGCTTCTCGCCGGGGCGGACGTTGGGGCCGGTTGTTATCGGTGGCGTGCTGGCGGGGGCGGTCGCGTAGGTGGGTGGTGAATACGTGCTGAGCGTCGGCGTGGAGGTGTCGCCCTGGGCTGGCTGCTCGCTGGTGCATCCGGCGAGCGCGGCGGCAGTGAGCAGGCACAGGAGCAGGACGCGATGCTCACGCACGCGGCAGAGTATGGCACTCCGGGCATCTGCCGAAAACGGCACGGCGACAGTGTGCCAGTTTCGCGACGCGTCCGTCTGAATTCATCCACATGCCCGCTTCGGGCGCAGCACGCCGACGCGTGGAGGGCTTGATGATCTCCGTTGTAGCCGCGAGATTGGCGGAATCGACAGAGATGATCAACAGCTTGGGCGGCTCAACGGCTCGGGCGGCGGGACACCCCAGGCGGCGGAACGACCGGGTGTGATGTCCGGGTTGCCCGCTCCGATAGCGTCGCGGCGTGCGCGGCCGCGGCGTCCGGTTCTACATCACCACCGGTGTGACGGTTGCGGCACTGTCGCTGGCCGCGCTCTCGTCCATCATTGTGGGCAGCCTGCACGGCAGCGCCCGGGCCTGGTGGATCGCGATCAACCTGCTCAGCGTGGCCACGGCTGTCGTCGTCCAGGCCATCGAGCAGCGCCGCCGCGAACGGGAACGGCAGGCGGCGGAAGTCGTCGCGATCGACATGCGCACCGCGATGAACGACTCGCTCGACCCGATCGTCCGCCAGATCGGCCGCATCGCTGTGGCGGCCGACCGGGGGGAGCGCCTCGCGCTGCGGGAGCAGACGGTGCCGATGGTGCTCTACTCCGCGTCGCTGCTGATCGGCCCGGACCGCGTCCGCGCGTCCTGGTTCCGTCTCGACACGCGGACGCCACGCGCACTGCGACCCGAACTGTCGGAGGGACGCGCCGGCGGCCCGCGCACGACGTTCATAGAAGGCACGCGCGTCGGCGACCCGGTGTTCGAGCTGCTCGCCAGCAACGAGCACCGCTTTTGCGCCGACGTCCTGGTCCAGCCGCCACCCGGCTGGGATGCGTCGCATTCCCACGATTACCGCACGTTCCTGTCGGTGCCCGTGGTGGCCGGCGCGCGCGCATTCGGGCTACTGACCGTGGACTCGTTGCTGCCCGGCGACCTCACGGAGGGCGACGTGCCGCTGCTGCGGCTGCTGGCGGGATTGCTTGCCGACGCGCTCGCCTACGGGTCCTGAGCGGGTAACCTGATTGCGAGGGGGTGCAGCAATGGCCGATGGCATAGTCGTTGCCGACACCGACGATCGTGCCGAGCAGATGCTCGCCGACCCGAGGGGCTATTTCGAGCGGGCTCGGGAGCGGGCGCGCGCGCAGGTCAGGCGCGAGATAGCGGACGGCTTGTCGGCGCGGCGCCTCCAGGTCCACCCGGCCTAGGGCCTGCGCGTCCGCCCCGTCTAGGGTCTCTGGGACCACTCCGCCGAGGGCCTCACTAGGGGCGGCGCATCGGGACGTGCGCAATGCCGTCCTCGACGAACTCGTCCCCGTCTGGAACGAAGCCGAACCGCTCGTACCACCGCGCGAGGTATGACTGCGCATCGAGCACGACCGAGCGGTCACCGGCCAGTACCAGTGCCCGCTCCATCAGCTGCCCGGCAAGCCCGCCGGAACGCGCGCCCGGCGCAGTGGCGACCCGGCCGATGCGCAGTGCGGCGCCGTCGTCCAGCATCCGCAGTGTCGCGACCACGTCGCGGGACTGCTCGATCCAGAGCTGCCGCGCGCCGGGTTCGAGGTCGCGGCCGTCGAGTTCGGGGTATGCACAGACCTGCTCGACCACGAACACGTCCACCCGCAGCTTCAGGATCTTGTAGAGCGTGGTGGCGTCGAGATCCGCGGCGTGCGCGTCGCGTACGTCCACGCCGCTCACCATACGGTTGCCGGCCGGGGCCCCTAGGAATCGGCTCTCAGCTCGCGCCTACACTCGGAAACACCAGCTCGTGAAGCCGTTCACAAGGCCCGAAGGACGGGAGAGCGCGCATGCCGGAAGCAGCGTTGGGCGCTCAGCGCTACGACGCCGACGCGATCGTGGTCGGTGCCGGCCCGGCCGGCAGTAGCGCCGCGTATTGGCTGGCCAGCGCCGGGCTCGACGTCATACTCCTGGAGAAGGCGACGCTCCCGCGCGAGAAGGTGTGCGGCGACGGGCTGACCCCGCGCGGCACCCGGGCGCTCCTCGACATGGGAATCGACGTCAGCCAGGACGCCGGGTGGCTTTCCAACAGGGGGCTGCGCGTCATCGGCGGTGGCCTGCGGCTGCACCTCGACTGGCCGACGCTCACCAGCTTTCCGCCCTACGGTCTGGTGCGTCCGCGCGCCGACCTCGACTCGCTGCTCGCCGGTCAGGCGGTGAAGGCGGGCGCCGTCCTGCACGAACAGACCGCCGCCAGCGAGCCGGTGTTCGACCGCGCCGGGCGGGTCGTGGGCGTCGCCGCGAAGACCGGCCCGGACAAGCGCGACGCCTTCTACAACGCGCCGGTCGTGCTGGCCTGTGACGGTGTCTCCGGGCGGTTGGCTCAGCACCTGGGCGTGCACCGCAACGATAAACGTCCGATGGGCGTCGCCGTACGCCGCTACTACCGAAGCCCGCGCACCCACGACGACTACCTCGAGTCGTGGCTCGAACTGCACGACGGCACGGTCAACGCCATGGATCGGGAGCGACTGCTGCCCGGCTACGGCTGGATCTTCGGTATGGGCGACGGCACCGTGAACGTCGGCCTCGGGGTGCTGAACTCGTCGGCAAGCTTCCAGAAGACCGACTACCGGGGCATGCTCACCCGCTGGCTGGACGGCACGCCAGAACAGTGGGGACTGCGCGAGGCAAACGCCGTAGGGCCCGCCCGCGGCGCCGGGCTGCCGATGGGCTTCAACCGCACCCCGCACTACACCCGGGGCATGCTGCTCGTCGGCGACAGCGGCGGCGCGGTCAATCCGTTCAATGGCGAGGGCATCCCGTACGCGATGGAGTCGGGCCGGTTCGCGGCCGAAGCCGTCGTGGATGCCCTGGCGCGCCCGGAGGGCCCGGAGCGGGAGCGAGCGTTCTCCGCCTATCCGGCCCGGCTGGCTATGGAGTGGGGTGGCTACTACCGGCTCGGGGCGGCGTTCGTGAAGCTGATCGGCCAGCCCGCAGTGATGCGTGCGTGCACCCGGCACGGGCTGCCGCATCCGGCCCTGATGCGGTTCGTGCTCAAGCTGCTGGCCAACCTCCACGACCCCCGCGACGGGGACGCGTCGGACCGAATCATCACGGTACTTCGGAGGCTCACCCCCGCGGTTCGCTGACCCTGCCAGGCAGTTAGCCTGACGAACGCCGAAAGGAGAGAAAGGATGCTCGCGCCGTACCTGCCGATCGTGCTGCTGTTCGCTCTCGCGGCGGCGTTCGCGCTCTTCTCGGTCACGATCGCGCCGTTCGTCGGCCCGCGCCGGTTCAACCGGGCGAAACTCGACTTCTACGAGTGCGGCATCGAGCCGACACCGCAGTCGATCGGCCCACACCGCTTCCCGATCAAGTACTTCCTGACCGCGATGATCTTCATCGTCTTCGACATCGAGATCATCTTCCTGTACCCGTGGGCGGTCGAGACGAGGGCGGTGGGCGGCGCAGCGTTCGGGCTGTTCCTGCTCGTCGAGATGATCATTTTCATTCTGGTCGTCTTCGTCGCGTACGCCTACGTGTGGCGTCGTGGCGGCCTGGACTGGGACTGAGGAGGCGGCGGCGATGAGCGCTTGCGCGAAGAGCAGGAGGGGTTATGGGGCTTGAGGAGAAGCTGCCTGACGGCGTCCTGCTTGCCCAGGTCGAGAAGCTGGTCAACTGGACGCGCAAGTCGTCGCTGTGGCCGGCCACGTTCGGGCTTGCGTGTTGCGCCATCGAGATGATGACGTTCGGGGCGCCGCGCTTCGACTCCGCGCGTTTCGGCATGGAGGTGTTCCGGCCCTCGCCGCGCCAGGCCGACCTGATGATCGTCGCCGGCCGGGTCAGCCAGAAGATGGCGCCCGTGCTGCGCCAGATCTACGACCAGATGCCGGAACCGAAGTGGGTGCTCGCCATGGGCGTGTGCGCCAGTTCCGGCGGGATGTTCAACAACTACGCGATCCTGCAGGGCGTCGACCACGTGGTGCCCGTCGACATGTATCTGCCCGGCTGCCCGCCGCGTCCTGAGATGCTCATCGACGCAGTGCTCAAGCTCCACCACAAGATCATGAACGAGCCGCTCGGGCCCAAGCGCGCCAAGCGGCTCGCCGACCAGAAAGTCGAGCTCATCCCGTCAACGCAGAGGTTTGGGCGATGAGCGAGCCGACCGACGAGCCGACTGAGCAGGCGGCGCACGAGATCGAGAAGGCGACGGTGTTCGGGGAGACGCCGAGCGACCTGCCTGCCCCGCAGCACGGCATGTTCGGGGTGGAGGGCACCGGTGACACCTCCGGCTACGGCGGCCTCGTGCGCCAGTCCTGGGAACCGCCCGCCGCGCAGCGCCCGTACGGCGGCTACTTCGACGAGCTCGTCGACGCGCTCGCGAGCGCGTACCCCAAGTTCGACCAGGCGGTGACGAAGGTCGTCGTCGACCGCGATGAGCTCACCCTGCACGTCGCACGCGAACATGTGCGCGGGCTTGCGCGAGTGCTGCGCGACGACCCGGCGCTGCGCTTCGAACTGCTGTCGAGCGTCTCCGGTGTCGACTATCTCGGTTGGGAGCACCGCCTGCACGCCGTCTACCACTTCACGTCGATGACGTATCGCCGGCGTGTCCGCCTCGAGACGGCGGTCGACGTCGAGGACCCGCACGTCCCGTCCGTCACGCCGGTGTACCCCACCGCGGACTGGCAGGAGCGCGAGACCTACGACATGTACGGCATCATCTTCGACGGCCACCCGGCACTCACTCGCATCCTCATGCCGGATGACTGGGACGGCTTCCCGCAGCGCAAGGATTACCCACTCGGCGGAATCCCCGTGCAGTACAAGGGCGCCACGATCCCGCCGCCGGATGAGCGAAGGGCGTACCAATGAGCGGCTTCGCGCCGCAGCGTGAGACCACCGAGGGCACCGTCTACGACGTCTCGGGCGGCGACTGGGACGACGTCCTCGGCAACGTCCACGACGACCGCATCGTCGTCAACTTCGGACCACAGCACCCGTCGTCGCACGGCGTGCTGCGCCTCGTCCTGGAGCTTGACGGCGAGACGATCACCGACTGCCGTCCCGTCGTGGGTTACCTGCACACCGGCATCGAAAAGAACACCGAGTTCCGGACGTGGACGCAGGGCGTGACGTTCCTGACGCGTGCCGACTACCTGTCCTCGTTCTTCAACGAGACGGTGTACTGCCTGGCTGTGGAACAGCTGCTGGGTGTCGACGCGCCCGCTCGGGCGCAGCTCATCCGCGTCCTGATGATGGAGATGAATCGCGTCTCGTCGCACTGGACCACGATCGGCCCGACCGGCATGGAACTTGGCGCGCTGACCGTCATGACGAACAGCATGCGGGCGCGGGAAAAGTGCCTGGACGTGTTCGAATTGATCACCGGGCTGCGCATGAACCACGCGTACATCCGACCCGGTGGCGTGGCCCAGGATCTGCCGGACGACGCACCCGACGCGATCCGTCACTGGGTCGGGGAGATGCGCAGCGAGCTGCGCGATCTCGACACACTCGTGCGTGGGCAGCCCATTTGGGTGAATCGGCTGAAGAACGTCGGGTGGCTGGGCGTCGACGGCTGCATCGCGTTGGGCATCACCGGCCCGCTACTACGCGCTGCCGGGCTGCCGTGGGATCTCCGCAAGACCGATCCCTACCTCGGTTACGAAACATTCGACTTCGAGGTGCCGACCGACGACCGCGGCGACTCGTGGGCGCGCTTCGCGGTGCGGGTCGCAGAAATGCACGAGTCCCTCAAGATCGTCGAGCAAGTAGTCGACCGGCTCGAGCCCGGCCCGACGATGATCGACGATGCCAAGATCGCATGGCCGGCACAGCTGTCGATCGGCCCGGACGGCTTGGGCAACTCGCTCGACCATGTCGAACAGATCATGGCGACATCGATGGAATCGCTCATCCATCACTTCAAGCTGGTGACCGAAGGGTTCCGCGTGCCCGCCGGGCAGGCCTACACCACGGTCGAGGCGCCCCGCGGCGTACTCGGCGCCCATGTGGTCAGCGACGGCGGCACCCGGCCGTATCGCGTGCACTTCCGCGAACCGTCGTTCGTCAACATCCAATGCCTGCCGGCATTAGTCGAGGGCGGACTGCTCTCCGACGTGATCCCGTGCATCGCGTCCGTCGACTCGCTGATGGGTGGCTGCGACCGATGAGTGACGTCTACAGCCCGAGTCGCGAGACCACCGAGGGTCGCGTCTACAACCTGCTCGGCGGTGACTGGGACGCCGTCATGGGCGGCGGCGACCCGATCCGAGACGAACGCATCGTCTTGAACATGGGCCCGCAACACCCTTCCACGCATGGCGTGCTGCGCCTGGTGCTCGAACTTGAGGGCGAGACGGTCACGGATTGCCGACTCGTGATCGGCTACCTGCACACCGGCATCGAGAAGAACACCGAGTACCGCACGTGGACGCAGGGCGTCACGTTCCTGACTCGGGCCGACTACCTGTCGCCGATCTTCAACGAGACGGTGTACTGCCTGGGCGTCGAGAAGCTGCTCGGTATCGAGGCGCCCGCGCGGGCACAGCTGATCCGGATCATGCTCATGGAGATCAACCGCGTCTCGTCGCATTGGGTGTGGCTCGCGACCGGCGGCCTGGAGCTCGGTGCGCTGACCGCGATGACCAACGGCTTCCGAGCCCGCGAGCGGTGCCTGGACGTGCTGGAGCTGATTACCGGGCTGCGCATGAACCACGGCTTCATCCGACCCGGCGGTGTCGCACAGGACCTGCCGGACGGCACGGTCGACAAGGTCCGCGAGTGGATCAAGGAGACCCGCGAGGAGCTGCGGGGCGTCGAGAAGCTCTTGCACGGACAGCCGATCTGGGTCAACCGGCTCAAGGACGTGGGCTGGATCGGGGTGGACGGCTGCCTGGCGTTGGGCATCACCGGGCCGATCCTGCGCGCGGCGGGCCTGCCCTGGGACCTGCGCAAGACCGAGCCCTACCTGGGCTACGAGACGTTCGACTTCGAGGTGCCTACCGATGACCGCGGCGACTGCTGGTCGCGCTTCGTGGTGCGTGTCGCTGAGATGTACGAATCACTCAAGATCGTCGAGCAGGTGCTCGCGCGGCTCGAGCCAGGGCTCACGATGGTCGACGACCCGAAGATCGGGTGGCCGGCCCGGCTGTCACTGGGGCCGGACGGACTGGGCAACTCGCCCGAGCACATCCAGCACATCATGGCTACCTCGATGGAGGCGCTGATCCACCACTTCAAGCTGGTGACCGAGGGGTTCCGGGTGCCGGCCGGGCAGGTGTACACGCAGGTCGAGTCGCCGCGTGGCGAACTCGGCGCGCACGTAGTGAGCGACGGCGGCACCCGGCCCTACCGCGTGCATTTGCGCGATCCGTCGTTCGTCAACCTTCAGTGCACCGCGACCCTCGCGGTCGGTGGGCTGATCGCGGATGTGATCGCCTCGGTGGCCTCGATCGATCCCATCATGGGCGGAGTGGACAGGTGACCAACTTCCGTACCGCGGTTATGCAGCTGGAGCGGCCGGGCGATCCGAGCGTGTTCGGGCAGGACGTGCGCAGTGCAGCCGCCGAGCTCGTGGCGCGCTACCCGGCCGGACAGCAGCGGTCGGCGCTGCTGCCGATGCTGCACCTCGTGCAGTCCGAGCAGGGTCATGTCAGCCCGGACGGCATCGCGTTCTGCGCCGACTTCCTCGGCCTGACGAAGGCACAAGTGGTCGCGGTCGTCACGTTCTACACCATGTTCAAACGCCGACCGACCGGCGAGTACCTGGTGAGCGTGTGCACCAACACGCTGTGCGCGCTGATGGGTGGCGACGAGATCTACCAGTCGCTGTCGAAGACCCTTGGTGTCGGGACGGACGAGACCACCCCGGACGGCATGATCACTCTCGAGCATGCCGAGTGCCTGGCCGCCTGCGACTATGCACCCGTGGTCACCGTCAACTACGAGTTCTTCGACAACCAGGGCGTCGAATCGGCAGAGCAGCTGGTGGCCGCACTGCGCCGCGGCGAACGGCCGCTGCCGACACGAGGCGCGCCGCTGTGCTCGTTCAAGGAGATCGAGCGTCAGATCGCGGGATTCCTCGACGAGCGGCCGGAGTCTCTTGACGCCGAGGCAACCGGTACGCCGACCGAGATCGGCGTGCGGCTCGCGATCGAACGCGGCGAAGGCGCCCCGTCGTATGCGGTATCGCGCGACGGTGAGCCCGCGGATCCCCCGGAGGACAAGCGCTGATGCCGCTCACCCCCGTCCTCACCAAGCGGTTCGGTACGAACCAGCCCTGGAAGATCGCCAATTACGAAGGGCTCGACGGCTACGCCGCCCTGCGCAAGGCGCTCACCATGCAGCCCAACGAAGTGATCAGCGTCGTCAAGGACGCCACCGTGCGTGGCCGCGGCGGCGCAGGTTTCCCGGCCGGCATGAAATGGCAGTTCATCCCGCAGGGCGACGGCAAGCCGCACTACGTCGTGGTCAACGCCGACGAGAGCGAGCCCGGTACCTGCCGTGACGTGCCGCTGATGATGAACGACCCGCACTCCGTCCTCGAGGGCGTGATCATCGCCTGCTACGCGGTGCGCGCCGAGCACGCGTTCATCTATATCCGTGGCGAGGCCGTGCACGCGATCCGGCGGATGACCCGCGCCGTTCGCGAGGCGTACGAACGGGGCTATCTCGGCAAGGACGTGCTGGGCCGCGGGGTGGCCGTCGACGTCACCGTGCACGGCGGGGCGGGTGCGTACATATGCGGCGAGGAAACCGCGCTGCTCGACTCGCTCGAGGGCAAGCGCGGCCAGCCTCGGCTCAAGCCTCCGTTCCCGGCGACGAACGGCCTCTACGACTCGCCCACGGTGGTGAACAACGTCGGCTCCCTGGCCAGCGTCCCGTACATCGTGCTCGGCGGCGCGGACTGGTTCCGTGCGATGGGCCCCGAGGGCTCGCCTGGCCCGAACGTCTACCAGCTGTCCGGGCGGATCGTGCAGCCCGGGCAGTACGAGGCGCCGATGGGCACCACGCTTCGCGAACTGCTCGCTCTCGCAGGTGGGATGAGCCGCGGCAAGGAGCTCAAGTTCTGGACGCCGGGCGGTGCGTCCACCCCGCTGTTCACCCGGCAGCACTTGGACGTGCCGCTCGACTTCGACTCGGTCGTGAAGGCGGGGTCGATCAACGGCACCTCCGCGATCATGGTCTTCGACGAGGACGACAGCGTGGTACACGCGGTCTGGAAGTGGACGAAGTTCTACGAGCACGAGTCGTGTGGCAAGTGCACACCGTGCCGCGAGGGCACGTACTGGGCCGCCCAGATTCTGGAGCGGATCCTTACCCGGCGGGGACGCCCGGAGGACATCGACACGCTGCTCGACCTGGGCGACAACATCCTCGGCCGCGCGTTCTGCGCGCTCGGCGACGGCGCGGTGAGCCCGATCGCGTCATCCATCGAGTACTTCCGCGATGAGTACGAGGCGTTGGTCCGCGAGCCGGTAGGAGCAACCGCATGACGCAGGCACCGGCCAAAGAAGACCTGGTCACCCTCACCATTGACGGGTTCGAAATCTCCGTACCGAAAGGCACGTTGATCATCCGGGCAGCGGAAGAGCTCGGCGTCCAGATCCCGCGCTTCTGCGATCACCCGCTGCTCGAGCCGGTGGGTGCGTGCCGCCAGTGCCTGGTCGAGGTCACCGACATGGGCAACGGCCGCGGCATGCCGAAGCCCGCGGCGTCGTGCACGACGACGGTGACGCCCGGCATGGTCGTCAAGACGCAGCTCACGTCCCCGGTCGCGGACAAGGCGCAGCAGGGCGTCATGGAGATGCTGCTCATCAACCACCCGCTCGACTGCCCCATCTGCGACAAGGGCGGCGAGTGCCCGCTGCAGAACCAGGCGATGAGCAACGGGCGCGGCGACTCCCGGTTCGTCGACGTCAAGCGGACCTGGCCGAAGCCGATCGCGATCAGCCCTAACGTGCTGCTCGATCGCGAGCGTTGCGTCTCGTGCCAGCGGTGCACCCGCTTCTCCGAGCAGATCGCCGGTGACCCGTTCATCGACGTGCTCGAACGCGGCTGGCAGCAGGAAATCGGGACGTCGCCCGAGCAGCCGTTCCAGTCCTACTTCTCCGGCAACACCGTGCAGATCTGCCCGGTCGGCGCGCTCACGGGTGCGTCGTACCGGTTCCAGGCGCGGCCGTTCGATCTTCAGTCGACGCCGTCGGTGTGTGAGCACTGCGCGTCGGGATGCGATCAGCGCAGCGACTGGAGGCGCAGTCGCGTAACCCGGCGGCTGGCCGGCGACGATCCGGAAGTGAACGAGGAGTGGGACTGCGACAAGGGCCGCTGGGCGTTTCACTACGCGACACAGGCCGACCGGCTGCTCACGCCACTGGTCCGCGACGAGTCGGGCATCCTTGTCGAGACCTCGTGGCCGGACGCTCTGGAGCGTGCAGCGGCGGGGCTGCGCGAGGCCGTTGATCGCGGCGGCGTCGGGGTGCTGCCCGGTGGGCGGCTCACCGAAGAGGACGCGTACGCGTACGCGAAGTTCGCCCGGGTGGCGCTTGCGACCAATGACATCGACTACCGCGTTCGGCCGCATTCCGATGAGGAGCTGGCGTTCCTCGGCTCGCACGTCGCCGGCGTGAGCCCGGAGCACGTCTCGTACCGCTCGGTCGAAGCCGCCCCCGCGGTGCTGCTTGCCGGCTTCGAGCCGGAGGACGAGTCGCCGATCGTGTTCCTGCGGCTGCGCAAGGCCGTACGCCGGGGTACGCGCGTCTGGTCGGTGGCCCCGCTGGTGTCGCACGGCCTGGCGAAGCTCTCCGGGACGCTACTGCCGACGGTGCCCGGCAGCGAAGCGTCCGCGCTGAACGCGTTGCCGGCCGACGTCGTCGAGGCGCTGAGCGCCGATGGTGCGGTGATCCTCGCGGGTGAGCGGCTGGCGTCCAACCCAGGCGCCCTGTCGGCGGCTGCCTCGTTGGCGACACGGACCGGCGCCCGCCTTGCGTGGATCCCTCGGCGGGCCGGCGAGCTCGGGGCAATCGACGCCGGCGCGCTGCCGACGCTGCTGCCCGGCGGACGTCCGGTCGCCGATGACAGCGCGCGCGCCGAGGTCGAGCAAGCTTGGGACGTGTCGGTGCCCGCGACGCAGGGGCGCGACGCGCAGGGAATTCTGGCGGCCGCCCATGACGGGGCGCTGGCCGCGCTGGTCATCGGCGGGGTCGACCCGGGCGACTTCGCCGATCCGGCGTTGGCCGGCGAGGCGCTGGATCGTGCCGGGTTCATCGTAAGCCTCGAGATACGCCGCAGTACGGTCACGGAGCGCGCGGACGTAGTGCTGCCTGTGGCACCGCCGGCCGAGAAGTCGGGCCGCTATGTCACGTGGGAGGGCCGGCGCCGCCCGTACGACCTCACGCTGCACGGCACCGGCGCCATCTCAGACGCGCGGGTACTCCACACCCTGGCTGAGGAACTCGACATCGACCTGGGGCTGCCGACGGTCGAGGCGACGCGCGCCGAACTAGCGCGACTGGCGCCGGGAACCGCCCGCGTAGCGGCCCCGCAGGTCGCCCCGGCGACGCCGGCCGCGCCCGGGAAGGGGCAGGCTGTTCTCGCGACGTGGCACGAGCTGCTCGACGCGGGACGGATGTCCGACGGCGACGAGTACCTGGCCGCCACTGCGAAGCCGGCCCGCGCGCTGCTGTCGCCGGCGACCGCGTCGGAGCTGGGCGAGAGCGTCACCGTGTCGACGGAACGGGGATCGATCACCGTTCCGGTCGAGGCGGCAGACATGCCCGACGGTGTCGCGTGGCTTCCCACGAACGCGCGAGGCTGCGCGGTGCGGGCCACGCTCGGCGCCGTCGCAGGTGACATCGTGACGATCGCGCCGGGAGGTGCTCGCGCATGAGTCTGGCCGCCGCCCAGGACGTCCCGGGCTTCGGGGGCGAGCCTGTCTGGCTTGTGATCATCAAGGTCATCATGGTGTTCGCGTTCCTCGTCGTCATGGTGCTGTTCTCGATCGTGTTCGAGCGCAAGGTCGTCGGGCGCATGCAGAACCGCATCGGCCCGAACCGCACCGGACCGTGGGGCACGCTCCAGTCGCTGGCCGACGGCATGAAGCTCGCCTTCAAGGAAGAGGTCATCCCGCTGCTCGCTGACAAGCCGGTGTATTTCCTCGCGCCGGTTCTCTCAGCGGTGCCGGCGTTTCTGGCGTTCTCGGTGATCCCCTTCGGCCCGCAGGTGTCGATGTTCGGCCACCAGACGATGCTGCAGTTGACGGACCTGCCGGTCGGCGTGCTGGTGGTCTTCGCATGCTCGTCGCTCGGCGTGTACGGCGTGGTGCTGTCCGGGTGGGCGTCCGGGTCGACGTACCCGCTGCTCGGCGGGCTGCGCAGTGCGGCGCAGATGATCTCGTACGAGGTCGCGATGGGCCTGTCGTTCGTCGCGGTGTTCCTGTTCGCCGGAACGATGTCGACCTCGCAGATCGTGTTCGAGCAGCGCCATACCTGGTACGCGCTGCCACTGATCGTGTCGTTCATCATCTATGCGGTAGCGGTGGTGGGTGAGACCAACCGCGCCCCGTTCGACCTGCCCGAGGCGGAGTCGGAGCTGGTGGGCGGGTTCCACACCGAGTACTCGTCGTTCAAGTTCGCCATGTTCTTCCTCGCCGAGTACATCAACATGGTCACCGTGTCGGCGCTCGCCACCACGCTGTTCCTGGGTGGCTGGCGGGCACCGTGGCCGATCTCGCTGTGGGACGGCGCCAACTCCGGATGGTGGCCGGTGCTGTGGTTCGTGATCAAGGTCGTGTTGCTGATCTTCGTCTTCGTATGGCTGCGCGGGACGCTGCCACGGATGCGCTACGACCAGTTCATGCAGCTCGGCTGGAAGACGCTCATCCCGATCAACCTGGTGTGGATCCTCGCCGTGTCGTCCATGCATGTGCTGCGCGACCGCGGCTGGCCGACCTGGAAGGCGGCGGCCATCGTCCTCGTGCCGGTGTTGCTGGTCATCCTGGTCGTCCTCTCCGCGCTCGAGGGCGCCTCCGCGAGACGCCGGGCCGCACAAGCTGCCGAGGACGAAGCCGAGGCGCGTCTTGGTCCTGCGTTCCCGGTGCCGCCCATGGACCTGCGAGTACCGCGGACACCGATGCTCGTCAGGGCATCGGCGCCCGCGTCCGTCCCTGACCAGAAGGGGAGTGACGCCGATGGCTGAGCCGCCCGCCCGGCGCGCCGACCGTGCACCGGTGTTGCCACCTGGCCACGAGCCGGTGCGGCCCGCGCCGACGCCCGACCCAACCGGCAGCCCCGTAGGGTTCGCCAAGGGGTTCGGGCTGACGTTCGGCCAGATGTTCAAGAAGGTCTACACGCAGCAGTACCCGTTCGACTTCTACCCGACCGCGCCGCGCTACCACGGACGGCACGTGCTCAACCGGCACCCGGACGGGCTGGAGAAGTGCGTCGGCTGCGAGCTGTGCGCCTGGGCCTGCCCGGCGGACGCCATCTACGTCGAGGGCGCCGACAACACCGAGAGCGAGCGGTACTCGCCGGGCGAGCGCTACGGCAAGGTGTACCAGATCAACTACCTGCGCTGTATCTTCTGCGGGCTGTGTATCGAGGCGTGCCCGACCCGTTCGCTGACCATGTCGAACGAGTACGAGCTGGCCCTCGACAACCGCCAGGACCTCATCTACACCAAGGAGCAGCTGATGGCGCCGCTGCTGCCCGGCATGGAAGCACCGCCGCACCCGATGCGCCTCGGCGACAATGAGAAGGACTACTACGTCGTCAAGACGCAGGCGCCCTTGATGAAGGGCGCGCCGCAAAGCGCTGCGAATGCGGGTGCCAAGCCGGTCAGCGCCCCGGCAATCGAGGTAGGCGGCCACCATGGCTAACGACTCTCTCGATTGCGCAAGGATTCCTCGTCTCAGGCGAGAGATTCTTGCGCAATCCGGTGCGGGGAGGGTGGCATGATCGCCGCGGCTCCCCTCATGAACGGGGAGGTGCCGCTGGGGGAGGCGGTCTCGTTCTGGATCCTCGGGCCGATCTCACTGGCCGGCGGCATCGGCATGGTGGCCTTCCGCAACGCCGTGCACTCGGCGCTCTCGCTCGCGGCCACCATGATCGCCCTCGGCGCCATGTACATCATCGAGCAGGGACCGTTCATCGGGCTGGTGCAGGTGATCGTCTACACCGGCGCGATCATGATCCTGTTCCTGTTCGTGCTGATGCTCGTCGGGCGTGACTCGTCGGACTCGCTCGTCGAGACGCTGCGCGGTCAACGGTGGGCGGCTGCGCTGGCCGGCATCGGTTTCGCGCTCCTCGTCGCGATCGGCGTCGGCCGCGCCTTCAAGGGCATCACGCCGACGAACCTCGACGCACACAACTCCGGTGGCCGCAACGTCAACTCGATCGCCGAACTGCTGTTCACGAAGTACCTTTTCGCGTTCGAGCTCACCGGGGCGCTGCTCATCGTGGCGGCTGTCGGGGCGATGGTGCTGGCCCACATCGAGCGGGACGGGCCCCGCGCCTCGCAGAAGCTGATCGCGCAGGCGCGCATCCGGTCGGGACGGCCGCAGCCGTTGCCGGGGCCGGGCGTGCTCGCGTCCGGCAACTCGATAGGGACGCCGGCACTGCTGCCCGACGGCACCGTCTCGCCCGAGTCTGTACTCGTGACGACGCCCGGCGTACTCGAACTGCCGGAACTTCCTCCAAGCGAGGAGGACCTGTGACACCGACGTACTACCTCGTGCTCTCCGCCGCGCTGTTCACGATCGGTGCAGTCGGCGTGCTCGTGCGGCGCAACGCGATCGTGGTCTTCATGTGCGTGGAGCTGATGCTCAACGCGGTGAACCTGACCCTCGTCACCTTCTCGCGGATCAACGGCTCGCTGGACGGGCAGGTGATCGCGTTCTTCGTGATGATCGTCGCCGCAGCCGAAGTCGTGATCGGCCTCGCGATCATTATGTCCATCTTCCGAACCCGGCGGTCGGCGTCCGTGGACGACGCCAACCTTCTCAAATACTGAGGAGCACCGAGTGATCGTGCCTGCCGGCACCTCCACCGGAGTTGTCCGCGTGTCGCGTCG
>Ga0126373_10001818_pt1 | contig 15378 bp, 12 predicted proteins | sample PanSoiMetPlot_11_FD_92545 | JGI IMG/M metagenome (GOLD analysis project Ga0126373, IMG submission 92545) | Tropical forest soil microbial communities from Panama - MetaG Plot_11 | ecosystem: Environmental > Terrestrial > Soil > Tropical forest > Bulk soil | place: Panama | collected 2016-02-17 | reverse complement strand
GCTCCGCGCCGGTTCGGCCCTAGGGTCGAGCCGCGGTCCAGCAACGCCGATATCAATCGGATATGGTTAAGAAACCCGTAAGCCGGCTCAGGTATGCCTATGATTCCTCAGCATTTGCCGGGCATTAGAGGCTCCGGGCAGCGGTTAGCACCTCCTCGGCATGCCCCGGGACCCGCACCTTTGGCCAAATCCGGGCGATGCGTCCGGCACCATCGATGAGGAAGGTCTTACGTATGACGCCCATGAATTTGCGCCCATACATCGACTTTTCGCCCCAAGCCCCGTAGGCCGCGAGCATCTTCTTGGTTTCGTCGGACCCAAACGCGATGGTGATCTTGTGCTTGGACTTGAATTTGTCCTGGGCGCTGACAGGGTCGGCGGAGACCCCAAGGATTTCGGTCCCGGCTCTCGCGAACTCAGCGCGTAGGCGCGAGAAGCTAACCGCCTCCTTGGTACACCCAGGGGTATCGGCCTTGGGATAGAAATAGAGGACGAGCTTGCTGCCTTTGAAATCCTTTAAAGAGACCTTGCGGCCGCCGTCCCGCTCGAGCGTGAATGCCGGAGCCTTCGCACCTGCAATAAGCTCCCGAGCCATGTGCCTTCCTTTCGTCGTTTTCGAGCGTTCATGTCGCAAATGCCATTTGCGTCAGGGGGGCGCAACGGGTTCCACAGATATGTGCGGCCAGCCGCGCGACCTGGGGGTTTGGCCGCAGGCGCAATATACATTCTGCGCCGAACAAGGGGCGCGATACAGCGCATGAAAGGGACCGAGCACGAGCCTGGACACCGGGCCCACGCTGTCGCTGTAGGCCATGTGCCCCGTCGACGACGTGCTGTCCACTGGCTCGGTCGGTGGAACTGGAATTGGACCCGGCGCTGGGATTGGAGCGGACTGCAACGCACCGCAAATTATCTGTTCCACTCTCGTCTTGTGCGCCGGCTCTTGCTGGGCACCGCAATTTGCTTCGTCGTCGCTACCGTTGCCGTGCTCGGTCTGTGGTGGCGGCTCTCCAGCGGGCCCATAGAACTCGACATGGCAACACCATGGTTGAAGGCTGCCATCGAAGAGAACTTTGGCGGCAACCATAGTGTCATTGTTGGAGGGACTCAGCTCGAGCGCGATGAGCGCGGCCGCACTTCGTTGCGCTTGCGTGACATCGTTGTGCGCGACGCGGACGGCACGGTTGTTGCTAGCGCTCCAAAGGCCGAAGTCGGCCTATCGGGTCGAAACCTCTTGCTGGGTCGGCTGCGCGCTCAAAGCCTCAATCTTGTTGGCGCCGAGATGTCCGTTCGAATTGAGACCGATGGTCGCCTGACCGTATTTGCGGGCGCCGACAATCGACCGATTGCGACAGCGCCGACGGTTGGACCTCCTGTCGCCCCGGGGCCTAATACACCTGCCGCTCAAAGCGTTTTGCGAGGGCAGTTTGCGAATCTTGCAGCTCTCATGGCGCGAATAGATGCCGTTGGCGAAACGGGGCTCGACGGGCATGATCTGCGCGAACTCGGCCTGAAAAACGGAAATCTGGTCGTTGATGACCGGCGCAACGGCAAGCAGTGGAAGTTTGACGGCATTAATGTGAGTTTGACGCGGCCGAGGCAGGGCGGAGTCGTTTTTCGGCTAGAATCAGATAATCCCGAGCGTCCCTGGGTTCTGAGCGCTGCGATGCGACCGCTCACGGATGGTGTGCGCGCGATAGGAATCGAGGCGCGTCAGGTATCGACGCGCGATATTTTGCTTGCATCGCGTCTTAGCGTGGGCAACTTCGATGTGGACTTGCCACTCTCGGCGAGCATTCGCGCCGAAATATCTGCGGAAGGAACCCCACAGCTTATACAAGGTCAGCTCGTCGCCGAAGCCGGAACCATTGTCGACCGCGAGTACGACAAAGTCAGCCTCAATATCGATCACGCAGATTTTCGATTCAACTGGGATGCCCAGCGCCACAGTCTGATTGTGCCGTTTCAGGTTCAATCCGGTGGCAACCAACTCACCATGCGCGCCACTTTCGAGTCGCAACCCGAGCAGGATGGCGTCTGGTTGCTGGGGGTGACACGCGGAGACAACGTAATTGATCCCATTATCATCGCGCCTGGCGCGTCGCCTGAGGACGAGGGAATAGGTATCAACCGTTTGGCAGTGCGGGCCCGTATCGACACCATCCGCAAGCGTATTGAGCTTCAACAGGGAGATCTGAGTCGCAGTGATACTCGTCCCTCGCACAATATTGGGCTCGCGGTCACCGGAAGCCTCGACTATTCGGGTGCCGAACCGCACATTGCTTTTGGAGTCGCAGGCACTCGCATGCCGGTGTCGGCGCTGAAGCGGCTTTGGCCGATATTTACCGCAGTTGATGTCCGGGAGTGGGTCGAAGAACATATCTTTGGCGGCATGGTTGAACGCGTTGTCATTGCTGGCAATGCGCCCATGGAGAATTTTAAGCATAACGGTCCGCCGGTCCCCGAAGATGGACTCTCTGTCGATATTGAGACCAGCGGAACAACTTTGCGTCCGATCGCGTCTTTGCCGGCAATCCGGGACGCCGACCTTACCGTCCGCATTACCGGCCGCAACGCTGTCGTCAATCTCGGCCGCGGCACCGTTGAGGCCGCTCCAGGTCGCAAACTGAATATTGCCGGAGGCGTATTCGAGGTTCCCGACACTCATCCCAAGCCAGCCTTAGCGCGCTCCAGCTTCCGGATCGACGGCGGAGTTCCGGCCGCAGTGGCACTCCTTTCAAGCGAAGGCCTGCGCGACACCATTGGCATTACACTTGATCCGGCATCGACGCGCGGCACGATTGCGGCCCAGGTCGCAGTTAAATTAGCCATCGCGCGACCAATGCCAGAAGATGCATCGAGCTACACGGTCAACGCCGACCTCTCGAATTTTTCTGCCGATAAGATGCTGCTAGGCCAAAAGGTCGAAGCGTCGACGCTCAAAGCGATAGCGTCGGGCGACGGATTTCAAATCAAGGGCGACGTCAAGATCAACGGAACGCCGGCGGTCATCGACCTGCGCAAACAAAAGGGCGACGCCGACGCCGAGTTGCACATGCAATCGACACTTGATGACGCGGCTCGTCGTCGGATGGGCATGGAGCTTGGATCCGCTGTCACGGGCGCTATTCCGATCAAAGTGGTTGGCCGTGTCGGCGATAACACAAGCGATGATGGCATGAGCGTGGAGGCCGATCTCACGCCGGTGAAGATCGACAATCTTTTGCCCGGATGGGTGAAGCCACCCGGCAGGGCTGCGCGTATGACCTATACGCTGCAAAAAACCGGCAAGACGGTCCGTTTCGACGATTTGAGTATTGACGGTTCAGGCGCGACCGTGCGCGGCTCGGTTGAATTCGACAGTTCAAACGAGGTTCTTTCGGCAAATTTTCCCGTCTTCGCGCTGTCAGATGGCGATAAGCTCACTTTAAAAGCTGATCGCAGCGCTGATGGCGCGCTGCGTGTGGCCCTGCGCGGCGACATTTATGATGGCCGGAATTTTGTTAAGTCGACTTTGGCGTCGACCGACAAGAGCAAGCAAAAGCAAGAGGACCTCGATCTCGACGTCAAGGTCGGTGCTGTCGCAGGCCATAATGGCGAGACCCTGCGCGGGCTGGATCTGAAATTATCCCGCCGTGGCGGCCGCATCCGCACCTTCAATATGACAAGTAAGATTGGCCGCGATACGCCACTCAACGGCGATTTACGCGTGCGCGCACGTGACAGTCATCAGGTTATTTATTTCGAGACGGATGATGCTGGCGCATTATTCCGGTTCACGGACATGTATCCGCGGATGTTCGGCGGACAAATGTGGGTCGCTATGGATCCGCCGACCCAAGAGCAATCGCCCCAAATAGGCACACTTTACATACGCAGTTTCTCCGTCCGCGGCGAACCTGCTCTCGAAAGGGTTGTTTCAGGAGCGCCAAACGCTGCGGGGACGAGCGGAATTGATTTCAGCGAGATGCGCGCGGATTTTACCCGTTTTCCGGGAAAGATGTCGGTTCGCGACGGCGTCGTGCGGGGACCGCTCGTAGGCGCAACCGTAGAAGGAAATATCGACTACACACGCGATGACGTTCATCTGCGTGGGACCTTCGTGCCGTTCTACGGCCTCAACAATATGTTTGGGCAGATTCCAATCGTCGGACTGTTTCTTGGCGGCGGCAACAAAGAGGGGCTGGTCGGAATCAACTATGAAGCGGTCGGCCCGCCGGGTGCCCCGCGCATTAGCGTCAATCCGGTCAGCGCTATCGCGCCTGGCCTGTTGCGCAAGTTCATTCCGTCGCCGGGGACGTTTGATCCCAATTTCCTACCACCTACGCGGTGAGCGGCGGCTATTTCCGCTTGAGCTGAAAGTGACGTTTTTTTCCGAACGACAGTATGTGCACGCCTTCAGGTGTTGCGTTGTTGCTCGTCAACACCGTTTTCTCATCGACCACGACCACGCCGTTCAGTTTGATGCCGCCGCTTTTGATTTGGCGGCGGGCTTCGCTGGTCGATGACACCGCTCCGGTCGCGACAGCAGCGTTGAGGATGCCGGCACCATCCTCGATTTCGACCGTCGGCAAAGTCGCGGCTGGCGCGCCTTCCTCGAAGGTCTTGCGCGCGGTATCTGCAGCCTGTTCGGCGGCGCCGCGGCCATGAACGAGCGTGGTGGCTTCCGTGGCCAGGATCTTTTTCGCTTCGTTGATCTCGTTGCCCTTAAGGGCGGCCAACCGCGCGATTTCGTCCAGAGGCAAAACTGTGAACAGCTTGAGAAACCGCCCAACATCGCCGTCCTCAGTGTTGCGCCAGTATTGCCAGTAATCATAGGGGCTCACCAGATCGGCGTTGAGCCACACGGCGCCGGCGGCCGTCTTGCCCATTTTGGCTCCCGAGGACGTGGTGATCAGCGGCGAAGTGAGCGCAAATAGTTGCGCGTTGGCCATGCGTCGCCCGAGGTCGATGCCGTTGACGATGTTACCCCACTGATCCGAGCCACCCATCTGCAGAATGCAGTCGTATCGTTTGTTCAACTCGACGAAATCATAGGCCTGAAGCACCATGTAGTTGAATTCAAGGAACGAAAGCTCCTGCTGCCGGTCGAGCCTCAACTTCACCGAGTCAAAGGAAAGCATGCGATTGACCGAGAAATGCCGGCCAACGTCGCGCAGAAAGTCGATGTAGTTGAGTTCATTTAGCCAGACGGCGTTGTTGCTCATTATGGCGCTGCCGCCTGCGTCCTCGAATTTTAGAAACTTCGAGAAAATCGCGCGGATGCCTTTGAGATTTTCATTAATGGCTTCGTCAGATAGAACCCGGCGGCTTTCGTCCTTGCCGGACGGATCACCAACGCGGGTTGTGCCGCCGCCCATGAGCGCGATGGGACGATGTCCCGTCTGCTGGAGCCAGTAGAGCATCATGATTGGCAAAAGCGAACCGACGTGCAGGGAAGGGGCGGTACAATCGAATCCGATATAGGCAGCAATGGCGCCGGCCCTCGCCCGCGCATCGAGCACCTCAGGCTCGGAGATCTGGTGGATAAAGCCGCGTTCGGCGAGAGTATTCAGAAAATCGGATTTATAGGCGCTCATTGCTGCAATCTCGGACTATGTCCTCGCTCGGTTTGCGGGTGGTGTAACAGGTCCGGCGTTGGATTCAACCGACGCAGCGCGGTCTAAAATACGGTTTCGCGCTATCGCTTCCTTTTTAGAAACGCCGCACAAAATCCCGCGTCGAATTCTCGGTAGTTATTGGTTATCTCTTCGCCCTTGCGGATCGTGCGGCATGCCACGATGTGGCCATCCCGCCAATGCGTGTTGGCATTGTCCGAATGGTTCATGTGGTGGTCGTGGTCACTGGTCAGCAGAATTTCGCCGTCGACCCTGTATCCGTAGTTCCAGATGTAGTCGCGTGCCGGCTTTGGTAGTTTCGCGAATTGCGTCGGTGAGTAGACCCTGTCGAAGCCATCGACGAAACGCCAGACCTTCGTGCCTTTGCGAATTGCCTGAGCCGCAAAAACACCAAGTCCGTGGATGGCGCTTTTATCAAGATAAGTTTTGACAAGAAGCATGGGTCATGTGGCGGACCGGCAATCCGCGTATCATCAATTCCAACGCCAAATGTGCTCCAAGCCTTAAGGACTGGCCCGCCGGCGAGTTTCTACGCCGCCGGCTTACGTTCAGTCTTTAGGCGCTTGTCGAGGTAGGCGCTGATTGAAGTAAGCAGCGCTTCTACCTTGCCGTCAAAGAAATGGTTGGCGCCTTGCACAACCTTTTGCTCGATCACGATGCCCTTTTGGGTCTTGAGCTTGTCGACCAGCGTGTTGACGTCCTTGTGCGGCACCACAGCGTCCTTGTCGCCGTGGATGATAAGCCCTGAAGATGGGCAGGGCGCTAAGAATGAGAAATCATAGAGATTCGCGGGCGGGCAGATCGAGATGAACCCTTCGATCTCAGGTCGACGCATCAACAGCTGCATCCCGATCCAAGCGCCGAATGAGAAGCCGGCGATCCAGCAACTCTTCGCCTCGGGATTGATGGTCTGCGCCCAGTCGAGCGCCGCCGCAGCGTCGGACAATTCGCCTTGGCCATGGTCAAACGAGCCCTGACTCCGGCCAACGCCGCGGAAATTAAACCGGAGTGCCGAAAAGCCGCGATGCACGAAGGCATAGTAAAGCTGATAAATGATCGGGTGGTTCATCGTCCCGCCAAACTGGGGATGCGGGTGCAGAATGATAGCGATTGGCGCGTTTTTCTGCCGGGCAGGATGATACCGCCCTTCAATGCGTCCGGCGGGGCCGGTGAAGATGATCTCAGGCATAGTTACGACCTCGCGGCACCGGGATGGGTTTACGGCCTGGCGAACCAGCCGGACCGGGCACTAAGTTTAGAATTATTCTAATTATATGAATTCCGCTTTCCCCAGCTTCAACACACGCTATAAGAGCCGGGCGATTTCGGGCTTCTACCACGATCCCGGGGGCAAAAAGCAAGCTTTTTGCGGGGTATAGAGGCGAAACGGTAACTGGGTATTGGCGCAAGCCATGGATAAGCGGACGTATTTTGACTGGAATGCTTCGGCACCGCTCCGGGACGAAGCGCGAATCGCCATGGTCAACGCCTTGGAACTGACCGGCAACGCCTCCTCCGTGCATGCAGAAGGACGTGCCGTCCGTCGTTTGGTGGAGGAAGCCCGTAGCCGCGTGGCAAATCTCGTTGGGTCCGAGGCCAAGCACGTCATATTCACGAGCGGAGCTACCGAAGCGAATGTGATGGCGCTGACCCCCGCACTGGAGTTCGGAGGCCGCAGGTCGTTGCGTGATCGCCTGTTTGTGTCTGCGGTCGAGCATCCGTCTGTGCGAAGCGGTGGTCGTTTTGCGGCCGAAGACATCGAATACCTACCGGTCAATGATGATGGCGTGGTCGACCTTCCTGTGATCGCCCGCGCTCTCGAGAGGGCCGAGCGGCCGCTGGTATCTGTCATGCTCGCCAATAACGAGACAGGAGTGGTCCAACCGATCGCCAAGGTTGCGGAGATCGTGCACGCCGCAGGTGGAGTGCTTCATGTCGACGCGGTGCAGGGGCCCGGTCGAGTTGCCTGCGATATTGCGGCGCTTGGCGCCGATTTGATGAGTATCTCTTCCCACAAACTCGGCGGTCCGCAGGGTGTCGGGGCACTGGTCACCCGCCGTGACATTCACATCGCAGAACCGCTCGTACGAGGCGGAGGGCAAGAGCGCGGCCAGCGCGCAGGCACCGAAAACGTTGCGGCCATCGCCGGTTTCGGTGCGGCCGCCGGGGCTACAAATTTGGCAGAAATTGAACGCGTTGCCCTGCTGCGCGCACAGCTGGACGAGGGCATCACCGCCATCACTCCGGAAGCCGTGATATTTGGCGCGGACGCGCCACGCCTTCCGAACACCACATTGTTCGCTGTCCCCGGCCTGAAAGCAGAAACAGCGATAATCGCCTTTGATCTCAATGGGATAGCAGTTTCGTCCGGGGCGGCCTGTTCATCCGGCAAGGTCCAGGCCTCAAGCGTACTCATGGCAATGGGTGCTGACTCAGGGCTGGCGCGGGGAGCGGTGCGACTAAGCCTAGGTTGGAGCACGACCGAAAACGAAGTGCACGAGTTCCTGAAAACTTGGAAAGTGCTTGCCGGATCATTACTTAAGGAGAGACGCGGTATCGCCGCCTGATCACGGGCGGCGCGCGAAGATGATCATCAACCATGGGAACCAGCGCAGCCGAATAGCGCGAGCACCATAACCGACAAATCCAACCCGCGGTCCTTGCAACCGTGAGCGGAGGGAAGAATGCCGGCCGTACAAGAGACCGTCGAGCAGGTCCGCCGTATCGACGTTGATCAATACAAGTATGGGTTCGAGACATTGATCGAGTCCGATAAGGCCCCGAAGGGCCTTTCGGTAGATACGATCCGGTTCATCTCGGCCAAGAAAAACGAGCCAGAATGGATGCTGGCCTGGAGGCTCGAGGCCTATCGTCGCTGGCTGACCATGCGTGAGCCCACCTGGGCGCGCGTCAACTATCCGAAGATCGATTATCAGGACTACTACTATTACTCCGCGCCGAAGAAGACCTCGCTAAAGTCGCTCGACGAGGTCGACCCTGAAATTCTCCGCACCTACGAGAAGCTTGGCATTCCTTTGCGCGAGCAGGAGATTCTGGCGGGCGTGGAACGCGGCGACGGTTCGCGCTCGCGCGTGGCAGTGGATGCGGTATTCGATTCTGTTTCAGTTGCCACGACGTTCAAGGAAGAGCTGAAGAAGGCCGGCGTCATCTTCATGCCGATCTCGGAGGCAATCCGCGAGCATCCCGAGTTGGTGAAAAAGTATCTCGGCTCGGTCGTGCCGACGTCGGATAATTTCTTCGCAACGCTGAACTCCGCGGTGTTCTCCGATGGTTCGTTTGTCTACGTGCCCGAGGGCGTGCGATGCCCTATGGAACTATCGACGTATTTCCGTATCAACGAGAAAAACACCGGCCAGTTCGAGCGCACGCTGATCATTGCCGACAAGGGTGCTTACGTCAGCTATCTCGAGGGTTGCACCGCGCCGATGCGCGATGAGAATCAATTGCATGCTGCGGTGGTCGAACTGGTCGCGCTCGACGACGCCGAGATAAAGTACTCGACGGTGCAGAACTGGTACCCCGGCGATGCCGAGGGCAGAGGTGGGATTTTCAATTTTGTGACCAAGCGTGGCGACTGTCGTGGCGCGCGTTCGAAGATCTCTTGGACGCAAGTTGAAACAGGTTCAGCGATCACCTGGAAGTACCCGAGCTGCATCCTGCGCGGCGACAATTCGCGAGGCGAGTTCTATTCGATCGCAATCTCCAACGGCCATCAACAGGTTGATAGCGGCACCAAAATGCTGCATCTGGGCAAGAATACTACCAGCCGGATCATCTCCAAGGGCATCGCTGCTGGCAAATCCAACAACACTTATCGCGGTCTGGTCACCGCGCACCGTAAAGCCACTGGCGCGCGCAATTTCACCAACTGTGATTCACTGCTGATCGGCCACGACTGCGGCGCGCACACGGTGCCCTATATCGAGGCGAAGAATTCCTCCGCCGTGTTTGAGCACGAGGCCACCACGTCAAAGATCTCCGAGGATATGCTGTTTTACTGCCGCCAACGCGGCATGTCGGCGGAGGAGGCGACGGCTCTTGTCGTGAATGGTTTCGTCAAAGATGTGTTGCAGCAGTTGCCGATGGAATTCGCCGTTGAGGCGCAGAAGCTAATTTCGATCAGTTTGGAAGGGAGTGTAGGTTAATCTAATGGCGTTCCTTGAAGTTAAAAATCTGCATGTCGAGGTCGAGGACAAGAAAATCCTCAACGGCCTGACGTTGTCAGTCGAAAAAGGTCAGGTTGCGGCCATTATGGGTCCGAATGGGTCCGGGAAGTCGACGCTCGCCTATGTGCTTGCCGGCAAGGACAGCTACAAAGTCACCGAGGGTGACGTGTTGCTTGATGGCGATAGTATCCTCGAAATGGCGCCGGATGAGCGCGCCGCCAAAGGGGTGTTTTTAGCGTTCCAATATCCGGTGGAAGTCCCAGGCGTTGCCACCATGACGTTCCTGCGCACCGCGCTCAACGCGCAGCGCAAGACACGGGGCGAAGCAGAGTTATCAACGCCGGAATTTATGAAGCTTGTGCGCGATACCTCGGGCCATCTTGGCATCAACCAGGAAATGCTGAGACGCGCCGTCAATGTTGGCTTTTCCGGCGGTGAGAAAAAGCGCAACGAAATCCTGCAGATGGCGATCCTAAGACCGCGGCTCGCGGTGCTCGATGAGACTGATTCCGGTCTCGATATCGATGCACTCAAGACCGTGGCCGAGGGCGTCAACCGGCTTCGTTCGCCCGAACGATCGATGGTTCTGATCACGCACTATCAGCGGCTCCTCAATTTTATCGTGCCCGATGTGGTGCACGTGATGGCCAAGGGCAAAATCGTGAAATCGGGAGGCAAGGAACTCGCGCTAGAACTTGAAGCTAAGGGGTATGCTCAATTTTCCGGCGAGGCCGCTTAATGAAAGCTGACGTCCGCGCGATAAAAACCCCGGCCGAGCAAGCACTCAGCGCGGCTTTCGCAACGGTTCGTGGGACCTTGCCTGGCAAAGGTGCGGTTGCGGCGATGCGCGATGGGGCATTTCGCCGTTTCGATACGCTCGGACTACCGCACCGGCGCGTCGAGGAATGGAAATACACTGATCTGCGCGCGTTGATGCGCGATCTCTATCCGCTGGCACCGGCGCCCGACGCGGCGGCCCGCGCGAGAGCAAAGAATGCCGGCAAGCTGCTGGCAGGCGTTGAATGCCGCCGTGTTGTCTTTGTTGACGGGACTTTTACCCCCGAATTGTCTGATCTGGCTCCCGAGCCTGGGGTTACTATCGGCTCGATGTCCGAGGCGCTTGGCAAAGGCGACCCGTTGGTGACCGCGCATGTTGGCCACACATTTGCGACCGATGATGTGGCGGTCGCCCTCAACACCGCCTTGATGGGCGACGGCGCCGTGATTCATATATCAGCCGGCGCCGAACCGAAATTGCCGATCAATCTCATTTTCGCGACCGGGAGTGACAAGCCAACTTCTGCGTTCGTGCGCTCGCTTGTCGTGGTGGAGAAAGGCGCCAAGGCCACCATCATCGAGACCTACGAGAGCGGCGATGCGCAGGTCAACGCAGCAACCGAGTTGGTGGTGGGCGAGGAGGCACAGGTCGACTACATCAAGATCACGCAAGCGCGCGCCTTGCACGTGGCCAGTCTGCTCGGATCGATTGGCCCGCGCGCCCATTTTAATACGTTCGCTTTCACAGCTGGGTCCAGCGTTGCGCGCAATCAGAAATTCATCCGCTTTGCCGGAGAAGGCACCAAGGCAGGCATTCGCGGCGTTAGCCTGCTGCGCGGCAAAGACCATGTCGACACCACTCTGCTGATCGAGCATGCGGCCGGCCACTGTGAAAGCCGCGAGCAGTTCAGGACGGTGCTGGACGACGAGAGTCACGGCGTGTTCCAGGGCAAGATCGTGGTCAAGCAGCACGCGCAGAAGACCGACGCCAAAATGATGACGCGTGCCCTGCTTCTCTCCAACGAGGCCGAAGCCGATAATAAGCCGGAGCTGGAGATTTTCGCCGACGATGTGGTCTGCGGTCACGGCGCCACAGCCGGCGCACTCGATCCCGGCCTCAAATTCTATCTGATGTCGCGCGGTATTCGCGAGAAGGAGGCCGAAGCCCTGCTGATCCAGGCTTTTGTTGGCGAAACAATCGAAGAAATCGCCCACGAAGGCATACGCGAGGCGTTGATGATTGCCAGCCTGAAATGGTTGGGCACGCGGGGATGACCATGCATTCAGCGGTCAGCAACGGCTCATATGACATTGCCAAAGTCCGCGCAGATTTCCCCGCCCTGGCGCTAAAGGTCTACGGCAAGCCGCTGGTCTACCTCGATAACGCTGCCTCCGCCCAGAAGCCGAAACAGGTGCTCGACCGGCTTCAGAAAGCCTATATCGAGCAGTATGCCAACGTGCATCGCGGGCTGCACTATCTGGCCAATGAGGCCACCGAGGGTTACGAAGGTGCGCGAGAGACTGTGCGCGCATTTTTGAACGCCGGGCGTAAGGAAGAGATCATTTTTACCCGCAACGCGACCGAGGCAATCAATTTGGTTGCCTACACGTTCGGCCGCGAACGTATCAAGCCGGGCGATGAAATTGTGCTCTCAATCATGGAGCACCATTCCAACATCGTGCCGTGGCATTTCCTGCGCGAACGCCAGGGCGCGGTCATCAAATGGGCGCCGATCGACGACGATGGCAATTTTTTGCTCGACGAATTCGAGAAACTACTCACACCCCGTACCAAGATCGTCGCGATCACGCATATGTCGAATGCGCTCGGTACCGTGGTTCCGGTCAAGGACGTTGTGCGAATTGCGCACGCGCGCGGCATTCCGGTGCTGGTCGACGGTGCTCAGGCGGCCGTTCACCTGGATGTGGATGTGAGCGACATCGACTGCGATTTTTATGTCTTCACCGGCCACAAGGTGTACGGGCCGACAGGTATCGGGGCGCTGTACGGCAAATATGAACACCTTGCCGCGATGCCGCCATTCAACGGTGGCGGCGAAATGATCCATGAGGTGTTCGAAGATCGTATCACCTACGGCGAGCCACCCCACAAGTTCGAAGCGGGCACGCCGGCAATCGTGCAGGCTATTGGGCTTGGTGCAGCGATCGATTACGTCAATTCGGTTGGCAAGTCGCGTATTCGTGCTCACGAGAATGCCCTGGTGAAGTATGCACACGAGCGGCTGGGCCAGATCAACTCTTTGCGGATTATCGGTAATGCGCCTGATAAAGGCCCAATCGTATCGTTCGAAATGAAAGGCGCGCATCCGCACGATGTTGCGACCATCATTGATCGTGCCGGCGTTGCGGTGCGAGCGGGGACGCATTGTGTGATGCCGCTTCTCGCGCGTTACGGGCTCACCGCCACGTGCAGGGCTTCGTTCGGCATGTACAACACCAAAGATGAGGTGGACACGCTTGCTGCATCCCTCATTAAAGCGCGGGAATTTTTTGCATGACCGATGACGTCCCCGAAAATTCGCCCGTCGCGGAGAAAGTGCCAGAAAATGCCGCTGTGATCGGCTCGCCTTCTGTTCCGCAGGATGAGCTCAACAAACTCACGGACGACATCGTAGCTGCGCTCAAAACGGTCTATGACCCCGAGATCCCAGCGGACATTTATGAGTTGGGGTTGATCTACAAGATCGATATCGGTGACGACCGTGCGGTCAAGATCGACATGTCGCTGACCTCACCGAATTGTCCCGACGCACAGGATCTGCCGATCATGGTCGAAAACGCGGTCTCCAGCGTGCCTGGTGTGAAGGAGGCCAAGGTGGCGGTCGTGTGGGATCCGCCTTGGGATCCCAGCCGGATGTCGGATGAGGCCCGACTCATGCTGAATATGTGGTGAGATTGCACTGCGTAAGCCGAAACACCAGATAAGGTTCTGACCAGGATGCCCATGCACACAGCACGATCCCGACCTCAGGTGATGCGGCTTACCGATGCTGCCGCAGTGCGCATCAAGGATGTGATGGCGCGAGCCGACAAACCCGTCGCCGGCGTGCGCGTGGGCGTCAAGAATGGCGGGTGCGCCGGCATGGAATATACGATGGAATACGCCGAGGCCGTTAATCCCACCGATGAGGTAGTCGAGGACAAGGGCGTCAAGATCCTCATTGATCCCAAGGCGGTGCTGTTTCTGCTTGGCACCGAGATGGACTATAAAACCGACAAGCTGTCGGCCCAATTCATCTTCAATAATCCGAATCAGACGAGTGCCTGTGGCTGTGGCGAGTCAGTACAGCTCTCGCCCGCGAAGAGCGCGGAGTAGGGCCTGTCAGGCTACGTCGCTGGCGGCGGTTTCGGCGGTCACTTCCGGGTCCGTCTCGCACATCACGCGATTACGCCCATGCCGTTTGGCGGCATAAAGGCATGTATCGGCACGCTCGATCAGCGACTGCCCACTGTCGCCTTTGCGCAGTGCGGCAACTCCGATCGAAATTGTGATCCTGCCGAGATGCTCGCCCGTTGACCGCTTCATCAATTCTTTGGCCATGACCGCGCGGCGAATGTGGTCTGCAACAGTCACCGCTGCGCGGAGTGCTGTGTTTGGCAAAACGACCGCGAATTCCTCACCGCCATAACGTGCTGCCGTGTCCTTACCTTTGACATTGTGCTTCACAGCCATTGCGACCAGACGCAAAACCTGGTCGCCGGTCAGATGGCCAAAATTGTCGTTGAACGCCTTGAAATGATCGATGTCGGTGAGCATCAATGACAGCGCTTCGTTTCGTGAAAAGGATTCCGCAATCGTCTTTTCCAGGGTGACGTCGAAAAATTTTCGGTTGGCGAGTTGAGTGAGAGGATCTGTCAGGCTTTCAGTACGGACTGCCTCGAGGTTTTCCTGAAGTTCATTGATCTCCAGCTTGGAGGCGGTAAGGCGCTCTTCCAATTGCCGGTTTGAAGCTTCCATCGCCTTCGTAGTCTGCACCAGACTTTCGACGATCCCTCGCAGACCTTCGCGATCTTTCGATCGATCGAGCTGTTCGGTCGCGCCGGCGAGACTTTCCGTGTAGCTGGTCGCAGAGCCGACCGCGGTGTCGATCATCGCCATAATCTGATCGATTTCGCCTTTGACCTGGCTTCCGACCAGATCGATCTGTTCCGTCAGCCGGGTCGGCGACAGATAGTTCTCGTAGATGTGCGCGAGATCGGCCTCTGAGATTGTGCCCTTGGTCTTGATGGTCGCGTTGACCTGTTGATTGAGGGCGGGATGGTAGCCGGTCGCATAGGCGTACCAGATTTCATAATTGCGCGGGGTCGCGACCTGGCGCAGCGCTTTCATCTGTCCAAGGGCAATGTCGGCGAACGCCATGGTGCGTTCGTAATCTTCGGTACGCCCCATCATCGGCAATACCCCCGGAAGCCAGTGCCTGTGGAGGACGGGCGCCCACGAGGCGCTTCTGTTGAACGGTATTCGAGGGAAGTGAACGAGGGGTAAATTCGGAACTTTGCGGCACCTGCCGGCGGCAGGCGCCGCATGGGCACCGCAGTCAGGCCTTGACGGAAACCGGTCGCAACAAAAAGGCCGGCAAGTGGCCGCTCTCGCCTTCATCGAGGCGTGCAGACACAGGCGCATGAGCGGCGGGGGCCTCTTTTTTTTCTCGATGTACTGGCGGGCGATCACGATGCCGTTGTCGTGGCCCGGCGCGGTCAGGGCGGCTTCCTTTTTGTGCCGTCCGGCTCTCGCGCGATTGTGCGGGCGCTGGCTCACCCATCCACGGAATAGT
>Ga0126373_10001817_pt1 | contig 15382 bp, 11 predicted proteins | sample PanSoiMetPlot_11_FD_92545 | JGI IMG/M metagenome (GOLD analysis project Ga0126373, IMG submission 92545) | Tropical forest soil microbial communities from Panama - MetaG Plot_11 | ecosystem: Environmental > Terrestrial > Soil > Tropical forest > Bulk soil | place: Panama | collected 2016-02-17 | reverse complement strand
CCATCGCGTCAAATAGCGTAGGAAGCCGAAAATTCAGGCACAAAGAAAAAAGAGGCCTTCTCAAGAGGCCTCTTTCCTTTTTTCTTAATCCTTAGAACCTATGACTTAAGACGTCTTAGTCCGCCAGCTTCAACTTTTCGAGATAGGCGTTATACGCGGCTCTCACCTTGGCAGGGTCCGGGGCCTTGGCTTTTCCTTCCCATATTGGTGAGAGGAAATCGTCCATGGCCTTGTCAATCTGGTCGAAGAGTTTTCGGTTGGTCTTAGAAAGCGCGGTGTCCCCTCCGTAGTCTTCCGCTTTGTCCCAGAGTCTTTCCAACACCCGGCCCATGGCTGCGGCTCCCGCGATGTCGCCCTTCTGGAAATCACCGTATATGTGCTGAGCCAGGGCGCGATACGGTCCCATTTTAGAATTATCTACCCCATTGCTTTGCGCCACTTTCTTCTCTTGGGCCACAGCAGCAGGACTGCCGCTACCAAGCAGGAATGCCAGCCCCAGGAAAAGAAGCGCCGGGAGCATCTTGTGGAATGGATCTCTCATCATTTCTCCTTGCTCATGCGTAGATATAGCTCTTTGGAAGCAGATGAACTTGGACCGATTTTCTTTGCTCCTTTCTAACACAGATGGCTTCGTTGAAAAGCCTGCTCCTTGGGGCATTTGTTAACAAAGAGGCAAGCGTGCGGCGGGTTTTCATTGTGCTGTTGTCATGTACATCACCCCACCTTGACCAGCAGCACTCCGCCCTTTAGCCTGAGATAGGGGCCATTCCTTGGGAAATTCATGAGCGCGATAGGACATCAGGTCATGCAAATGCGGCAGTGTGCGTTCTGCGGGAAGCGGATCGCCGGACACTTGAACCAGTGCCCCTTTTGCCGCGAGATGCAGCCGGAGGTACGCTTGTCCCGCGCATCCAGCGGCGCCGGCGGCCACCAGATTCGCCGCGGGCTCCTGTACATGCTGCTCGCGGGCGTGATCTATTACTTTGCCGCAGGTTACGCGAAACCGCTGGAGATTCCCGTGGCCATTCAGCCCGCCGTCGTGAGTTATCTATGCCCTCTGCTTTTCCTGGGCGGCTTGGGCCTTACGATTTATGGTCTCGTTCAGAAGGCCAGGTCCTGATCGGTTTGTCTTTGCGATTCATTTTGTTTTCGGCACACCAGGGTGTACCCTCGATAATAAACTGCCAACGCGAACCATCGCGTTTTTGTACCACGGCGTTGAATGAACGTGTTTTGCTGCGCCCTCGCGGTGTTTTCTGTCCGCGCAACAAACCTCATACAGTTCTCTGACCTCATTACGCTTTTTGCTCGCGCCCCCGGATTTGGGTTCGCCCGCTTCGTAAAAGGGGCAGGAGAACTTGTCGACCGCTAGTGGACCCTCCGTTTGCGGCCCATCCGCGTTGCTACGGTTACCAGATATACGGAAGTAAGGACAGCAGCCCTTGCCCCCGACTATCCCACCGCTCTCTCCAGCCCATTTCACCAGCGGTACTCGAGACTTCTTATGCACGGGTCCGTCCTTGTATGGCTCCAAAAGTTCCTTAAGGCTGCGATGCGCTAGGTGGAGATCATTGGGATGCAGATCGCACTGCGCGGTGGCGAGTGTATCAAACGTCTGATAACAGCCGTTGACAATCGATCGCTGCACTCGATCCTTTTTCATGCCTACCGAAGCGCTGAAAGCGAAAGTCGGGTTCAAATGTTCGTCGTCGATAGGAAATACCGGAAGGACCGCAGTCTCCACCAGGCCGTCCAGCGTTCGTCGCGCTTTGCTATCGCGCTTCAAATTGTTGATGGGCATGTGCTCCAGGATCAATTCCACTTCCTCGGTGATCAATTGCGAGGCCTCAAGAAAAGCCCGGATTTTGAGATTGTCCTTCAGGCTGGAAGCGCGCTGCACTGTACTTAGCACATCGTCGTAGGTTTCTCCATCCGCGGTTTCCCATTCTGGCGGGACGTTCAGGGAGCCAGCGATGAACAGGTCCGGCGCATCATGACGTTTTTTCAGGTAATCGCGCGCGTCCGGTTCTTTCTCTCCGTGCAGGCGCTGCACTGCCCCGAGGAATTCAATTGTGGGTACAAATGGGAGATTGTCAAACATGCCTCCATCAGAGAGCAGCACGTCTCTCCGGCCAACGCCCGGATACACGTCGCTTTCCCGGCGAGGCGCAAACACGGCGGGAAAGGCGCTCGATGCAAGCGCTGCCTGAACCAGATCGAAACTGGATGTGCTATCCATCGCCTGTAGGCCCAGCAGAAGCGGTTCCTCCGTGAGGAGGTTGGTTGTCGTCGCAAAGAAAGCAATATCACAAGCCCGGAATGGCTGGAGCGATTCCAGCTTAATTTTGTATTTTTGTCCCAGCAAACGGTAAGCCGCAGGTTCTAGCAGGGAGACCCCCATGAGTGCATACTCGATGTCCAATCGATGAAGGGTGGTCTTCTTGATCTCTCGGAGCAAGTCCGCAGTTGCCTTGGTCACATTTCCAGCCACGAAATCCGCGGCGATCTTGGAAGTCTTGCGGTGGGGCAAGAACAAAAGCGTCGAAAAGGCGTCAATAAGAGCAGGCGGCGCACCTGTGGCGGCAAACCCAGGGTCGGAGCGTGCCCCTTTGCGTACCATGCGTCGGATATCATTAGGAGAAAGACGTATTCCCCGCGCCCGGATTCCCAGCTCCCGAACTGCTGTTTTCAATGTCGTGGTAAAGGCGATTTTCTTATCGACGTGGAGAAGCACGTCCACAAGGTCTCGGAGAATGCTGAGTGATTTCAGTTGGCCGCCCCCGCTTTCCCTTTCGACCGTAAACATGGCCCCCAAAGCGCCGCCAATCAACGTCCCCACTGATGCACCCACTATGATGTCCGGCCGAATCCTCGTGGCCAGCAGCGCTCCGAGCATCCCCGCGTGAAACGATCCGCGAAACACCCCGCCGCTTGCGAGAAACACGATTCGCGGCCGCTCTCCAGTTAGGCCCGCAAATTCCTTCAACACCTCACGCTTGAGCTCGCGTTCCTGTTCCTTTGGCACGCACGATAGCTCGCGAGTGCACTGCGCGCAAACTTCCGGCATTCCGGGTTCGGTTTCGGGCTTGTCCTCGTAATCCCTCCCCGTCACGCATTTGTTTAGAAAAGCGTGGCAACCGATCTTTGCCTGGCCTTTGGCCTGGTCCGAGATTTCCTTCTGGTACAGAGTTTCCAGTGTGCGGCGACAACCCGAAGCTGCTGCCTTCAGGACTTCTTTCGCATCCGGACGTAGGGGATTCTTAAACCGGATGTCCTTTTCGGGAGCTACTCCGTCTGCAAACATAGGGTGGAGTTTTGTGGCTGTCGGTCGGGCAATTGGTTTGCCATGGGTTGCTTCTCGCAAATGGTATTCCAGCTCACTCATAAAGTTGACCTGCTGGATCTCCAGTCCTGTATCGCGCCGGCGGTTCAGCCGGAGACTCGTGGACAACACGTCCACGATGTCCAACCCATTGAGTCCTACCTCGCCTACCTCGCGCTCACCCGTTGACTGGCCGTACGGAACCGAAAAGACCACGTGGATTCGCGGATCGTCGGGCCGCGAGGACAATCTCCGTGCCAGTTCCTCCCTTCCGGCTTTCTTGATAAACAGAAACAGAGCCGGCAGGGGATTCTCTCGAACCACAGACCCATCAACCAGATCCAGGACACGTATGTCTTCGTCAACTTCCCAATGTTTCAAATCCATTCCCGGGCCTTGTTCGTTCGAACGCGTTAGATGCTTTGGTGGATAAATCCCAGGTAGTGCTAGCGCAGTCAGCAGTGCATCCACGATAGGAACCCCGCTCCGTGCCCACACCTGCGCTACCCCGCGTCGTTTTCCGTTTCCATCCACCTTTTCAAGGCCTTGCAAGGGAGCGGCAACGAGCACGACTGGCATCGGCGTTTCACTCAACTCGTCCGATTTTCCCCATTTTCCAAATAACCGTGTCAGCCGCAGACGTAATGAAAGTCGTGAATGAGTGATCTTTTTAGTTCAATTCCCCCGAACAGTTGCCTGCTCATCCATCGGAACGCATGGTCCACCCATGGATATCTCTTGGGCTGGCCCTTCTTGCGCAACTTTTCGCTGAAGAATTGCCAAGACGAATAGAGCACGTACGTGAGCCCGCTAAGGGCCATCGCCGGGGCCAGCTGGACTGTTCGCAACACCCACAACACGAGGAAAAGCAGCGCGATGTTGAATGCTCCCCCGAGTATATCTTTTGCTAGTGACAGCAGAGGTCCCAGAAGGCTATGCGAGATAAGAATCCCGAGCGAATACAGTCCCCAGGCAGCCAGAAGGGTTGCTCCCACGATCGGTAGAAACAGTGCCCACGCGGCCAGAAAGATCGTCCATCCAAACAACGGGCGAACTATGGTATCCGCTCGAGTATTTTTTGCTTTCCCCTTGCTGGATGTGCGGCGGAATTTGGGCTCATAGAACCACGTTGGGTGCAGACACAAATGCCAGATGACGGGAACCAGCACGCTCGCAGGGTTGTACGTTACCAGCTTGATTTTCCTCCTCCATTTCCTCCCCGGCACGTTTTCTTTCACGCGTACATATGTCACCACAAAGTCTGCTATCACACTCAACTTAACGGGCAATCGGGCGAGCCATTGCCCCAAGCGCATGAACAGGTACAATTCACGCCGCGCTCGCTTCTCTTCATCTTTTAGGAATTCCTTGCTCTCGTTGTCTGTGAACTCTTCCAGGGAGGTATCCTGAATTGGTGGCAGGTCTGCCCCTAGGTCAATCTTGCGTGGGAGGCCCCGCCAGATTGCCCCTAAGGGGTCATCCGTCAGGCTTGTGAGGTATTCCCGAAACCACGTCCAACGAGCAACTTCTCGTTCGGCCTTACTGCCATTCTTGACGTTCTCTAGCTCCTGATAGCAACGTTGCATCGCCACCGCGTTTACCGCGCCCATTGATATTCCTGCGACCAGTGCCGGCGGCTTACGGTCTGCCGCTAGGTAAGCATGAATCGTGCCTGCCCCGAACATTGATCCGGCAAATCCCGCCGTAAAGCAGACTGCATCATTGCCATTGCATCGATTTTCGCCCTGTGGCTCCTGACTTATGAGGCCTCCGGCTAGTTGCAGAGTCGTTCCACCGACGGACAGATTTTCACCGGGCGATTTCGTCCTGTTCTCCATGGGACTCATCTTTTCCTCCTGCGAATCAGCGTTGCAGGTTATGGCTATAATTTATTATTATATATAATTAATATAATAATAGACAAAGATGGATTTAGCCTGGGTCAACTTTCCGCCCATATAGTGCGCCTAACCTCCAACTCGTTACAGGCCTTCTATGGCAGCCATCAGCATGCACATAACCTGCTTTCCCGCCTCGGCTCCTACCCACCACTCCGCTCGTCAATCCGCACCTGTACCGACGTACAACGTGACCAATTCGGGGAGTACTCTCCAGCGGGTTCGCGCCATTTTGTATGCCCCGTGGCCTACTGGAGGCGAGGTCGAATGCGACTACCTCTCCGCGCATTCCAAAAAATCCTCGACGAGGTCAACATGAAAGGAAATGCTCTCAAGGTCCCGATCGCAGTTCTGGGTTTGTCCGCTTTCCTTACCGTCGGCGCACAACACGCCGCAGCGCAGGGGCCTGCCGGTGCCGGCGCTTCTGAAGCCGCGAAGGGATCCTCCGTCCATGCACCGCACTCACTCAATCCCATCAAGTGGGTGAAGAAAGACAAAAAGTCTGAGGATTCCAGCTCCAGCCGCGGCGACCTCGAGAAGAAGCTCACGCCCAAGCTACAGTCCGCAGGGCTGTTGCCCGCGAGCTCCAATGCCACGGAAGCCTGTTCTGCGTTCACAGCTCTAAATGAGTGTCTCGCCGCGCTTCACGCCAGCCACAATCTCTCGCTCAACTTTACCTGTTTGAGCGCCGCTATGACTGGCGTGCATACGAATGCCGATGTCTCCGCATGCAAAGTGGCTGACGGAGAAAAAGCGCTGCCTCTGAATAAGGCGATTCGCGCTATGAATCCTGAGGCGGATGCCAAGGGTGCCACCAAAAACGCCGAACAACAGGCCAAAGACGACCTTAGCAGTCTCGGTTCGTAAGGTCCTGTTTCGAAGCGGATTCGAGTTGCCAAGTCTCTCTTGGTTTTCCGGAGGCGAGGGCATTTCGCGTGGCCCTCGCTTTTTACATTGAATCAGGTCAATCCCCATTGACATACCTTTACTTCTAGGGTTACGCTCTTGCCGTACCAAGTTGTCTAGGGGTGCGGCGGCATGGCAAGAAACGATCTCCAGGGAACTCTCGACCTCCTCGTTTTGAAAACTCTTTCGCAAATGGGAGAGCTGCACGTGTACGGAATCGTGTTGCACATCCAAAGAGCCTCCGAGGAACTCCTATCCGTGGAGGAAGGCTCGCTCTATCCCGCCTTGCACCGCATGGAGATGAGCGGATGGATTTGCTCGGCATGGAAAGTGACCGAGACCAACCGCAAGGCTAAGGTCTACCGGCTCACTCCTGCCGGCCAGAAGGAATTGCAGAGCGTGGAAAAGAGCTTCGAGCAGCTCGTCAAAGGAATCCGCGCCATCCTGCGGTACGCGTGAGGTGAGCCATGTCCGCCTTCCGTCGCATCGTGAATACTTTCTCCCGTTCGAAATTGCACCAGGAAATCGACGCAGAAATCCAGGCGCACCTCGAAATGCGCATTGCGGACAACATCGCTGCGGGAATGTCTCCCAAAGAGGCTCGCCGCAATGCGATGATTCGTTTCGGCAATCGAACGGTAATGCGGGAGCGGATGACGGCGATGGACGCCGCGACCGCTTTTGATGCCCTTGGGCGTGACCTGAGCTACGCCGCGCGCCAATTGCGACGCTCCCCGGCATTCACCGCCGCCGCCTTGATCACACTAATTCTCGGAATCGGCGCCAACGTAGTTGTATTCGGCGTGGTGAACTCGATGGTTCTGCGCCCTCTCGATGTGCCGCAACCTGCCGCGCTTTACAATGTCGTGCACAAAACTCCGGGAAACGACAACCTGTCTTATCCCGATTACGTGGATTTTAAGAACAAGAATTCGACCTTCAGCGACATGGCGGCTTACAGGATCAATAATGGGGGTCTAAGCACTCGAGACGCCGCTTATCAATGCTGGTACTACCGAGTCTCTGGCAATTATTTCGACATGTTGGGCGTACAGCCCGCACAAGGCCGTTTCTTTCACTCGAGCGACGAGCACGGGCCCAACTCCGCCCCCTACATCGTCTTGAGTCACAACTTTTGGCGTTGGCATTTCGATTCCGATCCCCGAATCATCGGGACCAATGTTGACATAAATAAGCGTCCCTTCACGGTCATAGGCGTCACGCCGGCCGCGTTTCATGGAACTGAGTTGTTCGTATGGCCGGATTTTTGGATGCCCTACGTGGATAACCCGGACGACAATGGAACGGACTTCCTTTCCAGGCGCGGGTCCCAGAATCTTTGGGTTCTAGGAAAGCTCAACCCTGGCGTCACGCCACTGCAAGCCACCGATAACCTGAACGCTATCGCGCGCGAACTGGCGCGGCAGAATCCTGTGGATGAGGACCTGAATGCGAGGCTGGTGAAGCCTGGATTGATGGCTGATATGTTTGGCGGTCCGGCCCGGTCTTTTCTGACGGGGGTCATGGTCCTGGCCTTTCTCGTTCTGCTAGCGGCCTGCGCCAACCTCGCCAGTCTGTTTGCCTCACGCACTGCGGATCGCAGCCGGGAACTTGCGATCCGTCTTGCGCTTGGATCGAGTCGGTGGAATGCGTTCCGCCAACTGCTTGCTGAGGCGATGCTCATTTCTGTTCTTGGCGGCGCCCTCGGAACTCTTTTTTCTACCGTCTTGCTGAATACGTTGACGCGCTGGCAGCCTTTTCCGCAGTTTCCGATTCATGTGACCGTCACTCCCGATCCGAAAGTCTACTTCGTGGCGTTGCTTCTCTCCATTGGCAGCGGAATCCTCTGGGGCCTGATTCCGGCGCGGCAAGTCTGGGCGACGGACTCCGCGCAAGTGATGAAGACCGGGGCAGCCGGCACACTTGTCTTTCGTCGCTTTACGCTTCGTGATCTCCTCCTCGGTGTTCAGATCGCGCTCTGCACCCTGCTGGTCACGTGCTCTTTTGTCGCTTTGCGCGGGATGCAGCATTCGCTCCACGCGCCGCTGGGCTTTCAGCCGCAAGGCGTGCTTTTGGCCGAAACAGATTTGCACATGGGTGGACATTTCGGCGCTTCGGTCACGCAAATTCGCAGGCGCATGGTCGAGGAAGTTGGCCGCATCCCCGGTGTTACCTCGGTTGGAATCATCGATGAGACGCCGCTCGGCACCGGCGGAAGCAGTTCTCTCGTTTACCGTGAGGGTACAACCGATTTTCGACCGTCCAACAGCGCATTCGGGGCGAAGTTTTTTGGCATCTCACCTGGCTATCTCCAGGCCGCGGGGACCGGTTTGTTGAATGGGCGCGATTTCACTTGGCACGACGACGCCAAGGCCCCGAAAGTCGCCATCGTGAATGAGTTGTTCGGTCGCTCCATGTTCGGAACCGCAGACGCAGTTGGGCGCCGGTTTGTGTGGGGTGAGAAGCCCTATGAGATCGTCGGCGTCGTCGAAAACGGCAAGTATGACTCGCTGACAGAAACTCCATGGGCGGCGATGTTTTTCCCTCTCGAACAGAATCCCAATAGTGATACTTCGTTGATGGTTCGCTCACACTTGCCGCCCGCCGAAATTGTGCCTGAGGTTCGCCGGACGCTTGCGCAGACGGACCCGGGTCTCCCTTTTGTATTTCACACTTGGCCCGATGCGCTTGCATTTGTTTTGTTCCCCGCGCGCATAGCCACCGCCACTCTCGGCGTTATGGGTTTGCTGGCAGCGATGCTTGCGGTCACGGGGGTTTTCGGCATGGCCATGTATTCGGTCTCCAAGCGCATGAAAGAATTTGGAATCCGGGTTGCGGTGGGCGCGCAACCGATGCAGCTAATTCACTCGGCGCTGAGACGCCCAGTTGTCTTGCTTCTTTCGGGCTCCGTCGTCGGCTTGCTGCTCGGTGTGATGGCTGGCCAGCTGCTCGCCCAGATTGTGTATCAGGCCACGCCGCGAGATCCTCTCGTGCTAGGTGGAGTTCTGATCACCATGGCGCTGCTAGGTCTCGTGGCTACGTGGATTCCGGCCCAACGCGCCCTGGGTGTTCATCCAGCGAGCTTGCTCAGAGAAGAGTAATCAACGCCACGCCTGACGGCTATGCAGCCGCGGACGAACCAGAGGCTGCCGAAGCGGAGGAGGATGAGGCGGACGCTGAGGAGGGAGCATCGGTGTCCGTCATAGCCGACGCGGCCGTCGCGCGGTAGCGCACAATTAGCAGCGTAAGATCATCCGCCTGCCGCGCGCCTCGCGTGAAATTCTCCACGGCTTCGAGCACGCATTTCTGCAAATGTTCGAGCGGGCACTCTAATTGCCCGGTCAAGACTTTCTTCAGACGCGGCACTCCAAACAGCTGATCGTCGGGATCCATTGCTTCCGTCACGCCGTCCGTGAAGAGCACCAGGGTGTCCCCCGGCTCAAGCTTCAGACACGCCGCCGTGTACTCCGCCTCAGGCACAAGCCCTACCGGGAACGACCCTTCCGTGAACGCTTCCTCGGCCGCGCCGCGGCGGATGAGAAACGGCGAAGGATGCCCAGCATTGATGAATTCAAGATGCCCGTCGTTGTCGAGCAGGCCAAAAAACACGGTGGCGTACCGGCCCACTTCCGTGTGATTGCAAAGGAAACGGTTGACGTGGTTGAACACGAGGGCTGGGTCCGTGCCGAGCGTCATGCCGGAAAGCGCACCTTGGAGCATCGTGGTGACAATCGCCGCGCCGAGTCCTTTTCCGGAAACGTCAGCGATGACGAACGCAGTGCGGCCGTCGCCCAGCGGAAAAACGTCGAAATAGTCGCCTCCCACGGACAAGCACGGGAAATTCACGCCCGTCACGGCGAACTCAGGCGTGCTCGGGAAATCCCGGGGCAACAGCGCCTGCTGAATGTCTCGCGCGATGTTGATTTCCTGTTCCAGTCGTTGCCGCTCGCGCTCGCGTTCAATCAAGCGAGCGTGGTCCAGAGTGCTGGCCGCGTCAGCGGCGAGCGCGTCTAGAATTTGCCGGTCGAGCTTGGAGAATGCCGTGGGGCGGCGCGAGTCCAGGTAGAGCACTCCGAGGAGTTCGCCGCGCTTAATGTTGATCATCGACTCTTGCGTGTTGGCGCGCGTCATGGCCCACAGTGGAATCACCACCACTGCGCGAAGACGCTGCGCCACAATGCTCTGTGCCGCTTGCAAATCCATCTCGGCTTGCGCCAGATCTTCGGTGATGACTGGCGATTGCTGCTTGAGCGCGAGTTGAATCGCGGTCTGGCTAGGGGTCAGGCTCTCGGGCGGGAGCCGCAAGCCGCCGCTGCGCCTCGCCAGCTTCACTTTCAGCGCGCTCGAGGCATCCGCTTCCAGCAGCAGGCCGCGGTCCGCATCGGTGATCGAAACGGCATGGTCCAGCATCCGTGCCAGCACTTCGTCGAGCGGAAGCTGGGAATGCAGCAGCGCCGTCGCTTCCAGCAACTGATTTAGTTTGCTCAGGCCGCCGCCAGGCTCGGAACTGGTGATGTGCTCGATGCGCGTCAACAAGTGCGGGATAGATGCCTCGTCCGAGCCACTGGAGAAGCGAAAGAAAATTTCGTAGGAATCTTCGAGGCCGAAGGTGATGACGTCGCCGTTCTGCAATTCGCGGCTCTCCACTTTTTCCCCGTTGATGAAGAGCCCACGGCGCTGCCCGCGATCCTCAATGTAAAAACGGTTAGCTTCGATGACGATAGCAGCACAGTTGCGCGAGATGCGACGGTCGGAAAGCTGTAGGTGGTTGCCGGTTTCCGCGCCTCGTCCCATCAGAAAGGGCGATTGCGTCACGCGGACGTACCGGCGCGCGCCGTCAGGAGAGACGACTTCAAGAACGGCATCTTCGCCTGGGAGAATCGTTTCCGACACAGGGATTTCCAATCCCGGCATTGTAGCACGCAGAAACACAATCGACGCGCGTACCAGACGGATCTTAAGCCGTGGCCGGCCTGGGCTGATTTACTTTGGCTGGACCCAAGTCCGGGAGGAGGGCGGTCAGTATACCGATCGCCGGCAGAAATGCGCAGACGTGGTAAACGAAGTCAATGCTGGTGAGATCGGCGAGCTTGCCGAGCGCCGCCGACCCGATGCCGCCCAGGCCGAACGCCAAGCCGAAAAATAGTCCGGAGACCATGCCAATTCTTCCAGGCATAAGCTCCTGCCCATAGACCAGGATCGCGGAGAACGCGGACGCCAGGATCAATCCAATGATGACGCTGAGAATGCGCGTCCAGAATAAATTCGCATAAGGCAAAATCAGCGTGAACGGCAGAACGCCAAGTATGGACCACCAAATGACCAGCTTGCGACCAAGTTTGTCGCCCACCGGCCCGCCGAAATAGGTTCCGACAGCCACAGCCCCAAGGAAAAGCGAAAGGTGCAACTGCGCGCTCTGCACCGAAAGGTGGAAGCGGTTCATCAGGTAGAAGGTGTAGTAGCTGATGAGGCTGGCGAGATAGAAAAATTTGGAGAACAGCAGCGCTCCCAGGATACCGAGACTAAGAGCTACTTTCTTCGAAGACAGTTGCAATCCATGCGCCGCATGCGGCGCCGCAGCTAGCCGCTCAGCATCAACGCCAGTGGACTTGGGGCCGAAGGATTTGGGCCGATCCAAATGATGCGTCTTCACCCACAAACCAATTCTCGCCAGCAACATCATCGCTAACAAGGCCAAGAGCGAGAACCAAGCGATGCGCGGCTGGCGATTGCGGAGAACAAAGGCAGCCAGCAATGGTCCGAGCGACGTTCCTGCATTGCCCCCGACCTGAAACAGCGATTGCGCCATCCCGTGTTGCCCCCCGGAGGCCAGACGCGCCACACGCGAGGACTCAGGGTGGAAGATCGCCGAACCGATGCCCACAAGCGCGGCCGCGCCAAGAACTGCGCCGTAGGTCGGTGCAATCGAGAAGGAGAACAGACCCAAAATAGTGACTCCCATACCAGCGGCGAGAGAGTACGGCTGCGGGTGCCTGTCGGTGTAGTGGCCGACGATCGGTTGGAGGATGGAAGAGGTGAACTGTGAAGTGAGCGCGATGAGGCCTACCTGGCCAAGATTCAGCCGTAAAGCATCTCTGAGCAGCGGGTAGACGGCGGGAATCAGGGACTGGACCGTGTCATTCAGCAGATGGCAGAAGCTGATGGTAAGGAGAACGGGGAAAATGGCTTTTGCGGCAGCCTGAACAGGAGCGCGCTCTTGAAGAGTACTCGCATTGGCTTCAGTGGCCATCTATGCTTGCAGCTCTCCAAGCGCTTTGCGTGATTTTCGCGACATGAGTGTTTATCTGACGGCGGAGGCGAGGCGGCGGGTCACGTAGTCAGAAACGTAAGCGTCGAAAAGCTCGAGCAATCGCTGGCAAACGGGTCCGGAAGCGGAAATCGAGTGGCCGGCGATTTCGCCTACGCTGATCAAACTACGGTTCGTCGAAGTGATAAAAACCTCTTCAGCCGAATAGAGATCTTCAGGACGCAGTGTCTGCTCAACGACAGCAAGCCCTGCCTCGGGCGCAATCTCCAGAAGAATGCCGCGCGTGATGCCTTCCAGGCAGCCGGAACTGAGCGGTGGCGTATAAATCTTTCCGTCCCTCACAGCAAAAATATTTGCCGAAGTGCATTCCGCCACTTCGCCGCGCTCGTTGAGCATCACGACTTCGTCGAAACCTTCTTTATTTGCTTCGGCGATAGACCAGACATTGTTTAGCCAAGAGATGGTTTTTACGCCAGCCAGCGGAGAAGCAGCGTGGCGGCCGTGCGCGCGCAATCCAAGGCGGACGATTTCGCGATACTCGGGGAGGCCGGCGCTGTAAATGATGAGATCGACGGACGGACGCTGCTCGCTGCTTTGCCAGAAGCCGACGGAATTGTAGACCAGATAAATGCGCGCACAGCCCTCCGTAACCTTGTTGGCGCGAATCACTTCGTGAAGATTTACGCGGACTTTCGCGCCGGTGTGGAGCATGGGCAGCCGGATGATGGCCGCGTCTTTTTCCAGGCGGCGCCAGTGGCGCTCATAAGCGAATGCTTCCCCGCGGGAGATGCGCACGGTGGTGAAAATGCCCCAGCCGCAAATAAGCCCGACCTGGCCGGGTGAAAGTCGAACCTTCTCAATGGGGAGAAGACTCTCGTTGTGGGAAATGAACGGGTGAATCACTCTTGCGCCTCGATCTTGGGGACGAAAAGAACATTGTAACCGAAGTCGCCGAAGATTGGTTGGAGCTGCAAAAGCGTGCCGCGCATCCAACCCAGAGCCAGCCAATGTCATCGAAGAAGGGAAGCCTGATGCTCGGAGCAATTCGTCGGCTTCGAGGTGGTCCCGCGGGAACTTTGGGGAGCCTCGGTCGTAAGTAACTCAAAGGAACGTCGCGAGCCAAACCGTGTGTGGAAGACAGACAAACTGCATAGACTAAAGGCAGGTTCCCTTGTGAACTCGGGAAGACCAGGGTCCTACAAGATTATTTCGGGCCGAAACCCCCAGCAGTCGGTCTTAGCTCTTAGTGCAGTACTGCGACTGAGCACCTTTTTGCTACTTCTATTCGCTTATCCCACTTTGGTTCAATCCCAGCAAACGCCGGACCCGCCCCGAACTGATGCAATGCCCGCGCAGCCAGCCCGGCTGGGAACCATTAGCGGAACGGTCGTGGATCAACAGGGCGCGGTCGTTGCGGGGGCCATCGTGAAGTTGTTGCGGGAAGGAGACGCGTCCCTGACCCAAGAGACCACGTCCGACAGCGATGGGCAATTCTCCTTTGCGACTGTTGCGCCGGGTCCTTTCCAACTCACATTTAGCGCACCGGGTTTTTCTGCTCGGACTACCGTCGGAACCTTGCACTCCGCCGAGGACTACACGGTGCCGCCCGTAGCACTGGCAGTCGCCACGTCTTCAAGTGAAGTACGAGTTTCCATGACGCCGATGGAAATCGCGGAAGCGGAGATTAAGGACGAAGAGAAGCAGCGGGTCCTCGGCGTCATTCCGAATTTCTATGTCACTTATAATCCGGCGGCTGCTCCATTGCACCCGCGGCAGAAATTCGAGCTGGCGTGGAAACTCACCATCGATCCGGTGAATTTTGGCGTGACCGCGGCCATTGCTGGAATTCAACAGGCCACCAACGATTTCAGCGGCTACGGGCAAGGCGCGCAGGGTTACGGAAAGCGTCTTGGAGCAGCATATGCCGACTCCGTTACCGGCACTTTCATCGGGGGTGCGATCCTGCCGTCGCTCCTGAAGCAGGATCCACGCTATTTTTACAAGGGAACCGGTACGCGGCGGTCACGCGTGCTCTACGCGCTGGCTAACGCGGTGATCTGCAAGGGTGACAACGGCCACTGGCAGCCCAGTTACTCCGCCATTCTCGGAAGCCTGGCGGCGGGCGGCATCTCAAATCTTTATTATCCGGAGAGCGATCGCGATGTGGCGGTGACGTTTGAAAACACGCTTATCGGGATTGGCGCCAACGCCGCCAACAACATCCTGCAAGAGTTTGTCATCCGCAAATTGACCCGCAACGCTCCTAAATACTCTCCTCCGCCGGCCACAACTCCGGTCCTTGATGCACCGGCCGCCGCCCCGACGCGATAGCCTGCCAAAAAAGAAAGGGCGGCCGCAGCCGCCCTCATGGAATAACGAGTCGGCTAGAAAAGCAGCTTCAAGGGCAAACTGCGCCTGACGCGAAGAGCCAAAGTCACCTGTGGGGAAGCGCGTGGCCTGAATCTTGCCAAACGAAGCGCTCGTCTCCGTCAGAACTGGGTTGCCAAGATTTGGATGATTCAACAGGTCAAACATTTCTGCGCGGAACTGGAGATTGAACCTCTCGGTGAGCTTCGCGCTCTTGGTAACCGAGAAATCCGTGTTCACGAAGCCGGGCCCCCGTGATTGAGTCGCGTCCGAGGTCTCCTGGATGACAGAATTTTGAACCTTTCCACAGGATTTCTCCGGAAAGCAACGCTGCGAGAAACTTGTATTAGTTTTGAGGCAAACAGGATGACGGGAGGAGCAGTACTTGGCCTTCATGGAGGAGGTCGGCGTCGGGAAGATCCGGATTGGCGTGAAGGATACAGCGCCAGGCACTGCTTCGGTGCAACTCCGTCTGCGCGATGCGCCATAGCGTATCGCCGTGGCGCACGACGTACTTAGTGGGAGCGCGCGGCGGTGCGACCTTCGCGGGCACGACAATTTCGGAACCTACCGGAAGAACCTCCGGATTGCGAAGACCTGGATTCAAAGCCAGGAGTTCCT
>Ga0126373_10001816_pt1 | contig 15384 bp, 16 predicted proteins | sample PanSoiMetPlot_11_FD_92545 | JGI IMG/M metagenome (GOLD analysis project Ga0126373, IMG submission 92545) | Tropical forest soil microbial communities from Panama - MetaG Plot_11 | ecosystem: Environmental > Terrestrial > Soil > Tropical forest > Bulk soil | place: Panama | collected 2016-02-17 | reverse complement strand
TTGCTCATCATAAGCTATCCGGCATCTCCTCCATTCGGGCGATATATTGCATCGCCTCTCGCGATCCCCCGACCAGCGCGTCCGTACCAGCGCACAGCGCGGCAAATGACTCGGCAGTAAGCAACCCGAAGAACAAATCATTCACGGCGCGAACCTCCGCAAACAATCCAAGGATCTTCGCGCGACCTAGCGGTGTGAGCTTGATGAGCGCTCCGCGCCGGTCAAACGGATTTGCTTGCTTTTTCAGTAACCCGACATCTGAGAGCTTTCCGGTTTCCGCTGTAACAAACGAACTAGACACATGCATGGCCTGGGCCACTGACCCGACACTGACGCCCGTCGCGCCCTGGAACTGGGCCACGGTCATCAAAAGGTCGTACTGGGGACCGGTGACATTGATTCGACGTCCGAAGTAATCGCGGGCAGCTTGCAACCGCCGTGCCACGGTCAGCAGATTCCGGACAAGCCGTCGAAACTGCCGGTCTGATTTCTTGTCATCAACCAGCGCGGTAAGCGATATTGTTGCTGGCAAACGATCGCCGGCAGACTGTCTTTTTTGCACCTTCGACCTCAGAGGCGATCCGGCGAGGCTTTCATCGCTGCCTACTCTGAGTACCAGCGGCAGTTAGGCATCTTCTATGTGGTACCTTCCATATACTTAAGTAGCTTAACTAAGTTACTATATAAAGTCAAGATGGTCCTCGTCTGATACCGCGTTCCCCTTGCTTCAATGGGGTTCCGCACAGGCAAGACATGGCCAGGCAACGATGACCTTCGTCAATTAGGTTTTGAGAATGCCCTTGCACTTGCCGAAGGCCTGAAGAGCTGGCCTGTTCTACCGGTTCTGTGCTGCGATCGCGTGCTCGACCTTTTGGCTTTGTGAAGGCTAGAAGCAAAAGCTTTCGACGCGTATGAGGTCGATCTTCTGGGCCAGGTCGCGGATCAAATGGCAGTCGCCCTTGTCAATGCGCTGGCAGTCTCCGACCGCAAACGGGCGGATGAAGCCCTAGCTGTAATTCTGTGCGATGGCGAGACTGTCGCAGTTGACAAATCGTGGCTGCAGTCCGAGTCGCCACGAACGGGGAATCGGGTTAACGGCCTGGCTCGCCTCACTCGCTTCCACTAGGCTAGTAATCGAACCCCTCACTCTTGAAGCCTTACTTGCCCGAGGTGAATAATCAATCATCTGAGTGATTTATGTCAATCAATTGATTGACCTATCTAAAAAGGGGCCGTATACTGCCTTTGGGGGTTGAAAAGTTTTTGCCGGAGGGAATCTATGCGTAAGGGGTGGTGGCTTTTGTTTATGACGATGCTTCTGAGCGTTTGGAATGCGGGCATCGTTTGGTTCACGCAGATCGCAGTTTATCCGCTATGGCCTCTTGTGGGCGCTGAGCAGTTTCACGATTATCACCTCACATGGTGGCATGACATGTGGCCGTCGTTCGGGCCAGTTCTCCTCATGTTTGCTTGCTCCGTGGTACTTCTGTGGAGTCGGCCTCGCGGCATCCCCGCTTGGACACTCTGGCTCGGAGTGCTTCTTCAATTGACCGTACATATACTCACAGGTTTCTTCTGGGCGCCGATCCAGGCCACCATGGCCGTTTCTGGCGGGATGTCCGTCACTAAGTACCAACAATTGATGAGCACTCATTGGCTTCGGGTTGCGTTCTTCGTCGTATACTCTGCGCTCATGATATGGGTATTCCGGACTTTTGCTCTCCAAGATGCGGCCGTAAGAGCTTCCGATGAAGCGCACTAACCGCTCGACCCAGCACTGGGCGTCGAGTGGCTCTGTAATGGCGCAAGCACCGGTGAACCGTAAACCTGCGGAGATTGTGCGTGCCGCCTATGAACTCATCGTGGATAACGGCCTGGAAGGACTTCGGACGCGGGATGTTGCAGCCAAAGTTGGTATAAATACCGCCACCCTTCATTACTATTTCCCCACAAAGGAGTCGCTGATCCAAGCCGTCGTGCAACACCTAATTGAGGAGCTTAAGCGTCCCCTTGTCAATCTGCCGCGCGCACCTATGTCAGCCCTCGAGAAGCTACGGCTCGAATTCCGAGACGCAAGCGCTCGCATCCGAGAGGCTCCGGATCAATTGCTCGTTCTTAACGAGTTGGCGATTCGGTCTTGGCGTGATCCCGCCATCGCGCGCATTCTTTCGCATCTCGATGAGCAGTGGCGCGGGCATTTGGTATCAATCTTGAAGCAAGGTGTAAAGGAAGGGACGTTCCGTTCCGATTTGAACGCGGTGGACAACGCTAACGCAATCATGGCCCAACTCCGTGGATTGGGGCTCCAAGTAAAGCTCGACCCAAATCAATTAGGCCGGTTGCTGAAGCACATCGCTCGCCAAACCGAATACTGGATTCTCTCACGCTAACCAGCGTGCCACTCGGCGTCCGGTCCGCCGGGATTGACGCGCTGCCCTCCGCGTCGCCCGTTCATTAAGGTAGCGCCGAGAATCATAGGTTCGGAAAACGTCCGGAAAAACGTGTCAGAAAAAAAACGGCAAGCGCACCTGTTAACAGTGGGATCAAATTTCCCGAGCAATTTTCCACAATCGCGCAGTTTTCCACAGTTCTAATCTACAGCTCATCCGATTGACACTGGTTCTAGCAAGCCTAGTATGTGTGCCAGAAACGTTCGATTCAGCGGTCAATTTGAATCCATCGCAGCAGGTTTAGCAGTGGTAACGTGTGTGGAGAAGGTCAGGTGAGTATTGTTTTCGATGCCCGTCGGTCCGCGGAGCGGTCAAAACGCGGACGGGAAGCAACGTCTGGTGCTGCAAAATCGCCTGACTCAGAAGGACGCTCGCCCGAACCACATGACAGTCCGCGAAGTGACAACGATCTAAGCGTCCAAAACCAACCAGCGCGCCCTAATGCAAGAAGAGTGTGTTCCGACGGTTCATGGGCAAACGAGATAAGCACTCCGACAGAGGCCGTAACCCAAGCACCACTCGTGCGAACACTACTACGGTTGCCTCGCCTGGCCTCTGCAAAGCATCAGTCGAAGATCGCAGGTGACAGGATCGAGGCAGACGTGCTGATCGCGGGACGGAATCCAGTTTATCCCAGAATCGCCAAGGAACACCTTATATCGGGAAATGTCGAAGTGCGCTTTCGAATTAATCCGGAAGGCAAGACCTACGACGTCGAATCGGTAAAGGGGACGCCCGTCCTGGCCGCTGCCGCGTTAGACGCCGTAAAGGCTTGGCGCTACAGGCCTGCGCGCCTGAACGGAGTACCTGTCGATTCAGAAGGCAGCGCTAACTTTGATTTCCGTGTGGACGCGGATTCGAGCAGTTGTTCAGTTGTTCAAACAATGAGCCGAAAGTGAGGCACTGATATGTATCAAACCTATTTTGGACTACACGAGAATCCCTTTAACGTAACGACGGACCCGCGTTACCTGTATGTTACACAGCGCACACAGGAGGCTCTGAACTGTCTGACTTATGGGATTGAAGCAAGAAAGGGCTTTATCCTGCTAACCGGCGAGGTGGGAACCGGCAAAACCACACTTTTGAACAAGCTGCTCGAAACGTTACATCAGCAGCGTGTCGCCACGGCGTTCGTGTTTAATCCGCGGATGCCGGCATCGCAGCTCTTCGACTACATGATGGCGGACCTTGGTATCGAATGTAAATCCCACAAGAGGAACCATGTTCTGTTCAAATTACACCAGTGGTTGCTCGACCGCTATCAGGCTGGAGAACACACCGTTCTGGTTGTCGACGAGGCTCAGATTCTCTCCCGGCAGGCACTGGAGGAGATTCGGCTGTTGACGAACCTAGAGACTTCGGCCGAAAAACTGCTCCAGATCGTACTCGCCGGGCAACCAGAGATCGAGCAGAAACTGAACCGACGGGAGCTTCGGCAGCTTCGCCAGCGTATTGCACTCCGCGCAAGAACTGTTCCACTCACGCAAGAAGAAACGTCTGGATACATTCTCGAGCGCTTGCGCGTAGCAGGTGCCAACGGAGAAGAGATTTTTAGTCATAGTGCCGTTGACGCGGTCCACCGGCATGCACGTGGAATTCAGCGCGTAACCAATCTTCTCTGCGAGCAAGCGTTGCTCAGAGCGAGTGTCAGCCAGCTGAGACCTATTCCAGCGGAAATCATCGACGACGTTGCGCGCGACTTTAGCCTGGATGAAGTTGAAGACTTCGCACCACCCGACCCGCAAGAGGGAACAAGCGGGAATGGTAATGGGCACAGGAACGGGCGTAAGCGCAAGGCTCCAAAGGTCCGCGACTCCAGAACGACAGGCAAAAACCGATTCATGCAATCCGGCCACGAGCCGCCATTGGGGATTACCCAGGTAAAGCTTCCACTGTTTGTTTATGGCTATGGGCCGGACGGCAACCCATTCTATGAGGATGCTTGCACGATCGCGATGAGCGCGCGCGGAGGATTGATTTCCATGAACACATCGGTGAAGCCCGGCCAGCGCCTAATCCTAACGAACAAGGAAAACGAATGCTCACAGGAATGCGTGGTCGAATTTCTCGGGGCACGGCTTGCGCGCGGTGTGGATGTAGGTTTTGAGTTTCCCGCCCCGACCCCTGACTTCTGGGGTATCCGGGAAACGGAAAAAAATCCGATTAGCGAAAGCGAAAAGGCTTGCGCATAGGGACCGGGAAACTCACAACCTCACCCAACGGACCAGATTGGAAACATTATGTACGAAGATTATTTTCGCCTGAATGAGAGTCCGTTCCAGCTCTCACCAGATCCGTTCTTTTTGTTTTCATCGGAAAAGACCAATGAGGCCCTGGCCTCCGTTTCATATGCCATAAAGCTGCGCAAGGGCTTCGTTGTTATGACCGGTGAAGTAGGAACCGGCAAAACGCTGGTGCTGCGCTGTCTATTTGAACTGTGGGAGCGTGAACGAATCCCTTTCGCTTACTTTATTGGTCCAAAACTGTCGACTGTTGATTTTTTGAGCTACATAGCTTTCGAGTTAGGAATTAATGTCAAAGAACCGACGAAGGGAAAGCTGCTACGCGCCCTGTACGGATTTTTCTTAATGCAATTCGAGAAGGGCCTTACGACTGTGCTGATAATAGATGAAGCACACGAAATGCCACTGAGCGTGCTTGAAGAAATTAGGGTACTTGCCAACTTCGAAACTGCTCAGCAAAAGCTCATTCAGATTGTCTTAGTGGGACAGCCGGAGCTTGAAAGGAAATTGGATCTGGTTGAGCTACGCTCACTGAAGCAGCGCATTGCCGTCCGTTGCCAGTTAGAGCCCCTGCGAGCAGAAGAAATTGGCCATTACATTGAACAGCGCCTCCACCTTGCGGGTGCTGGTTCGGAAGCAGCCACAATTTTCCCGCCCCAAACAATTGACGCCATTTATCGATATTCGATGGGCATACCAAGGTTGGTTAACAACATTTGTGACCAGGCCTTAACGGCTGCCTGCGCGCGACAGGTTCGGGCTGTTCAAGTTGAATTTGTCGATGAGGTGGCGGCTCATTTTCGACTTAACTACACCGCAAATGCTCCCAAGCGAAGCGATAAGTCTTCCGCCGTCGCGAGAGAAATCGAAAGCTCCTATGCTAATAAATCTGGGCAGGCGGCACCCACCTCGAATGCAGCAGGGCTGAAAGTGGTCGATTCGCAAACCCCGCCGACGCCGATGGACGCAAACGAGAAGACGCCTGCACGAACGCCGGCATCACTCGAGTCAGAAACAGGAAACCGTAAACTAAGTGGCGATTCGTCTGACCCCGTCATGAAAAAAACGGCTGGTTCAAGATCCAATTCAGTGTCCATGAAGCGTGATAGCTTGGGAACCCAAATACGCCACTGGTTAGAGCCAGGGCTTCGACTGTCCATCGTCGCTATTGCGGCTGGACTGTTGCCCGTCGCCCTGGCAGCCGGCTTCTTCATGGCCCGTCATCAAAAGTCCCAGCGGGTCAACATGAGAAGTACGTCTTTGGGGCGAGAAGCTAGACCCCTAGAGCCAGGCGGAGTAGGGTCAGCCGAGCAGATCGCCGTTGGTTCGAAACACATGCTACCTCGAAGCGAGGCCAGCAGCTCAAAATCCGCTGGTGAGCTCGAACATTCGACAGCTCAAATGGAAATTGGAATGAGCAAGTTATCGAGGCCTGTTCGCAGGTCATTTAGCCGCTCGGTTCCTACGCCTCCGCTGACTGGGGCGATGCAGACAGACGAGTTGGACGCTGCAAAGGGGTTGCTTGAGTTTTCCGTGCCGCCTCCGGCACCACCGGAGGAAGTCACGGTCGGCCAAGTGCGGCAAGGGGAGCGAATACCGTCATTGTCACCAGCTAAGATTTCGGGGGCAGGTGATGCACACCTCAGCTCCGGGATCGTTAGCGGACTGCAACCGGCTAAATTAGTGTCATCACGCCAGCCAGCGTACCCAGCCCTCGCGCGTACGGCGAATGTCGAGGGCCGAGTCGTAATTAACGCGGTCGTTGATGAAACCGGTAGAGTCACTGATATGAAGGTGGTTTCAGGTTCCCCTCTTCTAACAGAGGCGGCGACGGACGCTCTTCATACATGGAAGTACGAGCCGGCTCGGTTGGATGGCCGACCTGTCATGACCGAAGTACAAGTCACTTTCAATTTTGCTCTTCGCTGACTCTCGGCGGGGTACCGCTTGAGCTACCTCGCTTCGAAACATTTACCTGAGATCCCATTCGAGGTTGGTCTTACTTACAGGATTGATGCGTTGCTTACGTACCATCGCGAATTAGAGATGCGAGCTTCTTAACTGTGTATCGCGCTCGCGACCGAGCCCTCTCAGATACCGTTCTGGCTGCTCCCGCAACAACGCCATTTAAAACAAACGAGAGTTCTTGAGCGACGAGCGGACTCACTCCGCCTTTGTTTTTTTCGCTCTGCTGATTCAACTGGCTGCGAGACGGACACGGAAGTGAGACCAAAGGAGACTCATGACAACCGCAGGCCGATGACAACTAGACTGCGCGAATTGGCCCCAGTAAACGGTGACGCCACTTCCCCAGAACCCGATTCATCGCGTTGCTGCGATCAACAAAGGGAAGCACTGGCTGCCGCCTGCAGCCAAGGGTTTTGAGCGCGATCCGAATTCTGGGATCGCGGCCCGTCGAGATGTACCCTTTTTCGAGCACCGCGATTGCTTCCTGGAACCGGCCAGCAGTTTGATAGACCTTAGCCAAGTTTAGGTAGAGCTGAGGGTGGTTGTGTCGCAAGCTGAGCGCTTCGAGACAAAGTCGCTCGGCATCGAAAAATCGCTGCTCGGCAAGCGCGACCAGTAGCCCGGCATAAGAAACGTAAAACGGGTTTCTTGGCTCAGTTCGCAAAGCGCGTCTGACCTCCGCGAGAGCCTCACCATGCTGTCCATCGCGGAGGTGTTTCAGGCATTCCTTGAAATCTGACATACCGCGCTCGGAAGGAACCAACGTTTCGAGGCCGTCGGGCACAGAATCAAGCTCCTTGAAAAGGTAATTTGCAGGCTGTTACGAACACACGAAGTCTAACGCCAGGTTATCCACAGGAAAATAGTTCGATGGATACCTGAGTGTTCTACGGGTTAACTTGGAAAAGAACGGCACAAGCAGAAACAATTTGGTTAGACGGGCTCTCGTCGGCGTAAGCGGCTATCTTTCTACACTAACTCTGCGAGCCATTTGTCGAGTATCACGTGCTGGGCCAACTGAACATCCGTAAATCTGACACCCATGCCCATATTCGGCTGGAGCGATAGCCTGATTGTAAAGGGCTCCTGGGGCAATCTGTGCGCCGCACAAACATGACAATTAGGACATGTATTGTCTCCGGCCCGAGTCGCTCTGCGGAGTTGAACTCAGCGACCGAGCTGATTCAGAGACACCAAAGGAGGCTCCTCCATGCAACTTCTTTGACGGCGGGGCCATTGTTTCGGGCGTTGAGGTTATCGTGCTCGCGCCTGGTGCGGCCGGAGAGCAACCCTAAAAGTCCAAATGCGCGTCTCGGGCGTATGGGTGGCAAGGCCTAGCGGATGGCAGTTGATTCTCACCAGAGGCCCGTTCAACCGCTCCCGAGCCTGCCCGCAGCGCCGCTGAAGACACCGTCCCGCTGACCGCCCGTTGGTGGCGCGAGAAGTGAGTGTCGTGGAACGCACCTCCTACTCGAAGAAGAGTCCCAGTAAGTTTGAAGAGATTCGCCGACATACTGGCGCTAGACTCGAGGGTGGTGGCGCAGCGTAAGATTTGTTAGGCGCGAAGACGCATTGCAGATTTTCGGTGCCTGATTAAGGACGAAAGGAGCAGCCGAACAATGGCCAAACCGAGAATCTACACAATGAGTTTTGCGCACATCTATCCGCTATACGTCCAGAAAGCCAAGAAGAAAGGTCGGACGAAAGCGGAAGTGGACGAAATTATCTTCTGGCTCACCGGGCATATGGCGAAAAGCCTGCAAAAAGCCATTGATTCGGAAATTGACCTTGAGACATTCTTTGCCGAGGCGCCGCGCTTCCAGCCGAACGCGAGCCTGATCAAAGGCGTGGTCTGCGGCGTTCGGGTGGAAGAAGTCGAGGACGAAACCATGCGGAAAATCCGCTATTTGGACAAGCTCATCGACGAGCTCGCTAAGGGCAAGGCGATGGAAAGGATTTTGCGCAAATAGCGGTTGACGAGTCAGCGCCTGCCAGCATTTTGTGTCTGAGGTTCTAGAAATCAAGCGATACGACCCCGACACCGAGCTTATGGCAGCGCTCTAAATTAGGAAAAGAAACCTGGATGGTTTCGTACAGGATACCGCCGCGAAATATGAGCCAGTACGCAGGTGGCTAGGTAGTCTTACGGCAAAACACCTAAGCGCATTTCGTTCCTTGATGGCCTTCCCGCCCTGCAAGCAATGACATTTTCACCTTAACCTGGATTCCCGAACTGGCAGTCGCCGTTTCCGGCACTTATGATCAAACCTACGCTCCCGGGTTTTTCAAACTACTGCGTCTCGGGGATGGACGGCTTCCCCTAGGGCCACGATCATGCGCTGACAAACTGTTTCCGGAGCCTCGGCTTAGATGCCCCCGAAAGCGAAAGAGAGCGATAGTACCCCTTTCATCACGAACGCAATCGAGGAAAAGCAAGTCCGGGAACGCGTCGCCATTGGCGCCCACGTAGTCTACGAGACCGTTCGGCGCGAGGGCGAAGAAGAATTGAAACGCTCGTCTTCCGCCCTGGCCTGATCCGGCTTAGCCGCCGGCCTTTCGATGGGATTTTCACTTGTAGCGGAGGGGCTCCTGGCGGCCTATTTGCCCGCCAGCAGCTGGACGCCGCTGATGTCGAAGTTGGGCTACAGCGTGGGCTTCCTGATCGTCGTATTAGGCCGGCAGCAGCTTTACACCGAGACGACACTCACTGCCGTTTTGCCCCTTCTCGCACAACGAAACTGGACAACGGCCGCACGTACACTCCGCAGCACACTGCGCCTATGGGCTGTTGTTCTCATTGCTAACCTTGTAGGAACGTACTTATTTGCCTTTTGCGTTGGCCGCTCAGCGATTTTCCCGCCACATATCCATCAAGTCCTGCTTCAGGTTAGTGCGGGCACCGGGGACGGAGCCTTCGGCGCTGTATTCATACGCGCCGTTTTTGCCGGATGGCTGATCGCTCTGATGGTTTGGTTGCTGCCAGCCGCCGAGTCGGCTCGAATTAGTATCATTGTGATCATTACGTATATCATCAGGCTCGGTGGGTTTAATCACGTTATAGCCGGATCGACGAAAGTGATGTTTCTGGTCGTAACCGGTGCCGAAGCATGGTCACATTATTTCATGCGATTCTTTCTTCCCACCCTGATTGGCAACATCGTCGGCGGTGTGTCTCTCGTGGCATTTCTCGGGCATGCTCAGATCGCATCTGGCAGCGAATAGAAGAGAGCAAATCAGAGCGGCAAGAACGCGACTGAGGGACCGAGGTTTGTCGTGGGAGTGTTTGGTGAGGTTGGTCTGCTGTCTTTAAGGTTCGATGATCTTATTGCGAATCGCGTACCTCACAACTTCGCTGAGAGAGTGACAATCGAGCTTACGCATGATGTTCGCGCGATGAGTTTCGGCCGTCTTTACGCTCACATCCAGCGCCACGGCCACTTCCTTGCTGCTCTTTCCTTCGGCAAGCAGTTGAACGATTTCGCGTTGGCGCGGTGTGAGACGAGTTCTACTGTTTTCGGAGGGCCGCTTCAGCAAACCATCCAGGATCATCTGCGACACACGTGACGTGAAGAAGGTCTTGTTCCAGCGCAGTGACTCCACTGCTGCGATCAAGTCACGCCCCGCATCTGTTTTAAGAATATATCCCCGAGCTCCCGCGTTCAGAATGTCGCGAATTAATGGATCGGACTCGTGCATTGTGAGAACCAACACTTTGGTCTGCGGACGAATCTCGAGAATCTGACGCGTTGCTTCGAGTCCATTAAGCAAGGGCATCGAAATGTCCAGTATCACGATATCGGGGTTGAGCTCTTTGACCAGTGCGATGGCCTGCCGACCATCCGCGGCTTCGCCGACGACTTCACAATCCTTCTGCGCGTGCAGTACGGCGCGCAGACCATCGCGGACAATCTCATGGTCATCTGCAAGAAGTACCTTTAACGACATAGCGCCTGGCCCCATAGAAGATACGAGTTCGCCTATGCCTTACGAATACTGGAATTTCTGCATTCCTTTGAGGAAAATCCAGCGATCGTCCCGTTGCTCCTGGGGCAAGGCCACGCACTATCTGGCGCCGATGGCCACAAACGACTCCTCAGACTGACTATTCACGTGCGGTGATTTTGTGCGGACAGTACACGATGGCCCCAATAGCGTGAGGTGGTGCTCAGCTTTGACCATTTTCGTTGGGCGGGCAGTGCCAGCAGTGACATCGCCAATGACAAACCGGAACCGAAAGCAGGGGCTCCAATTAGGCCTTCTAATTCCGTCTCTACTCTTGTTGTTAGCTTGTTTAGCCCTGACGGGCGGTCGCGCGGGCGGAGATCTTGTAAAAGTTCGTTACCAAGAGGGGCTCACACGGGGTTTCATGGTTTTGCGAACTCTCGACGGCAAGCAGATCGCCGATGAAGATTCGAACGAAACCGTTCGCGGTGGCCAGGTGACGAACCACCTTGTATTTCATTTTGCCGATGGCTCTCTTTACGACGAGACAACAATATTCACCCAGAAAGATACGTTTCGATTGATCAGCGATCACGTGATCCAAAAGGGCGCTTCGTTCAAGACCCCCCTCGAAAGCCTAATCGATGTGAAGACGGGCGGTGTAACGGTCAAATGCACTGAAACAGGCCAGCTGAAAACAATAACGAAAAAGCTCAATCTGCCGCCCGACGTCGCCAACGGTATGCTATTCACGATTGTGAAAGACATTCAGCAGGCTCCTACAACAGTTTCTTACCTGGCTATGACGCCCAAGCCGGCCCCCTCGTCAGTTTCGTGATTACGAAGGATGGAACAACCGATTTTCTAACCGACCATGAGAAACACACCGCAGTTCGCTACGTCCTGCAACTAAAAGTTGGCGTCCTTTGGTTTGGTCTTCGACCAGACATACCAATCTCGGTACTTTGATTTGGCATCTCTTCGCGCTTCTTTAAACCAGGCGTGTTCGTTCGAAGTGTGATTCGCGACGAGATCGATTAGAACTCGCAATCCCCGTTCGTGGCATCCATGGGTGAACTCGGCAAAATCTCCGAGGGAACCGTACCGAGGATCCACTCCATAATGGTCAGAAATGTCGTACCCATCGTCGCGTCTGGGCGAAGGCTGAAACGGTAGCAGCCATATAGCCGTTACTCCCAGACCCTGTAAGTAGTCCAATCTGCGCAGAAGGCCCTGAAAATCGCCGACACCGTCCCCGTTAGAATCAAGGAAAGTTCCGACTGCCAGACAGTAAAGGACTGCGTTTTTGTACCAGAGATCGTCTATCACGACACGATTCCTCAAAATGGATTCTTGACTTCTGCCTTGCGCATCAATTCTTCCTCACGCAATACTGATTCCGAATTCCAAGAAGGGGTCCGGATGCATGAGGCAACTAAAATGGTGGGAGCATGGCATCATTTATCAGATCTATCCTCGATCGTTTCAGGATACCAATGGGGATGGGATCGGCGATCTACCCGGAATTACCGAGCGTTTGGATTATCTGGCCGGTTTAGGGGTAGACGGTGTGTGGGTTTCCCCTATTTTCCCTTCGCCTATGGCCGATTTCGGGTATGACGTCGCTGATTACTGCAACGTCTCTAAAATTTTTGGCACCCTTTCCGACTTTCAACGGCTCGTTTCCGAGGCACACGCCCGTGGTCTCAAACTGATCCTGGATTACGTTCCGAACCACACTTCCAATCGACACCCTTGGTTTTTGGAAAGTCGAAGCTCACGCAGTAATTCCCAAAGGGACTGGTACATCTGGAAGGACACCGCGCCAGGCGGGGCTCCACCCAATAACTGGCTAAGCGAATTCGGGGGCTCGGCCTGGGAATGGGACGCAGCAACGAAACAGTATTACTACCATTCGTTTCTCAAGGAACAACCTGACCTCAATTGGCGGAATCCAGCAGTGCAGGAAGCGATGTATGACGTGCTGCGGTTCTGGCTTGATCGTGGCGTGGACGGCTTTCGAGTAGATGTCATCTGGATGCTCATAAAGGACGACCAATTCCGAGACAACCCAGCGAACCCCAGGTATGTGCCGGGCCAGCCTTCGCGCAACAAGCTTTTGCCTGTGTATACGGCGAATCAGCCCGAGGTTCACGCGGTTATAGCCGATATGCGCAGAGTGCTTGACGGGTATGGTGACCGCGTTCTGATTGGCGAAATTTACCTCCCGATTGAGCAGTTGGTCGCGTACTACGGTCCCAATCTGGAAGGGACGAATCTCCCTTTGAATTTTCAACTCCTTGAAACAGCTTGGAATGCAGAGAGCATTGCCGGAGTCATCAAAACGTATGAGGCTGCGTTGCCTCGTGGCGGGTGGCCGAACTGGGTCTTGGGCAATCACGATAAAGCGCGGATCGCATCTCGGATCGGCGATGCTCAGACACGCGTTGCAGCCATGCTGCTGCTCACATTGCGTGGTACACCTACCATCTATTACGGCGAGGAGATTGGAATGCGAAATGTCCCGATTGCGCCCGGCCAAGTTCAAGATCCAGCGGAAAAAAACGAACCTGGAATTGGCATGGGGCGAGATCCTGAGAGGACGCCGATGCTCTGGGATGAGTCGGATTCCGCAGGATTTACATCTGGCAAACCCTGGCTTCCCATGGCAGCCGATTACAAAAAGGTAAATGTGGCCGCGCTATCGAGATCGTCGGGATCTATATTGAATCTCTATCGAGAACTGACGAAATTAAGAAGAGAAAATGCAGCACTGACCGCGGGCGAGATCGGCGAGGTGCGCGCTCAAGGAAGCATCTTGACTTACGAAAGGCGCCTGGCTGGTGACCAATTCACAATCGCTCTGAACTTTAGTGACAAGGAAAGTCCCGAAATCCTCCCGCAGGGAACGATCCTACTTTCCACGTATCTGGATCGTTTTCTGGAAACGCGAGGTGGAAAAATGTCTCTGAGGCCTAATGAGGGAATTATTTTGCGCAATTGAGCGTCTAGGGTTTTGGGCAGCTGTAGTCCTAATTTGCTGAACCTGGCTGCAGCAGTCAAATTCACCCTCAGTAGGCCACTTAACTCCGGTGCAGCCGCTCGCTAGCGTCCCAGGTACGCTGGAGCGAAAAGACTACAAAACCGGTCTTGGTTAAAGACTAAGTTCCCCGCTGTTCCCATCCTCGCGTTGAACCCACCGACCACGCTTGTACTGCACGGCGCTGATTACAACGTCAAGCACGACGACAAGCTATGGTTGCCCCTGGTCGCCAGCGCCTTAGGTCGCCCGTCTGCGGCCTAACCCTAACAATGTAGGCCTTTCCCGATTGTCAAGTTGGCTGATTGCCCTCTCCGGCTAGGCTCAGTTCGATTATCGCCGTCCGCTCATAAACCCACCATACAAAAGCCTCCCTTTTACTGTGTTGACCCGATGCTGCCCGGCGGTTCCAAACGGTACTCTCATTTCGATAGGAGAAAAGGAAACGTATTCAAGTATCTTCTATTTTCTTTCGAGTGGGCTCTGATGCTCAGCGGAAGACAGTGGCGCACAGAAATATCGTTACGATAGGTGGCTCAGCAGGCAGCATCGAATCCCTCAAACGAATCGTTCGAGAATTGCCTGATTCCTTTCCCGCCGCTTTGTTCGTCGTCATTCACCGCACTGCACTCGAGAAGAGCTGGCTCGGACAAGTCCTCAGCCATACGGGGCCACTGCGGGCCGGCGAAGCTTTAGATAACGAGCGGGTAGAGGTCGGAAGAATCTACATTGCACCGCCTGATTTTCATCTCCTCGTCGCCGAGGATCACATCCATCTAACTCGAGGGCCGAAAGAAGGATTGCACCGACCGAGCATAAATATGACCTTTCGGTCTGCAGCTCTGGCACATCAGGACCGAGTCATCGGTGTTCTGCTTTCGGGAATGTTGGATGATGGCGCGTCGGGCCTTTGGGAAATCGTTCATCATGGCGGTATTTCGATCGTCCAACACCCCGACGAGGCACAATTTCCCTCCATGCCTTTGCAGGCGCTCAAGGATGTACCAATCAACTATAAGTTGCGCGCTGCTGAAATCGCTCCGCGGCTCTTGCAATTAACTAACGGAAGGAGACTTGCTGAGTCGGAGGCAGAAGACTTCATCAACGATATTCTGCCTGAACGATTCAGCGGGTTTACCTGTCCGGAATGCCGCGGTCCGCTCTTTGAACATCATAAGACACCCATTGAGTTCCGATGTCGGACGGGGCACATTTTCCCTCTTGGAACCCTGATCGCGGAGTCAGCTTCCACGCGAGAACGGAAAATGTACGAAGCAATCGTCAGCCTTGAAGAAGGGTCTGACATAGCAGAATATGCTGCGAAAATGGCTGAACCCGGAGAAAAGCGGCGATTCCTTGCCGAAGCACAAGAACTTCGCCGCTGCGCACTGGCGGTTCGCAAACTAATTGAACAACGCAAAGCGTCGCTGTGCGATGAAAATGTTCCGCAGTAATGAGTGCCGTCAACGAATTTATCGGCCTGGTGGTGCCGCAGATGTGCCGATTTCTTCAATTAAGACAACGCAAGAAACGGGGCGTAAAGTGGAAACGAATCTCTTGAGATTGCCGACCTTCGAAGGCGATTCGAAGTTGCTCAATATTGTAGTTGAGACGCCGAGAGGCTCGCGCACAAAGATAAAATACGACGACCAACTACACGTCTTTCGCGCCGAGAAGCCGTTGCCTTTAGGCATGGTGTTTCCATTCGCCTTTGGATTTCTTCCCTCCACCAAAGCCG
>Ga0126373_10001815_pt1 | contig 15385 bp, 16 predicted proteins | sample PanSoiMetPlot_11_FD_92545 | JGI IMG/M metagenome (GOLD analysis project Ga0126373, IMG submission 92545) | Tropical forest soil microbial communities from Panama - MetaG Plot_11 | ecosystem: Environmental > Terrestrial > Soil > Tropical forest > Bulk soil | place: Panama | collected 2016-02-17 | reverse complement strand
GTCCTCGCGCAGCAGGAAAAAGATCTGCTGATTCTGGCAGAAGGTTTTCCCACCTATGGGGGTCTGAGCGGCCGTGACCTGGAAGCGGTTGCCGTTGGCCTTAACGAGGTACTGGAAGAGGAGTATCTGAATTATCGCATCGCTTCGACGGCGTTTCTCGGCAACCACGTCGCCGCCGAGGGCGTGCCCATCGTGCAGCCACCTGGCGGCCATGCCATCTATTTGGACGCGCGTGCCTTCCTACCGCACATTCCTGTGGCGCAATTTCCGGGCCTGGCGCTGGCTGTCGAGCTATATCTGGAAGGAGGGATCCGCTCGGTTGAGGTCGGAACGCTGATGTTTGGCGAACATGCCACCATGGACTTGGTGCGCTTGGCCATTCCGCGCCGAGTGTACACGCAAAGCCATATCGAGTACGTGGTCGAAGTGATCCTAGACGTTTGGCGGCGCCGCGAACAAATCCGCGGCTACGAAATAGTGCACCAGGCGCGGTTCCTGCGCCATTTCACGGCACGATTGAAACCGCTCAACGGATGATCCCGGGCGGATTGGCTTCCTCTGACCTGCTCGATGGCAATCGCTATACATCGGATTGTCTACAGCCATCGGCGGACCCGCTGAGCGTACGCACTGTAGTGCTCTCCGAACGCCGCTCGGAGGTAGCGTTCCTCCGGAATGACGACAAAATAGTGGAGGGTGAGAAACATGGGCACTAGAAGAATCGCGGCCCACGCCAAGCGAAACCCGAGGGTCGCCCCAACGTAAAGCACCAGCAAACTCACGTACATCGGATTTCGTGTATACCGAAAAGGGCCGACGGTCACGATCGTGGTTACGTCGCCTCGTGGATTCACGACGGTGTGATGGCGTCGAAACGTCGCCACTGCCCAGAGGAACACGAAGAACGGAGCGACGATGAGACACCACCCGGCCCAGCGAGTCCACGCGGGCCAATGCAGTAAAACCGGCCAGACCTTGCCAAGCGCCCAAGCCAGCAGCAGGGTGACGAGGGGGATGCCCGGAGGGAACGGAAATCGCGCTTTCATGAGCACACTACGAAGCCGCTTCCGCTTAGTTGCCGGTGGGGATCACGGTGGCCTTGTCGACCATAAGGATGACGGTGCGGTGTGGAGCGCGGGTGCGGTGGATCACTCCCTTCGGAACCACGAAGCCGTGTCGCGGAGGCAATTCGACGGTTCGGCCCTGTAGATCGATCAGGAGCTTGCCCTCAACGACATAGAAAAATTCGTCGTCGTCATCGTGCTTGTGCCAATGGTATTCGCCCTCGATGACGCCGAGGCGGACAACCGAGTCGTTGACCTTGCAGAGAGTTTGGTTGTACCACTTGAAAGTGGAGGCATCGGCGAGAGCCTTTTCGTCAATGATTTCGAGGGGTTTGAAATAGACGTTCAAACGAGTTTCGTAGGGAAACGATTTGCTTTCGCTCATGGAGAACTCCTGTCGGCTCCTACTTACGATATAACGAGAGTCAAGGCGGTAGACGAACACACCACGAGGATGTGCGTTTGACGGTAGCCGCGGCCAGGAAAGGCAGCGCGTGGCAAGAGCAGGGGATAGCACAGAAGGTCCTGCGAGCCATGCCGGCCAGCCTTGGGGGTAAGGTTGAGTTCTGCGAAACGGGATTCCCGCAAAGTGGATCCTACAACACCATGACTCTCATTTGTCGTCTCCTGTCCTCGAGTTGAGGGCACGTGCTCGAGTCCTCTGTCTATACGTCGAGGGAAGGGTAGCCGAGTCGAGACCGGAATTCGCTCGGCGGGTGGGAACAGCCATCTACCCTATGCCGATCTACTTCGATCAGTAGCCAGTTGCCGCCAATTGTGTGTGTCCCGGCGCAGCGGCAGGGATTCGGCCGAGCGGCAGGTGTTCGTGAGCATCTGGGTGATCGAAGACTTTGAGGATTCTGTACGTCGTGGAGCGTTCGGCGGGGATGCGCCCAATGGTTCGGATCATGGCGCGCAGCTCACCCGGAGTGACGCTCTCTCCGTACGTGGCCCCGGCCGCCTTCGAAATACTCTCCTCCATGAGCGTGCCACTTAGATCGTTCGCCCCACCTTGCAGACATGCCAGGGAGAGTTCGAAGCCCATTTTGACCCAAGAAACCTGAATATTGGGGATGTGGCCACCGAGAAGCACACGCGCAAGAGCATGAACAATCAGGTCTTCGTGGGTCGAATGACCAGCACGCGCGCCACCGCTTCGAAACAACCTAGTTTGCGAATGTATAAATCCCAATGGTACGAATTCGGTGAACCCTCCCGTCTCTTTTTGTATCTCCCGGAGCAGAAGAATATGTCGCACCCAATGTTCAGGAAGTTCGCTATGACCATACATCATCGTGGACGTCGATGGAATTCCGAGACTGTGCGCCGTGCGAACCACATTGATCCATTGCCTTACCTTCAATTTGTTAGGACTCAAAGATCGGCGCACGTTGTCGTCCAGAATTTCTGCGGCCGTCCCGGGAATGCTGTTCAAGCCGGCGTCCTTGAGCATGGCGAGGTAATCGCGTAGCGGGAGGTGCGTCTTCTCGACGCCATAGGTGATTTCCATGGGTGAATAGGCATGCACGTGAAGTTGAGGCAAGCGCGCCTTGATGGCACGAAGAAGTTGGACATAATAGAAGCCGTCAAGATCTCTCGGCAGGCCGCCCTGAATGCAGACCTCCGTGGCACCACGCGCGACTGCTTCGACCGACTTGGTCAGCAGCGTTTCGATCGAATGAAAATAGGCATCGGGTGAATCCGGCGCTCGACTGAATCCACAAAAAGCGCAGCCAACGATACAAATGTTGGTGAAGTTCAAATTTCGGTTCACCACATAGGTGATACGGTCGCCAACCTCACGCCGACGAAGCTCATCAGCGACCTTCACCAGAGCCCAAAGGTTATCCCCTTCGACAGTGGCCAAGACTTGTCCTTCATCAAAACCAAGGTCGCACCCAGCAAGGGCTCTTTCGAGCGCGCTGGCCACGGGCGGTGTGGCGGACAACAGAGCGCGGTCCCAGGGAATGTTTCGCCACTCGTGATTGATGGCATTCAACATGTTGACTCCCGAGCGTATCCGTCTTCGCTGCGAAGCTTTTGAATGTGCGGTCGGAGACGATCGCTTGAAAATTCCGGCCTAGAGCAAAATTCCGGATAAATTGCCAACCGCTCGCGCAAAACGAATCCCATGGAGGCGGTTCTGGCAGCCAGCGAAGAGATTTGCGGCCAAGCGGCTTCTGGATTGATAAAGTCCTTGGTCAGCGGGGAAATTCCGCCCCAATCGTTCATTCCCGCCTTCAGCAGTTCGGGATAGTCTTCGGCAAGCAAATTTGGGGGAGATTGAATGTTCATCCCTCCACCGAAGATCAGACGAGCCACCGCAATCGTGCGCTGCAAATCCTCGCTCGAGGGCTCGGGTGACGAGGCCATGCGTGTGTCGAGCTTAGCGCGAAACGGCTGAATGATCACCTCCTGTACGTGATGGTACTTTTCGTGGGCGGAGCGAATCATCAGCAGCGCATCAACACGTTCCTTGAGAGTTTCACCGATACCGATCAGGATCCCGGTGGTGAAAGCCATTGATAATTGCCCTGCATTCTCAATGGTTCGCAGGCGAAGCAGTGGTAGCTTATCCGGAGCTTTCCAGTGCGCTCCGCCAGGACGATTCAGCCGAGCGGTGGCAACCTCAAGCATCAGACCTACGCTCGCGTTCGTCTCCCGCAGCCGCTGAAGATCCTCACGAGGCATGAGTCCCGGATTGCAGTGCGGAAGAAGGCCCGTTTCTCGGAGGACCGTCTCGCACATAGCGGCAAGGTATTCGAGCGTGCGGCTGAAGCCCAATGACTTCAGAAACGCTTTGGCCTCCGGGAACAGGCGTTCCGGCTGGTCGCCGAGGCTGAACAACGCCTCTTTACAGCCTAGACGGCGCCCCGCTTCAGCCACCGCCAATACCTCGTCCGGCAGCAAATAAGGCCGTACACCCGGCCGGGGGTCAGCCCGGAACGTGCAGTAGCCGCAATAATCGCGACAAAGGTGGGTGAGGGGGAGGAAAACCTTCTTGGAGTAACTGACCGAACGGCCCTTAAAACGGTTCCGCACAGCCGAGGCTGCCTCGCAGAGGACTTCTAACGGCGCCTCCGTCATTAGCAAAACAGCGTCCTCAGCGGATATGCCATGGCCCGCCAAGCCAGCTTCGACAGCGGCGTCCGCCCGGCCAGAAATGGCCTGTTTTTGCATTTGGCTACCCCGCGCGGAGTCTATTGCATTGGAACGCTTCTCTGCAATCCAATAGATGACTGATCCTGCCCATGGCTAACGCCCTGACGACTCTTCGGCTTCTTCTCGTCGTGCCATTTGCATTTTTCATGGCCCGAGGGGATGCGCGATCTGCGATTTGGGCTCTGGTCGCCTGGGTAGTGGCACTCGCAACGGATTTTCTGGATGGACCGATTGCACGCCGCAGAGGCACCAGGAGCGCGAAGGGCGGAATCTTTGATCATGCGAGCGATTTCCTGTTCGTTACCAGCGGGATGTTCGCCGGCGCTTCGCGTGGGGCCTTTCCTTGGATCCTGCCGACATTGGTCACTGCCGCTTTTCTCCAGTATGTCGTTGATTCTTATTGGATGCACCGGCAGCAGGGGCTCCGCGGAAGCAAGCTTGGACGTTATAACGGCATGCTTTACTTTGTGCCTCCCGGTCTGGACCTTCTGATTCGCCTCGGCCTGGTGGCCCTGAAGCCCTTGCTGAGCATTCTGGTTTGGTTGCTGGTCGCTAGCACTATTGTATCCATGGGCCAGCGCATGACCCTACCCAAACAGCTCTCGAGTCGCCCGCCGGAGAAATAGCAAGCCGACTCCCGCGTTGAACAAAAGGAAAAAATTGTGCATGACGAATCCAAAGGCGGTCATCTGGCCTGGCCTGTCGGGGAAGAGCAGTACCCAGAAGAGAATCGCCACGGAGTGCATCGGACCGGGCATGGCCGCACCAAAAAAGATCACCGGCAGATATCCGAGCATTTCGCCATAGCTTATAGTGGCCCCAAAGAGCCTCAACGCGAACGTGTAGACAATCACGCCTGCAACGACCAAGGGAGCGCGGAGGAGAATTACCGCTCCGTATTGCCAAGCCTGGGCCAGGCGAAATGCGCGGAATATCGGACGCTCCCGCATGGCTATCCGAGAGCCAATTGTCCCGCGGAAAAACAGATGAAATACTATGAAGAAAGCAAGGGAGCCCAGCGCAATCCAGGGAATGATGTGAAAGACTTCCGGGAAGCTACGCCACCTCAGCATTACGCCGATCGAGGCCCAGAGAATCAGACTGTAGTACTCGCAAAACATGAGGAAGAGCATACTGGAAGTGACTTCCCAGCCCGGCACTCCGTCCCGACGATTCAAATAGTATGCGATGCTGCCTTTGCTCACCTGCTCGTTGACTAGCGAGATGATGTAAGCGCTGGCCCGCATGGGTAGGATGTCCGCGTAGCGAATCGGTGCGTTGAACCAGTTAATCACGCACCATACCACTGCGCTGTCAATCAAAAGATAAAAGCAACAATAGGGGATCATCAGGGCAAGCCAGGCGGGCCAATCGACGTGCTCAAAACTCTTTAGGAGATACGCCGTCAGGCTGTGGCCCCCGGCTCTGGCGGCACTGCCGAGGCGTGTGTAAATATACGCGAAGCATCCTGCCGTAATGAGCAACGGCAAAACGCGCTGCCACGGTTTTGTTTTTTTGCCGCCCGCCGTAGAGGGGATACTGGGCACAGTCCGATCCATTTCGCGCATCCTCAGTGCAGGCTGTCTTTGATCATTTCGTCGATTCCCGTGAGTTCAATTCCGAGTTGGTGGGCAGCCGACTGGGGGTCGAGGCGAGTATCGGCAGTTACAACCTCCAGAGCATCTGGTGAGAACCCTTTGCCGGCAACGCGTTGACGGATGGTCAGGAACAGGGATAAGAGGCGTTTAGGAATCGAATTGATTCGGATTGTGCGGCTCAGCAAGCGAGCGGCTCGCTCGACCACCTCCCGCTCCGGAAGAGAGCAGGGGCCGACCAATTCCAACGTGGCGTCTCTTGCCACGGACAATTCTGTGGCGGCCATGGCGGCCCGCGCCAGATCGTTCACATGGAGAGGCTGCTGGAGATTGCGGCCGCCATCGATCAGTCTGGCTCGGCCACCGCGCAAGTGACGGCGCAGCGCCGCAGCTGCTGCAGTGCCAGAGCCGAGCAAGAGCGGGACGCGTAGGATCGTGTAGCTCAATCCAGAAGCCCGCAGCAAACCCTCCGCCTGCCCTTTGGTGCGGTAATATCGATTGTCTGAACTTTCATCGGCTCCGATGGCGCTCACCAAAATGAGCTTCCGTATTCCGTTTCGCTTTGAGGCTTCGACGACGCTGCGAGTCGATGCCACATTGGCTTCCTCATAGGTCGAATCCCATCGCTCAACAAGGATTCCTGCGACATGAATCACCTCAGATGTTCCCGGAAACACAGCATCGAGACTCGATGGATCGCTGTAGGAAATTCGGACCACACCGTTCAGGCTGCCGACCTGTAACCGAATCTGTTCGGCTGCGCGATCGGACCGCACTGCCGCTACAAACGTTCTTGACGTCACCCCTACGCGTACGAACCTCAGGATCGCCCGGCCGGTGGAACTGTTGGCGCCGGTGATGACAACCTTGGATGCTGATTCCGAAGTCATCCGACTACATGAAAGACATGGATGATGGCGTTCACTGGTGTCTTCAGCTGGGGATACTTCGTGGCTCTGGCTTTGAGAACGGCTTCTTTTTCAGCAGGATCGGTAACCGGCACTAAAGTGCGGTCGTATAACTGATGCCCGATTTGTATGCGTACATGTGGGTCCCGCATCACATCGTCGTTCCAGATTCGCGAAGCGCCTGCGGGATATACGGACGCTACATAGAGCTGGCCATTGTACGCAATGCAATTGATTGTGACCGAGTGCGGGAGCAAATACCGTGTCTCGGTCTGAAGGTGGATTTGAGGAACCTTGTCGGTAAACGACCAATCGGTTACCGGAGTGCTCACGAGATCTCCTCTGAGCCACAAGCCGGGGACCCTGTCATGCGGTTCAAATCCCGTCATTCTTACGACCACGAGCAATAGGATCAAGCAGGCCAGTAATGTTAGCAGCACCTTTGCTAATGTCTTCATCGTGGGCTCCTAGAGAGGGCTGAACTTCATAGAACAGGCCGTGTCGATCGACAAGCCGGTGGTAGAGCCAATCTCGGAAACACCCTGGTGTCCCGCGCCAAATGCACAGCTCATGTTCCGGCTGTCGCAACCGCTGAGCCGGTTTCGATCACCTGAAATAACTGGAGGCTTCCGCTGGTGGGAAGCCTAAAACGAGGGTATTTCTTTTGCTCTGCTTCGAGTACCGCAGCTATCAGCGATGGATCGGTGATATGAACCAGTGTGCCGTCGTACAATTGATTCCCAATTTTGATGCGCACGCGCGGATCACGGGCGACATTCTCATTCCAGCTTCTGCCGTGGGGATATTGAATTCCTGGGCCGTAAATCGAGCCTACGTAGAGCTGGCCGTTGTAGGTCATACAACTCGTGGTTACCGAATGAGGTAGCCGGTACCAAGTTTTGGTCTGTATTTCGAGAGTGGGATATTGGTCGGCAAACGACCAATCGGTGACCGGGGTGGTAACCATACTTCCACTCAGCCACAGGCCGGGGGTTCTGCCGTGTGGGCCAAAGCCCGTGATGCGAAACACTGTGAGTAACAACACAGCGCAAACCAATAGTGCTCCAACGACTTTGAGAAACGTCTTCATAACTGACCCCTAGTCATTGGCCGCAGCGTACGCGTCCGCTGCTCACCTCTTCGGCCGCAGGACCACTTCACTATAGCCCTTTTAAACACGGCCGCTTCTTTTTTTCAGTTGAAGGTCCGCCCAAAATCGAGCCCTGCCGACGGCACTTCCAAGTTGGAAGGCTGCAGGTGAGCGGCGGCCTGTTGGAATAAACAGCGCAGCAATTTTGAAGTTCCGCGTCGAACGCTTGCAGCGACCAAGCTCACGGAGCCCAGGGAGTTGAGTCATTGAGAGGCTCGGCCCGACCTCTGACTTCCTGCGACGTGTGCAGCTCGATGACCGTGCGGGATGGAGGTGGAACTTGACTTATCCGGTAGCGGAAGAGCAGTCTGGACTCGTCGTCGGCGCCCAATCAGAGGTTCAGGGTACGCGGGTTTTTTCGGCGATTTTTATGAATCGGTCTCAAGGCTCGCTGCGGAGGATCTGCGGAAAGAAATTCTGGAAGTCGATGGTCTCTACGGACGGATTGACAGGCCCCGGGGTTCCGAACGAGCTGCGATCGGCATTCCCTCGGGGTACTTTCAACACGTGCCAGTTACGCACATAGGTCACGGAGTTCGAGAAAGCGGATGTCCCACAGTTTCATCGATCGCCTGCTTTTGCCGGCCATAGTTGGTCTGACCACAGTAATAGCGGCGCTAATTCTCTGGCAGCGACTCTTAACGGAGCAGCGCGACGACATTCAAGCTGCAACGCGAGTGCACGCCTCGTTTGTGAAAGACAAGTTAGAAGCAGAATTGAGAGCTCGAATCTTGTCGTTCGATCGGCTGGCTGGAAGGTGGAAGAACCTTGATCCCGCAAATGACATAGCTATGGAAACTGCCTGGACGTCGCTGATGAGCGGCTATCGCGCCTATCAAACCATCGGTTGGATGGATCCGACCTTGCATGTGCGCAGAATGGAACCAAAGAACGACGCTGACATCGACGTCGGCTCATACCTGACTAACGACGTGCACCAACGCATGGCTCTGCAGGCAGCCCAGGACAGCGGACGCGTCGTAGTCACCTCAGCTACTTTTGAGAGGGGAGGACCTCGTCTGTTGGTCTGCGCTCCCGTCTTTCAGGGGCAGCAGCTACACGGTTTTCTGTTCGGCGTGATCGACGACCAAGAAATGTTTTCCTCAGTTCTGGAGGGATTAGAGCAGAACTATTGGGTGGCCGTCTACGACGGGGAAAGGGAGCTTTATCGTAGTGGCGGATCCGACGCGCCTCGCGCGCTGACCTGGGCCCAGGAAGCAAACGTCGACTTTCGACAGCTATCCTTGCGGGTTCGGGTTTGGCCGAAGCCCCGAACGCTCGCGAGCGCGCGATCTCCTCTGCCGACGGTAACTTTTCTGGCCGGCATCTTAGCAGCTGCTCTGCTGGCGTTCTCCGTTTTTATTGGAGAAACAGCGCAGCATCACGCTCGAGAGGTGGCCATCATCAACAGGGACTTGCAAAGGGAGATAACAGGGCGCGAGCAAGCCGAGGCGGCTTTGCGCCAGGTGCAAAAGATGGAGGCCATCGGACGGTTGGCCGGTGGCGTGGCCCACGATTTCAACAACTTGCTGATGGTCATCCGGGGCCATGCGGCGCTCTCACTCAATTACTTCGCTACCGATCACCCAATGTATCAGGAACTGAACGAGATTTTGAACGCTACTGACAAAGCGTCCTCGTTGACCCGACAACTCCTAGCCTTTAGCCGCAAACAGGTACTCCAGCACAAGGTGTTAGATCTGAACTCCATCGTCAGTCAGGCAGCGCAATTGCTGATCCCTGCGCTCGGTGAGAACATTCATCTGTCTTTGGACCTCGATCCTAGCTTAGGACCGGTAAAGGCCGACCCCGTGCAAATCGAGCAGGTCATCATGAATTTGGCCTTCAATGCGCGTGATGCCATGCCCGATGGTGGAAGGCTGACCATTCAGACGGCGAGCACTGACTTGGACGAAAGCTGGAAGCAACGCCATCCGGATCTTCGACCTGGTCCGCACGTGGTGTTGACGGTGCGGGATAGCGGGTGTGGGATGGATCCGGCCACGCAATCGCGCATATTCGAACCTTTTTTCACCACCAAGGAACGGGCCAAAGGGACAGGATTGGGCATGGCGACTGTCTACGGGACAGTGAACCAAAGTGGTGGGTTCGTCACGGTCTCAAGCAAAGTCGGCGAGGGAACTACAATTCAAGTCTATCTTCCGCGCACCGAGGAGACACCCGAGGTTACCGAAAAATCCAGCTTGCTTCCTGAGTCGACAAGGCCCCATGAGACGATCCTGGTGGTCGAAGATGATGACGCCGTCCGGCGCATGACCCGCGAGTTTTTAAAGATAAAGGGCTATGCGGTGGTTGAGGTTAACAGCGCCGCAGACGCAATTAAGTTTATGGAATCCCACCCAGAATCGGTTGACTTGGTGCTGACCGACGTATCCATGCCCAAGATGAAAGGTACCGAGCTGGTCGACCGGCTAGCGAACCTGCGGTCTGGGCTGAAAGTACTCTATATGTCGGCTTACACGGAAGATGCCGCGATAAACTCCGGCATTTTGGGCCCTGGGAATGCTTTTATCGAGAAACCATTCAGCCCAGACGAACTGGCGAGCAAGGTACGCCAGGTCCTGGGTGCGACCGGCAGCTCCCCCATCGAAATTCAGGCGGTGGTACCGGAACCCTCTTGACCTAGAAGAAGCAGTGAAGTAGCGTAGTACCGAAATAGACCCGCGTCAAGAAGTCGGCGAAAAGGCTAATCAACTGTCGCTTACAGGGCGCAATGTGTAGCCTTGAGATTGTTCGAGCCAGTGCGCTGGGCAAACTAACAATTATGCGCTACCGGACCTTCCAAAATGTCTTGGTGGCCGGGAGTTTTCTCCTGCTGCTCACTTGTCTGGCTCTTCCCTCGCTTGTGGAGAGATGGCGACTCGTTGGCCGAATTGCTGGCCTACAGACACCGACTGTTGCTGCAGCGACGATTTTTCACGTTTGGACCGTTAAGAAGACCGGATGGTACTACTGTCCTGACAGCGAGCTTTACGGAAAGGTGAAGCCCGGTGCCTATATGGTCGAGGAAGACGCGTTGCAGCGCGGATATCGACCTGCCGGTGGGTACGCCTGCCGATAGCTTCTCCCTTCCGTTACACAGTTCACCGAAGCCAGTGTTTCACTGCTACCAGCGGCGTTTCCTCGAGGCAGATTCAGCTCAGAGCCTTGTTTTTCAGAGAGAAACGCTGATACGCGTGGCCATCGACTAGGCGTAGATGGCAGAGAAGCCGCGGAAATTCGAATTTTCTCCCAACTCATTTCGAACGGAGAGGGAAAACGTCTCCAGATTCTCGCGGAGACCGGTTTCCTTAAGCTTCGCGGAGCCGAAACAGGCGGCAACTTTACACTGATGGAGGGCTGGACGCCGCCCGGCGCAGGGCCGCCCCTGCATCGTCACGCCCATGAGGACGAAACTCATTCTCAAAGGCAGCTACGAATCCACCGTGGGAGACGCCCATCTGTGCGCCCCGGCTGGCTCCGTCGTGTTTGGACCGCACGGTATCTTTCACGCCTTCAAGAACACTGGGACCGCTCAAGCTCAAATGCTGGTGTTTGCTCAACCCGCGGGAATCGAACAGTTCTTTGAAGAACTTTCTGACCTCTCGGCCCAACTGTGCTCCGAACCCGGCGAAGTTGACCCAACTCGCCTCCCGATTCGGCATTGCGTTTCGGCCCTAGTCTTGCGAAACCGTCACGCCCTTCCCGCTGGGGGCACAGATCTGCATAATCGTGGGTCAAAAGAAGTCACCGCATTTCGTGTCACTTTCTTCAGCCCACTGCTGTTTGGGATAGGTCTACTTGTAAGGGAAGACAAACGTGAATTCTGGTTCCGCCCACAGGCTTCGATTCAATGCGAATCGTCCCGTTCACCAATCGGACTCGCTCCCGCATGCTGGTAAGACCTAGGCCGTGACCTAGCATGGCCGACTCGACGTCGAACCCTCGGCCTGAATCGCTAACGCTCAGATCGATTGTATTAGGCTGTTGCGTCAGCCGCACCTCGATCTGTTTTGCTCCACTATGCTTGACGGCATTGTGCAAGGCTTCCTGCAGAACTCGAAACAAGCAAAGTCCTGTTTCGAATCGAAGTACGCGCGACACGTCGTTTTTGAAGTCGATCTCTACTTTCTGCCGCTCGCCAAACTCCTTGCACCAACTCTTCATAGCTCCGCCGATACCCAGATACTCCAATTTTGCCGAGTGCAACTCGTGAGATAAGGCTTGCACGTCACTTGAAATCGCGATCGTCTCCCTCTGGAGTTCCTGCAGGCGAGTGCGAATCTCAGAAGGATCGCTTTGCAATTGCTCAAGTTGAATTGCCAACATCGCCAGTCGCTGCGTAACATCGTCGTGCAGCTCTCTCCCAATCCGGGCCCGCTCTTGCTCCTCCGCTTCGATCAGCTTGCGAGTCATGCCTGCCAGAGCCTGTTCTGCATGCTTACGATCTGTAACATCCTGCAAAACACACGCGGCTCGGTCAATGCCATTAGAACCTTCGACAGGAAAGTAGGAAATCGAAAGATCTCTTTCGCCGAGCTGAGGATATGCGTACTTCAACTCAAATCTGACCACCTTGCCTTGGAAACACTCATCCAGTTTCGGCTTGAAGACAGCTTCAAAAACCCCGTCGTTCGCTAACTCATAAACGAAATGACCAACAACTTCCTCCTTGGTCATCCGGTGTCGTTTCAGAAACTGACGATTCGCGATCAAATAGCGGTATTGTCGATCGATCACGATGATCATCTCTTCGGAACCTTCCACGGCTCTTTCATACTCTCGTAGCTTTTCTTCGGTGCTCTTGCGCTCGGTGATGTCTACGTTGACGCCGACCATTCGGGAAGGCTCGCCGGACTCATCCATCAACACTTGTGCCCGTCCGGCTATCCAATGAACGCTTCCGTCAGGCCAGATCACCCGCCATTCTCCCTTCGTGGGTCGGCCCGTTTTCAACGCCTGGTCAACGAATTCGTTGACCCTCGCCCGATCATCAGGACACACGAGATCTTCAAAGGCCGCCCGTGTTCGACTAACCTCGCTCGCGGGTAGACCATAGATAGCTTCCAGTTCCGGCGTCCAGCTACTTTCCCCCGTCCGAATGTTCCATTCAAAAGATCCCATCCTGGCGGCCTGCTGCGCCAATCGCAGCCGTTCTTCACTAGCGCTCAACGCCTTTTCTGCCCCCTTCTTTTGAGTGATATCAACAACCATACCGACCATGCGTTTTACCTTGCCGTACTCGTCAAAATAGGCGCGGCTCGTTCGTTCTAGCCAAATCACTGCCCCATCAGGACGGACGATTCGATAAGTGATTTGTAGAGTCGGGTTCGCAGCGGTTAACTGCCCCAGAGCGTATTCCAGCCTTTGCTTGTCATCAGGATGCACCAGGGCCGATATTGCCGCACCCGTATCGAGGTCTTTAGCGACGCCCAGAATTACGGAAGACTCGCCGGACCGTTCGATGAGATCAGTTGCTACATCCCACGAGTAGGCGAACATCCTTCCGGCTTGAGCCGCGAGACGTAACCGCTCTTCGCTTTCGCGCAATGACTCTTCCGATCGCTTGCGCTCCCGTTCGAGATCGTCCTGTGCCCTCCTTTTGTCCGTAATGTCTTCCACCATCGCGATTACTAGCGGAGATGAACGATCGGTCAATAAAGAGAGACTCAGCCGCCCCCACATCAATGAGCCATCCCGCCGAAAATAGCGCTTTTCCAGTTGGTAGTGATCTATCAAACCTGTCCGCAATTGCTGAAAAAGCGTCCAATCCTTTTGAGCATCTTCCGGAGGAGAAAAATCCACGCAGTGTTTCCTACGCAACTCCTCTTCGCTGAACCCTAGCAACGAGCAAAAGGCGGGATTCACGAAGAGAAGTTGCCCATCCAGGTTCTCCACCGCAATTCCGACAGGGCTGGCGTTGAAAACATCACGGTACAGTTGAACGTCCGGCATCTTGGTTTCACGGGTCTTGGTCATAGCGGCGCGCTTGATCTTATCAGTATCGAGGAGCGAATCAAGCTCGTGAGAGGTGAGTTTTCGATCGCCTCTCGAGTCCATCACGGTACTACGCTACATGCTCGAGTACCTCGGCATCCCGCTTCCGGTGTCCACACTGTCCGCCTGAATTTTGATGATGCCGTTCACCGCTTTCCTTGGCGGTCCATGACCTCGTTTGTCGCCTAGAACCACTGGAAGTCGCTGTGGGAACCCCTGCGGTGTTATAAACTCGGCGGCCTCGCGGCACTCCGGTGGGTTTGGACTCTTTCGCCGCGAGGGAGCGGGGGAGTCTAGTGTTGAGCGCGGACTCAAGAGTTTGGCAGAAGGAAGCGCGGGCCACATTGCGCGCTATTCTGGTGACCGCACGAGTGGTTGTGCTGGCGCTGACCATGCTGCCCGGGCGATCACTCGCGCAGAATTCCTTGGCGGCGAAAGCGCCGAACGGCGACACCATACTGCTGGTGGGGACGCACGGCGGCCCGTCGCTCGAAAAGGCGCGGTCGGAGCCGGCAAGTTTGTTGATCGTTGATGGGCGTCGGTATCTAATCGACTGTGGTATCGGCACAATGCGGCGGCTGCTGGACGCAGGCGTGACCTCGGAGACCATCGGCACCATTTTCATCACGCACAACCACCCGGACCACGCACTCGGGCTCGTCGATGTGCTGGCCAACGATTTTTTCTATGTGCACTTCGGCGTCCGCGACAGCCTGCGAACGTTCAATGTTTACGGCCCCCCGCAAACGGCCGCGCTGGTGCAGGCGGCGTATGACTACATCCGGATTCCGTACGGAATTTTCGCAGCGGAGCATCTTGGTGCTAGCACCCTCGTCGATCCATTTCAGGCCCATGTGATCGATCACGGCGGGCTGGTGTATCAGGATGACAAAATACGGGTGATGGCGGTGGAAAACACTCACTACCAGTTGATGTCAGCAAAAGATCGGGTGCGCATGAAATCGTACGCCTACCGCTTCGAGACGCCCTACGGCGACATTGTGTTTACCGGCGACACTGGGCCAAGCAGGGCAGTCGAAAAGCTGGCGGAGGGGGCGGAAGTCCTCGTCTCGGAAGTAGAAGATCTCGGGTCGACGGACGTTGGGCGTGCGAGAGCAGGAACAAACGACCGGCCCGCGGGAGAGGCTAGCGCGCTGGCGGCACACATGAGGATGGAACATTTGCCGATGAAAGACCTCGGAGAAATGGCATCGAAGAGCCGGGTAAGAGCGGTAATCTTGCATCATTTTGTTGGTGCTGGGAGCGGAGAACGCTTTGTCGCCGGCGTGAAGGAGTATTTTCAGGGCCCCGTATTCGCCGGCGAGGACTTGGCGCGATACTGCCTTGGCGGGCCGGGGGCAAACGGGCCTGCCACGCACACCCTCACACCGTGCCAATAAATGTCGCAGCAACGGTCGAGATGAGAGGTCAACGAGAGGGCTGGCTGGCAGACAGCTCAGGGAAAACAAATGGTATCGAAGCTTGACATATGCGCGCGCGTTAGGTGGC